>Ga0182792_1000344_pt1 | contig 45409 bp, 28 predicted proteins | sample Passage237B_FD_130497 | JGI IMG/M metagenome (GOLD analysis project Ga0182792, IMG submission 130497) | Cellulose adapted compost microbial communities from Newby Island Compost Facility, Milpitas, CA, USA - Passage2 37B (version 2) (version 2) ...
GCGGCTCCAACCCACCAGTTCCACGCGCTGCGTTTCGTCTAGTTTTATCTCAGGTGCTCGACGCATGCTTCTGCGAACCCCGCACACCACTTATGTTCCATTATTTACGGCGGACTACACTAGGTTCGTCGGATCAGGAAAACCGCGTCCGTGGGTGGGTGGGGCCGGGGATGGCGTGGGCGATTATTTTGCCGAGCGTCCCGAGCCGTCGACATCGGGCACGACATGAACGCCGCGGATGCCGAAGGGCGGGTGCCAGAGGCGCGGGGCGACCGGGTCTTCGAGGAGGGCGGCGTCGGGCTCGTGGCCCGACGAGGCGCTCGAGGTCGTCGGTGACAAAACAGAGGTGGGCGAGGCGGCGGATCATGGGGAAACGAAGAAGCCGCAGCGGAGGCCGCCGCGGCTTCGGGCGCAAATCCAGGGGATCCGGCGAGGCGTTATCGCATCAGGCCGCTCAGCGCAGGCGGTCGGGCGGGGGGAACTGCTTGCCGTGCAGCGCGTCCTTCGCCTGCTGGCCCCAGAAGGGCGTGGGCGTGTAGTCCCAGTCCACGATCATGCGGGGCGAGGCGCTCGGGTGGAAACACCAGCCGGTCCAGTGGAGTTTATACTTCTGGATGGCGCCAAGCATGGCGGGCACCCAAGTCTCCCAGTCCTCCTGCCATTCGTGGGGCATGAAATCCATCTTCTTGGCGTCGGCGCCGACTTCACCGAGGAGCACCGGGTGCTTGGCGGCGGCGTCGAGGAAGTATTTCTGCCAGCCCTTCTTCCAGGGATAGACGTGCGAGGCGTAGATGATGCCGCGGCCGGTTTTGTCCTCGAGGCCGTAGCCCTGGAGGATGCCGTCGAGCTGGTAGGCGTAGTCGAGGCCGCCGACGAGGACGACGTTGGTGGCGCCGGTGGCGCGGACGGTGTCGAGCATGGCCTGCATGCCGGGCGACTCGAAGCCGCGGGTCTTCTTTTTCTCCTCCTCGCTGAGGAAGGCGGCCTGGTTGGCGGTGAGTTTTTCGCCGACGAAACCGCCGTCACGCCAGACCTGCCAGGTGGTGTCGAAGGGCTCGTTGATGAGGTCGAAGATGAGGGCGGGGTGGTTCTTGTAGCGCGTGGCGGCGTCCTTCCAGAACCTGAGGTATTCCCGGCGCGGCGCGCGGTATTGGTGGAGGTCGAGGATGACGTAGGCGCCGCGGTTGGCGGCGAGGACGATGAGCTGGTCGACGAGTTCGCGGTAGGATTTGCCGCCGTCGGTCTGCGGGCCGTCGCCGAACCAGAACTTGTCGGTGACGGGGATGCGAACGACGTTGCTCTTCCACTCCTCGATGGCGACGACGGTGGATTTCTTCACCTGTTCGCCGGCGACGCTCCACTCGAGGCTCGGGATGTTGAGGCCCTGCAGCCAGACCTCCTTCCCGTCCGTATCCAGAATTTTGTTACCGACGACGCGGATCTCCTTGGGCCAGTTCTCGGGCTTCGGCTCCTCGTGCGCGACGAAGGCCTTGGCCGCGGCGGCCTCGCGCTCCTTCTGGCGGGCGATGAGCGGCGCGGGATCGGTCGGCTTGAGGACGACGTCGTCGAGGTCGAAGACGCCGGTCTGGACCTTGAAGAGGGCGGGCATGAGGTCGATCGAGACGCCGCCCGGGGGGACGAGGAAGGAGACGGAACGGGTTTCCCAGTCGCCGTTCTTGGTGTTGTTGCGCCGCGCGGGGGCGGGCGGGCCGGGTTTGAGGCGTTCGTTGGCGGCGTTTCGGACGTCCATCATGATGCGGGCGTCGAACCAGGGCATCTTGCCGGGCTTGAGGCCGGTGACGCGCCATCGCCAGGAGAGCTCGAGCGCCTCGGTGCCGGGAGGCAGGGCGACGTTGCGGAAGAGCAGGACCTCCTTGTCGGGCACGGCGCGCATGCGGATGAAGCGGTTGCCGTCCGTATCCGTTTCCCAGCTGCCCTGTTCGGGCTTGAGGCCCGGCCAGTCGGCGGCCCAGTCGCCCTTCTTGTTGGCGCGCTCCATGTCGCCGTTGGCGATCAGGCTGCCGGTGGTCTCGAGGAGTTTGGCGGCCTGTTTCTGACGGCCCTCGGCGGCGGCCTGTTGACGGGCGGCGCGGGCGGCGTCGGCCTCGGCCTTCGCGATGCGGACGGGCTCGGGGTCGGTGGGCCGGAGCACGATGTCGTCGAGATCCCAGGTGCCGGCCTGCACGTTGAAGAGCGTGGGCATGAGCTTCATCACGGCCGCGCCCTTCGGGACCAGGAAGCTGATGCCGCGGGTTTCCCACTCGGGGATGTCTTTTCGCGAGAAGGGGGCGGGCGGCGCGGGGGTCACCTTGTCGCCGTGGACGCCGACGAACTCGATCATGATGCGGGCGTCGAACCAGGGCTCCTTGCCGGGCTTGAGGCCGGTGATGCGCTGGCGCCAGGAGAGTTCGAGCGCCTCCACGCCGGCGGGGATCGGCACCTCGCGGTAGAGCATGAGCATCTTGCCGGGCTCGACCGAGGTGAGGCGAAGGAAACGGTTGCCGTCCTCCTCGATCCAGGAGCCGCCGGCCGGAAGCGTCGGCCAGTGGTCGGGCCACTGGTCGCGATCGGCGTCGACCTCGAAGCCGGAATTGGGAAGCAGGCCGGCCGCGTTGCCGGAGGGCGATTGGGCGGCAAGCGGGGAGGCGAGGGCGACGAACAGACCCAGGCCGACAAGCCAAGGACGAAGGAGGGGCGGGATGAGGGAACGACGGCGTTTCATCGCGGCGGAGGCGGGGGTGGGTGAGGGCGGAGCGCAGGGATTTGGGCGCGCGAAACCGCTTGGAATGGCGGGAGAGCTTCCTAGAGCTATGTTTTAAATCAAGAACTATATTTTAAACAATATGTCGTCATTTTTGCTGTGCCGTGTGGACGTGTGCATTCGAAGGAATTATCCAATTATTCATTTGAATATGGATACTTAATTGAACGCCGGGTTCTTCCATTGAGCATATCAATATGCTATAATTTTTGCTTGATTCTCCCTCGGGAACTGATGGGTTGAGGGTATCCCCCTGTTCGGTCAGTTCGTTTCTCGTGGAAGCGCCTTCTTACAAATTTCAGCGGATCGAGTTGAAGATCCGTGAACTCATGCAGTCGATGCCCCTGGGGGCGCGGTTGCCTCCGGAACGGGTTTTGGCCGAATCGTTCGATTGCAGCTTTCTGACGGTGCGCCGGGCGTTGAAAGCGTTGGTCGAGGACGGTTCGGTGGTTCGAAAGGTGGGGAGCGGCACCTATGTCGCGAAAGTGTCGCAAGTCGCCCAGGTCCCCCGGGTCGCCCCGGCGCCGGTGGAGCCGGAACGGGGCCAACGCAAGATCGGCGCCCTGGTCTATCGGCAGGGCGACGCCTACGCGTATCGGATTTTGCAGGCGCTGTCGGAGTCGGCCGTGACGCGGGGCCTGAATCTGCGGACGGCCTGGGTGGGCGGTTTCGGAGAGGAGGCCCTGGAAGAGGCGCGCCGCATGGTCGTCGGAGGTTGCGAAGCCTTGGTGTTGCCGTGGTTTCCGCACAAGGAGGCGGAGGCGGTGCGGATGTTTGTCGCGCACGCGCCTTTGCCCGTGTGTCTGCCGGAGCCGATCTCCGGGCTGGAGCGCAACTCGTTCGTGGCGCCGGGCCGCTTCGGCGACCAGACCCTGCGCGCGACCGCCTCGCTCTGCGTCTATCTGGAGGCGCTCGGATGCGAACGCGTCGCCTATCTCGGTCCGGCGGTCCTGGACGATCCCATCCTGCAAAAAGCCCTGAGCGCCTTCGTCGCGCATCGCGGCCATCGCGGCGACGCCTTGTGCGGGTTGGTGCAGCCGGGCGCGCGCGAGATGGACCGGCTGGCGGAACGCTGGGCCGAACATCACGGCGGGCTGGGCGTCGTGAGCTACGACGACGAGCACGCCCTGCGTTTCATGACCGCGATGCACAAGCGGGGACTGACCGCGCCGCACGATTTTCGCATCGTCGGCTTCAACGACACCGAGGCGAGCGCGTTCAGCGATCCGCCCTTGAGCACGGTCGCGCAGGACTTTTCGGGCGCGGGCCACTGGATGATCGAGCACGCGCTGGCGCTGGCCGTCGGCGAAAGCGCGCAGTCGCCCGGCACCGGTCCGACCGGACTGATCGTGCGCGAAACCTGCGGCGGCGCGGGGCGCATCGACGACGCCCTGCGGGCCCTCGTGCCGGATCTACAGTTGATCGAAGTCTCGCCGCCGGCCGCCGCCGCGGAGGTCCGCGCGACGGGCTGACGCCGCCGCGCCGCCGCGCGCCGTTTCTTTTACTCCATGAAAACCCGCCATCTCATCTCGTCCCCCGGAAAACTGTCGCTCGCGAACGTTCGCGCGTTCGCGCTCGGTCTCGTGTTCGCCTCCGCTCTTGGCGCGCAAGAGCCGGCCCCCACGCCGGTGCAGTTGTTGCCGAACGGAGACCTGGAGACGTCGACGAAAGAGGCGGGCTGGCCCGACCACTGGAGCCGTCCGGACGCGGGTTCGTGCTCGTGGGACGAGGAGGACGGGCGCCGCTATCTGCGGCTCAACGTCACCGAGCCCGGCGAGGTCGTGCTTTCCTACCGGTCGATCACGATCCCGCCGGAAGTGAAGGCGCTCCAGCTCACGCTGCGCGCGCGCGTGATCGGCCTGAAGTGCGGCCCGCAGGCGTGGTTCGACGCCCGGGTCATGGCGGATTTCAAGACCCGCGACGGGGAGAAGGTGAAGGGCGCGAAATCGATCGCGTTCCGCAAGGACACCGACGGCTGGGTGGAGCGCAGCGTGCGTATCGCGGTGCCGGACGGCGCGGCGGTTCTCGAGATCATGCCGACGCTTTTCCGGGCCTACTCGGGAACCTTCGACGTGGACGAGATCCTCGTCACGCCCATCGATCCGGCGGAGATCAACCGCTGAGGTCCTCCGCCGGGCGCGGCGCCGTTTCGCCGCGCCCGGGTGTATCCATTTGACGATTACGCCGGCCTTCCCGGTCAGGCGAAGAAGCCCGGCGCCTCGAGAAGCAGGCGGCCCTTCGCCGCGGGGAGCACGAAGCCCTCGCCGTCGGCGGAGCGCGGCAGTTCCTCGCCGGTGCCGAAGACGCGCACCTCCTTCGCCTTCGCGGGCAGGCGGAGGATCTCGCCGGCGAAGCTCATGCGTTCCTCGCAGATGTCGACCTCGAGGGCTTTTCGCGCGGGGACGTAGTGGAGCAGGGTGACGATGAGATCGCGGCCGCGGCGGCGGGCGACGCAGTTCACCGTGGTGGGGAGGCCGTCGCCGACGGGCGCGGGGCCGATCAACCCGCGCACGGCGCGGCGCCAGACGTCCCGGGCGGCGATGTTTCCGACCTGGCGATATTCGCGGAAGATCGGATCGGCGAAGTAGACGAAGCCCTTGCCCGCGACGACGGCGGGGAACTTGTCCGGCTTCGCGACGGGCGGCGTCTGGAAGTGCGACGAGAAGGTGTGGTCGGTGCGCTTGAAGTAGGGCAGCACGCGGTCGACGAGCACCTGCACGCCGCGGCCGGGCTTCACGTTGACGCCCTGGGTGTAGAAGACGCGGTCGCTGGCGCTGAGCTCTGGCCAGAAGGCTTTGCGCGCGCGCCAGAAGGTGGGGAACTTTTCCACGGCGCCGGCGAAGGAGAGCGGGAGGAAGTCGAGCGCCCACTTGCCGGAGGCGTCGCGGCCGGCGAGGTGGGAGACGAGGAGCTTGCCGCCCTTCGCATGGTAGGCCTTGAGCTTGGCCCGTAGTTTTTCCGTCACTACGGTGTCGTCCGGCAGGACGAGGAGCGAGTAGGGGCGGAGGTCGGACTGGTCGTCGAGCAGCGTGACCTCGTAGTGCGACTCCTCGCACATCTGGATGGCGCCCTCGTCGGATTTGCCGGTTTCGGAGAGCATCTTGCCGGGATGGTTGGCGGAGAGGACGCCGACCTGCGGCAGGTCGACGCTGCCGGCGTAGAAGGGCTCGGCGGCCTCGCACTGCGCGTAGACGGCGCCGATGAGCTCGTAGGCGGCGGCGTCGAGGCGGCCGCGCGGCGGAAGCTGGTCGCCGACGGAGTTGCCGCCGCCGAGGGCCTGGGAACGGAAGCACTCGTATTCGAGCGCGGCCTGCGGTTTGATGCCGCCGAAGTCGCCCCACATTTTCTGGAAGCGTCCGGTCATGCCGATCCAGGGCTTGCCCCAGCGGCCGGCGCCGCGGGCGAGACGCGGGAAGTGGTGGTAGCCCCAGAAGCCGGAGGGCAGGGACTCGATCTCGACGTGCGAGCAGTGGGCGATGCGCTGGCGTCCGCCGGTGCCGTCGATGAAGACGTCGAAGGGCGTGTTGTAGAAGACGGTGGTCGTCGGCGAGAGGCCGCGGACGAGGCGCGAGAAACGCGCGGCGAAGCTCGCCTGGGCGTGGGCCTCGAAGCGCTTGAAGGTCTCGGGATCCTCGGCGGTGAAGCCGTGCTTGGCGCGGTAGGCGCGCGCGGCGTCGGAGTGGTGCGCGAGCCGGTCGAAGAACACGATGTCGTAGAAGAGGCCGTCGAGCTTGCCGTAGCGCTCGAAGAGTTCGCGCGTGTGCGCCTCGATGTAGTCCTGGTAATCGGGGAACAGCCAGTCGTTGAAGCGCCAGCCGCCCGGCTGCCGGGGCTTGTTCGGGTCGGCGTTGCCGCACTGGGCGAAGGTGCCGTCGGCGCGGAGCTGACGCCACTCGGGGTGGAGGTCGGCGACGTTTTCCTCCCAGGCGACGGTGGTGTAGATCGGACAACGGATGCCTGCGCGGTGGAGGGCCTCGATCATCTCGCCGAGGAGATCGCGTTTGCCGAGCGCGGGGTGCGTCGTGCCGGTCTTCGTCGGGTAGTAGCACATGCCGTGGTGGCACTTCGCGAAGATCGTGATGCTTTCGACGTGGGCGCGTTTGATCGTGGCGACGAATTCCTTCGCGTCGAATTCGACGCCGACGTCGGGGATGTGCGGCGAGGTATGGAAATCGAGGTGGACCTGGCGGAGCGGGAAATGCGCGGGGGCTTTCATGGATAAGGGGAGGCCGAGTATGCCCGGAAGCGGTGGTGTTTGGAATGGCGCCGAGCGCCCGGGATATGTCAAAAAGCGTCATGGTCATCACCGGACACATCCCGCCTTCCCCGACATCCGCGCTGCTCTCGACGGTGCGGATAGAGGTGCTCTTCTCGCGCGGGGGATTTCTGACCGAGGCGTGGGACTACGAACTGTGCAGCCCGTTCTGGCGGCTTTATGTGAACCGACGGGCCGGCGCGGAGTTGGAGTTGGAGGGCAAGCGCATGTCACTTCGCGCCGAGACGGCGTATCTGTTGCCCGCCGGCCTGCGTTTCCGCACCCGGCTGGCGAAAGGCGCCCGGGGGGTGTGGCAGGATTTCATCCATTTCGAGGTGGACGGGTTTCCGCCGGCCCTGCTGCGGGGGCTGTTTCCCGCGCCGGTGGTGCTGCCGGATGTGCCGGAGATCGCGGCGCCGTTGGCGGCGTGGCGGGCGGGGCTCCGCGAGGAGGAGGATCTGGCTCAGCGGCTGCGGGCGCTCGCGCTGGTGCACGCGGCCTTCGCGCTGGCCTGGGAGCAGGCGACGGCGGAGGGGCGGACGGCCTGGGCGGCCTGGCTGGAGATGCCGCCGGCGGTGGCGCCGGCGTTGCGCCGGATCGAGGAGCGGCCCGGGGATCCGCCGGGCAACGCGGAGCTGGCGATGCTCTGCGGGCTGGGCACGCGGCAGTTTTTGCGACGCTTCACCGGGGCGGTGGGATTGAGTCCGGGACGATACGCGTTGGAGCGGCGTGTGGCCCTGGCGGCGGAGGCGCTGGCGCGCGGCGAGGAACCGGTGGAGGCGATCGCGGCGCGGCTGGGCTTCGCGGACCGCTTTCATTTCTCGAAAGCGTTTCGCGCGCGCGTCGGCGTGCCGCCCGCGACCTACCGGCGCATGCACGGGGCGCGCGGCGGGCCGCGGTAGCGTTTGGCCGAGGCCGGGCTTCAGCGGGAGCCGCGTATCCGCTCCGGAGTTGCGCCGGCCGAGCTGCGCGCGGGGGGGCGTCACGTTCTCGCCGGCAGCGCGACGCTCTCGTGCCGCACGGGCGGCGAGAGGACGATCGCGCGTCCGGTGGCGCGGTTGAAATCCGCCACGCCGAGGCAACGCCCCTGATAGGAATGGCCCGAAGGCGGGAAGGCGCAGTAAAACCAGAGATACCTCCCGTCGACATTCCAGCTCGTGTTGGTGAAGTAGAACGCTGCTGGATCGGCGCCACGCGTCGGGTGAGCACATGGCTGACCACGCCCGTCTGCGGGTGGCGCCGGTCGGTGAACAAAGACGAGTGAAACGACGAATCGACGCCAAGCGACGCGGCGGGAGACGGTGCGGAGAACATGTCGGTCCGAGCGAAACGGCTCGGATTCCACCCCGCGACCCACGCGGCACTCTCTTCATGGAGTGCGAACGGAGAGCTCATCCCGCCACAAACCAGCCGGACGGTTGCGGCGCATCGCGAAACTCGCGCGGGGCGTTTGTCAGAAGTTTGTCATGCACGGGAATTTCGCGAAACATCCACGGACGGGCCGGTTCCCAAGGCCTTTTCCCGTCATGAACATCCGTCCACCCCGCTCCCTCGCCCCGCTTGCGGCGTTCGCCGCTTTTGTCGCCGCCTTGCCGCTTTTGTCTCCGCTCCCGCTCGTCGCCCAATCGGAGGCGATGTCCACCGTCTCCGCCGAGGCGGTGAAATCGATCCGCGCGGACTCGAAGATCGTCGCGGCCACCGTCTACACCGATCGCGCGGTCGTGCGGCGCACGGCCAAGGTCCGCGTTGCCGCGGGGACCAACGAAGTCGTGTTCGAAGGCCTGCCCTCGGGCCTGGTCGACGAGTCGGTGCAGGTGTCGGCGCGCGGAAGCTTCGCGGCCAGCCTGCTCGACATCGCCACCCGCACCGTGTTCGTGAGCGCCGAACCGGACGCGCGCGTCAAGGAGCTGGAGGACCGCCTGACCGAACTGCGGGCCGAGGAGCGCGTGCTCAAGGACCGGCGCACCCAGCTCGACGCGCAGCTCACCCTCGTCGGTTCGATCGAGAAGGCCTACACCGCGCCGACACCCGCCACGGCCGGGACGGCCGCGCCGACGCGTCCCTCGCTCGAGGACTACGGCAAGCTGCTCGAATTTTCGGCGCAACGCCGCGCGGGCATCGACGACGAGGCGCGGAAGATCGAGCGCGAGCAGGCCGCGCTGGCGGAAAAGATCGGCGCGACCGAGCGCCAGTTGAACGAGCTGCGCGGCAAACAGCCCGGCCGGCGCGCGACGAAGGTCGTCGTGGCCCGTCTCTCCGCCCCGACCGAGGGCGAACTGGAGGTGACGCTAGGCCACGCGCTCTCCGGGGCGAGCTGGTCGCCCGCCTACGACGCGCGCCTGCGCAGCGCGGAACGCGAGGTGCGTCTCGACGCCTTCGGGCTGGTGCGCAACGCCACCGGCGAGGACTGGAACGGCGTGGAGCTCACGCTCTCCACCGCGCGCCCGGGGCTCGGCGGAGCCGCCCCCGAGATCTCGCCGTGGCATGTGGATGTGTATCGTCAAATTGAATACGGAAAGCTCGCGCGCGGCTCGATGGCGATGGGCCGCGGCCTGCAGGTGACGAGCGCGGCGGCGAAGGCCTCCTTCGTCAACGAGGCCCGCATCGCCGCGCGGTCCGAGGACGAGGCGCTCCCGGCGGCGCCGCCCGCCCCGGTCCAGGCGAGCTTCGCCGGCGCCGAGGTGGAGTCCGCCGCCACGAGCGCGAGCTTCCGCATCGCCACGCCGGTCACCCTGCCCAGCGACAATTCCCCGCGGCGCGTGCCGATCGGCGCGGCGTCCTTCCCGGCGGAGCTGCAATACCAGGCGACGCCCAAGCTTCAGGAAACCGCCTATCTCGCCGCCTACGTGCGCAACACGAGCGAACTGCCCTTCCTCGCCGGAGCGATGAACGTGTTTCTCGACGAGACCTTCGTCGCGAGCTCGCGCCTGGGGATGACGATGCCTGGCGAGAAATTCACGCTCAACCTAGGCGCGGACGAGGGCATCTCGGTGAAGCGCAAGATCGTGTCGCGCTTCACCGAGGACACGGGCTTCACGACGAAGAGCCGGCGCACGACCTACGACATCCTTGTCACGGTCACGAACAACAAGCGCACGCTCGAGCGTGTGGTGGTGAAGGACGCGGTGCCGGTGGCGCGCGACGAGAAGATCACGGTGCGCCTGACCGCTCCCGCGGAGCGCGAGTTGCTCAAGCCCGAGGAGGCGCAGGCGCAGCCGCCCAAGCCCGGCATCGCGCGCGACGCCGACGGCAAGATCACCTGGCGCTTCGACCTCAAGCCCGGCGAGCGGCGCGAGCTGCCGCTGCGCTTCAGCATCGAGCACCCGGCCGACCTGCCGGTGACCGGCGTGGAGTGAGAACGCGGCAGACGCGCGGACGGTTTTGCCGCGGCCGTTCGCGCGTCGTTCAGACGTCGTCCGTGTCCGGATCGCCGTCGACGAGCCGCAGTCCGGGAAGTTGTTCCCGCAGCTTGTCGCCGACGCGACCGGCCCCGCCGCAGGAGGCGCGAATCAACAACTCGGGCGGCGGCGGCGCGGAGGAGCGTTCGCCTGCGCCTTGGGCGAGGCCGAGGGCGTTGCGGATCAGCCAGAGGCCGATGTAGGAGAAGTTTTGGCGAAGGGTCGTAAGCGGCGGATCGCTGAAGGCGCCGGCGTCGGAGCCGTTGCGCCCGATGATCTGGAAATCGTCCGGCGCGGAGAGCCCGAGCTTGTGCATGGCGGTGATGAAGCGCAGCGCGTGCTCGTCGTCGTAGCAGAGGATCGCGAGATCGCCGCGGTGCCCGCGCCAGTTTTCCGCGAGTTCGTCCATCGCCTGTCCGCCGGGGCGCACCAGGCCGCTGAGCGCGGGCAGGCCGTGGCGCGAGGCGTAGGCGAGGTGGGCGGCGAGCATGCCCTGCAACACGGGGTCCGTGTCGTCGTCGGGGCCGAGGAAGGCGATGCGCCGGCGGCCGAGAAGGCGGAAGTATTCGCAGAGCTGTTCGCAGCCGGCGCGGAGGTTTTCGCGGAACACCGCCTCGTGTTCGAAGCAGTTGGTCTCCAGCCCCGGGATCGGCAAGGGAAGGCTGACGGGGAGCGGGCTGTGGCGGACGAAATCCCGGACCTCGTCCAGGCAGTGATGCGGAACCCACGGCAGGATGATCGCGGCGCATCCGTCGCGGCTCATCGCCTCGGCCTGCTCGAGACCTTGGCTGGCGAGGTCCCGCACCCACGCGGAGCGGATCTCGACGCCCGCCGTTTCCGCGCCGAGCGCGATGCCCTGGAGAATGCGGTGGGCGTGGCCGCCGCCGTCCGGACGGGCCAGCACGCCGATGCGTTTGGGCAGCGCCTGCGGTTGCACCGCGGGAAGGGCCTTGGCGACGAAGGTGCCGCTGCCGACCTTGCGCGTCACGATGCCGTCGGCGACCAGGGAGCGCAGGGCGCGGCGCACGGTCAGAAAGTTGCAGCCGAAGGAAACGGCGAGGTTGCGCTCCGAAGGCAGCCGGGCGCCGACCGGCAGGGTGGCGATAAGCTGGCGGATACCCGCCTCCACCTGCTGGTGTTTAAACTGCGGCGACTCGACCGAGATGACTTCCATGTGCCGGAGGAGCGAACACCAGGCGGAGAAGGTTAGTCAATCATTTGGGGGCGGATACGCTTTAATTTTTTAAACAGCCTTAAAATGGCAAAACTCACTATATTATAGATAGAAATGAAATTTAATCCAATGTGATAAATTGAAAAAACATAGCTTTTAGAGTGGAAATTTTAACCATATAAAGTGATTGCAAGGGTGTCGGTTTTGGCCCTTGTTGGGCTGCGTTCTCTCCCCGAATGCGTGCCGGTTCGGCCGGTCGCCCGCTTCGAAAAACCCTCCAGTTCTTCGCTTCGCTATACCCATGAACCCCCCCGCCCGCACCCTCCGTCGCAAGTTCGTCAGCCAGATTGCCGTCTTGGCCCTTCCGGTCATCGCCGCGCCCTATGCTCTCGCCGACTTTTCCCAGACCGGCGCCGGCCCCTACGATTACAACGACACCGCCAACTGGAGCGGCGGATCGATCAACAACACCTTCACCTCGAACTCGAGCCTCACCGCCGATCAGGTCATCTACTTCGGCGCCGACACCACGCTCTCTGGCGGCCTGAGCATCGGCAACACCAGCGCCTACAACCGCACCTTCCGCGGCGAGGGTGGGGCACGCACCCTGACGCTTGGCGGCAACCTCACCCTCAACGGCACCGGCAACTCCAACAGCAACGTCGTCGTCTTCGGCAGCAACAACTCCGACGAGGCGCTCAACATCAATCTCGGCGCCAGCCGCACTTTCACGATCGGCAGCAATCGCACGCTTGAGGTCCTCAATTCCATCACCGGAACAGGCAGCCTCACCTTTAGCGGCAACGGCACCCTTCGTCTCACCAGCACCACGAGCGATTTCACCGGCATCTTCCAGGTGGGGACGGGCTCGGGCGCGGGGGTGGTCGAAGTGACAAAACTCGCCGATAGCGGCACGGCGAGCAGCATCGGCAAGGGGAATGAGATCCGCTTCGGCGGCAACGGCACCAACACCCTTCGCTACCTCGGTTCCGGGGATTCCACCAATCGCCGGCTCCTGATGGGCAGCGCCGGCGCGATCATCGATTCTTCGGGCTCCGGCGCGGTAAAATTCACCAACACCGCCACGCAGCTCAATGGCAGCACCGGATCTCCGAGAACCATTACGCTGACCGGCACCAATACCGGGGACAACACGATCGCCACGTCCTTCACCCACGCGGACGCCGCATCGCCCTTCTCCCCCGGTCCGATTTCGATCCGCAAGCAGGGCTCCGGCCGCTGGATACTCGCCGGCAACAACACCTACACCGGCGACACTATCATCGACGCCGGCACGCTTGAGCTCGGCTCCTCGAACAGCGGCGGCGACGGCAGCAACATGATCCTCAACGGCGGCACCTTCGCCACCGGCGGCTTCTCCGAGACCTTCGGCACCCTCACCGTGAACGGCAACGCCGTCATCGACTTCGGCGACGGCGCGTCCGCCCTCGTCTTCGCCGACAGCCACGACATCGCGTGGGGCGATTCGGTCAGCCTCAGTCTCATCAACTTCACCGAGGGCGTCGACAGCATCCGCTTCGGCACCTCGAACCTCGGGCTTTCCGAATCGCAACTCGCCAAGATCACCATCAACGGCTTCGCGGCCACGATCAACGACGAGGGCTTCCTCACCTTCTCGATGATCCCCGAACCCTCCGCCATCGGCGTCGTCGCCGGCCTCGGAGGCCTGTTCCTCGCCGGCGCGCGTCGTCGCCGCGCTTCCTGACCCCTCCGCGTCGTCGGCCTCATCGCCTCCGACCGTTCGCGCGCCGCGTCCCGTCGGACGCGGCGCCTCGGGCTGTTTCGCGCCCGTTTCCCCGAATCCCATGCGTTTCCCCTCGTTCCGTTTTTCCCGCCTTTTTGTCGTCGGCGCTCTGCTCGCCGGCGGCGCGGCCCTTGGGGCGCGGGAGGCGCGTCCCGCCTCCTTGCTGGAAAACGCCGGCTTCGAGATCGACGCCGATGGTGACGGTTGGCCCGACGGCTGGCCGCGGCCGACCACGCCCGGCCTCACTTGGGAAAACGAGAACGGCAACCGTTTCCTCCGCCTCACGTCCACCGACCCGGATCAGATCGTGTCGATCCGCAAGGAGCTCCCCGTGCCGTCCGGCGCGGCCGCGCTCAAACTCGGCTGGCGTTGGCGCCGCGACAAACTCAAGGCCGGCCGGGTCGGGCAGGATTTTCGTTTTCTCGTCCGCTTCCTCGACGCCGAGGGTCGCAAGATCGAGCCCGCGCCCCGTCCCGTCCACACCCGCGTCAACAGCGAGAAGGAGTGGCGCGAGAAGAGCGACGCCTTCCTCGTTCCGGAGGGCGCCCGCACGCTCGTGCTCGAGCCGTCCCTGATCCAGGTCGCCTCCGGCGTCGTCGATCTCGACGACATCACCTTGCAGCCCACCGATCCCGCGCCGGTCCTCGCCGCCCTGCGTGATCGGGAGGAGATCGAAAGGGCCCGTTACGTTCCGCCGGAGGAACCGCGGCGCGACAAGTGGCCGCTCGAACTCCGCGTCGAGGGCAACCGCCTGCTCGACGCCTCCGGCAAGGAGCTCTGGTTGCAAGGACTCAACGCCGGCGGCCTCGAGATGGATCCGGTGGGCACCCAGCCGATCAAGTCGCTCGTCGTCGGCATCGAGGAGTGGAACGCCAAGATCATCCGCCTGCCGGTGCGGGACCGCTTCTGGTTCGGTGAGGATCCGCGCCAGACCGACGGCGGCGCCGCCTACCGCGGCTACATCGACCAATGCGTCACCCTCGCCGCCAACCGCGGCGTCTACATCATCATCGACCTCCACGAATTTCGCGCGGTGAAGCCGCGGTATCTGAAATTCTGGAAGGACGCCGCGGCGCGCTACGCCAACCACCCCGCGGTGATTTTCGAGCTCCTCAACGAACCCTTCGGCACCACCTGGGAGGTCTGGCGCAACGGCGGCTTCGTCACCGAAAACAAGGGCGTCGACGAGTCCGCCTTCCTTTCCGAGGAGGAGCGAAGGAAAAACCAGGGCTTCGAATCCGTCGGCATGCAGCCTCTGCTCGACGCGGTGCGCGCCACCGGCGCGAGGAACGTCGTCATCGTCGGCGGCCTGCACTGGTCCTTCGACCTGCGCGGCGTCACCGAGGGCTACGCCCTCGACGATCCCACGGGCAACGGCCTCGTGTATTCGTGGCACGTATACAACTGGCACAAGGGCTGGGAGAAACACGTCCTCGCCGCCGCCGCGAAACACCCGATCCTCGTTGGCGAGGTCGGCGCCGACATCAAGAAGATGCCCTTTCTCAAGCCCGAGTGGCAGGAGGACCCCTACACCTGGGTGCCCGACATTCTCGGCTTCATCCAGAAGCACCGCCTGCACTGGACCGCCTGGTGTTTTCATCCCGAGCACACTCCGGTCATGATCAGCGACTGGAAATACACACCCACCCCCTTCTGGGGCGTCTTCGCCAAGGACGCCCTCGCCGGAAAACAATTCGAGCTGAAGCGCACCCGCTGACCGCGCCTCCACGGTGTCGTCTCCGTTTCCCGTCGTCCTGCCATGAACTCCGCCTCCCGCCCCCTCGGTTTCCCTCGCCGGCGCGGCTTCGCACTGATCGTCACGATCGTGCTCGTGGCGTTCCTGGTGCTCGTCCTCGTCGGACTGGCGACGTTCACGCGCGTCGAGACGCAGGTCGCGGGCAATTCGCAACACCTCGCCCAAGCCCGCCAAAACGCGCTCATGGCGCTGAACATCGCCGTCGGTCAGCTCCAAAAACACACCGGCCCGGACCAGCGCGTGACCGCGACGGCGGACCTCCAGCCGCTGGCCACGGTGGCGAATCCCGATCCCTATCCGACCAAAGATCCGGCGTCGGACGAAAGCCTGGTCGGCGACGCGTCCGACATCCTGCCCGAGATCGACGATTTCTGGGCCGACCGCCGCAACCGCCGCTGGACCGGCGCCTGGGCCAACGGCAACACCTCCGACTACGACCGGAACAACCCCGCCGAGTTCAACGCGGTGCCGCGTCTGCAATCCTGGCTGGTGAGCGGCAACGAGAACTCGCCCACCGGCGACGCCTACAAGCCGACGGACCGGCTCCCCGCGCTCACGCACACGAGCAGCCCGCTGACGGCGATCGAAGACGCCGCCGGCCGTCCGCACCGCATCCTCGTCAAGGCCGACGCGGGCGTTGAGGCCGCCTCCGATCTCGACCGCGTGGTCACCGCGCCCCAGGTCGAGATCCGGGCCGCGGCTCCCGGCCTCCCGCCCGATTCCGAAGGGAAGCTTCCCGTGATCGGCCACTACGCCTGGTGGGTGGGCGACGAGGGCGTGAAGACCCGGGCCAATCTCGACGATCCCTTCTTCAACGTCTCGGGCGAGGAGGCCCGCCTGAACCGCCTGCAGATCGCGCAACGTCCCGCCGTGGAGGTGATCGACGCCGCGTTCGCCCCCTTCGATCCGACCAACCACGACGACAGCACGGCGACGCTCGCGAATTTCCGCGCCGCGCTGGGGAAGGTGATGACCACGCCCCAGCTCGCCTACCTGAGTCCCACGGCCATCTTCGCCGACGCGCTGAAGGATCGTTTCCACGACATCACCATCTGGTCGCGGGGCGTGTTGGCCGACAGCCGGAACGGCGGCCTGAAGGCCGACCTGACCTACGTGCTTTCGCAGTCCAGCCTAAACAATTTTCGCACCGCGCTGCGCGGCGCCTTCGACGACGAAATCGCCCCGAGCTCCAGCCACAACCCGGTGATCAACGAGGCCACCACCATTTACGCGGCACCGCCGGCGAACGTGCCCGACGCCACCCCCTACGACGGCGGCGACGGCATCCTGAGCGCCGGCACCACCTGGGAGCAGCTCTGGTCCTTCTACAACTTCAGCTCGGGCGGTTCGCTCGGCGTTTTCAACGCCTCGGGCAAGGCCGAATCCCGCCGGCCGACCCCGACGCAGCACGGCCTCCACCCGATCGTCGTGCAGGCGAAGCTGTTCTACTCGTTGCGCATCGTCGGCGGCGTCGCGGACGCCGACGGGGTCAACCGGGACGGTATCATTCATGTGGATACGCGGCCCCAGGTGGTGTTGGCCAATCCCTACGCGGTCGACCTCGCCCCCGCGGATTATCAGGTGGTCATCACCAGCGCCGTCCGGCCCCAGCTCCGCTTCGGGAGCACGGACTCTCCCGATCCGGACAAAGTGGACGCGGAGTTCGACGAGCGGGCCTACCCCGGGGGGGACCCGGCCTACAACGGCGCCATCCGCTACGTGCTGAAAAGCGCCGGCATCCCGGCCGGCGAGGCGCGCGTCTTCACCATCGATCCCGACGCGACGGACAGCCCGGCCGGCGACCAGCGCATCCAGCTCACCGGAGAAAGCGACTCCCGTCTGATCCCGATGCTTCCGGAATACAACCCGAAGCCGTCGCTCACCTTCAACACCGGGAAAACCATCCCCCCGATCCCGGACGCGGAACCCGAGAAGGCCAAGACGCGCGCCGCGCTCCGGAGCATCGCGGGACAGATGAACGTCGCGCTCTACATGGAAAACGACGGCCCGTCGCCCGCCAACCACCAGCGGCTTGTTCAATACATTCGCTTTCAGGACTACGCCCACGATCTGCCCGCGAACTCCTTCCTGCTCGTCGACCCGATCGGCAACCTGGGCAATCTCGAGCGCCGGGGCGGCGGCTACATCGCGGTCATCTCCCAGCCGCCCACGACCGACAATCCCGCGACAACCAACCCGAGCCGTCTCTTCTCCCACCACCAGGCGATCTTTTCCCAGATCAACTACCGGGCCGTCGCCGCGACCAACACCGGCTCCACGGCCGGCGGTCTGCAGGCGTTGGTGGAGACCGGACGCACTTTTAGCAAAAACGGCTCGGCGGGTTTCAACCACGAGTTGTTCGCCGCCAATCTTCTCTTCGAGGGCGGCCCCGACAGCGCCGTCCGTTGGGGGCTGGTCAACATCGGCGAGGGCGACGAGCAGACGGCCGAGCCGAACTCCATCGCCGGCGCGGGCGACGTCGGTTTCCGGAACTACCTCTACGACATCCCGCGCAAGGACCGGCCGATCCGTTCGCTGGGGCAGCTCCAGCATCTGAGCCCGTCCGCCTACATTCCGCCCGGCGTGTCGAACTTCGATTCCGCCGGATCCGCCGTGCGCGCCTCGATCGTGGTGAACAGCTGGCAGGTCAACTATCCCGTTTCCAACTCCTATCCGCATCCGCGGGTCCGACGGGAGCACGTGTTCGGCGCGCTGCCCGAGCACAGCTACCACTACGACGGCTCGTTCCTGTGGAACCAGGTTCTGTGGGATCGTTTCCACTTCTCGACCTATCCCCAGAGCGGCTCCTTCAGCTTCGCGCCGGGCAACCCGCCTCTGCCCAACTCGCGTTATCGGCCCTTCCGCGATCCCGGCGTCGTGGCGTGGGACGATGTCACGGCCTTCCGCGGCGACGGCGATCCGTCGAATGCGGTCAACAGCCGGCTGGCCGCCCGAAACCTTCTTCTCAACGGCGCCTTCAACATCAACTCCACCTCCGTCGAGGCGTGGAAGGCGCTGTTCTCCAGCCTGCGAAAAGTCCAGGTCGGCTCCCACACCGACACCTCCGCGCCTTTCGGCCGGACGCTCTCGTCGAACAGCGGGACCGATTCTCCGGGCGGCCGGGGTCGCACCGAGGAATCGTGGAACGGTTTCCGCGACCTCGACGATTCGGAGATCCAGGCGCTCGCCGAGGAGATGGTCCTCGAGGTGCGCCGTCGCGGCCCCTTCCTCAGCCTTGCCGACTTCGTGAATCGCCGCCTCGTCCCCGGCCGCACCACCACCGCCTCCACGTCGAACGATCCCTTCGGGCTGGGGCTCGCGGGCGCGCTCCAGGCGGCGCTGGACCGCACCGTCAACCTGACTTCGCACATCCACCCCAACTTTCGCGTGCAGGCGAAAGGCTTCGTCAGGGAGGAGGGCGCCAAAAACAACGTGAACCACAACGCCATGCGGGACTACGACTACCGCATGCCGCACGCGCTGGTCGGTTTCCCCGGCCACGTGCTGCAGGCCGACGTGCTCTCCTCGCTGGGCGCCGCGCTTTCGGCGCGATCCGACACCTTCGTCATCCGCACCTACGGCGATTCCTGCAATCCCGTGACCGAGGAGGTCACCGGCCGCGCCTGGTGCGAGGCCGTCGTCCAACGCCTGCCCGACTACGTCGACCCGTCCCTCGACGCCACCGGGCTTCCCGCCGCGGGTTCCGTCAACGAGAAGTTCGGCCGGCGCTACCAGATCGTCGGTTTCCGCTGGCTCGGCCCGGAGGATATTTGACATGCGCCCCGTGCTTTCCGCCCGTCTCGTCCGCGCGTTTCTCTGTGTATCGATTATTTCGATACTCGTGCTTCCGTTCGTGGCGGCCGCCCAGACCGCGCCCAAGCCGCCGCCCCCGCCGGCCCGCCTGCGCTTCCTGTTTCTCGACGAGACCCCCGGCTTCTACGCCCTGAAGCTCGACGAGAAAAACTACCGGCGGGTCAGCGCCAACCCCTACGAGATCAGCGCGCCCTACACGCCCGCGTCGGTCGAGCCGATGGAGATCTACAAAACCTCGCGCACGATCGATCCGGCCACCGGCGAACCGCGGCGGATCCGCATCGCCCGGTTTGTTCCGCCCAACAACACGCCGTCCGCGCTTGTCATCGTCACCCCGCGTCCGCCCGCCGCGCCCGACGCCCCGCTCGATTTCAAGGTCGAGATCATCGACTGCAATCCGGCCGATTTTCCGGGCGGCTCGATCCGCATCGTGAACCGCGGACGGGGGGGCATGGCCGCCCAGTTCGGGGAAACCCGGATCATCGTCCAGCCCGGCGAGACCAAGGTCGTCCGCCCCAAGGTGGATCACCGCAACCGCATGCTCAGCCGGGTCGCCGCCGAGGAGGCCTCGGGCTGGCGGGTTCTCTCCAAAACCTTCGCCGTTCTCGAGCCGACCGAGCGCGTCTTCGGCATCCTCATCTATTCGCCCGGCGGCATGCGCCACACGCGCACGCCGCAGGAGATCGCGGAGTTCGGTCCGCCGAAGCCCGGCCATTTCTGGCTCACCTTTTCCGACCGGCTCTGAGCCGCCGCCATGAGCGCCACCGTCCGTCCGTCCTTTTTCCGTCGGATCAGCAGCGGCATGCCCCTGCTGATCACCGTCGTGGTGCACGTCGTCCTTATCGCGATCGCCGGCGCGGTCGTCGTTCAGCAGAACATCGTCGGCAGAAAGAAAACCTTCGAGGCCTCGGCGACCGACACCGCGCCCAAGGCCGTCGAGCATCGGCTCCAGATCGCCCGTCGCGGCGGCGCCTCCGGCGGCGTGTCGAATCCCGTTTCCGCCAACCGCATCTTCACCTCCGGCGTCGGCGCCGTCGCCATGCCGGAGATGCCCGAGCTGCCGTCCCTCGGCGCGGGCGGTTTCGGCGGCTTCGGCGGCATGGGCTCGGGCGTGGGTCTCGGCGCCGGCGTCGGCATGTCCACCTCGCTCGGCGGCGGCGCCGGCCTTGGCGGGCGCGGCTTCATGTCGCTCTCCTTCCTCGGCATGACGGAGGTGCGGGCGAACAAGGTCGTCTTCGTCGTCGATATCGGTCCGGGTCTGCTCGACATCCGCAAGGGCGGCATTCGCGCCTTCGAGATCATGCGCCGGGAGATCACGCGGCTGGTCGCCGCGCTTCCGCCTTCCGCCGAGTTCAACGTCGTCTTCTTCGCCCGCGACCAGATCCGCCTCTTCGCCTCCACGCTCCAGCCCGCCAGCAGCGAAAACAAGAAGCTCTTCTTCTCCTGGATCGCCCCGATCAACGCCGACCTCCAATCGCTCGGCACCCGCTCCATTCCCGCCTCCTCGCCGCGCTGGACCAGGAAGGCCGACGATTCGCTCAAGCTCGACGAGACCTATCGTCCGCCGCTCTGGCTCAACGCCGTCCACGCCGCGCTCGAGCAACAACCCGACACCGTCTTCCTCGTGACCGGCGGCGCCCATTCCGGCTCCCGCGAGGCCGATCCCGCCGCGGTCGCGCGCTCCCGCCGCCAACGGGAAAAATACGCCCAGGAACTCGTTCGCCAGGGTTACGATCTCGCCGCCATCGCCGCCGCGCGCTCCCGCGCCCTGGCCAAGCTCCGGGCCGATTTCAACGAGATCAACCGCAAGCTCGTCGCCTCGGGACGCGATCCCTTTGTCATCCAGGACGACATCCGCCGCGTCCTCGCCTCCGATTTCCAGGCCGCGCTCAAGCGCGCCGGCTTCACCCTCCAGATCGATCGCACCGGCTGGACGGACAAGTCCGGCAACCTCATGTGGGACAGCCCCGCCTCCGTCGGGGGCGGAGCTTCGGGACCGACCTACGTCGAGGTCGATTTCTCCGAGGCCCTCGCCCACGTCGCCCGACTCCAAGCCGGGCTCGGGCGTCGTCGCGCTTCGTTGAACGTCTTTCTCTTCACCGGTCCCAACGAGAAAAACGAACGGGCGGAGAAAAATCTCGGCGCCCTCGCCAGCCGAAACGGCGGCCGTTTCAGCGTCCTCACCACGAAGCGGCTCGAGGATCTGGGCGCCGCCACCGCGTCTTCATCATGATACGATCGACACTTCTCCGTCGCCGCTTCCCCGGCCGCGCCTGGTTCGCCGCCCTCGGCCTGCTGCTCGGCTCCGCCTTCTTCGTCTCCGCCGCGCCGACTCCGGGGCCGGGTGCGACGCTCGTCGTCAACGGCGACTTCGACCACGTCGGCGCCGACCGATTGCCCGCGGGGTGGAGCGCGCCCAAGCCCGAGGGCACGATCAACGTCGTGCGGGAAGGTAGCCTTTCCTACCTCCGGCTCGTCTCCACCGCGCCCAACCAGCTCGTCCTCGTCACCCAGACCGTCGCCGTGCCCGAAGGTTGGAAGGGGCTCGTTGTGAAAACCCGTTTTCGCACCGAGAACGTAAAGTTTGGCAAGGACTTCCTCTGCGACGCCCGCGCGCGCTTCTCCTTCCGCGACGCCTCGGGCAAGCCCGTCGGCAAGGGCCCGCCCGACATCATCTTCAGCGCCCAGGCGAAAAACTGGACCGAGGCCGAACGCAAATTCCTCGTCCCCGAGTCCGCGGTCGCCCTCAAAATCGACGTCTGCCTCAACCGTCCCGCCTCCGGCGCGCTCGACCTCGACTCGATCCGCGTTGTCGCGATGGACCCCGCCGAAGCCGAGGCCCTCGCCATGGCGCCCATCCTCGCCGCGCGCAAGAAGGCCGCCGACGAAGAGGCCGTGCGGGACCTGCTCGCCCTCCCGCCGATCACCCGCCCGCTCAAGGTCTCCGGTAATCGGCTCGTCGACGACCGCGGTCGCCACGTGATCCTCCGGGGCGTCAACGTGCCCAGTCTCGAATGGTCCTCGCGCGGCGAGAACGTGCTCCGCTCCACCAAGGTCGCCGTCGTTGATTGGCAGGCCAACGTCATCCGCCTGCCCGTGCACAACCGCTACTGGTTCGGCCGCGGCAAGGGCAAGGAGCCCGCGAACGACGCCGAGGCCTACCGTGCGCTCGTCGACGACGTCGTGAAGATCGCCGCCGCCCGCGGCGCCTGGGTCATCCTCGACCTCCACCTGTTCGGCAGCCCGCAGGCCGACGCCGTCGAGTTCTGGCAGGACGCCGCCGCCCGTTACAAAAACCACCCCGCCGTCCTCTTCGATCTCTTCAACGAACCCACCTCCGGCCCCTGGGAACTCTGGCGCAAGGGCGGTCCCAAGGAGGTGAAGGACAAGAAGACCGGCGCCGTCTCCACCATCGAGGTCGTCGGCATGCAGACGCTCATCGACACCGTGCGCGCGACCGGCGCGAAGAACATCGTCATCGCCGGCGGCCTCGCCCACGCCTACGACCTGAGCGGCGTGCTCGAGGGCCACGCCCTCTCCGACACCACCGGCAACGGCCTGGTCTACGCCACCCACTTCTACAACTGGCACCGCGGCTGGGAGCGAAAGTTCCTCTCCCTCGCCTCCCGCTATCCGATCCTCGTCGGCGAGTTCGGCGCCGATGTGAAGAAGATGAACTTCATCCCCGCCGCCCAGCAGGAGGATCCCCACACCTGGATGCCCGACGCGCTCGGCATGATCCAGAAATACCAGCTCAACTGGACCGCCTTCTCCCTCCACCCCGCCGCCACCCCCGTTCTCATCAAGGACTGGACCTACGAGCCCACGCCCTTCTTCGGCGCCTTCGTGAAAGACGCCCTCGCCGGCAAACGGTTCGAGTCCACCCGCCTGCGCTGACCCGCCGCCTGTCGAGTCCGCCCCGTTCGCCCCGTCCACCGACGCGGCGGCCAGCCGCTGCTTTCGCCTGCTTGGGCAACCCAAAACACCCATGAACCCCCGAAACACAGACACCCCGCAGCCGAGGCGCGCCCGCCTCGTTTCCGCCCTGATCGCCCCGGTCCTCGCGCTCGCCGCCCCCGCGCGCGCGGCGGACTGGTATCTCTCCGTCAACCAATCCAGCCCCGACAGCTGGAACACGCTCTCCGCGTGGAAGTCCGCCGCCGACGGCTCCGGCACCTCGCCCGGAGCGCTCTCGGCCGACGACACCTACCACATCAACAACAAGGTCCTACGCAGCCCCGAGGGCGCGAGCGACGCCACCTTCGCCGGCGGCGTGCTCCGGCTCTCCGGCTCCGCCGGCGTGCTCGCCCTCAAGACCAACTCCCCCGCCACCGCCATCGTGCCCGTGCTCGAATCCGCCGGCGGGAAAATCGAGAACTACAACGGCGGCACCACTCGCCTCTCCGTCGGCCGCCTCGACGCGCGCTCCGGCTCCACCACGATCGCCAGCTCGAGCGGACGCACCGTGGCGCTCACCATCACCGGAGCCTTCGTCGGTCCCGGCGAACTGCGCGTCTCGGGCGGCGGCAGCACCGCGAAACTCTCCGTCGCCGACGCGCTCGCCTACACCGGCCGGCTCCGCCTCAGCGGCGGCACGCTCGACTTCGACGCCCCCTGGTCCTCGTCCGGCCCCCTCGTCCTCGAAGGCGGCGTCCTCGTCCTCGACCAGCCCGTCACCGTCACCGCCCTGACGATCAACGGCACCGACTACCCGGCCGGCACGCACGGCGCCGCCCAGTTCGCCGCCAACGGACACTCCTCCTACGTCACCGTGAACGGCGGCTCCATCACCGTCGCCCCGCCCACCACCTGGTATCTGTCGGCCAACCAGCCCCAGTTCGACGACTGGAACAAACTCGCCGCCTGGAAGGCCGCCCCCGACGGCACCGGCGCCAGCCCCGCCGTGATCCGCGCCGCCGACACCTTCGACCTGAACGGCTTCGACGTGCGCAATCTCGAGGGCAACTCCACCGACCGCTTCGTCGGCGCCATCGTCAGCCGCAACAGCGGCAGCGACCTCATGGTCAAGACCACCAACGGCGGCAAATCCTCGCTCGCGAAGCTCCACGCCATCGCCCCCGCGGTGAACTCCGGCGGACGCATCATCCACCTCTCCGGCGGCACCGCCTCCCTCCGCATCGACACTTTCGAGAACGACGCCGGCAGCTACAACGTCTTCGTAGACACAAGCAACAACCGCACCCTCGACCTCTCGATCGGACGCCTCCTCGGCACCGGCGCCACCTCGTTCTCCGGCGGCGGCAAGTTCAAGATCTCGATCGACGACGCCAACGGCTACACCGGCGACCTCACCCTCGGCGCCGGCAGCTACGACTTCGACGGCGACATCAGCTCCGCCGGCACGCTCGTCATCGGCGCCTCCTCCCAGGTCGTGCTCGACCGGGCCCTCACCTTCACCGGCCTCACCATCGCCGGGCAGGAGTATCCGATCGACAACTACAGCCTCGCCGATCTCCAGGCCGCCCACCCGGGCAAGTTCACCGGCACCTCCGCCGGCTCGATCACCGTCCGCGGTCCGGTCGACTGGTATCTGACCACCGGCCAGGTCAACGCGACCGACCGCTGGGACATGGTCGAACACTGGAACTCCGAGCCCGGCGGCGGCGGCGTCTCCCCCTCCGCGATCAACGCGATCGACAACTACATCAACCAGACCAACAACCGCACCGTGCGCACGCCCGAGGTCGCCTCGACCTTCGGCGGCGGCGCGCTCGTCCTGAAATCCGGCGCCAAGCTCATGCTCCGCACCCCCGCGGGCGCCGTCAGCTCCGTGCCCACCCTCGACGTCGTGGGCGGCGCGACGATCTACAACGGCCACGTCGGCATCCAGCAGATCCTCGACGTCAACCGCTGGACCGTGGAATCCGGCACCGCCACGCTCACCACCAACACCAACGGGGCCGGCGGCTCCTTCGACCTGCGCGTCCACCACCTGCGCGGTGCGGGCAACATCACCGTGAGCGGGGGCAGCGGCGTCCTCCTCAAGGTGAACCACGGCGCGCAGCTCACCGGCACCTTCACCGTCAACAACGGCGCCACGCTCACCCTCGGCCAGACCCTCGGCCTCGGCGGCTCGCTGGTCGTGCAATCCGGCGCCACCGTCGCGCTCGGCTCGCACTGGCTCTACGTCCGCGGCCTCACCGTCGGCGGCGTGAGCAAGGCGCCCGGCATCCACACCGTCGCCTCCCTCGGCTCCGCGTTCACCGGCACCGGCAGCGTGGTCGTTTACACGCCCGCCTCCGATTCCCCGCAACTCTTCGGCGTCAACCTCGCCGGCGGCGACTTCATGCCGAACGTCTTCTGGCAGACCGACGCCGCGACCTGGCAATACTACAAGGACAAGGGCCTCACCCTCATCCGCCTCCCCTTCCGCTGGCACCGCGTCCAGTCGCCGCTCAACTCCACGGTGGACTTCACCAAACTCGACGAGTGCCTCGCCCTCGCCGCCGCCCGCGGCATGAAGGTCATCCTCGACGTCCACGACTACGGCAAATACGGCGGCCAGGACAGCTCGCCCAAGATCGGCAGCTCCTCCGTGCCCATCAGCGCCTTCGTGAACCTCTGGTCGCAGATCGCCGACAAATACAAGGACAACGACACCGTCTACGGCTACGACCTCATGAACGAGCCGCTCCTCGACCTCGCGGTCTGGAAAGACGCCGCGCAACAGGCGGTGGACGCCATCCGCAAGAAGGACACCAGACACTACATCCTCGTCGAAGGCCTCGCCTACTCGAAGGCGACCACCTTCGGCCCCGCCTCCACCTCCGGCAACCGCACCCTCGACATCCGCGACCCCATCGGCCGCCTCGTCTACTCCGCGCACTCCTACTGGGATTATCAGGAGGCCCCGCCGAACTACGCCTCCGACGGCAACTACCTGTCGAGCGACGCGCCGACCCCGCAGATCGGCGTCGACCACGTGCGGCCCTTCGTCGAGTGGCTCAAGACCGAGCGTCCCTACGCCTTCGGCAACGTCGGCGAATTCGGCGTCCCGCACAACTTCCCCGCGCACATCGCGGGCTGGCAGACCGCCCTGGGCAACTTCCTCCAATACCTCCGCGACAACGGCCTGAGCGCCACCTACTGGGCCGGAGGCAGCGCCTGGGGCAACTACCAGCTCTCCTGCCACCCGACCACGCCCGGGGTCGACAAACCCCAGATGGCCGTGCTCGAGCTCTACAACAACAACTGACCCGGTCGCCTCTCCGACTGTTTTCATTCCGGCCCGCCTCGATCTTTCGGGGCGGGCTGCTTGGCTCCACGGCGAAACCCCGCCATCACATGATCCGACGCCTCCTCACCCTCCTCCCCCTTGTCGCCGCCGCCCTTTCCGCCGCGCCCGAGCTTCCGCCCCGAAAGGACTTCCCCCTCTTCCTCCTCGCCGGCCAGTCCAACATGGCCGGCCGCGGCTCGGTGAAGAAACTCACCCCCGAGGAGGCCGCGCCCGATCCGCGTATCCTAGCTCTGAATACGGAGCTCGACTGGCGGACGGCCGTCGACCCGATCCACTGGGACAAGCCCGCCGCCGGCGTCGGCCTCGGCAAGTTTTTCGCCCGCATCGTCGCCGACAAAAACCCCGGCGTCACCGTCGGCCTCATCCCCGCCGCCTGCGGCGGTTCGTCCATCTCCGTCTGGGAGCCCGGCAAATACTTCGGCCAGACCAAGTCGCACCCCTACGACGACGCCCTCGCGCGCGCCCGCCGCGCCCTCCAGGACGGCACGCTCAAGGCCATCCTCTGGCACCAGGGCGAAGGCGACTCCAGCCCGCAGGCCGCGGCGCTCTACGAGCAGCGGCTCGAGGCCCTCATCGCCCGCTTCCGCGCCGACCTCGACGCCCCCGACTTGCCCTTCATCCTCGGCCAGCTCGGCCGCTTCCCCGGCCGCCCCTGGACCGAGCACCGCGCCGCGGTCGACCGCGCCCACCGAGCCATCGCCGAGCGCGTGAAGAACGTCCGCTACGTCTCCGCCGAGGGCCTCGTCGACACGCGCGACAACCTCCACTTCGAAACCCCGTCCCTCCGCGAGTTCGGCGCCCGCTACGCCGAGGCCTACTTCGAGCTCGTCGGCGGCGAGTAAGCCCGTCGCGTCCCGCGGGCGCTCCGTTTTCCCTCCCATGTCACTCCGGCTCGCCTCCCCGTTCCAAGACCACGCCGTGCTCCAGCGCGACCAGCCGCTCCCCGTGTGGGGCTGGGCTCCGCCGGGCCTCCGCGTCCGCGCCACGATCGCCGGCCGGGTCGCCGTCGGCCTGAGCGGCGAAAACGGCGACTTCCTCCTCCGCCTGCCCGCGCTGCCCGCCGGCGGCCCGCACGTCCTCGCGGTCGAGGTGGTCGAGACCGGGGAACGCGTCGAGATCCGCGACGTGCTCGTCGGCGAGGTCTGGCTCGCCTCCGGCCAGTCCAACATGAACTGGACGCTCGAGCAGTGCCGCCCTCTCGCCGATGCCGACATCGCCGCGGCCGAGCTTCCCGCGCTCCGCTTCTTCAACGTCGAACGTCGCGCGCACATGGGGCCGCACCGCGAGGTCGCCGGCCGCTGGGAACCGTGCACGCCCGCGGCCGCGCCGGGTTTTTCCGCCGTCGCCTTCAGCTTCGCGCGACGCCTCCACCGCGAGCTCGGCGTGCCCGTCGGCGTGCTCAGCGCCTCCTGGGGCGGCACCGTCATCGAGACCTGGATGAGCCGCTCCGCGCTCGCGCTCAGCCCCGTCGCCTCCGAATGGCTCGCCCGCTTCGAGGCCGAGGCCTGGCTGCCCGCCAAATGGGAAACGCTTCCCGAGATCGGACCCGACGGCCGCGCGAACAACTACCCCAAGGACCCCGGCGTCACGCGCGACTGGCACCGCGACGACCTCGACGACTCCGGCTGGGCGACGATGAGCGTCCCCGGCACCTGGCAATCCGCCGGCGAGGCCAACCAGGGCGTCCTGTGGTTCCGCCGCACCCTCGACATCCCCGCCGACTGGATCGGCCGGGAGCTCGAGCTCCATCTCGGCGCGGCCGACAAACAGGACATCACCTTCGTCAACGGCGCCGAGATCGGCCGCACCGGCCGGGACCGCGAGGAACGCCATTGGAACACCCCGCGCACCTACCGCGTGCCGGCGTCGCTCGTCTCCGGCCCGCGCCTGACGATCGCCTCACGCGTGTATTCGTTTGTCTATGACGGCGGTCTGGTCGGCCCCGCCGCGAAGATGAAGCTCCATCCCGCCGACCGTCCCGACGCGGCCCTCCCGCTCGCCGGCGAATGGCGCTTCCGTCGCGAACACGACTTCGGAACGGTCGTCGTCACGCGCCCGATGGGCCACGGCGAACCCAACACGCCGCACATGCTCTTCGACAACATGATCGCCCCGCTCGTGCCCTACGCGCTGCGCGGCGCGGTCTGGTATCAGGGCGAGAGCAACGAGTCCGCGCCGGAAAACTACGCGCGACTCCTGCGCGAGCTCGTCGACGACTGGCGCCGCCACTGGGGCCGCGCCGATCTCGCCTTTCATCTCGTGCAACTCCCCGGCTTTCGCGGCGCGAAGGCGCACGAACCGGAGAGCCGCTGGGCGCGCTTGCGCGAGGCGCAGCTCTCGATCCTCGAGCTGCCGCACACCGGCGTCGCCATCGCGATCGACCGCGGCGACGCGGGCGACATCCACCCGCTCGACAAGATCCCGGTCGGCGAGCGGCTCGCCCAAAGCGCGCTCGCCCGCACCTATGGTCGCGATCTCGTGCCCAACGGCCCGCGCGCGGCGAAGTTCTCCTTTCCCTCGGGCGGCGGCGTGCGCGTCGAGTTCGCGGACACCGGCGCCGGCCTGACCACGCTCGACGGCGCCGGGCCGCGACACTTCTTCCTCGCCGGCGAGGACAAGGTTTTCCACCCGGCGGAGGCGCGCATCGAAGATTCCTCGGCCGTGTCGGTCGTCTCGTCCGCCGTGCCGCGTCCGCTGGCGGTGCGCTACGCCTGGGCCGACAACCCCGAAGGCGCGAACCTCGCCAACCGCGACGGCCTGCCCGCCTCGCCCTTCCGCTCGGATCGCTGGTAAGGCCCCAAGGCCGGGCGACGATCCCGTTCCGCCGCCTAACTCTGGCGCAGCGTCTTGATTTCGAAGCGGCCGAAGTTCAGCGCGAGCGTGTCGTCGGCCGCGCGGGCGAGCGTGCTGTCGTTTTGCTCGACGAGATCGCACTCGCTCCACGTGCCGGCGCCGACGGCGATGCGCGTCTCGACGGCGGAATCGGCGAGGTTGACCAGTCGCCAGATCCAGCCGCGACCGTTCTCGGCGGGCTTCACCGCGACCACTTCGATCGCCGCGGAATCCGGACGCGGCGACGCGTCCGCGGTCGACACCGTGGAGGCGGCGCGGCCTTCGGCGACGCGCAGCGGCTGGTTGAAGGCGCGCGCCTCGGCGGTGAGGCGCGCGACGTCGACCTCCGGTCCGTGAGGGCGCAGCGCGTAGCGGAATTCGTGACGTCCGAGGTCGGTGTAAACCTTGCCGTCGGCCATCGAGGCGTCGTCCTTGTCCCCCTTGCCGATGAGCGCGGCGCCGGGATGCGGCACGCTGCGGATCAAGGCGAGGTCGATGACGTGGCCCTTGATGCGGTGGCCGTGCTTGCAGTCGTTGTAGAGCGCGACGCCGGGCCCGTCGGGCTCGGAGAGATCGGCCCACTGGAGCGCGGCGACCTCGATCTGCGCGCGACGCACGAGCGTGTCCTCGCGCGTGCTGCGGCGGATGTGTCCGAAGGGGATCTCGTAGCGCGCGTCGTCGGCGCGCACGTTCACCGGGAAACGCACGCGGAGCATCGTGGCGGTTTCGCGCCAGTCGACGTCGTTCTCGAACTCGATCTGCTCCGCGCCGGCGAAGAGCCGGATCGTCTGGCGAATCGTCGAGGCGCCGTGCGTCCAGGTGAGGCGCAGCTCGGCGCAAGGACCGTCGACGCGGGCGCGGCGTTCGCGCAGCACGGGACGGAAAACCGGACCGCGCAGGTAGCCCCACACGTCTTTCGCGGCGAGATCGTTCTCGAAATCCCAGGCGTCGCCGCGATCGGGGAGGATGACGAGATCGTTGCCCGCGGCTTCGGCGGCGAGGACTTCGCGCCCGCCGCGCTTGTCGAAGATCGACGCGATGCGACCGTCTTCGGCGAAGCGCACGCGCAGGTGTTCGTTCTCGAGTTCGCGCTCGCTCGCGCGCGGCGAAACGAAGGCGGCGTCGGCGATTCGCGTGAGGGAACCGATGCCCAGCGCCGGAGCCTCGGCGAGATGCCAGGCGCCGGCGTGACGGACCCAATCGGTGCGCGGCCAGGAGAGCGAGTTGAAGACCACGGGGCCGGCGGCGAGCGCGACGCGACGCTCCTCCGTTAGCCGCTCCAGCTCGGCGAGCAGCTCGGCGTAGCGGGCGTTGCACTCGTCGTAGACGCGTTTGATCGAGGAGCCGGGCAGGATGTCGTGGAACTGGTAGAGCAGCGCCTCCTTCCAGAGGCGGTCGAGCGGCTCGCCCGGGTAGGCGATGCCCGCGCGGGTGGCGGCGAGCCAGGCGACCCACTCGAGTTCGCGCAGAGCGATCTCGGCGCGCCGGTTGTTCTTTTTGACCAGGCCTTGCGTGGTGAGCGTGCCCTGGTGACGCTCGAGATAGAGCTCGCCCCGCCAGACGGGAAACTTGTCGGCGTCGCGCGACCAGGTCCCGAAGAACGCGGCGGCGGGCTCGATCTTCACCTCGGGCAGGCCGGGCAGACGCGGCGCGCGGCGGAGCCGTTCGAGGTGCTCCGCGTCGGGGCCGCCGCCGCCGTCGCCGATGCCGAAGGCCATGAGCGCGTGATCGGAGACGTCCTTCTCGCGGTAGTCGGCGGCGATCTTCACGAGCGAACGCGCGGCGGCGGGACCGTTGTAGGTCTCCTCGGGCAGCATGTGCGTGAGGATGCGCGTGCCGTCGATGCCCTCCCAGTGGAAGGAGTGATGGCCGAAGCGGTTCACGGCGTTCCACGACAGCTTCTGCGTCATGAAGTAGTCGTGGCCGCTCTTGCGCAGGATCTGCGGGAGCTGGCCGTGGTAGCCGAAGACATCGGGTTGCCAGCAGTAGTTCGGCACGACGCCGAACTCCTCGCGGAAGAACTTCGCGCCGTGGAGCACCTGGCGCACGAAGGACTCGCCCGAGGGCATGGAGCAGTCGGGCTCCACCCAGAAGGTGCCCTGCGGCTCGATGCGGCCGGCACGGACGGCGTCCTTGATTTTTGAATACAGCGCCGGGTGGAACTCCTTCATCCAGGCGAAGAGCTGCGGCTGGCTGCAGCCGAAGACGTATTCGGGATGGCGCCCGATGTTGTAGAGCGCGCTGGCGAAGGTGCGCGCGCCCTTGCGGATCGTCTCCCGGACGGGCCAGAGCCAGGCGAGGTCGAGGTGGGCGTGGCCGATGGCGTGGACGACGAGCGGGGGCTTCGGCGCGGGCTCGGCGAACCACGGGGCGAGTCGCGCGCGCAGGGCGGCGATCGTCGCGGGGGAAAAACCGGCGCCGGTCTCGGCGTCGTCGAGCTCGCGGGTCGCCTCGACGAGCTCCTCGCGCAGGCGGACGAGCGCTTCGCCCGGCGCGGATTGTTCGGTAAGCAGCCAGTCGCGCAGCGTCTCGAGGTCGTAGTAGAGCTGACGGATGTCCTCGCGGATCGTGACGATCTCGGCGAGCGCGACGCGGCCCTCGTCTTTCACGAAGCCGAAGAGATCGTTGAGCCCGGCGTCGGCCCAGAGCTCGACCACGCCGTCACGGATCGCCTCGGGCGGGATCTGGTAGAGCGTCTTGCCGGGACCGCCGAGCGCGGGGTCGAAGGTGGACTTGATGTTGGTGAGCCCCCGCGCCGGCACGCCGTGCGTGTCGACGACGCAGAGTTCGCCGTTCACGTCGATCCGGGCGAAAAGTTTGCCCGCGGGCGGCGCGTCGACCGGCAGCTTCGCGCGGAAACGCATCCAGGCGCAGTCGAAGATCCGTCCGGCCCAGGGGTCGCCGACGCGGATCTCCGCGCGCGCCCCGCTCTCGCGCTGCTCGAAGGGCACCGGTTCGGGCGTGAGCCAGCGCGTGATCGCGAGCGGAGCCACGCGTTCGTAACGAGCCTGGTCCAGGCGGACGAGCAGGCGCTCGACGCGTTCAAGCGAGACGGGTGCGGAAGCGAGGGCGGAGTTCATTCGAAGGCGCGACGCGCCGACGCCGGGGCGCGCGGTCGACGTTTCAACCTCCGATGCTCGGGGGGCGGCCCGGGGTGACAAAGTGTTCGTCATTCAACCGATTAAACGCATGAGTCGCGACATGGCCGGTCGTCCCACCATGAAGCAGATCGCCGACGCCGCTGGCGTTTCCATCGCCACGGTGAGCATGGCTTTGCGTAATTCGCCGAAGATCACGGCGGAGACGCGCGCGAAGGTCCGGGCGGCGGCGGAAAGCCTCAACTACCGCCCCGACCCCCTGATCGCGGCGCTATCGACGCGTCGGACGGAGGCGCGTCCGCGCGGCCTGGAGACGATCGCCTACCTGACGGCTTTCCCGACCCGGGAGGGTTGGCGGCAAAACCGCTTTTCCCCGGCGGTCTACGAGGGCGCCTGGGCGCGCGCGGCGCAGCATGGTTACCGCCTGGAGCACTTCTGGTTGCGCGAACCGCAGATGACGCCGCGGCGCATGGCGGACATTCTCCAGGCGCGCGGCATCCTCGGGCTCTGCGTGGCGGCCTTCCCGGAGGTGGTGTCGCACTTCTCCTTTCCCTGGGAGCATTTCTGCAGCGCGGCGATCGGCTACTCGATGATGAAGCCCGCCCTGCACCGCGCCTGTCCGCACCAGTTCCAGGGCATGCAGCTCACGCTCAACCGGCTGCGGCGGCTCGGCTACGAGCGCATCGGCGTGGCGCTGGGCCGGCGGGTGAGCAAGATCGTGGCGCAACACTGGATCGCAAGTGTCCTGCTTTTCCAATACGCGCACGGTCGCAACGCCGCGACCTGTCTGGTCTACGAGGAGTCGGACCGCGTCGAACTGCGCAAATGGATGCAGCGGCACCAGCCCGACGCGATGGTGGTCTCCGACATCGCGCTGCTGGAATGGATACGCGAGCTCGGCGTGCGCGTGCCCGAGGAGATGGGCCTGGTGCCCTTGGAGCGTTATCCGGGCTACGCGAGCCTCGACCAGAAACCCGAGAAGGTCGGCGCCGCCGCGATCGACCTGATCGTCGGCCAGATCCAGCGCAACGAAACCGGCCTGCCCGCCGACCCGCGGGTGGTGATGGTCGAGGGAACCTGGGTTGACGGCCCCACCGTGCGCCCCGCGCCGATCAAAACCCCCGCGGAGGATTTCGGGACGCCGGCCGGCTGGCCCGGAGCCGCCACGGGCGTGTGAGTTGGGTTGCGATTTATAAAACAGGTAATAGGTATAAAACGCGCTTGTGAAAAATCCCCGCCTTCGGGATTTCTTCGCCGCGTTCCGCCATGCCCCCGCCCTCCGCTTCAGCCACCCCGAAGATCTCCCAGCAGCGCATCGCGAAGGATCTCGGTTTGTCGCAGGCGCTGGTCTCGATGGTGCTCAACGGCCGGCGCGAGGGCATCAGCGAGGAGTCGTATCGGCGCATCTGGGAGCACGCGATCAGCCTCGGTTATCAGCCCAAGGGCATGCGCGTCTCGCAAAACGGCGAGGCGACGAAGCAGATCCACGTGGGCTTCGTCTTGCGCTCGGGTTTGGCGCTGCACACGCAGAGCAACTACTTCAGCCACATCCAGCACGGCCTTCACGAGGCGCTGCAGGAGCGCGGCATCAGCACCCTCTTCCTCGGCACCGAGGACAGGCTCAACGAGACCGCGTTTCGCGCCACGCTCGAGACGCGCAAATCGCTCTTCGGCGTGGTGGTGATGGGCGAGGTGAAGCCCGCCTTCCTCAAGGCCGTCAAAAACCTCTGCCCGCGCGTGGTCGCCGTCTCGATCAGCTATCCCGGCCAATGCCACTCGGTGCAGTCGAACGAGGCGCAGTCGCTCGAGCTGCTCGTCGAGCACCTCGTCGGCCTCGGCCACCGCCGCTTCGGCTGGCTCGGCGGCAACCGCGCGCTGCAACGTCACGAGGACCGCTACCGGGCCTTCCGCGCGGCGCTGAAGGCGCGCGACATCGAGTTCGACGAAGGCTGGGCGATGCTCCACGACAACGCCGACCGTCAGGAGGGACGCATCACCGCGGAGATGTTTCTGGCGAAGCGCGGCAAACGCCCCACCGCGCTCGTGTGCTACAACGGCCTCATGGCGCGCGGTGCGGTGAATCTTTTCCAGGCCCGCGGTCTCGAGATCCCGCGCGATCTCAGCGTGGTGGCGATCGACGCCACGCGCATCTGCACCGAGGAGCATCCGCACATCACGGGCGCGAGCGCCGACCCCGAGGCGATGGGCCGCAAGACGGCCGAGTTGCTGCTCGGCGCGAGCGGCGCGCCCGACGAGGTCTATCTCGACGCCGCGCTGCCCTCGCGCCTCACGCTGCGCGAGACGACGGCCGCGCCGGCGAGCTGAGCGAGACATGTAGCCCCGGCCGCCGGTCGGGGTTCTCCCGACCCGACCCGCTGTCGGGCCTACGCTTTCATGAACCCCACCCCCGATTACATCCGCCGCCTCGCGGGCAAACGCGTGCTGGTCACCGCCGCCGGCCAGGGACTCGGCGCCGCGATCGCCGCCGAGCTGCTCGAGCGCGGCTGCGATGTCGCGATCCACTACCGCAGTTCGGCCGCCGGCGCGGAGGCGCTTGTCTCGCGGGCGACTTTTCTCGGACGTCGCGCGCTGGCGATTCGCGCCGACCTGACGAAACGCGAGGAATGCGAGGCCTGCGTCGATCGCGCCGTGGAGTTTCTCGGCGGGCTCGACATCCTGGTGAACAACGCCGGCGACCTCGTGGCGCGGCGCCGGCTCGGCGAGATCGACGAGTCGTTTCTGCGCGCGAGCCTCGCGATCAACCTCGAGTCGATGCTCTGGGTGACGAAGCGCGCGCAACCCGCGCTCGAGACCGCGGCGCCGAGCGCGATCGTCAACCTCGCCTCGCTCGCCGGCCGCAAGGGCGGGCACGGCGGCTCGCTCGTCTACTCGACGATGAAGGGCGCGGTGATCACCTGGACGCGCGCCCTTTCCGCCGAGCTCGGCCCGAAGGGCGTGCGGGTGAACTGCGTCGCGCCGGGACTGATCCTCGGCAGCGCCTTCCACGCCACGCACACCACGCCCGAGTCGGCCGCCGCGACGATCGCGGGCATCCCGCTCGGTCGCGCCGGCACGCCGGAGGACGTGGCGCGAGCGGTGGCGTATCTGGCAAGCGAATACGACGGGTTCATCACCGGCGCGACGCTCGACCTCAACGGCGGCGTGTATTGCGCGTAGGTTCGCCGCGCCGACCCGGCCCCGCGTCCTACGCGGCGCGGGGGGCGGCGGTGGAGCCGGCGACCTTGAGGCGGCCGGGCACGGTGACGACCAGCGCCTTGTTGCGGATGTCGAGCGGCGAGGAGAGGAGGAGGCCGGCGGCCATGGTGCCCATCATCTCCCAGTCGGGCGCGTAGGTGGTGATGGGGTGGGGGTAGTCGCTCGGCAGATTGTCGAAGGCGGCGAGGCTGATGTCCTCGGGGATGCGCACGCCGGCGGCGGAGAGCCGTGCGTGCACGCCGTAGGCGAGGCCGTCGCTCGCGCACACGATGGCGGTCCACTTTTTCAACTCCCCGACGTCGGGCAGGTCGTCGAAGCCGGCGTGGAAACGCACGACGGGGGCGAGTCCCTTGCGGTGCATCGCGGCGACGTAGCCGTCGGCGCGCTCGGCGAAGAGCCGTGTAAGAGAATCCTGGATACCGAGGAAGAGGATCTTCTCGTGGCCGAGCGAGATCAGGTGCTCGGTGACGAGGCGCATGCCGTTGAGGTTGTCGGCGACGATGCGCGGCAGGTCGGGGCAGTCGATGAAGCTGCTGACGGCGATGGCCGGGATGTCGCGCAGCCGGGCGATGGCCTCGGCGGTGTAGCGCCCGAAAATGAAGGCGGTCTGGATGGTGCGGTTCTTGACGATGAGCGGCGTCTCGTCGAGCGAGGGGGTTTCGATGAGTGTCTCGACTTGCAGGCGCTGGCACTCCTTCTGGAGCGCGAGGAAGATCCGGCGTTTCACGCCCGAGGCGAGAGAGTCCTGTTTTTCGCCGTGGGGCGAATCGTAGAGCAGGATACCGGCGCGGCGGGGGGGGGCGGAGATCGCGGCGGTGCGGCGGTGCGATTTGGTGTAGCCGAGTTCGCGAGCCTTTTGCAGCACGCGCGCCTTGGTCGTCTCGGCCATGTCGGGGTGATCTCGCAGGGCGCGGGAGACGGTGATGACGGAGAGATTCAGGGCTTCCGCAATCGTCTGTTGGCTGACAGGCATGCGGGGAATTTTTAGGAATTACCGGTAGAATCAAGGCGAATTGTCCGCTCGCGTCTTGGTTGTTCACCAGAGAATACGGAGGGTTGTTGAGGGGGATGATCATTTAAATGCGGTTGACAATATACCGGCATATTGAAGTGTTTTGCCGTTAGATCTCAGGCTTCTATCGTTAAATAAAATCCCCTTGGTGACCCTATGAAAACCTGCCCCGGCGCTGTCGCGTCTCCCCTCGGTTTCCTCGCTCGTCTCGTCACGGCCGGCGTCCTGTCCGGCGCCCCGGTTGCCGGTATGGCGGCGACCGCGATTTTCACGACTGAACTGCCCACCACGGACATCATTCGGCAGACCACCGCGCTGAGCTCCTCGGGCAATCTTCAGGTGCGCAATCTCGGTTCGGATAACCGGTGGGTTGGGGTGGGGTTCGCCGCGCCCGACTTTGCCACCACGCTGGATCGCATCACCGTCTACATAAACTTCAGTTCCCAGACGGGCTTGGGGCAGGTGAATACGGCGGCGTTGGGGGCGACAATGAAGATCGAGTTGGTCGCATTGGACTCTTTGGAGGCCGCGCCGTCAGTGCCTTATACCCCGATTTATTCCGAAACGGCGGTGCTGCCCTTGGCTTACAACGAACACCCCTACCTGACTTTTGATCTGGAGACGCCTTTCGCCCTGAGCGCCGGCCAAAATTACGGGATCATGTTCTCTTTCGAAGATCCCGCGTCCGGCCGAGGCATCAATCTCCGCACCATGCCCGGAGATAACGCGGGGAGGAAGAGCATCGGTTCGCTCTTTTACACGACGGATGGGGGAGCGACCTACACGGTGAGCAGCAATCCCTTGGCCTTCGTCCTCCAGACGACTCCCTCGAACATCCCCGAACCCTCGTCCGCCGCGCTTCTGCTCGGCGGCGCCGGCCTCGGCGCGGTGACCCTGCGCCGGCGCGGTCGCTCCGGCCGGCTCTGAGCCGGCGCCGGCGATCCGTTCGCGTTTACCCCAACCCCCAACCCCAACCCCAACCCCAACCCCAACCCCGTTTCCCCGCCCATGAAGGCTCGCGGCTTCACCCTCATCGAGCTGCTGACGGTCATCGCGATCATCGGCGTGTTGGCCGCGCTGACGACGGTGGCCGTCGGGCGGGCGCGTGACATGGCGAAAACCTCGCGCTGCGTCAGCAACCTCCGCCAGGTCGGCGTGGGACTGATGTTGTTCGCGCAGGATCACCGCGGCCACATCCCGGGGCGGGAATACAACGTGGAGTTCAAGGGCGACGGCTCCCCGACCTACTCGCACTGGTATCGGCGTCTCGGGCGCGGCGGCTACATCAGCAAGAGCAACCAGCACGGCGATTCGGAGGTGTTTTATTGCCCATCCTATCCGCCCACCGCGCCCACCGACGACAGCGTGGCGGATCCGCTGAACGTGCAGCACCGCTACGGCATGCGCAACTGGGTGCCGGCGACCGGCACTTGGACGCTGAACGACGCGACCCGCCTGCTCCCGCTTACCGCGATCGAAAACCCGGCGGACTTCTTCCTCGTGGCGGACAGCGTGCGCACCACGCTCTCGGTGCAGGCCTACTCGATTCCGCAGGGCTCGGACGAGTGGCGCGTGCATCTGCGTCACGGCTCGAAGGCCAACGCGGTCTTCGCCGACGGACACGTGGAGGCGAAGTCGCGCGACTACTTCCTCACCGTGCACGAGCGTCAGTTCAACGGCGGGCACACCAACGGCAAAGCCTTCAAGGTCTGGCCCGAATAATGAGGGGCGCCGCGGGCGAGGTGTTTTCGTGTCGGCGCGCGCCGCGCCGCGTGTTCCTGCTCCTGGCGCTCGCGTTCGGCGCGGCGATCCAGCTGGCATGTGCGGCGTCCGAGCCCGAGTCCGCGGCGTCGACGACGGCACCGACGCGCGTCGTGCGCGGCGAGCGGCTGACCGTCGAGATCATGGATCCGAACCATCCGGACCGCTACCATCGCGGCGAACGCTTTTCGCCCGTGGCCAACGTGCTGCGCGTGCGGATGGACGGCGTGGATTTTCTCCACGCGCCGGAGGACGGCCATGATCCTTACGCGGACAACGGCGGGCTCGCGATGGAGTTCGACAACGCGAAGTTCGGCCCGCCCGGCTTTCTGGAGGCGAAGATCGGCGAAGGCTTCGTGAAGGTGGGCGTGGGCGTGCTCCGCAAGGCCGACGAGCTCTACCACTACGGCCGCCGCCAGGAGGTGATCGAGCGCGCGCGCACCGAGGTCGGGTGGCGCGAGGACGGCGCGGACTTCCGGCAGGTCTGCGCGGGCGTGAACGGCTACGCCTACACGCTCGACGCCTCGGTGCGGATCGACGGGCCGGCGCTCGAGATCATGTATCGACTTTCCAATACAGGCGCGAGGCGCTTCTCGACGCGCCAATACGCGCACAACTATTTCCGCTTCGGGCTCGACCGCATGGACGGCGGGCTCGAGGTGGAGTTTCCCTTCGACTTCGATCCCGTCCTCCACGAGGGGGCGCGGGACGTGCGGCAGGCGGGCCGCACGCTGATCTACCCGCCGCTGCGCGAGGAGTATGCCAACGTCACGGTGCCGATCCTGTATCACTACTGGGACGACAACGTGTTGCTCGCCCGCCACCGGCCCACGGGGCGCGCGATTCTCGCGCGAACCTCGATGCTCGGGCCGCACGTCTTCATCCATCAGCGTCCCGCCTACATCAGCCCGGAGCAATTCGTCGTGCTGCGCCTGCTGCCGGGCGAGTCCGCCGAGTGGCGCCGCCGCTACGTGTTTATCGTCGATCCGGAAAACCCGCCGCTGGCGCGGGTGCTCGCCGGTGATTCGTGACCCTTGAAATGAAAAGCTATATGAACCCGATCGCATCCTTCGCACTCCTCGCCCTGACCGCGACGGCGGTCATTTCCGCAGAGGTGAAAGTTCCGGAATCGTTCTGGCGCGCGCCCGCGGAGCCCGGGCGCTTCGTCACGCTGGCGGCGACCTGGGACGGCGTGGCCGATTTCACCCAGGAGGAGCTCACCCGCAGCAGCAACGGCATCAACGGCGACCTCAACAACACCCGTTTCAGCGCGAACTTCGCGTTGTCCTCGCCGCTCGCGGGCGGTTACGGCATCCGCCCCCTGGAGGAGGGCGCGCACGGGCAGGGCATCGTCGTGAGCGAGCCGGGCGGCTACCTTCACTTTGTCGGCGAGAGCAACCTGAACCCGGACGTGGCGACGGTGCGCTTCATGGCCAAGGGAGGGTTTTGGGAGCGCGGGCAGCTGATGACCTTGTTCTCCGTGCGCCGCGAGACGTTCAGCATCGAGATCGTCAAAAAGGCCGAGGCGCTCGCGTTGATCGTGCGCAAGTTCAAGGGCGCGCCCAACGAGGCGGAGCGCAAGCTCGGCGCTTATTGGTCGACGATCTCCGAGGTCGTTTATCCGCTGCCGGAGGATTTTGACGCGGGGGCCTGGCACTCCGTCCTCGCGTCGTGGGACGCGAAGGCGGGAACCGGTCTGATCGCGCTCGACGGAACCGGCGAACGGGGGCGGCTGGAGTTCCCCGCGAACAAACGCGGGGCGCTGGTGATCTTCCTCGGCTCCGCCGCGAAGGTGGGCGCGTATTCATATTCCTACGACGGCTTGAGCATCGCCGGGAGCGCCTTCGACGAGCTGCAAATCCAGAACCGCCACCTCGACGACCTGCTGTCCTTCGAGAAGCTGCCCGCCCCTCCGCCCCTGCTCGCGAAGGCCGAGAAGGGCGCGCGCGTGTATTTCTCGACCCTGGAAAAACTGCAGCGCTTCGGCGGATGGCAGAACATGTATTCGTGGCCGACCTTGCGGGGCAGCGACGCGCAGGGACGCGAGCTGATTTCCTACGACAACGTCATCAGCAACGACAAATCGCGCGGCACCGCCGTCGTCGCCGCGGGGCTGCTCTACGGCTACGAGATTTTCAACGACCACCACTACCTCGATCTTGCCCGCAAGACCGCCGATTTCTACGTGGCCGCGCAGAGCCCCGAGGGCGGGTGGATCTACATCTACGAGATCGAGGTCAACGGCGTGAAGCCGCGCGAGAAGCCGGAGTTCAAATTCCAGGACAGCGTGCAGAGCCATCCGATCTATCTGCTGAGCTACATCTACCGCCTTACGGGCGACAAAAAATACCACGACGCGGTGAAGCGCGCCGGCGAGTTTTACCTGAAGGCGCAGAATCCCGACGGCAGCTGGTCGCACCACTACGACGTGAAGGCGCAGTGCGGCCGCACCGCCCGCGGCCTGCCCAACGGCGGCGAGATCAACGACCTGGCGATGAACGACGCCATCGACGTGATGACACTGATGTGGCACCTCACGAAGGACCGCCGCTACATCGACGCGATGAAGCGCGCCGGCGACTGGCTCTTGAGGGCGCAGCTGCGCGACGGGGCCGGCGCCGGCTGGGCGCAGCAATACGATGAAAAGCTGCAACCGATCTGGGCGCGCGAATTCGAGCCGCCCGCGCTGTCGCGCACGGCCAGCGAGGACGCCAGCGCCGCGCTCGCCGAGCTGTATCGACTTTCCGGTGACGAACGTTACCGCGAGGCGATCGTCGTGTGCCGCGAGTGGTTCGCCGGCAAGAACAAGAACGGACGGATGGCCGACTACTACGAGATCGGGACGGGACGCCCCATCGTCGCGCATCGCAACAAAGTCTATCATCTCGACGACCCCGGGGAGGCGGCGGCCTACGCGGCGTTCTTCCGCGGCGTCCCCGCCCGCGACTGGAGCGTCCCGGATATCGACGGCATCCTGAAGTCGGCGGTTTACCCCGTCGTGGAGAAGCCGCTGGACCGGGCCGGAGCCGAGCAGATGCTCAAGCTGACCACTTCGCGCGGGGCGCTGGCCGCGGACACGCAAAACGAGGCCGGCATGTGGGTGTTTCCGAAAGTCTCCGGAGCCATCCATTCCGTGGGCGCGGCCTTCGTTCCGGGGCACGCCCGCGCGCTCATGCTGCTGCAGTATATCGAGGCCGCGCGGACCGTCCGCGGCGAGCTGCCGCTGACGTATCGCGGAGGTTCCTACCCGCACGGCTTGGGCGGGATCAAGAACCTGGCCTGGCCGTCCGGCTGGTATGATGTCCCGTGGAACGAAAGCTGAGTCGGGACGCGGACGCGCCTTTGTATCAATGAACGGAATACGTCGCGGCCTTTCCCTGCTCGCTATCGTAGTCGCTTCCGCGCTCGGTCTCGACGCGGGCGAGTCGTTGCCCGTCGCCTGGGACATGGAGAAACTGCTCCGTGCGCCCGCGACTTTCCCCGCGCCCGAGGCGGCGCCGCGGGTCGAGGGCGTGGAGGCCTTGTGCTTCGAGGGCCTGCCGTTCAAGGGCCGGCCCACGCGGATTTTCGCCTACTACGGCATGCCCGAGGGCGCCACGCCGGACAAACCCGTGCCCGGCATCGTGCTTGTGCACGGCGCGGGCGGCACCGCCTTCGCGAACTGGGTGAAGCGCTGGACGCAACGCGGCTACGCCGCGATCGCCTTCGACCACGACGGCGGCATCCCCGTCGGCAAATACAGCGCGTGGGAGCGCAACCCCGACGGCTCGGGACCGAAACGTTCGGGCTTCAACGACGTCGTCACGCGCGAGGTGCCCGACCACTACATGTATCACGCGGTGGCCGACACGATCCTCGCGCACTCGCTGTTGCGCTCGATGCCGGGCGTCGACCCCGACCGCATCGGCATGACGGGCATTTCGCTCGGCGGAGTCGTCGGTTCGGTCGTGGCGGGCGTCGACCCGCGCTTCAAATTCTTCGTGCCCGTCTATGGCTGCGGTTTCATCTCGGAGAACGAGGACGACGGCTCGCGCTTCATCGATTCGAAGAAAGCGTGGTCCGAACCCGGGGTCGCGCATCGCGTGGCGACTTGGAACCGGCTCTGGGATCCGAAGCACTACCTGCCGAGCGCGCGCCTGCCCATCCTCTGGCTCAACGGCACGAACGACTTCGCGTTCACGATGAGCGCCTGGCAGCGCTCCTATCGCGCCGCGCCCGGCACGCTCGCGCTCTCGCTGAAGGTGCGCATGCCGCACGGCCACAACGAAGCGGGCGAGGGCTCGGCGGAGATCTTCGCTTTCGCCGACAGCGTGGTGCGCGGCGGCGAAGCGCTCGCGCGCATCGTCGCACAGGGCGTGGACGAGGGCGTCGCGTGGGCGGACTTCGTTTCGCCGCGCCCGATCCGAAAAGCGGAGCTCCATTTCACGCGGGCGGGAGGTCGGTGGCAGGACCGCCAGTGGGAAACGATCGAGGCCGAGCTCGGCGACGGACGCGTGCGCGCGACCCCGCCTGACGATGCGCTGGTGTTTTATTTCAACCTGACTGATGATCGCGGGCTTATCGTGAGCACACAACACGTGGAGCTTTCGCCCAAACACCCATGAAAAAACCGTTCTTATCCCGCGCCACGCTCCTGGTCGTGGCGACCAAACTGTTTGTCGCCGCGCTTCCCGCGGCGGAATCCGTCACCACGGCCTCGACGCCGCCGTCCGATCGTCCCGCTCTCGTGGTGGGGCTCGTGGTCGACCAGATGCGCTGGGACTACCTGCACCGTTTCGCCGGCCGCTACGGCGAGGGCGGCTTCAAGCGCCTGCTGCGCGAGGGCTTTTCGTGTGACAATCTTCAGATCAACTACGTGCCGACCGTGACCGCGATCGGCCACGCGAGCGTTTACACCGGAAGCGTGCCGGCGATCCACGGCATCGCGGGCAACGACTTCATCGTGCAGGCCACCGGCGAGTCGCTGAACTGCGTGGGCGACGCATCGGTGAAACCCGTCGGCGCCGCGAAGTCGGGCGGCCGTTCGCCGCGCAACCTGCTTGCCAACACGGTCACCGACGAGCTGCGGCTCGCGACCAACTTCCGCTCGAAGGTCGTGGGCGTCGCGCTCAAGGACCGCGGCGCGATCCTGCCCGCCGGCCACACGGGCACCGCCTACTGGTTCGACGACGCCACCGGCACCTTCGGGAGCAGCACCTACTACATGGAGGCGCTGCCCGCCTGGGTGGAGAAGTTCAACGCGTCCGGCGTCGTGGAGGACTACGCGAAGAAGACCTGGGATTACTTGTATTCGAAAGAAACCTACGTGCTGAGCGACGTTCCCGAAAATCCCTACGAGCGCCTCGCGAACGGCGAGGTCACCGGCCCCCTCCCGCTCGAGGTCGGAAAGACTTGGAAGGACCGTTACTACGGCGTTCGCGTGTCGCCTTTCGGCAACAGCCTCACCTTCGACTTCGCGCGCGCGGCGGCCGAGGGCGAACAGCTCGGCAAGGGCGGCGAGACCGACTTCCTCGCGATCAGTCTTTCCTCGACCGACGCCGTCGGCCACCTCGTCGGCATCAACTCGCCCAAGATCGAGGACGTGTATCTGCGCCTCGACCGGGAACTCGCCGCATTCTTCTCGTGGCTCGACGAGCGGTATGGGCGCGACGGATACCTGTTCTTCATCACCGCCGACCACGGCGGCGCGCACAACCCGCAGTATCTCCGCGATCGCAAGGTTCCCGCCGGCGTGTGGGATGCGAAACGGCATGTCGGCGAGCTCAACACGATCCTCGAGCGCAAGTTCGGCGAGGCGAAGCTCGTCACCGGCGTGAACAACTACCGCGTGTGCCTGAACAACGCGGTCATCGCGGCCAAGGGGCTCGACGAACGCGCGATCCGCGAGGAGTGCGTGCGCTATCTCACCACGGCCGACGGCGTCGCCTTCGCGGTCGACGTCGATCGCCTGAACGAGGCCACGTTGCCGTCGCTCCTGCGTGAGCGCATCGCCAACGGCTTTTACCGCGACCGCAGCGGCGTGGTGCAGATCATCCTGAAACCCGGCTGGTTCTCCGGCTCCGCGCTCGGCACGACGCATGGTGTCTGGAACCCGCACGACGCGCACATTCCCTTCGTGCTGATGGGCCGCGGCATCAAGCGGGGCTCGACCAAGCGCGCCACGACGATCACCGACATCGCGCCGACCATCGCCGCGCTGCTCAACATCCAGGCGCCGAACGGCACGATCGGCGATCCCGTCGTCGAGGTCTTCGAATCCGCCCGCGCGCGATGAAACGTCTCCTCCTCGGTTTCCTGTCCGGCGTCGCGGCGTGCCTCGCGCATGCCGAGCTCGCGCCGGTCGCGACCACGCCCACGACTCCCTACGACGGGCCGGCGGGCGCGTGGACGCTCGTGGTGTTGCCCGACACGCAGCACTACGTGGACGGGAATCCCGAGGTGTTTCGCCGCCAGGCGGAGTGGATCGTCGCGCACCGCGAATCGCACGCGATCCACTTCGTCGCCCACCTGGGCGACGCGACCAACAACAACTCGCCCGGGCACTGGGCGAGCGTGCGCGACACGATGCGCCTGCTCACCGACGCCGGCCTGCCGTGGTCGATCGTGACGGGCAACAAGGACCTCGGCCCCGGCGGCAAGGCGCAGAACCGCGAGACCGGCATGAACGACGCGTTGTCCTCGTCGGACTACCGGAACAGCGCGGCCTTCGGCCTCTTCGAGCCCGGGCACCTGGAAAACAGCTGGCACGAGTTCGAGACGCCGACGGGGCGTCACGCGCTGATCGCGCTCGAATTCGGCCCGCGCGACGCGGTGCTGGAGTGGGCGAACACGATTGCCGCGGCGCGTCCGGCGCTGCCGGTGCTCGTCGTGACGCACGCGAGCCTCCACAGCAGCGGCACCTTGCACGGTTCTGATCCGGCGCACGGCGCGAACCCGAAAAGCTACGGCATCGGCCGCGAGGGCGGCGCGAACGACGGCGTGGACATCTGGCAAAAGTTCAGCTCCCGCCACGCAAACATCCGGCTCGTCATGAACGGCCACGTGACCGGCTCCGGAGCGGCGCGTCTGCGCCTGACCGGCGAGGCGGGCAACGCGGTCGATCACCTCGTCGCCAACTTCCAGCGCGGCGTGAAGCCCGACCGCGGTTTCGGCGGCGGTGGTTACCTGCGTCTGATGCGTTTTCTTCCCGACGGTCGCGGCGTCGAGGTGAGGACGTATTCACCGTGGTATGACGACTGGCTGCGCGAGGACGCGCACGAGTTCACGATCAAGTTTTCCCCCGCGCCCGCACGCTGAGCGCGCCCGCCGCC
>Ga0182792_1000348_pt1 | contig 45138 bp, 38 predicted proteins | sample Passage237B_FD_130497 | JGI IMG/M metagenome (GOLD analysis project Ga0182792, IMG submission 130497) | Cellulose adapted compost microbial communities from Newby Island Compost Facility, Milpitas, CA, USA - Passage2 37B (version 2) (version 2) ...
CGCATGGAGCGGGTGCTGTCGCCGACCGAGGCCATCATCAACGGCCGCCGGACGCTGCTGGTCGGCACCAACAACTATTTCGGCCTGACCTTCGATCCGTCCTGCATGGAGGCGGCGATCGAGGCGATCCGCAACGAGGGCACGGGCACGACGGGCTCGCGCATCGCCAACGGCTCCTATTCCGAGCACGTGGCGCTCGAGCAGGAGATCGCCGCCTTCTACGGCAAGAAGCACTGCATGGTGTTCACCACCGGCTACCAGGCCAACCTGGGGGTGATCTCCACCCTGGCCGGCGAGGGCGACTTCCTGCTGATCGACGCCGACAGCCATGCCTCGATCTACGACGCCTGCAAGATGACCCGGGCCGAGGTCGTGCGCTTCAAGCACAACGACCCGGCGAGCCTGGAGGCCCGGCTGCGTCGGCTGGGCGACAAGCCGGGCAACCGGCTGGTGGTGCTGGAAGGCATCTACTCGATGCTGGGCGACAGCGCGCCGCTCGGCGCCTTCGTCGAGGTCTGCAAGAAGCACGGCGCCTACGTGCTGGTCGACGAGGCGCACTCGCTGGGGGCGCTGGGCGAGCACGGCCGCGGCCTGTGCGAGGCGACGGGCGTGCTGGACGACTGCCATTTCGTGGTGGGGACCTTCTCCAAGACGCTGGGGGCGATCGGCGGCTTCTGCGTGTCGGACGATCCGGACTTCGACATCCTGCGCGTGACGGTGCGGTCCTACATGTTCACGGCCTCGCTGCCGCCGTCGATCGTGGCGTCGGTGCGCCAGGCGCTGAAGCTGGTGACGGCGCGGCCGGAGCTGCGCCGGCAGCTGTGGGACAACGTGGCGACGCTCTATGACGGGCTGAAGGCGCGCGGCTTCACGCTGGGGCCCGAGCACGGTCCCGTCGTCGGCGTCCACTTGCCAGACCGCGCCATCGCGATCGGCTTCTGGCGCGCGCTGCTCGATGCCGGCATCTACGTCAACGTCGCCGTGCCGCCGGCCACGCCCAACGGGGTGTCGCTGCTGCGCTGCTCGCTGTGCGCCGTGCACACGCCGGCGCAGCTCGAGCACATGATCGAGGTCATGACCGGCATCGGCCGCCAGCTCGGCGTCATCCCCGACGAGCCCCGCCTGCGCGCCGCCGGCGCCCGCTAGAGGCGGCGGGCGCATCTGTCACAAATCTGACATCGCTCTGTAACGCAACTGACGTGTAGCGTCGGCGCGTGCAGAACCTCGCTGGCCGCGCCACCGATCTCGACGTCGCCTCGCTGTTGTGGATCAACCATCCGGCGGGACAGAACGGCGTCCTCGACAAGTTCGTCTTCGACGTGGCCGATTCGCCGGTGCTGAAGGGCGGCCTGTTCATAGCCGTCTACTGGTGGCTGTGGTTCGAGCGCGACGGTCAGCAGCGCCGCGACGTCGTCGTGGCCCTCGTCGCCGGCACCGCGACGGCCATCGTGTCGCGACTGGTGCAGATCGCGCTGCCGTTCCATCAGCGGCCGCTGCACACGCCGGGGCTCGACCTGCACGTGCCGCTCTCGGTCAATCCCGAGACGCTGAACACCTTCAGCTCCTTTCCCAGCGACCACGCGATGCTGTTCTTCGCCCTCAGCGTCCCGCTCTGGCGGCGATCGTCGTGGCTGGGGGCGGCGGCGATGCTGTGGACCGCGCTGGTGGTCTGCCTGCCCCGCGTCTATCTCGGCTACCACTATCCCAGCGACGTGCTGGGCGGCGCGATCTTCGGCGTGCCCTGCATGCTCCTGCTGAGCGCGCTGGTGGCGCGCACCCGCCTGCCCGACCGCGCGGTGCGGTTCGCGGGCCTGCGTCCCGAGGCCTTCTATCCCGTGGCCTTCCTCCTGTGCTTCGAGCTCGCGACGCTGTTCGCCGATGTCCGCCACCTCCTGCTCGACATCTACGCCGTGGCCAGGATGATGCTGGCCTGAGACATGCCGGCCTGAGCGGCCGCCGGGCGCCGCCTACTGCAGCTTGCGGGCGAACAGCCAGGTGGCGTAGCCCAGGGTGACGACCGCGATCGCCATCATCGGCCACAGCATCGGCCAGGCCAGCGCCCAGGTCAGGTCCTGCAGGAACACGCCGCGCGCCAGCTCGATCATGTAGCGGATCGGGTTGACGTAGGTCAGCGCCTGGCACCATTGCGGCATGTTGGCGATCGGCGTGGCGAAGCCCGACAGCACGATGGCCGGCGACAGCAGCAGGAAGACGCCCAGGATGGCCTGCTGCTGGGTCTTGGCGATCGACGAGATCACCAGCCCGATGCCGATGGCGGCCAGCACGAACAGCACGATCCCGGCATTGAACAGCAGGATGTCGCCGACGAAGGGCACGCGGTAGGCGGCGACGGCGATGGCGGCGATCACGTTGGCCTCGACGAAGCCGACGAGCAGCGCCGGCACCGTCTTGCCGACGAGGATCTCCATCGGCCTGAGCGGCGTCACCAGGAGCTGGTCGAAGGTGCCGAGCTCGCGCTCGCGGGCCACCGACAGGGCGGTGATCAGCAGCGTCGCCACGATGGTCAGCAGCACCACGAGGCCGGGCAGGATGAACCAGCGGCTCTCGTAGTTGGGGTTGAACCAGGCGCGCGTCTCGATGTCGATGCCGGCGCCACGCGCCACCGCCGGGGCGTGCTCCTGGTTGAAGCGATCGACGATGGTCGCGGCGTAGTTCTGCATGATCAGCGCCGTGTTGGAGCGCCGGCCGTCGAGCAGCAGCTGCAGGCGGGCGGGCCGGCCGGCGACGATGTCGGCGGAGAAGCTCGGCCCGAGATGCAGGACCGCCTTGACCCGCTGGGCGGCGATGTCGTCGGCCACCGTGCGCGGATTGTCGTAGTCGGCGACGACGCGGAAGGTGTCGGAATCGCGGAAGCGGTCGACCAGGTCGATCGACAGGGCGGCGCGGTCCTCGTTCCAGACGCCCAGCGCCACGTCGCGCACCTCGAAGGTCGCGGCATTGGCGAACAATACGAGCTGTATGATGGGCGGGACCACGAGCACGAAGCGGCTCTTGCGGTCCTTCCACAGCATGAGCAGCTCCTTGAGGATGAGCGACCGGATGCGGCGCCACATGGCGGCTACTCCAGGCTGCGCCGCGTGCGCAGGATCGCCGCGGCCAGCAGCAGCACGGCGAAACTCGCGAGGATCGCGAGGTCGGGCAGCACGATCGGCCAGACGGTGCCGGCCAGGAACAGGGTCTGCAGGCTCGACACGTAGTAGCGGGCGGGAAAGATCATCGTCACGGCCTGCATCCAGCCCGGCATGCTGCCGATGTCGAACATCAGGCCGGACAGGATCAGCGCCGGCATGAAGGTGATCAGGAAGGCGAGCTGCGCGGCCACGAACTGGCTGCGCGCCACCGTCGAGATCAGCAGCCCGATCGCCAGCGACACGACCAGGAAGACCGCCGAGACCAGCACCAGGATCACGAACGACCCGCGGAACGGCACCTCGAAGACCAGGATGCCGAGACCGAACGAGACGATCAGGGCGCCCTGGCCCAGCACGAAATAGGCGACCAGCTTGCCCAGCACGATCTCGATCATGGTCGCCGGCGACACCATGATCGCCTCCATCGTGCCGCGCTCCCATTCGCGGGCAACGACCAGCGCCGTCAGCAGGGCGCCGATCATGGTCATGACCATGGCGATCAGGCCGGGCACGATGAAGTTGGCGCTGCGGACCTCGGAGTTGAACCAGTAGCGGTGCTCGACCGACACGACGGGCCGGGCCGAGACGCCGCGGTCGCGCTGGTAGGCGGCGGCCCAGTTGGCGATCGTGCCCAGCGCGTAGCCCACCACGATGCGCGCATTGTTGGCGTCGACGCCGTTCACGAAGATGCCGATCTCGGTCGGCGTCAGGGGATCGGTCATGCGGCGCGAGAAGTCGCCGCGCAGGATGGCGAAGCCCGCGATCTCGCCGCGCATCAGCGCCGCTTCGGCCTGCCGCGCATCGACGAACATCGTCGGTCGGAAATACTGCGTGCTGGCAAAGCTCTGGTACAGCCCGGCCGAGGCGGTGCTCCTGTTCTCGTCGACCAGCCCGAAGCGCACGTCGCGCGCATCGAGCGAGATGCCGAAGCCGATCAGCAGCAGCAGCACGACGGGTATCACGAGCGCGATGGCGATCGAGGAGGGGTCGCGCACGATCTGCACGAACTCCTTGCGCAGCAGCCCGCCGAATCTCCGGCGGGAGGGGAGACCGCCGCTCATGCCGCCGCCTGCGCCGCGCGTTCGCTGTCGTGCTGATGGATCAGCGCGACGAAGGCGTCCTCCAGCGTCGGCTCGGGCAGCTCCGCAGTGACGAAACGCCGCTTCAGCTCGTCCGGCCGCCCCGAGGCGATCATCCGGCCGGCATAGACGATGCCCAGCCGGTCGCAATATTCGGCCTCGTCCATGAAATGCGACGTCACGAGGATGGTCACGCCGCGTTCGGCCAGCGCGCCGATGCGCTGCCAGAAGGCGCGCCGCATCAGCGGATCGACGCCGGAGGTCGGCTCGTCGAGGAACAGCCCCCGCGGCTCGTGCAGCAGGGCGCAGGCCAGCGCCAGCCGCTGCTTGAAGCCCAGCGGCAGGCTGCCGGCCTCGGCGCCGGCGACCGGTTCGAGCTCGAAGCTCTTCAAGGTCCAGGCGATCCGCTCGGCCCGCTGCCGGCGCGCCAGCCCGTAGACGCCGCCGAAGAACTGCAGATTGTCGTTCACCGACAGGTTGCCGTAGAGCGAGAAGCGCTGCGACATGTAGCCGATGCGCTCGCGCGCCGCGGCCCGCGCGTGGGCGAGGTCGATGCCGGCCACGCGCGCGCCGCCGGCGCTGGGCTCCAGCAGCCCGCACAGCATGCGGAAGGTCGTCGACTTGCCGGCGCCGTTGGGGCCGAGCAGGCCGAAGATCTCGCCCGGCGCCACGGTGAAGGTGACGTCGTCGACGGCGCGGAAGCTGCCGAAGTCGCGCGTGAGACCGCGCGCCTCGATCGCCGCGCCGTCGGCCTCCAGCACTGTTCCTTCCCCGGTTTCCGGAGGCGCGGACGGTGTCCCCGACTGCAGCAGGCTCACGAAGGCATCCTCGAAGCGTGGCTTCACCGCGCGCAGCGCCGGGCTCGCCGTTGAGTCCGCGGCCTCGCCCGCCAGCGCGATCGGGTCGGGCGGCGGATGGCTCTCCCGCAGTACCAGGCGCAGGCTGCTGCCCTGGATGGTGGCATCGACGATCGCGGGATGGCGTGCAGCCCGGCGCTGCGCGCGGTGGCGGCTGCCGGGAGGCAGGTCGAGAAGGAAGGTCCGGCCGCGCAGGCGCTCGGTGAAGGAGGCAGGCGTGCCCGACGCCAGCAGCCGTCCCTCCTGCAGCAGCAGGAAGCGGTCGCAGCGCTCGGCCTCGTCGAGATAGGCGGTGCTCCAGACCACCGCGACGCCTTCGCCGGCCATCGCGGTGACCATGCGCCACAGCTCCCGCCGCGACGCCGGATCGACGCCCGCGCTGGGCTCGTCCAGCAGCAGCAGCCTGGGCTTGGCCAGCAGCGCCGAGGCGCGCCCCAGCTTCTGCTTCATGCCGCCCGAGAGCTGGCCGGCCAGCCGGTCGACGAACGGTGCCAGCCGCGTGAAGTCGAGCAGGGCGGCGAAACGCTCGCGCCGCGCCGCGGCATCGAATTCGTGCAGATCGGCATAGAGGCGCAGGTTCTCGCCGACCGTCAGGTCCTCGTAGACGCCCGAGCGCTGCGGCATGTAGCCGATGTCGTGCTGGAACGCGGCGACCTCCGTGACGCTGTCGTGGCCGAGCACCCCGATCGAGCCGGCGTCCGGTCGCAGCAGGCCGGCGACCAGCCGCAGCAGGGTCGTCTTGCCGGCGCCGTCCGGCCCCACGAGGCCGGTGATCTGGCCGGCCTGGATCTCGGCCGACAGATCGTCGAGGGCTGCGACCGTGGCCGAGCCGCTGCCGAAACGCTTGGTAACTCCCTTCAGGACGACGGCGGGAACCTCCGCGGACACGTCGTCAGCTTCCGCCGCCCAGGGCCACGTGGACCGTGACCGGCATGCCCTGCCGCAGCCGATCGTCGGGTTCGCGCACGAAGACGCGCAGCCGGTAGACGAGCTGCGTGCGCAGCTCGGCCGTCTCGACCGTCTTGGGCGTGAACTCGGCGGTGGGCGAAATGAAGCCGATCCAGCCGTCGTACAGGCGGCCCGGATCGGTGTCGGTCGAGATCTTCACCGCCATGCCCGGCTTGATGCGGCCGAGATCGCGTTCGGGGATGTAGGTGCGGACCCAGACCTTGTCGGTGAGCGCCACCGTGTAGATCGGCGTGCTGGGCCCAACCATCGTGCCCGGCTCGACGATGCGGCTGAGCACGATCCCGTCGGCCGGTGCCTTGAGCTCGGTCTCGACCAGCCGGCGCTCGGCCAGCGCCAGCGTCGCCTCCTCGCCGCGCAGCGAGGCCCGGGCCTGGTCGATATCCTCCTGGCGCGGGCCGATCTCGGTGAGGCGCAGGATCTGGCTCGAGACGTCGAGCCGCGCCTGCGCCGTATCGTAGGCGTTCTTGGCCTCGTCGTAGAGCTCGCGCGAGACGTTGCCCGTCTTCAGCAGCTCGGTGCGGCGCTTGAGCAGCAGCTCGGCATCGAGGACGGCGGCCTTGTTGGCCTCGACGGAGGCGCGGTCGCGGGCGATCTCCTCCTTGCGGCTGCCGGTCTCCAGGCGGCGCACGACGGCGCGTTGCGCCTCGACGCGGGCGCGGGCGAGGGCCACGAGGTCGCGGTAGGTCTCGGGCTCGAGCAGCGCGAGCGTGGCGTTCGCCTTGACCGTGTCGCCTTCCTCGTAGTGCAGTTCCTGCAGGCGCCCCATGTCCTGGAAAGCAAGGTCGACCTGCCGGATGTCGACGTTGCCGTACAGGGTGAGTTCGTTGGCCGGCGGCGAGGGCCATGGCCAGGACGACAAGGCCTTCGTCACGGAGAGGAACGCCACCACGGCAAGGCCGGTCACGATCGCCACGATGATTGCCGCGTGTCGGCGCGAAGAAGTCATCCACCGCTCCCTGGGACCTGGGAGCGACCCTAGAGAGGGGCCGCCCGCGGTCCTTGATGTCGGTCAACCGGAAGGATCGTGCACGGCGTCGGCAGCCGGGCACAAGCCAGCGTGGCGCAAACGACCATTGACAACAGGGCGCCTGGTCTTGGCCTATGCGCGCCATGTTCACGCTGGCGCATCTGTCGGACCCGCACCTGCCCATGCCGCAGGCGACCGTTCCGGAGCTCCTGGGCAAGCGCGCGACGGGCTACGTCAACTGGTGGCGCAAGCGCGCTGCCTTGCACCGGCCGGAGGCGCTGGCGGGCATTGTGGCCGACATCGAAGCCCGGCGACCCGATCATGTCGCGCTGACGGGCGATCTCGTGAACATCTCGCTGCCGCAGGAATTCACGCGGGCTGCAAGCTGGCTCCATCGCCTCGGCGGACCAGCCGATGTGACCGTGGTGCCGGGCAACCATGACGTCTACGTCGCGACGCGGTGGCCGGAGAGCCTCGGCCTGTGGGCCGCCTACATGGCCGGCGACGGCCAGCCGCCGGCCGGCGGTTTCGATGCCTTCCCCATCGCGCGCCGGCGTGGCCCGGTGGCGCTGGTCGGCCTGTCGAGCGGCGTGCCCAAGCCGCCCTTCTTCGCCACCGGCACGCTGGGTGAGGCCCAGCTCGCACGGGCCGAGCGCCTGCTGGCCGATCTCGGCCGCGAAGGCCTGTGCCGCATCGTCCTGATCCATCATCCGCCGCTCACCACCGAGAGCCGCTTCAAGCGGCTGACCGATGCCGCCGCCTTCCAGGCGATGATCCGCCGGACCGGCTGCGAGCTCGTGCTGCATGGCCACAACCACCGCAGCGAGGTGGCACGGATCGCCGGCCCGCAAGGCCCGGTGCCGGTCATCGGCGTCACCTCGGCGTCGGCGGCGCCGGGTGGCAAGTACGGCCGCGCGCGCTATCACCTCATCCGCATCGACCGTGCGGATGACGGCTGGTCCTTCGATATCGAGCTGCGCGCCCTGCGCGCCGATGGGAACGGTTGCGAGTCCGACGGCCGCCTGCTGCTGCTGACCGGTGCAACGGAGGCCAAAGCGGCCTGAGCCATGACTTCATCCGACATCGTCGTCTCGCCCGTCGCCGGCAAGGGCGACCTGCAGGCGTTCATCGACCTGCCCAAGCGGCTCTATGCCGGCCACAAGGGCTACACGCCGCATCTCGACGTCGAACGCCGGGACGCCTTCTCGCCCAGGAAGAACCCTCTGTTCGGCCATGTCGAGGTGGGGTTCTTCCTGGCACGCCGCGGCGGGCAGGTCGTCGGCCGCATCACCGCCCAGATCGACCGGGAGGGCCTGCGGCGCTACGGCGACGATACCGGCCATTTCGGTTGCCTGGCGGCCGAGGACGATCCGGCGATCTTCGCTGCGCTGTTCACGGCCGCTGAGGACTGGCTGCGCGCCCGCGGCATGAAGCGCGTGACCGGCCCCTTCAACCTGTCGATCAACGAGGAGGTCGGCCTGCTGGTCTGGGGCTTCGACAGCCGGCCGATGCTGCTGGTGCCCTACGATCCGCCCTGGTCGGGCGGCCGTGTCGAGGGCTGCGGCTACGTCAAGCTGAAGGACGTCTTCTCCTACGACTACGACGTCCAGAACGCGCCCGAGACGATCGGCGCCAAGCTGCTGGCGCGCGCGGGTCTCGCCGGCCGCGTCAAGGTCCGCACCGCCGACATGAAGAAGTTCGATTCAGAGGTCCGCACCCTGGTCGACATCTTCAACGACGCCTGGAGCGACAACTGGGGCTTCGTGCCCTTCACTCAGGCCGAGATCGACCATGCCTCCAAGGCGTTCGGGCCGGTGGTCGTGCCCGAGCTCGCCGTGTTCGTCGAGGTCGACGACGAACCCGTCGCCTTCATCGTCGCCCTGAACAACCTCAGCGAGGCGGCTGTCGACTTCGACGGCCGGTTGACGCCGCTCAACCTTGCGAAGCTGGTCTGGCGCATGAAGATCAAGGGGATCCGCAGCACGCGCGTGCCGCTGATGGGCGTGCGCAAGAAGTACCGCAACCATCCGCTGATGGGGGCGGGGCTCGCCATGATGGCGATCGACCACCTGCGCGCCAACGGCAAGCGGCTGGGCAAGGCCAGTGCCGAGCTGGGCTGGATCCTCGAGGACAACAAGGCGACCAACAACATCATCCGCTCCGTGGGCGGGGTGCACTACAAGACCCATCGGATCTACGAGAAAGCCCTGTGAACCCGCCGACCGGCTCGCCGGCTGGGCGGCCGGCCTCGGCCTTCGCACCGTTGGCCAACCGCTCCTTCCTCGCCTTGTGGACTGCCAACCTGCTGTCCAACACCGGCGGCTGGATGGCGACGACGGGTGCGGCCTGGGAGATGACCAGCCTGACGCCCGAGCCGATCTTCGTGGCGCTGCTGGCGGCGTCCAGCACGCTGCCGATGTTCCTGTTCTGCTTCTTCGCCGGCATCCTCGCCGACCGCTTCGACCGGCGCCTCTACATCATCGCCTGCCAGATCTGGATGATGGGTGTGGCGGCGACCCTCGCCGTGCTTGCCTTCTTCGGCTGGCTGAACCACTGGAACCTGCTGGCGCTCAGCTTCTGCATGGGGCTGGGCAATGCCATGAACGCGCCGGCCTGGCACGCCGTGGTGCCTGAAGTCGTGTCGGGACCGATGCTGCGGCAGGCCATCTCGCTCAACAGCGCCGGGTTCAATCTCGCCCGCACGGTGGGCCCGGTGGTCGGCCAGATCCTCCTGGGACTGGTCGGTGTGTTCCTGCTGTTCGCCATCAACGCCTTCACCTATGTCGGCGTCATCGTCGCCATGGTGAGCTGGAAGCGCTCTGACGAGGCCAAGGCGGGCCAGCGGCGAGAGGGCCTCGTCGACGCCGCGCGCTCGGGCATCGCGTTCGTGCGCAACTCGGGCGAGCTCAAGGCCGTCTTTGCGCGCGGCCTCTGCTTCTTCCTGCCGGGCATTGCCATTGCGACACTGCTTCCCGTGATCGGTCGCTTCGAACTCGGGCTGGACGAGTTTGCCTTCGGCATCCTCTACGCCGTGTTCGGCGCGGGTGCCGTCGGCGGCGCCATCCTCATGTCGACCGCCAACCGGCTGCTGGGGCCGGATCGTGCCAACATCTGGGCGATGGGCGTCCACGCGGTGGCCACCCTGGTCGCGGCCCTCGTCATGACGCCCTATGTAGTTGGGGCCTGCGTTGCCTTGACCGGTGCCTGCTGGATCACCGTGATCGCCAACAACGGCGCCGCCGTGCAGATGATCCTTCCCAACTTCATGCGGGCGCGCGGCATGGCGGTGCACCAGATGGTGTTCTTCGGCGCCATGGTCGTGGGCGCCCTGCTGTGGGGCAAGATCGCCACGCTGCTCGGTTCGCAGACGGCGCTGATCATCTCCGCCGGCTCGCTCGTGCCCTTCACCGTGCTCGCCGCGTCGATCCGGCTGCCCGGTTCCTCGCAGCTCCGCAGCTGAGCGTTGTGGTGGCGGCACCACAAGCCGCATAAAAATTTCCCAGTAGGGACAGAATCCCCTTGCAGCGGCGTCGATTAGTTGTAGATAGCGAATGAAGACGCCCACGCACGTGCCGCTGGCCCATTAGGGTTTATGCAACGACGGAAAGCGTCCTTTTTGGCAGTGCCGGCGGAAAGCCGGGTCCGGGAAGGAGCTTCTGAGATGGTTGCTTACCGTGCGGGGCGCGTACCCCGCTATTATGTCGATTGCCCGGTGATCTTGGACCGGGCCATTCCGACAAAACGCACGCTCCAGTCGACCGAGACTCCGTCGAGTATTGGCTGACGAACGTCGCCGTTTCGGGCGCCGTTCGTCACGTCGACGTTTCCATCGATCCAGTCAGTTTCGAATGACGGGGGATTCCCCAGCCATGACCGAGCGTATTTTCCGTTATCTCCGCGATCAGCAGCCCGAGACGCCGTGCCTGGTGATCGACCTCGACGTGGTCGAGCACAACTTCCGGCGCATGCGCGAATTGCTGCCCGCCGCCCACATCTTCTATGCCGTGAAGGCCAATCCGGCGGCGCAGATCCTGTCGCGGCTGGCCGGGCTGGGCTCGAAGTTCGACACCGCAAGCCGCGGCGAGATCGAACTCGTCCAGGCGACGGGCGTGGGCATGGACCGTGTCTCCTTCGGCAACACCATCAAGAAGGAGAAGGACATCGCCTGGGCCTACCAGCAGGGCGTGCGGCTGTTCGCCTTCGACAGCGAGTCGGAGCTGCAGAAGATCGCCCGGGCCGCACCGGGTGCGCGCGTGTTCTGCCGCGTGCTGGTCGATTGCGGCGGCGCCGAATGGCCGCTGAGCCGCAAGTTCGGCTGCGCGCCGGAGATGGCCAGGGACCTGCTGTGCAAGGCCAAGGCCTGGGGGCTCGACGCCTACGGCATCTCCTTCCATGTCGGCAGCCAGCAGACCGACCTCGACCAGTGGGACCGTGCGCTGGGCCAGGTCTCGCAGATGTTCTTCGCCCTGGCCGAGGCCGGCGTCGATCTGCGCATGGTCAACCTGGGCGGCGGCTTCCCGGCGCGCTATCGCGCCGAGGTGCGCGGCATCGAGGCCTACTGCGAGGCGGTGACACGCGCGCTGGTGCGCCATTTCGGCAACCGCATGCCCGAGGTCATCATCGAGCCGGGCCGTTCCATGGTGGGCGACGCCGGCGTGATCCAGAGCGAGGTCGTGCTGGTCTCGCGCAAGGCGGTCAACGACCGCAAGCGCTGGGTCTACCTCGACATCGGCAAGTTCTCGGGACTCGCCGAAACCATGGACGAGAGCATCAAGTACCGGCTGCGCACCGCCCGTGACGGCACGCGCTCGGGCCCGGTCGTGCTCGCCGGCCCGACCTGCGACTCGGCGGACATCCTCTACGAGAAGACGGAGTACAAACTGCCTCTGTCGCTGAAGGCCGGCGACAAGGTGGAGATCCTCTCGACCGGCGCCTACACGACGACCTACTCGTCGGTGGCCTTCAACGGCTTCTCGCCTCTCAGGGCGATCTGTATCTAGGCCTTCGTTCTGTAACGGAACGACTTTAACGGGGCCTTGAGAAAGGCCCCGTTGCTGTTTATCGACCACCCTCAAGCAAAGGCAGGGACGCTGAAATGGCGAAGAAAGTCGCGCGCAAGACCAGGACCGGCACCACCCGGACCGGCACCAAGGCGAAGGCCAAGGGCTACAAGAAGTATGCGTCGTTCTCTGGTCGCATGGTGATGATCGGCTTCGGCTCGATCGGGCAGGGCGTGCTGCCGCTGATCTTCCGGCACATCGACATCAAGCCGGCGCAGATCACGGTCATTTCCGCCGAGGATCGCGGCGGGCTGAAGGAGCTCGACCGCTTCGGCGTCACCTTCGTGCGCAAGCGGCTGACGCGCGACAACTACCGGCAGGTGCTCGATCGGCGCATCGGCAAGGGCGACTTCGTGGTCAACCTGTCGGTCGAGGTCGCCTCGACCGCGCTTGTCGAGCTGTGCCAGGAGAAGGGCGCGCTCTACATCGACACCTGCATCGAGCCGTGGCCGGGCGGCTACACGGATCCGACGCTATCCGTATCGCTGCGCTCGAACTATGCGCTGCGCGAGAACATGCTGAAGCTCGTGCCGAAGTACCGGGGCGGGCCGACGGCGGTGATCGCCCACGGCGCCAATCCGGGACTGGTGTCGCACTTCGTCAAGAAGGCGCTGGTCAATCTCGCCAAGGATACCGGCATGGGCAAGGTGCGGCCGACCACGCGCGAGGGCTGGGGCGAACTGGCACGCGACCTGGGCGTCAAGGTGATCCATATCGCCGAGCGCGACACGCAGGTCTCGCCGCGTCCGAAGGAAGTCGGCGAGTTCGTCAACACCTGGTCGATCGACGGCTTCGTGTCGGAGGGCGGCCAGCCTGCCGAGATGGGCTGGGGCACGCACGAGAAGGCCCTGCCGCCGGACGGCGCGCGCCACAAGTTCGGCTGCGACGCGGCGATCTACCTCAACCGGCCGGGACTGCTCACGCGTGTGCGCACCTGGACGCCGCTCGAGGGGCCGTTCCACGGCTTCATCATCACGCACAACGAATCGATCTCGATGGCCGACTACTTCTCGCTGCGCAAGCGCGACCGGGTCGTCTACCGGCCGACCGTGCACTATGCCTACCATCCGTGCGACCAGGCGATCATGTCCATGCACGAGATTTCCGGAAAGAACCTGCACCAGCAGAAGCGTCAGCGCCTGATCGTGGACGAGATCACGGAGGGCCGCGACGAGCTGGGCGTGCTGCTGATGGGCCATGCGAAGGGCGCCTACTGGTACGGCTCGCAGCTCGACATCCACGAGGCGCGAGAGCTGGCGCCCTACAACAATGCGACCTCCATCCAGGTCTGCGCGCCGGTGCTGTCGGGCATCATCTGGGCGCTCGAGAATCCGGACCGCGGCATCGTCGAGGCCGACGAGATGGATTTCGAGCGCAACCTCGAGATCTGCCTGCCCTATCTCGGCCCGGTGGTCGGCAAGTACGGCGACTGGACGCCGCTGCAGGACCGCGGTGGCCTGTTTCCGGAAGATGTCGACGCCTCCGATCCGTGGCAGTTCAAGAACTTCCGCGTGACCTGACCTGCACGAACGAGGCTGTCGGTCGGTGCGTCGGGACTGTGCGGCGCACCGAAAGGGGAATGCTTGACAGCGGCAGTCGCTGGGAGTTTGCTGGTGTCCATGGGGATTGCGATCTCCCCACGAGGCGACATGCCCAAGCATCGCGTCCAGGCCTTTGAAGGACGCCAGCATGCCCGCTCCAAACGCCATTGCCGTTGAAAAGTTGAGTCGTCTGATTGGCCGGCCAGATTCGCCGGCAATCGTGGACGTCTGCACCGACGAGGATTTCGCGGCCAACCCGCGTCTGATCCCCGGCGCGGTGCGTCGACGCTGGTCGGAGGTGCCCGTGTGGGCATCGGAATATTCCGATGTGAACCGGCCGATCGTCGTCGCATGCCAGAAGGGACTGAAGCTCAGTCAGGGCGTGGCGGCCTGGCTACGCCACGCCGGGCTCGTCGCTGATGTCCTCGAGGGAGGCGTGCAAGCCTGGGCGGCCGCGGGCCAGCCGATGGTGGCGGCGGAAAAGCTCCCGCCCAGGGACCCGAAGGGGCAGACGGTCTGGGTGACCCGGCAACGGCCGAAGGTCGATCGCATCGCCTGCCCGTGGCTGATCCGCCGGTTCGTCGATCCCCACGCCGTGTTCCTGTTCGTCGCGCCATCGGAAGTGCGCGCCGTCGCGGAGCGCTTCCAGGCGACTCCATTTGACATTGAGGGGGAGGACGTCTTCTGGGGGCACCGAGGCGAGCGGTGCACGTTCGACACGATGATCGAGGAGTTCGGGCTGGGCGGCGAGGTGCTGAATCGTCTGGCCGATATCGTGCGCGGAGCCGACACAGGACGCCTGGAGACGACGCCCGAATCGGCTGGCCTGCTTGCCGCGTCACTGGGGCTGTCCCGCATGTACGCGGACGATCTCGAGCAGCTCGAAGCCGGGTTCGCGCTTTACGATGCGTTCTATCGCTGGTGCCGGGACGCCCGGGACGAGACGCACGACTGGCCGCCAGCGCGGAGTGGCAGAGCGTCCAGGAAAGTCCGACCCGCACCAGCGATCTAGCGATGGACGCAAAGGCACCAGCCACGCGGGAGACCCTGGCCTGCGGAGAAAGGGCCGGTGCTGCCCACGGCGTCTCCCTGTCCGAAGCGACAAGGGTCTGGGCGCGGGTGGCGGCGCTGTCGTTCGGCGGGCCGGCCGGCCAGATCGCGGTGATGCACCGCATCATCGTCGAAGAGAAGAAATGGATCGGCGAGCAGCGCTTCCTGCAGGCATTGAACTACTGCACGTTGCTGCCTGGGCCGGAGGCGCAGCAGCTCGCGACCTATATCGGCTGGCTGATGCACCGGACCGCGGGCGGTCTCATTGCCGGCACCCTGTTCGTGCTGCCCGGCATGCTCGCCATCATGGCGCTGTCGTGGGTGTATGTGCTGCTGGGCAGGATCACGGTCGTTCAGGGGCTGTTCTTTGGTCTCAAGGCGGCCGTGCTGGTGATCGTGGTGGAGGCCGTACTGCGCGTCGGGCGTCGCGCTCTTCGCGGCGGAGCGATGCGCGCGATCGCAGGGACGGCGTTCGTCGCCATCTTCTTCTATGGCGTGCCGTTCCCCGCCATCATCGTGGCCGCAGGCCTTGTCGGCTATGCGGGGGCCCGCTTCGGATGGGCGCCGTTTCTCCGTGCCGGCACGCATGGCAGCGGCGGCATCTCCCTAAGCGACGCGGAATCGCTGCTGGGCGAGGCAACGCCGTCGCATGCCCGCCCGAACCCGCGCTGGTCGTTGCTGATCGGCGGAGTCTTCCTCGCGCTGTGGTTCGTGCCAGTGGCCGCGATCCGGCTCGTGCTCGGGCCGGACGATGCCTTCACCCAGATCGCCGTCTTCTTCAGCAAGATGGCGGTTGTCACATTCGGCGGCGCCTATGCCGTGCTGGCTTACGTCGCGCAGCAGGCGGTCGACAACTATGGCTGGGTCACCGCAGGGGAGATGCTGGACGGGCTCGGCATGGCGGAGTCGACCCCCGGCCCGCTGATCATGGTCACTCAATTCGTTGGCTTCCTGGGCGCGTATCGCGATGCCGGGGGGATGCAACCGCTGCTGGCCGGAACCCTGGGCGGCCTGCTCACGACCTGGGTGACCTTCGTGCCGTGCTTCTTTTGGATCTTCGTGGGCGCTCCCTATGTCGAGGCGTTGCGGTCCAGCAAGGCTCTGTCGGGGGCGCTCGCCGCCATCACGGCTGCGGTGGTCGGTGTCATCCTGAACCTCGCAGTATGGTTCGGCCTGCAGGTGCTCTTCGGCGAGCTGCGGCCGGTGCGCCTGCTCGGGGCGACCTTCGACATGCCGGTGCCGGGCTCGGCGAACGTCGCTGCCGTGGCGCTCGCCGGTGCCTGCGCGGTTGCCGCGTTTCGCTTCCGCTTCGGGATGGTGACCATTCTGTCGGCAAGCTCGTTCGCGGGCATCGTCCTTGCCTTGGCGCTCGGAACGCCCTGATGGATGGTTCTCGAAGGCACCGCAATGCGCGCCTTCGTCCGCTTGACCAAGGACAGCCCCGTCCTCGTTACGACGGTGGCGGCATGCCCAGCCCGGCGAATTGCTCGGGATAATGTTGCCGGGCAAACGACTCGGTGATCACGCCGTTCTCGAGGTCCTCGGCGACGCGGGCGGCGGGGCGCTCCCGCGGATCGCCGTAGCCGCCGCCGCCCGCATCCTGCACCTCGATCACGCCACCGGCCGGCACGACGGTGCGCGCCTTGGGGTCGATGGCGACATCGTCGATGAGGATGCGGCGCGGTGCGCCGGGCAGCCCGCCGGCAAAGCCGCGCGCCGCCAAGCGTGTCCGCGACGCCATGAAGAACGCTTCCAGGGGAGCACCGGTGTCGTTGCGCAGGCGGAAGACCTGTCCGTTGCCGCCCTGGAATTCGCCCGCTCCGCCGGAGTCCGGCAGGATCTCCTTCTGGAGAAGCATGCAGCCCGTCTGGTCCTCCCAGGCCTCCACCGAGCCGCTGATCATGTTGGACGGCGCCGGCAGGGCGGCCCGCCCGTCATGGCCTGACAGGGCGCCGTATCCTCCGGGTGAGAAATAGAGCGACGCGTAGCGGCGGCCGCGGCGATTGCGGCCACGGAGGTTGACCTGGAAGACCATGCCCGAATCGGCCTGGACGTCCTCCGGAAGGGCCTCGGCCAGCGCGGAGAAGATCAGCGGCCCGACATAGTGGCCGAAGATGTGCCGCGCCGCCGTGGGGTGCGGGCGCAAGGCGTTCAGGACGCAGTTGTCCGGCGCGACGACGGTCACGACGTCGAGCAGCGCCTGGTTGTTGGGGATGTTGGGGGCCAGCACCACCTTGGCGCTGAAGTAGCAGAAGGCGCGCGTATAGCAGATCGGGACGTTGACGCCGGCGGGCACCACGCCGGCCGTGCCGGCGAAGTCGAAGGAAAACCCGGTCTCGTCGATCGACACCGTCACGCGAAGGTCGAGATCCGGAAAGGTCTGGCCGCCTTCCACCGGCAGCACGGCGGCGTGGCGCCCCCGGGGCAGGCGTCGAAGCTTGGCATCGACCGCCTGGCGGGTCAGGGCGAATATCGAGTCGGCGACGCCGAGAATGTCGGCGAGATCGTACTCGTCGAGAATCTCGACGAGACCGCTTGCACCGGCATTGCAGGCGGAGATGTTCGCGTAGATGTCGCCGATGACAAAATCGGGCATGCGCACGTTGTTGCGCAGGAACTCGAAGAGAAACCGGTTCTCCACGCCGGCTTCGACGAGCTTGACGGGCGGCAGGGCGAACCCTTCCTCGTAGACGTCGGTCGCGGTCGAGGCCATGCCGGCGCCGCCGACGTCGGACAGATGGGACACGGTGAGGCAGAAGCCCACGAGCGCATCCTTGCGGAAGACGGGTTTCACGACGTTGATGTCGTAGACATGGCCGGTCCCCATCCAGGGATCGTTCGTCACGATGATGTCGCCGTCGCGCATGTCGGCGGGCCTGATCCGCTCGAGCACGTGGCCCAGCGTATGCGGGCCGGTGCCCGTGAAGGAGGGAACGCTGGTCGCGCCCTGCGCGATCAGCCTGCCGCGCGAGTCGAACATCATGCAGGAATAGTCGCCGCTCTGCCGGATCATGGTCGAGAAGGCCGTGCGGACGAGGGTCGAGACCATCTCATCCGCCGACGACACGAGCCGCGACCAGATGATGCCGACATCCACCGAATCGATCGTCCTTGATGACATGTCAGGCGCTCCAATGCGCGATGAGGTCGAGACTGGGGGCGACTTCGACGACGGCGCCCGGTGGAATGAAGATGGTGGTGTCGCTTTCCTCGATGAGCGCGGCACCCGCAACCCTCCATCCGGGGGCGAGGGCGTAGCGATCGAAGACGGGCACTTCCGTCCGCCGTTCGCCCCGATCCCCTTCGAGATGGCAATGGCGATGGCCCTTGTCCGCCCGGGCGGCACCTTTCAGTGCGTCATAGGTGAACGCCCGCAGGCTCCTCATGCGATCAGGCCGGGTGATCTCGACGATCCAGGTGCCGATCTCGATGTCATAGGAGGGGAAATTGAGCCCGAAGATGGATTTGTAGGTTTCGAGGAACCGGTGCCGGATGCCGTCCCGGTCGGCATACCGGCCGTCCCGGCCGATCTCGACGGTGACCTCCGAATCCTGGCCTTCGTACCTCATGCCGGCCTTGACGACCGTGGCGGCTCCTTCGGCGAGGAGGCGACGCGCATAGGCATCGGCGGCGACGAGCGAAGCGACTTCTTCCTCTATGGTCTGGATCGCGATCTCCGCGACCCTCGCGAGCTTCGAGCGCCTCAGGACGGTCCCTTCGTGACCGACGAAGAGCCCGGACGCGGAGGCGACGCCGGCGGCGAAGGGGAAGATCACGCGCCCGATGTCGAGCAGCCGCGCGATGGGCAGGGCATGGACGGGCGCCGAACCGCCCGTGCAGACCAGGGTCGCACGGCGGTAGTCGATGCCGAGCTCCGCGGCGTGGACGCGGAAGGCGCGCGCGACGTTCTCGTTGATGGTCTGGTGGATGCCCAGCGCCGCGCGTTCGATGGAGATTCCGAGCGGCTCGGCGATCGCCGTACGAACGGCCGCTTCGGCCGCCGCCTTGCTGGCCGCGATGCCGCTGCCCTGGAAGTTGCTTTCGCCGAGGAAGCCCAGGACCAGGTTCGCGTCGGTGACCGTGGGCTGCGTGCCGCCGCGGCCGTAGCAGGCCGGCCCCGGCTCGGCGCCGGCGCTGCGCGGGCCGACGCCGATGACGCCCCTGTCGTCGATCTCCGCGATGCTGCCGCCGCCGGCGCCGATCTCGATGAGATCGATCGCCGGAATGCTGAGGGGCAGGCCGCTGCCGGCCTCGAAGGCCCCTTCGCGTGCCACTTCGAGGCCGGGCCGGACATCGACCGCACCCTTGACGACGAAGGCGCCCTTGGCCGTCGTCCCACCCATGTCGTAGGTCAGAACGGTGTCGAGGCGGCCGTCGTCGGCGGCCAGGAAGGCGCGATTGCGCTCGGCGATCTCCCGCGCCGCGAGAACGCCGGCGGCCGGGCCGGATTCGATCAGGCGGACCGGCGCACGGATGCAGTGCTCGGCTGCCATCGGCAGGCCGGACGAGGTCATCAGGAACAGCCGTCCGCAGAACGCCTGCGCGCGCGCCGCCTCTTCGAGACGCCGGACGTAGGCCGCGAGCAGCGGCTTCGTGTAGGCGTTCACGGCGCAGGTCGTCCATCGTTCGTACTCGCCCTGCTGCGGCGCGACCTCGCTCGAGGTGGACACGATCCCGTCGGGGAAGTCCTCTGTCAGCCACTCGGCAACGAGCTGCTCGTTGGCGGCATTCCGGAAGGAATGAAGGAAGCAGACGGCGAAGTTCCGGACGCCCGTGGCTGCGGCGACCCGATGGACGTCCGCCATCAGCCGGTCCCGCTCGGGGCGAAGAACGACGTCGCCCTCGGCCGATATGCGCTCGTCGACCGCCACCTTCATCGCGCGCTTGGAAAGAGGCCTGGGAAAGGGCAGCCGGAGGTTCGTCAGATTGTAGCGGTGTTCCCGCGCGGTCTCGAGCGTCGTGCCGAAGCCCCTCGTATGAAGCAGGATGAAGTCGTGGCCACGACGCTCGATCACGGCGTTCGTGATCAGCGTCGTTGCATGAAGGAAGATGTCGCAGTCGGCCAGATCGAAGCCGATGCGCCGTTGCAGCTGGGCGATGCCGGCGAGCATGCCGAGGTCCGGCTGGAGGGGCGTGGTCAGGACCTTCGCGGTGACGATGGCTTTCCTGTCCCCGTCGAGCACCACGAAATCGGTGAAGGTGCCGCCGACATCGACGGAAACGGCAAAACGCGCCATGGGACGGACCGGCCGCTCACAGGACCGAGGTGATGGCGCGGTCGAGAAGATCGAGCCCTTCGTCGATCTCCTCGTCCTTGACCGTGAGCGGCGGGGCGATCCTCATCACCCCGCCCGACGTGCCGCTGCGGACGATGTTGGCGGCGAGGCCGAGCTCCAGCGCGGCGTTCGTGACGGCATTCGAGATCGCCGTGGCGTCCCTGTCGCCGAAATCCGCGAACTCCAGGCCGCGCATCAAGCCGCGGCCGCGCACGTCGCCGACCGCCGGATGGCGCTGCTTTATCCTGAGCAGGCCGTCGCCCAGGCGGTCGCCGGCGGTCCTGGCGCGTTCGACGAGCCGGTCGCGCACGATGATCTCGATCACTTTCAGGCCCACGGCCGCCGGCAGGGGATCGTTGAGATGCGTCGTGTAAAAGAAGTACTGCCGCTCCGCGGCGGCCTTCGCGACCTTCTCCGTCGCCATGACCGCAGCGAGAGGCAGGCCGGCGCCGAGGGTCTTCGACAGCGTCATGATGTCGGGGGAGACCCCGTCGCGCTGGAAGGCGAACATCGTGCCGGTCCGGCCGAGGCCGGTCTGCGCCTCGTCAAGGATGAGCAGCATGCCGCGCCGGTCGCAATGCCTGCGCAGCTCGGCGAGATAGCCGGTCGGGAGATCGATCACCCCGCCGGAGCTCAGGATCGGCTCGGCGATGAAGGCGGCGAGACTGCCCATCGAGGTCTTGTCGATGTGGTCGAAGGCGTCGTCCAGCTCCTGGCGCCAGTCGACGCCGGGGAATCGCGGCCGGTAGGCGTTCGGCGCCGGTATGGCATGGTAGCCCTGCGGCAGCGGCCCGAGGCCGGCGCGTCCGATCTTGAAGGTGGCGGCGCCGGCGCCGGCCGTGACGCCGTGATAGCCGCGGGTGAACGACACGATCTCCCACTTGCCGGTGACGGTCTTCGCCAGCTTGATGGCAGCCTCGTTGGACTCGCTGCCGGTGGACAGGAGGAAGCCGTAGGGCAGCTCGGGCGCGTGCTCGGCGAGCTGCTCGACGAGTCCCACCACCGGCTCGGAGACCATTCCGGAAAAGAGATGGTCCAGCGTGGCCGCGGCTTCGCGGACCGTCGCCAGCACCTCGGGGTGCGAATGTCCAAGAATCGCGCTCATCTGCCCGGACGTGAAGTCCAGCATGCGCTTGCCCCGCGCATCGTAGAGCCAGCAGCCTTCGGCGCGGGTTGGAACGAACCTTGCAAGTTCACATCCGAAGTACAGGATATGGCTGTTCGCCCGTTGCCAGAACCGCTCCGTGTCGTTGTCTGCCGACGTCATTGCGCGCCTCACATGAACCACCGGCCCGGAATTATGTTCAGGCGCCCCACGCCGGCAACGATGCAAAATGCCGACGATTTGCCGGCGAAGTTTCTCCCGTGCACCGGATGGGAGCGACAATGTCGGCCGGCTGCCGGGAGGTGCGTGTGACGAACGAGCATGCCAAGGCCGCGGATGCCACGCTGTCGCAAGAGGCGCAGCGTCTCAGCGAGTTCGAGTATCACCTGGCCATGGTGATGTTCGGCTTCTCCCGCTGGATCGAGACCTGCATGAACGCCGCCGACGTCGTCGGCCTGAACGCGCTCGATATCCTGGTGCTCCACGCCCTGAATCGGCGTCCCAAGGGACAGCGCCTGTCGGAGATCGGGCTGGTGATGAACATCGACGACACCCACCTCGTCGCCTACTCGCTGAAGAAGCTGATGAACGCCAAGCTCGTCGAGGCGAAGCGGATCGGCCGGGAGCGGATCTTCGTCACGACGGTCGCCGGCGACGCGACCTGCATGAGCTATCACAAGGTGCGGGAGAAGTTCCTCATCGACGAGGTCGTCAAGCGGCCAGCCGGACTCGCGGAGATCGAGCGCGTTTCCCAGACGCTGGCGGATCTCGTCTCCGCTTACGATCGTGCCGGGCGCACCGCCCTCCTGGCCACCGCCACCTGGCCCAAGGCGCCGCCGCTGCGGACCAAACGCTGAGCCGGCTCAGTCTGCCGCTGCTTCCGCAGGCGGTGGCGATCGCACCGTAGCCAACAGCAGGACGAGGATGTGCCTCGCCTGGATCAGCGATGCGATGGCGATGAGGGTCAGGGAGACGGTGAGAAGTGCGTGCTCGAGGCCCTTGGTGTTGATGATGCGGTCTGGGAGGGAGATCATCGCCACCGCGATCTCGGCGAACAGGCCCAGCACCAGCTGGGCGACGCCGTAGGTATGGCACTGCTCGTCGATGGCCTCCTGGCGCGCCTCGTCGGGGCGCCCCCAGACTCCGAAAAGCCTGCGGATGACGGCTCGCTCCTCGAGCGCGACGCCCCAGCCGATCATCATCAGGGCTACCGTCGAGGCGATCGTGACCGGCTCGTGGGTGTCGGCCCGGGCAATCGCGCTCCGGGCGACGTCGATGACCGACAGCACCATCGGGAACAGCAGCAGCAGGTTCACGGCCGCGATGGTGACGGGCGAGATCAGGAATCCGAGCGGAGCGAGGAGCAGCTTCACGGACGACCCTTCCGTTTTCGGTGGTTCTTCACGATCGCCATTCCAGCATGCCGCGCCGCGTGGCGCGACCGGCCCGTGCGCGGTGCGTGCAATCGAAGGCACGCTTGCTGCTGGACCGTCGCTCCCGTTCGCTTTGCGGCATTCGCTTGGCTTTAGGGTTTGAAATAGTTTTCCAAATACGGAAAGAAGTCGCCATAAGCAGAAGACAAGCGCTCGGCGAACGGTGGAGGAGGACGGCTTGGGCAAAGTGATCCGCGCCTGCGAGGAGGTGGGCCGATATCTCGGCGTCGTGGCGACGGTCGTCATCATGATGATCATCGCCTGCGACGTCTTCCTGCGGTACCTGTTCAACGCGCCGCTCGCCTGGGCCTATGAATTCATTGGCCTGTACGTCATGGCCGCGCTGTTCTTCCTTCCCCTCGGCTACGTCCAGCGCTGCCATGGCAACATCGCGGTGGACCTGTTCGTGAAGCTTGTGCCCGTGCGGCTGCGGTCGACTTTCTCCCGTGTGGGCAATCTCCTCGCCGCGGCCGTGTTCGGGATCGCCTGTGGCGCCTTCGCCCTGAAGGCCTTCGACGCCTTCGTCAGCGGCGACGAGATCGTCGGACCCTACATCTGGGTCACGTGGCCCATCTACACGATGGTGGCGGCCGGGCTGGGGCTGCTGGTGCTGCGCCTCCTCTACCAGTCCGTCCAGTCGGAAGCCGGCCTCGCGCGCGATGCGGCGGAGGGAAGCCACAGCGCATGAGTCCCGTCCTCGTCGCAACGCTGCTGATGGCCGGCCTGCTGATCGCAGGCGTGCCGGTCGCCTTCTCGCTGGCCGTCGCGGGCTCGGTCGGACTGTACATGGTGGGCGGCTGGGACAGCCTGGTCGGAATCCTCGAGACGACGACGCTGTCGAGCGTCAGCGCCTACGAGCTCGTGACGGTTCCGATGTTCATCCTGATGGCGGAGTTCGTCATCCTGAGCGGCATCGCAAACGGCCTGTTCGAAGCGGCCGCCCTGTGGGTGGGAAGGCTGCGCGGCGGCCTCGCGATGGCAACGGCGCTCGCCGGCGCCGGCTTCGGGGCGATCTCGGGGTCGAGCACGGCCTCGGCGGCGACGCTGGCCTCGACCAGCCTCCCGGCGATGCTCAAGCAGGGCTATGACCCGCGCCTCGCCAGCGGCGTGGTGGCGATCTCCGGCACGCTGGCGATGCTGATCCCGCCAAGCGTAGCCCTCGTGCTCTACGGCATCATCGCCGACATCAGCGTCGGCAGGCTTCTCATCGCCGGCGTGATCCCCGGCCTCATCGTCACGCTGGCCATCATGGCGACGGTCTATGCGATCGTCCTGGCCGATCCCAAGTCGGCGCCCCCGGCCGTCGCGGTTCCATGGCGCGCCAAGCTCGCGTCGCTGAAGGAGCTGGGGCCGATGCTGGCGCTGTTCGGGCTGATCACCGTGTGCATCTATACCGGCCTCGCGACGCCGACAGAAGCCTCCGCCATCGGCGCCCTCGGTGCCCTGATCCTCGCCGTCCGCAGCGGCAATTTCAGCGGCAAGGCCTTCGTGGCGGCGTGCTCGCGCGCCGCGCGGACGACCTGCATGATCCTGCTGATCATCGTCGGCGCGCACATCTTCGGATACTTCTTCACGCTCACCCGGACGACGTACGAGATCGTGAACTGGGTCTCGGCGCTGCCGTTCGACCCGTTCGTGGTCCTGGCGATCATCCTGCTCGGCTACATCCTGCTGGGCTGCGTCATGGACCAGGCGGCCATTCTCATCCTGACGGTGCCCGTGGTGCTGCCGGTCATCAAGGCGCTCGGCTTCGATCCGATCTGGTTCGGCGTGATCGTGGTCGTCACGGCGGAACTCGGCATGGTCACCCCGCCGGTGGGGCTGAACGTCTTCGTCGTCTCCAAGACCACGGGAATGCCGCTGGGCACCGTGTTCCACGGCGTCTGGCCGCACGTCGTCGCCCACATCCTCGTCCTGGTGCTGCTGACGGCTGCACCGGGCCTGGTGATGTGGCTTCCGTCGAACATGCAGTGAAGGAAAGAGGAGGACAGAAATGAGGCTTGCCCGGTTTGCGATGCCATTGCTCGCGTCGCTTGTCTTGACGGCCGGTGCCGCGGAGACCGCCTCGGCGCAGATCGTCATCAAGATCGCCGATTCGTTTCCCGCCGGACATTATGTCGTGGCCAACATGACCAAGCCCTGGATGGACGAGGTCACGAAGGAGACCGGCGGCAAGGTCAAGTTCGAGTACTATCCCGCCGAGCAGCTCGGAAAGGCGAAGGATCTTCTGGCGCTGACGCAGAGCGGCGTCACGGACATGGCCTATGTCGTGCCGTCCTTCGTGCCGGACAAGATGCCGATGTCGCCGGTGGCCGAGCTGCCGCTGGCCGAGGCCGTCGGCTGCAACGGCGCGATGGCCTACTACAATCTCGTCAACCAGGACAGCCAGCTTCGCAAGGTCGACTTCGATACCAACCGCGTGAAGCCCATCCTCGTGCAGAACCTGCCGCCCTACCAGGTCTTCACCGCCAAGAAGATCTCGTCGCTCAAGGAGCTGCAGGGCATGAAGATCCGGGTCACCGGTTCGGCCAAGGCCGCGGTGATCCAGCGCGTCGGCGCCGTGCCGGTGCAGATCCCGACGCCGGAGGTGCGCGAGGCCCTGTCGCGCGGCACCGTCGACGGCATCAACTTCGTTTATACGAGCCTGTTTCCCTACGACCTCAATCCGCTGGTGAAGACCGGCACGACCGACGTCAACTTCGGAGGCTGGATCTCGAGCTACATCATCAGCGACCGCAAGTGGAAGTCGCTGCCGGCCGACGTGCAGAAGGTCATGATGACGCTGGCGGAGAAGTACTCCCGCCAGAACTGCGCCAAGGTCATGGAGGATGATGCGCGCGATCGCGACCGCCTGGTGCAGGGCGGCATGTCGCTGCTGCGGCTCACCGACGCCGAGAAGGCGGAGTTCCAGGAGAAGACCCGCGGCGTCGCCGACCAGTGGGCGGCCGATCTCGACAAGCGCGGCCGGCCCGGCAGCGTTGTCCTGAAGGAGTATCGCGACCAGCTGGCCAAGAAGAACTGACCGTGTGGGGTGTCCCGGTCCCGCCGTTGCGGGGCCGGGACGGCGTTTGCGTTCGTGGAGTTCGAAGATGCCGCTTTCGGGCGTTAGGGTTCTCGATCTGACAACCGTGCTGATGGGGCCGTACGCGACCCAGCTGCTGGGCGATTTCGGCGCCGACGTCATCAAGATCGAGGCGGCGGGCGGGGATACCGTGCGCGGCATCGGGCCCTTCCGCCATCGCGGCATGGGGGCGGCCTTCCTGTCGGTGAACCGCAACAAGCGCAGCATCTCGATCGATCTCAAGCAGGCGGCCGGCCGGCAGCTCCTGCTGGACATGGCGCGCCAGGCCGATGTGCTGATCTACAACCTGCGGCCGCACGTGATGGAGAAGCTCGGCCTCACCTACGAGGCCCTCGAGGCCGTGAACCCGAAGCTGCTCTATGTCGGCGTCTACGGCTACGGACGCAACGGCCGCTACGCGAAGCGGCCTGCCTACGACGACCTCATCCAGGCGATGACGGCCATCCCGTCGCTCTACGGCCGGTCGACCGGCTCGGATCCGCGCTACGTGCCGTTCCCGCTGGTCGACCGGTTCGTGGGCCTCTACGCGGCGATGACGGTGGTCTCGGCCCTGCACGAGCGCAGCCGGTCGGGCCGCGGACAGCGGATCGACGTGCCCATGTTCGAGACGATGGCGAGCGTCGTGCTCGGCGACCATATCGGCGGCCACGCCTTCGTGCCGCCGGAAGGGCCGCCGGGCTATGCCCGCCAGCTCTCGCGCAGCCGCCGGCCCTATCCCACCAAGGACGGATACCTGGCGATCCTGCCCTACAACGACGAGCAGTGGCGCCGCTTCTTCCGGTCGGTCGGCAAGCTCGACCTGTTCGAGAACGACCCGCGCTTCGCCGATATCGGCGCCCGCACGCGCAACGTCGATGCGCTGTACGACATCGTCGCCGACATCCTGACCTCGCGCACCACCGCGGCATGGCTGGAGGTCATGGCCGAGGCCGACATCCCCGCGACGCCGCTCTACGACCTTGCCGACGTGCTGGACGATCCGCACCTGCAGGAAGTGGGGTTCTTCCGCGAGCGGGAACATCCCACCGAAGGCCGAATCCTTTCCATGCGGGTGCCGTCGGAGTGGTCGCGCACACAGCCGGACCGCGATCGCCCGGCCCCGCGCCTGGGCGCCGATTACCAGGAGATCCTGGCCGAGCTCGGCGTCACGCCCGAGCGCATCCGGTCGCTGACCGAGGCGGGCGTGGTGAAGGCCCCGGCGGAGACCGTCAAATGAGCGCAAAGGGCGTCCTCTCCGGCGTGCGCATCGTCGAGTTCGCCGGCATCGGCCCCTCGCCGATGGCCGCGATGCTCCTGGCCGAGCTTGGCGCCGACGTGCTGCGCGTCGACCGCATCGCCAAGGTGCAGCTCGGCACGCACAAGCCCGAACGCTTCAATCTGCTGTATCGCAGCCGGACGACCATCGACGTCGATCTCAAGGCCGCCGAAGGGAAGGCGCTTGCGCTCGATCTGGTCGGCAGGTCCGACGTCGTGCTGGAGGGCTTCCGGCCGGGCGTGATGGAACGGCTGGGGCTCGGCCCGGACGATTGCTTCAAGCGCCGGCCCGGCCTCGTCTACGGACGCGTCACGGGCTGGGGACAGGACGGGCCGCTCAGCGCCTATGCCGGCCACGACCTGAACTACATCGCCCTGTCCGGTGCCCTGCATGCCATCGGCATCCGGAACGGCCCGCCCGTGCCGCCGCTCAACCTCGTCGGCGACTTCGGCGGTGGTGCCCTCTACATCGCGATGGGCGTTCTGGCGGCGCTGGTGTCGGCCCGCGCGACCGGCAAGGGGCAGGTGGTCGATGCCGCCATGGTCGACGGCGCGCTTTCGCTGATGACCGTCTTCTTCGGCGTCCATGCCGCCGGCATCTTCTCGACCGAGCGCGGCACGAATGCCCTCGACGGCAGCGATCCTTACTACGCGGTCTATGCGTGCGCCGACGGCAAGTATCTGTCGGTGGCGCCCATCGAGACGCGCTTTCGCGAGGTCTTCTCCGATATCGCCGGTCTCGGCCTGCGTGGCCATCCGGACCTCACGCCTGCAACGGCGGAGGACAAGCAGCGGGTCCGCGGCCTGATCGCGGCCAGGCTGGCGACCAGGACGCGCGACGAATGGGCGGCCCTGTTCGCCGAGAGCGACGCCTGTGTCGCGCCGGTGCTCTCGGTGGCCGAGGCTCCGTCGCATCCGCATCTCGCCCAGCGTCGGGCCTTCACCAAGCTGGACGGCATCGTGCAGCCGGTGCCGGCGCCGCGCATGCCGGGCAACGACAGGCCGGCGGAGCCTGCGCGGCGCGGCGATCCGGTCGCGGCCCTGACGGCATGGGGGCTCGACGGCGATCGCGCCCGGGCGCTGCGGACCGCCGGCATCGTCGCCTAGGACGTCATGCAGCAGATCTCCTTTCCCTATCGCAACGCCGAACTCGATCGGTTTGCCGACTTCCGCCAACGGGTACGCCGCTTCCTCGAAGCCGATCCGGCGGCCCAGGAACCGCGCGCCGATTGCTGGTCGCAGTTCGACGCCGCGTTCAGCCGGCGGCTGGCGGCGGAGGGCTTCCTCGGCCTGACCTGGCCCAGGCAGCATGGCGGCGGCGAACGCTCGTCGCTCGAGCGGTTCATCCTGCTGGAGGAGCTGCTCGCTGCGGGCGTTCCGGTCGGCGCGCATTGGATTTCCGAGCGCCAGGTCGGTCCCCTCCTGCTGCGCTACGGCACGCCGGCGCAGAAGGAGGAGTTCCTGCCGCGCATCGCCAGGGCAGAGCTCTTCTTCTGCATCGGGCTCAGCGAGCCCGACAGCGGGTCCGACCTGGCCAGCCTGCGGACGGCCGCCGTCTCGACGCCGGAGGGCTGGCGCGTGCGCGGCCGCAAGATCTGGACGTCCAACGCGCATCGCAATCACTACATGATCCTGCTGTGCCGTACCGAGCCCGGTTCGCGGCGCCATGCCGGCCTGTCGCAGCTGATCGTCGACATGCGGTCGCCCGGCCTGTCGCTGCGGCCCATCCCGAACATGTCGGGCGAGCACGAGTTCAACGAGGTGACGTTCGACGACGTGCTCGTGCCGCACGACCGGCTGGTCGGCACGGAAGGCAATGGCTGGGAGCAGGTGACGAGCGAGCTCGCCTTTGAGCGCAGCGGGCCGGAACGATTCATGTCTTCGTTCATCCTGCTGCGGCAGATGGGGCGGCTGGGCCGGGCGTTTCCCGCCGAGAAGCTCGGCCTGCTGACGGCACGACTGATGGGCTTGCGCGCGCTGTCGGTGTCCGTCGCTGCGATGCTGAACGACGGCAAGCTGCCGAACCTCGAGGCGGCGCTGGTGAAGGAGCTGGGGTCACGGCTCGAGCAGGATATCGGCGAGGTCCTGCTCGACGGCCTGGCCTGCGCCCCTGACCCGGCGGCGGGCGATGCGATCGACCGGCTGATGGCGCAGACGCTGCTTCACGCGCCGTCCTACTCCATCCGCGGCGGGGCGCGTGAAATCCTGCGCGGCATCATCGCGCGCGGGCTGGAGCTTCGATGATGATCGACGACAATCCCGTCCATGCCTCGGCGCTGCGTGCCCTGGCGGCGATCTCCTCGGTCGGCCGCGGCACCGAAGCCCTGCCTGTCGACGCCGCGTCCGGCCTCTGGCCGGTCCTCGAGCGTGACGGCTTCACGCTGCCTGCCGTGCCGGCCGAGCTGGGCGGTGCGGGCGGCGAGACACAGGATGAGCTTGCCGTCATCCATGCCGCCGCGATCGCGGCCGCCCGCTGCCCGTTGCCGGAGACGGCCGTGGCGGGCGCGCTGCTGGCGCGGGCAGGCCATGCCGTGCCGGCAGGGCCGCTGACCTTCACGGCGGAAGCCGGATGCAGCGGGCTCGTCCTTCGCGACGGGGCGCTCGACGGCCGCGTGACGGGCCTGCCCTGGGGGCGCCTGGCCGCGCATGCGCTGCTGCCCTTGCGCGAGGGCGTGGCGTTCGTCGCCCTGGCCGGCTGCACCGTCGAGCCCGGCGGCAATCTCGCCGGCGAGGCGCGCGACACGGTGCATTTCCGCGCGCAGCGGCCGCTCGCCCTGCTCACGGCGCTGACGGCGGACGATCTGCTGCTGCGCGGGGCGCTGATGCGATCGGTGCAGATCTGCGGGGCCGCGCAGCAGGCGCTGTCGCTGGCCATCGGCCATGCCGGGACGCGGACGCAGTTCGGCAAGCCGCTGGCGTCGTTCCAGGCCATCCAGCATCAGATCGCGGGCGCGGCCAGCAAGCTCGCGGCCGCCCGGATCTCGGTGGACGCCGCGTATCATGCCGTCGCGCGGGGCGAGGGCATCGAGCGGGACGTCGCATCGGCCCGGATCAACGCCTGCCTTGCCGGCGCCGACTGCGCGGCCGTGGCGCATCAGGTGCACGGCGCGATGGGCTATGCGCAGGAATACGACCTGCATCGCCACAGCTCGGCAATCCAGGCCTGGCGGGCGGAATTCGGAACGCTGGCCTTCTGGGCGGAGCGGCTGGGTCGGCAGGCCGCCGACCACCCTGCGCGCGATCTCTGGCAGTTCGTCACGTCATGAAAGGGGCACCCATGGAGGAGGCGGCAGTTCTGGTCGAGCGCCAGGACGGGATTGCCATCGTGCGGCTCAACCGGCCGCAGCGCCGCAACGCCTTCACCGACATCTCGATGATCGACGGCCTGGCCGACACGGTGCGCCTGCTCGACCGCGATCGGGAAGTGAAGTGCATCGTCATCACGGGCAACGGTTCGGCCTTCTCGGCGGGCGGCGACCTGAAGTCGATGCTCGACGGCTCGTCGCTGGTCGATCGCGCGCGCCCGGAGGCAACCCGCATGGCCTACCGGCGCGGCATCCAGCAGCTGCCCGAGCTGTTCGAGGCGCTGGAGGTGCCGGTGATCGCCGCCGTCAACGGCCCCGCCATGGGGGCCGGCTGCGATCTCGCCATGATGTGCGACATCCGCATCGCGTCCGAGGCGGCGCGCTTCGCCCAGACGTTCGTGACGCTCGGCCTGGTCTCGGGGGACGGCGGCGCCTGGCTGCTGTCGCGCACGATGAGCTTCGCGGATGCCTGCGAGATGGCCTTCACCGGCGAGACCGTCGACGCGGCACGGGCGCTGGAGATCGGCTTGGTCAGCCGGGTCGTGCCGGCGGATCGCCTCCTGGACGAGGCGATGTCCCTCGCCGGGCGCATCGCGCGGCACCCGGCCGACGGGCTGCGCATGACCAAGCGGCTGCTGCGCATGGGACGCAACATGCAGATGAACCATCTCCTGGAAGTCTCGGCGGCGATGCAGGCGCTGGTCCACAACACGGACGAGCACCGCACCGCGCTGGCGGCGGCCTATGAGAGGATCTCGCGCAAGCCGGCGCGATGAGCCGCCCTCAGGTGCTGCTGATCGCCGCCGCGGCGGCCTGCAGCCGCTCGAGGTTTTCCTTGAAGTTGGTCTTGATGCGTACGGTCGGGCCGGAGACCGCCAGCGCATAGTGCTCGCCGCGCATCTGCAGCGGCACGCAGAGCGACGTCATCTCCGGAATGGTCTCCTCGGCGTTCGTGTACCAGCCCCGGCGCCGGCTCGCAGCCAGTTCCTTCCTGAGCTGGCCCGCATCCGTGATCGTCGTCCGGGTGAGCTTCTCCAGCGGCAGCTGGGGCAGGAGCCTGTCGAGCTCCTCGTCGGCAAGGGAGCCCAGCAGGGCCTTGCCGATCGCGGTGGCGTGCGCCGGCCGGAGATCGCCCACGCGCGGCATGTAGCGTGCCGGGCCCGAAGGGACCTCGACGGCGAGAAGGATGACCCTGTTCCGGCAGAGCTTGCCGAACATCGCGGTCTCGCGCGATTCGTCCCGCAACTGGCGGACGGCGCTGCCGGCGACCGTCAGCACCGGGTCCGCCTTCGTGATGTCCTCGGCGACGTTGCGCAGACGGCTGGTCGGATAGAAGCTGTTGCCCGGTGGCATGCTGAACAGATAGCCGCGCCCTTCGAGGGTACGGATCAGCGAGAAGCAGCTCGACACGGGCATCTTCAGCGCGCGCGACAGCTCCGACACCGTCATGGGACGGCGGATGGTCGCGAAGGCTTCGAACATGTCGATGGTGCGGGAGGCGGCCCGAACGTTGATGCCCGGCGACTTCCCATCCTTGTCTTTCTTCGGTTCCCGCAAGCGCACCTCGTCGTCACGGATCGTAGTGGCGGCGTTCGGGGCAGGCAAGCCGAGCGGCCGACGCGGCGATGCGCGTCAGGGGGACGTGCGCAGATGGTTCCGTGCCGCGCGGCCCAGCCGGACCGACGCGGCGACGAGCGCCGGGATATCGTGACCGGAGAAGCCCAGGACGAAGCCGTCCAGCCCCCGCTGCGAGACGCGCGTTTCCGACAGCAGCCATGCCTCGATGCGGGCAGCGCGGCGGATGCGGTCTGCCGCGCCGCGGGGCAGGCCGGGTGGCAGATAGGCCACGAGGTGAAGCCCCTGCTGTGGCACGACGAGGCGCAGGGCATCGCCGGCCGCCTTCGCCAGCGCCTCGGCCACAGCTTCGCGCGCCACGCGGTAGTGGTTGCGCATCCGCCGCGTATGCTTGGCCAGCGCCCCCTCTGCCATGAGCTCCGCCAGAGCGCCTTCGAGCAGGACCGGCGGGCAGCGATCGTAGGTCGCACGGGCCGTCACGATGGGCGCGACCGCCGCCGGCGGCAGCGCGAGGTAGGCGATGCGCAGCCCGGGAAAAAGGGTCTTGGAGAAGGTGCCGCCGTAGATGACGCGGTCGCTGCCGTCGATGCCCGCCAGCGCCGTCAGTGGCGGGCCGTCGTAGCGGAACTCGCTGTCGTAGTCGTCCTCGAAGATCCAGGCATTCCGGGCGCGCGCCCAGTCGAGCAGCATGACGCGGCGCTGCATGCTCATCGTGACGCCGGTCGGGAACTGGTGCGAGGGCGTCACGTAGGCCGCGCTCGCCGCCGCGTGCCGGTGCCGCCCGGCCGCGACGTCGAGACCGTCCGCATCGACCGGGACAGGCACGATGCGCAGGCCCATGGCGGCCAGCGTCCGGCGCGAGACCGGGTAGCCGGGGTCCTCCATCCAGACCGAGGCGGCCGGCGGCAGCAGCGCGTCCGCGCACAGCCGCAGTCCGCTCTGCGTGCCGCTCACGATCAGGATGCAGCTGGGATCGCGTCGCACGCCGCGGCTCGCCGCGAGGTGGAGGGCCACCTGCTCGCGCAGCGCCCGGCTGCCACGCGGATCGCCGTAGGCGAGATCGGCCTCCGTGGCCATCGCGATGCGTCGCCGCGTGATCGCCGCGAGCCGCCGCAGCAGAACCGGATCGGAGCGCGTGCGGCCGACGGCGAAAGGCCGGCGCGGCGGCGGTTCGGCCTCGAAGGTCGAGGCCTCCGCGTCGGCGCGTGGGGCCGGCAGCTGGGACGCCACATAGGTTCCGGCGCCGCGGTGGCTGTCGATCAGGCCGTCGCCCGCCAGCTGCTCGTAGGCCGCCACGACCAGGTTGCGGCTGATACCGAGCTGGTCCGCCAGGGACCGGCTCGAGGGCAGCCGCAGCCCGGCGGCGAGCCGGCCGTCCAGGATCGCCGAGCGCAGCCCGTCATGGACCTTCCGCGCCTGGTTCCCGGCGGCGCCGTCGAGCGGCAGGGGGACGTCGAGGACTGCCTGCCGACGGCGGAAAGTGGTTGATGAAATCGCCATGAAAGTGGACCTAGAGATAACCACTTTTCATATGTGACATCGTCCGTCAACGAAGAGGACGGCCATGACAACGACCACCGACGCGACGACCTATCCCGTCGACGGGATCAACCGCGTGAAGCGGCTGCACGAGCGCGGTTCCTACGACCGTGAGACGATCCATGCGCTGCTCGACGGCTCGTCGCTGTGCCATGTGTCCTACGTGATCGACGGGCAGCCCCTCTGCACGCCGACCCTGTTCTGGCGCGAAGGTACGCGCCTCTACTGGCACGGCAGCAGCGCGAGCCGCATGCTGCGCAATCTCTCGAAGGGCGAGCCGGCCTGCCTGACCGTCACCTACTTCGACAGCCTCGTGCTGGCGCGCTGCGGCTTCAACCATTCCGCCGACTACCGGTCGGTGATGGCGTTCGGCCATGCCAGGCTGGTGACCGATCCCGAGGAGAAGAAGCAGGCGCTGGTGATGATGGTCGACCGGCTGTTCCCCGGTCGGACGGCGCAGCTGCGCGAGAGCTCGACGCAGGAGATCAAGGCGACGGGCGTGATCGCCATGGAGATCGAGCGCGCCTCGGCGAAGATCCGCACCAAGGGCGTGGCCGACGACGAGGAGGACTACGCCCTGCCGATCTATGCCGAGCGCATCCCGGTGCAGACCGTCCTCGGCGCGCCGCAGCCCTGCACGCGGCTGCTGCCCGGCGTCGAGCGCCCGGCCAACCTCGATCCCTACCGCGAGGGACGCAAGCTGGAGGACGCCCTGCGCGAGGCGTATGCGGCCGCCTACGCCGGCTGAGATCGGGACTAAAGGCGCTTCTCGATCCAGGCCACGATCTCGGCCAGCACGTCCTCCTTGCCGAGGTCGTTCAGCAGGTCGTGGTAGTGGCCCTCGTAGAGCTTGAGGGTCTTGTCGGGTGACCCGACCGTATCGAAGAAGAACTGGCTGCCTGCCGGCACCGTGGCCTTGTCGGCGGTGCCGTGCAGGATGAGGACGGGGATCGTGATCCTGGGGAACTCCTCGCGCAGGCGTTCGTCGGCGCGCACCAGCGCCGCGACGGTCGCGGCGGGCTGGGCCTCGTGCAGCGTGAGGGTATCCGCTTCGAGGGCGGCAAGGGCCGCCGGATCGCGCGTGAAGTCCGCCATCTTCAGCTTCAGCACGGGCAGGCGCGGCGCGATATGGCTGAGGCCCTTGATGGCGGCCAGGGCGAAGCCCGGCGCCGGGACCTGGAAGGCGAAGCTCTCGCAGATGAAGCCTGTCAGCTCGGCCTGGTTGTCGAGCGTGTAGATCGCCGAGGTGACGCCGCCGGCGCTGTGGCCCAGCAGGAAGACCTTGAGGCCGGGATGGCGCTGCTTGGCGATCTTCACCATGCCGGCCACGTCGGCGGCATAGTCGGCCACGTCCTCGACGTAGAACCGCTCGCCTTCGGACCGGCCGCGGCCGCGCAGATCGAGCGCATAGACGGCGAAGCCTGCCTGGCTCAGCTTCTCGCCTGTCCAGAGATACTGGCCGCCATGTGAATTGACGCCGTGACAGATCACGACGACGGCCTTCGGCGTCGCGGGCGGCAGCCACCCGCGAAAGAAGATGCCAGTGCCGTTCTTGCTCGCGAATGTCTCTTCCGTCGCCGCCATCCCGTACTCCCCCGCTCGACGAACCTTCGTCACGGCAGGGAAAGTGCGCGATCGGGGCCGCCGCGGAAACTATACGAAAGGATAGCTCCGGCTGCGGCGTCCGTCAGCGGCGGCGGGCCTCCAGCACCTCCAGCAGCTCGTCGATCTTGGTCTGGCGGTCGCGGACGCTCCCGGCGTGGAAGGCGTCGGCCACGCAGTGCTTCAGATGATTGCCCAGCGTCTCCTGCTCGACCTTGTCCAGGGCGGCGCGCACGGCCCGGATCTGCGTCAGCACGTCGATGCAGTAGCGGTCCTCCTCGATCATGCGGGCGATGCCGCGCACCTGCCCCTCGATGCGGCCGAGCCGCGCCAGCTGCGATTTCTTGAGCCTGTCGTCCATGGCTTGAACTATACCCCCGTAGGGTATAAGTAGCAAGCATGTCGAAGGATTGCTGCGGCGGCGGCCACGCCCATCATCATGGCCACGATCACGACGCACGACACGAACATCCGGCGGCCGAGGAGGTCGCGGTCGATCCCGTCTGCGGCATGAAGGTGAAGGTGGCGACCGCCCGGCACACCACGGTGCACGAGGGCCGGACCTACTACTTCTGCAATCCCAAGTGCCTGCAGAAGTTCAGCGCCGATCCCGCGCGCTACCTCGCGCCGGCCGAGGCTGCACCGGCGCCCGCCGCCCCGCCGGGCGCGATCTACACCTGCCCGATGCATCCCGAGATCCGCCAGATCGGTCCGGGCAGCTGCCCGATCTGCGGCATGGCGCTCGAGCCGGCGGAGGTCTCCCTGGAGGAAGAGCCGAACGAAGAGCTCATCGACATGTCGCGGCGGTTCTGGATCGGGCTGGTGCTCAGCCTGCCGGTCGTGGCGCTTGAGATGGGCGGTCATCTCATCCCGGCGCTGCATGCCGTGATCGACCCGAGGACATCGAGCTGGCTGCAGTGCCTGTTCGCCACGCCGGTCGTGCTGTGGGCCGGCTGGCCGTTCTTCGTGCGCGGCTGGCAGTCGCTGCGGACGGGCAATCTCAACATGTTCACCCTGGTCGCCATGGGGACCGGCGTCGCCTGGGCGTACAGCATGGTCGCCCTGCTGATGCCGGGACTCTTTCCGCCCGCCTTCCGCGGTCATGAGGGCACGGTGGCGGTCTACTTCGAGGCGGCGGCGGTGATCACCGTCCTCGTGCTGCTGGGGCAGGTGCTCGAGTTGCGCGCGCGTGCCCAGACGTCGGGCGCCATCCGTGCCCTGCTCGATCTCGCGCCCAAGACCGCCCGACGCCTGAAGGATGATGGCGGCGAGGAGGAGGTGTCGCTCGATGCCGTAGCGGTGGGCGACCGCCTGCGCGTGCGGCCGGGCGAGAAGGTGCCGGTCGACGGCGAGGTGTTGAGCGGCCATTCGTCGCTCGACGAATCAATGGTGACGGGAGAATCCATGCCTGTGACCAAGGAGGCGGGCGCGCGGCTGATCGCCGGCACGCTGAACACGACGGGCGCGTTGGTGATGCGGGCCGACAAGGTCGGCCGCGACACCATGCTGTCGCGGATCGTCCAGATGGTGGCCGAGGCCCAGCGCAGCCGGGCACCCATCCAGCGGCTGGCCGACCAGGTGTCGGGCTATTTCGTGCCGGCCGTCCTGGCGGTGGCAGTCCTGGCGTTTGCGGCCTGGGCCGTGTTCGGACCGGAGCCGAGACTGGGCTTCGGCCTCGTCGCTGCAGTCACCGTGCTGATCATCGCTTGTCCCTGCGCCCTGGGCCTCGCCACGCCGATGTCGATCATGGTCGGCGTTGGGCGCGGCGCGCAGGCCGGCGTGCTGATCAAGAACGCCGAGGCGCTGGAGCGCATGGAGCGCATCGACACGGTGGTCGTGGACAAGACCGGCACACTGACCGAGGGACGTCCCAGGCTGGTCGCGGTCGTGCCGGCGCCGGGCTCTACGGAGGAGCGGGCGATCGAACTGGCGGCGGCCGTAGAGCAGGCCAGCGAACATCCGCTGGCGCGTGCGATCGTCGAAGCCGCGACCGAGCGCAAGCTCGCAATCGAGGAGGTCACCGAATTCGATTCGCCGACCGGCAAGGGCGTGCAGGGCCGTGTCGGCGGCCGGCAGGTCGTGCTGGGCAATGGCGCCTTCCTGCGGGCTAGCGGCGTGGATCCGGGCGTCCTCGAGGCCGAGGCCGAAGGGCAGCGCCGCGAGGGGGCGACGGCGATCTTCCTGGGCGTCGACGGGCAGCCGGCGGCCGTCCTCGCGATCGCCGATCCGGTGAAGGCGACGACGCCGGCGGCCCTGAAGGCCCTTGCGGCCGAGAATGTACGCGTCGTGATGCTGACGGGCGACAATCGTACGACGGCGGAAGCGGTTGCGCGGCGGCTGGGCATATCCGAGATCGAGGCCGAGGTGCTGCCGGAACAGAAGAGCGCGGTGATCGAGCGGCTGCGTCGCGAGGGCCGGGTCGTCGCCATGGCGGGCGACGGGGTGAACGATGCACCGGCGCTGGCGGCGGCCGATGTCGGGATCGCGATGGGGACCGGCACCGACGTGGCGATCGAGAGCGCCGGGGTGACCCTGCTCAAGGGCGACCTGATGGGCATCGTCCGCGCCCGCCGGCTGTCCGCGGCGACGATGCGCAACATCCGCCAGAACCTGTTCTTCGCCTTCGTCTACAACGCCGCCGGCGTGCCGATCGCCGCCGGCGTCCTCTATCCCTTCTTCGGCATCCTGCTCTCGCCGATCATCGGCGCCGCCGCCATGTCGCTGTCCTCGGTCAGCGTCATCGCCAATGCCCTGCGCCTGCGCCGCACTTCGGTGTAGAAAGGGGCATGGCTGGGCTGATCGAGAGCGCATATCCGGGTCGCCGGGGCGTGCTGCTGGGCTCCACGGCGAGCCTGCTGGCAGGCTGCGCGACGGTGCCCGGTTCGTCGTCGGGCTCCGGGCCGACCCTGCTACCGATCCGGGCGCACACCGACCGCATCATCGATATCGCCGTCTGCCTGCGCCCGTTCCGCCCCGCTGGGCCGCGCGTGGAGACCGAGCGGCTGGGCGACGTGCTGGTCGTCCACAATTACGGCCATGGCGGCAGTGGATGGTCGCTGTCCTGGGGGTCCAGCGCGGAAGCGGTGCGGCTTGCCATGCAGGCCAGTCCGCGACAGGTGGCCGTGATCGGCTGTGGTGTCCTGGGCCTCACCTCGGCGATCCTGGCGCAGCGCGCCGGCGCGAAGGTGACGATCCATGCCCGCGAGCAGTTGCCATTCACGACCTCGGCGCGGGCCACCGGCGAATGGACCCCCGATTCGCGGATAGCCCAAGTCGGCGTGGCGGCACCCGCCTTCGCGCTGGCCTGGGAGAAGATGGCACGTGCCGCCTTCGGCATGCATCGCGGCTACCTTGGACTGCCGGGCACGCCGGTGGAGTGGATTGATCAATACTCTGTCACCGATGCCTCGGCGACCTCGAGTACGCGAGCGAGCTCCGCAGCGCCGCCTGCGGTCGAGTTCGTCCGCTACGGGCAGCTCATCCGCGATCTGACGCCGATATGGCGCCGGGTGCCGATCGGCGAGACGCCATTTCAGGGCACCTCGGCGGCGCGCAGCGAGATCATGATGTTCAACATCGCGGACTACGGCCGCACGCTCCTGAATGACTTCTTCATCGCCGGCGGTGAGTATCGTCATGCCCACTTCGGCACGCCGTCGCAGATCGCGGCACTGGGCACGAAGGTGGTCATCAACTGCACGGGCTACGGGGCGCGCGCCTTGTGGCGGGACGAGACGCTGGTGCCGGTGCGTGGACAGATCGCCCGGTTGATCCCGCAGCCCGAGGTGCGCTACGGCGTGGTCTACCGCCACGTCCTGACGGTGCCGCGGCGCGACGGACTCGTCGTCCAGTCGTTCGCCGGTGGCGAGATGAAGGGCTACGGCGATACGGACGAGGCTCCGGACCGCGCCGAGGCGAACGAGGCTGTCAGGACTTTGGCGGAGCTGTTCCGCCCCTCTGTGGCCTGACCAGGCGGCGCGGCATCACAGAAAGAAGATCACCGTGATCAGCACGTACAGCGGCAGCAGGATGGCGCAGGACCACGCCATGTAGCCGAAGAAGGATGGCATGCGGATGCCCGAATCCTCGACTACCGCCTTGACCATGAAGTTGGGCGCGTTGCCGATGTAGGTGTTGGCGCCCATGAACACCGCGCCGCAGGAGATGGCGGCCAGGGTGCTGGCCAGGGCGCCCATCAGGGTCGAGGCATCGCCCCCTGCCAGATTGAAGAACACCAGGTAGGTCGGGGCATTGTCGAGGAAGCTCGACAGGATGCCTGTCAGCCAGAAGTACCAGATGTCGTTCGGCTTGCCGGCGGCGTCCGAGACAAGGGTAACGAGAGGCGCCAGCGCGCCCTCGCTGCCGGCCTTGAGGATGGCGATGGCGGGTGCGATGGTAATGAAGATGCCGGCGAAGAGCTTGGCAACCTCCGCCATCGGCCCCCAGCCGAAGCCGTTCTCCTGCCGCAGCTTGCGCGTCGTGAGCTTGAGCGACAGGCCGCAGATCGCCACGAGGGCGAGGTCGCGCAGCACGTTCTGCAGCTCGAGCGTCACGTGGAAGACGGTGAAATGCACGTCCGGCTTCCAGGTGCCGCTGGCCAGCACCACGCCGACCACCGCCATCAGGAGGATGATGTTGATGCCACCTTCGATCCGCACGGGCGTTTCCGGCGTGGGATCGCGCTTGAGGTGTCCCTCCTTGCGATACCAGTACCGGTCGAGCGCATAGAACAGCGCCAGCAGGATGATCGTGCAGACGAGCATCTCGGAGAAGAGGTGCGTCGTGGTCCAGAAGAAGCTGACGCCTTTCAGGAATCCCAGGAACAGCGGCGGATCACCGAGCGGCGTCAACGCGCCGCCGATGTTCGACACCAGGAAGACGAAGAATACGAAGACGTGGATCTTGTGGCGGCGGTCGTCGTTGGCGCGGATGATCGTGCGGATCAGCAGCATGGAAGCGCCGGTCGTGCCCATCCAGCCGGCCAGCACCGTGCCGATCGCCAGCAGCGCCGTGTTCATCGACGGCGAGCCGTGCAGGTTGCCCCGGATGTGGATGCCGCCCGTCACCGTGAACAGCGCCAGCAGCAGCACGATGAAGGGTATGTAATCGAGCAGCATCAGGTGGATGATCTCGTAGCTCGCGGAGGCGACGCCGTGCAGCAGCACGTAGGGCACGATGACCAGGAATGCCCAGGCGGCCGAGACCTTGCCGAAGTGATGGTGCCAGAAGCCGGGGACCACCAGCGGCATCACCGCGATCGACAGCAGGATGCCGGCAAACGGCAGCATCCAGACGAGGCCGAGATCACGTCCGTCGATGGCCGGTGCGCCCGGCGAAGCGGCGATGGCGGGAGCGGCGGCGAAGAGCAGGAAGAGGCTGCTGGCAAGGAGGAGGCGTCGTTTCATCATCAGGCAAGGTACGTGGCCGAGACGCCCCCGTCGACCGTGAGCGTATGTCCGTTGACGAAGGATGCGGCAGGCGACGCGAGGAAGAGCGCCGCGCCGGCGATCTCGTGTGGTTCCGCCCAGCGCTTGGCGGGACAGCGCTCGCGCAGCCGCTCGCCTGCCGGCGATCCGGCAAGCCTGGTGTTGGTCTCGGTGGCGAAGAAGCCCGGAGACAGCGCGTTCGACGTGATGCCCTTGCTGCCCAGCTCGCAGGCCAACGCGCGCGACAGCGCGGCGAGGCCGGCCTTGGCGCTGATGTAGGAGGAGGAGCCGGGCGAGGCGAGATTGGCCACGATCGAGCTGACCAGGATCAGCCGGCCCCATCGCCTTTCCTGCATGCCGGGCACGACCAGCTTCACCAAGGCGTGGGCGGCGATCAGGTCGATATCGACCAGCCGGGCGAAGGCCTCCGGTTCGATCTCGGCGAAAGGCCGGCGGTCCCGCTCCCCGACATTGTGGACGAGGATGTCGATCGCGCCAGCGCGCCCGACCTCCCGGGCCATGGCGGCACGGTCGGCCATGTCGAAGACCAGGCCGTCGGCATCATGCCCGGCCTGGCGCAGCGCGGCCAGCCGGGGCGCCAGGCGGTCGGCCGAACGGCCATGCAGCCATATCCTCGCGCCGGCCTGCGCCATGGCGCGGGCGATCTCCCAGCCCAGACCGCGGGCCGAGCCGGTGACGAGCGCGGTACGGTCGTCGAGCCGGAATCCGTCGGGGAAGATCGGGGCAGGGGAGGCTGACATGGAGGAAATCGACACTGGGCGGGACATTCGTCTATTGGAGGTTCCTGGATTAGCTTTGTATCGGCGAATGCTGCAACTGCCCAAAATCGTCGGCCATCGTGGCGCGGCGGCCTATGCCCCCGAGAACACGCTGGAATCCTTTCGCGAAGCGCACCGGCGCGGTGCGACCTGGGTCGAGACCGATGTGAAGCTCACGTCGGACGGGGTGCCGATCCTGATGCACGACGAGTCGCTCAAGCGGACGACGGGTGTCGATCGCCTGGTGGCCGGGACGCCGCGCGCCGAACTGCCGGCCAAGGTGCCGACCTTCGAAGAGGCGATCGCTCTGTTCGGAGAGCTCGGGCTGGGCTGCAACGTCGAAATCAAGCCCTGTCCGGGCCGAGAGGCGGAAACGGCACTGGCGGCGGTCGAGGTCATGCGGCACTGCTGGCCGGCCCGGCTGCCGCCGCCGTGGCTCTCGAGCTTCAAGGATGCCTCGCTGGCCGCGGCGTATGTCGAGGCGCCGGAGTTCGACCGATCCCTGCTGATCGACGCGTTCGTCGAGGACTGGCAGGAGCGGGCGGCAAAGGTCGGGGCGGCCGGCATCAACACCAACGGCAAGAAGCTGACGGCCCCCTGGGCTGTCGCCATCAAGCAGGCCGACTACGCGCTGGCGGTCTATACGATCAACGATGCTGCGGTCGCCCACGCCCTGGCCGGCATGGGAGCCGATTGCATCATCACGGATGCACCGGACATCATCCGCGCGGCGCTCGACCGACGGTCCGGATGACGATTGCCTTCTTTACACAGGTCTGATGGACTGTCATCAGATTGAAATAAAAACGTCACATCGCGGACTTGTGCACCGTCGATACATCCGGCGGGTTCATTGGGAGGCTTCTCATGACACGGACACTTCTGTCTTCCGTCGCGGCTGCGGCGGTCCTCGTCAGCGCGCAGGTCGCGTCGGCCCAGACCGAAATCCAGTTCTGGCACGCCATGGGCGGCAATCTGGGCGAGACCGTCAACGCCTTGGCTGAAGGTTTCAACAAATCGCAAAGCGAATACAAGGTGACGCCCGTCTACAAGGGCTCCTACACCGAGACGCTGACGGCGGCGATCGCAGCCTTCCGCGCCAAGCAGGCGCCGCACATCGTGCAGGTCTTCGAGGTCGGCACGGCCAACATGATGGCCGCCAAGGGCGCGGTCTATCCGGTGTACCAGCTCATGGCCGACGCCAAGGAGCCGTTCGATCCCAAGGCCTATATCGCCCCGGTCTACGGCTACTATTCGACTCCCGACGGCAAGCTGCTGTCGATGCCGTTCAATTCCTCCACGCCGGTGCTCTACTGGAACAAGGAGCTGCTTTCGAAGGCAGGCCTCGATCCCAACAAGCCGCCGACAACCTGGCCGGAGCTGGGCGAGATGGCCAAGAAGGCCATCGCGGCGGGCGCCAAGTGCGGCTTCACCCCGCAGTGGCAGACCTGGACGATGATCGAGAACTACGGCGCCTGGCACAACCTGCCGTACTCGACCCTCGAGAACGGCTTCGCCGGCATCGACGTCGAGCTGAAGTTCAATGATCCGGCGCACGTGAAGTTCATCCAGATGCTGGCCGACTGGAGCAAGGACAAGACCTTCGTCTACGGCGGCCGCGAGGGCAAATCGACGGCGCTGTTCAATGCCGGCGATTGCGTCTTCCACATCGCCTCGTCGGGCAGCGCGGCGGGCATCGAGAAGGCGCTGGGTGCCGGCAAGGTCGGCATCGGCATGATGCCCTATTCGCCCGATGTCATCGCCAAGCCGCAGAACTCGATTATCGGCGGTGCCACCCTCTGGGTGCTGCAGGGCCGGCCGGCGGCGGAATACAAGGGCGTTGCCAAGTTCCTGAGCTACCTCTCGACGGCACCGGTCCAGGCCAAGTGGCACCAGGAGACCGGCTACGTGCCGATCACGGTAGCGGCCGCCGAGCTGAGCGAGAAGGAAGGCTTCTATAAGAAGAACCCGGGCCGTGACGTTGCCGTCAAGGAGCTGACGCTCAACCCGCCGACCGTGAACTCCAAGGGCCTGCGCATCGGCAACTTCGTGCAGATCCGCGACGTGGTCGACGAGGAGCTCGAGGCGGTATGGTCCGGCAAGAAGGACGCCAAGGCCGCCCTCGACGAGGCCGTGAAGCGCGGCAACGAGCTGGTCAAGCGCTTCGTGGCGGCGAACAAGTAAGCCGCACCCGCTCTCCGCCTCTCCCCGTCCGGGGAGAGGCGCCTTGAGGGCAAAGGGGACGTCGATCGGGGATGGAAAAGCGGGTCACCTTCAACGAGCGCTGGCTGCCCTACCTGCTGGTGGCGCCTCAGATTGTCATCACGCTGGTCTTCTTCTTCTGGCCTTCCGGGCAGGCGATCTGGCAGTCGGTACTGCTCGAGGACGCCTTCGGCGGCAACACCCGGTTCGTCTGGTTCGACAATTTCGCGCACCTCTTCAACGATCCCAACTACTACGCCTCGGCGCGACTGACGCTGGTCTTCAGCTTCCTCGTCGCCTCGCTGGGGCTGGCCGTGTCGCTGCTGCTGGCCGTGATGGCCGACCGGATCATCCGCGGCGCGTCGCTCTACAAGACCGTGCTGGTCTGGCCTTATGCCGTGGCACCGGCGGTGGCCGGCGTGCTGTTCGGCTTCCTGTTCAATCCCTCGGTCGGCGTTGTCGCCTGGGGCCTGACGGCGATCGGTATCGAATTCAACTATGTCATCAACGGCAACCAGGCGCTGTTGCTGGTGGTGGTCATCGCGGTGTGGAGCCAGATCAGCTACAATTTCCTATTCTTCCTGGCGGGCCTGCAGTCGATCCCCAAGTCGCTGATCGAGGCCGCCGCGATCGATGGCGCGGGGCCGGGCAGGCGCTTCTGGGACATCGTGTTCCCGTTGCTCTCGCCGACCGGCTTCTTCCTGCTGGTGATCAACATTATCTATGCGTTCTTCGGCACCTTCGGCATCGTTGGCTCGCTGACCCAGGGCGGGCCGGGCCAGGCGACCAACATCCTGATCTGGAAGGTCTACAACGACGGCTTTCGCGGCCAGGATCTCGGCGGCTCGTCGGCCCAGTCGGTGATCCTGATGATCGTCGTGATCGCGCTCACCTTCGTGCAGTTCCGCTTCATCGAACGACGCGTGCACTACTGATGGTCGAGAATCGCCCCTTCCTCACGCTGCTGAGCCATTTCGTCGTCATCGTCGGGCTGATCATCATCGCCTTCCCGGTATGGATGGCCTTCGTCGCCTCGACGCACGACCAGGAAACGATGCTGCGGCCCCCCGTGCCCATCTGGCCGGGAACGCACCTGCTGGAGAACTACCGGACCGTTCTCATGCAAGGTTACGAGAACCGTCCCGGCACGGTTCCGCTCTACATCACGCTGACCAACAGCATGATCATGGCGCTGGGCATCGCGATCGGGAAGATCCTGATCTCCATCATCGCCGCCTTCGCGATCGTCTATTTCCGTTTCCCGCTGCGCATGACCTTCTTCTGGGCGATCTTCGTCACGCTGATGCTGCCCGTCGAGGTCCGCATCGTTCCGACCTATGGCGTCGTGGCGGGGCTCGGCATGCTGGATTCCTATTCGGGGCTGATCATCCCGCTGATCGCCTCGGCGACGGCGACCTTCCTGTTCCGGCAGTTCTTCCTCAGCGTGCCGGATGAACTCACCGAGGCCGCCCGAGTCGACGGTGCGTCCCCCATGCGGTTCTTCCGGGACATCCTGCTGCCCATGAGCCGCACCTCGATCGCTGCGCTGTTCGTGATCCAGTTCATCTACGGCTGGAACCAGTATCTCTGGCCGCTGCTGATCACGACCAAGGAGAGCTTCTACACGGTCGTCATGGGCGTCTCGCGCCAGGCCAATGTCGTGGATGCCGTGCCGAGCTGGAACCTGCTGATGGCCATGGCGATATTGGCCATGCTGCCGCCGGTGCTGGTGGTGATCTTCATGCAGCGCCAGTTCGTGCGTGGCCTGGTCGAGACGGAGAAGTAGGGCATGGCGCAAGTCCATCTGCGCGGCGTGACGAAGAGCTACGACAAGCTCGAGGTGATCCACGGCATCGACATGGAGATCGCCGACGGCGAGTTCATC
>Ga0182792_1000350_pt1 | contig 44978 bp, 38 predicted proteins | sample Passage237B_FD_130497 | JGI IMG/M metagenome (GOLD analysis project Ga0182792, IMG submission 130497) | Cellulose adapted compost microbial communities from Newby Island Compost Facility, Milpitas, CA, USA - Passage2 37B (version 2) (version 2) ...
AGCTTCATCAGACGGTCAATGCTGCCTTGCTGGTCACGAGCCAGCTGATCGAGGACGGCCTGGGGCATGGGGTTACTTTCTCAATCGCAGGGGGGACAACTCAGGGTGAATCAGGACTTCACATCGAACTCAATCTGCAACTCGCCATTTTCCTCACGGATGGCAAACGTGCGAACGGGGATGTCATCCTCATAATCCACATTCTTGCCCGACTTGATGTCGAAGCAGTAGCCATGGTAGGGGCAGATCAGCGTTCGGCCGGCCAGTGCGCCGTCCGCCAGAGGCAGACCCGCATGCGGGCAGACGTTTTCGATGGCGAAAAGCTCACCACCCTGATTGAAAAGAATCACGTGGTGGCCTTCCACCTCAACGCATTGACGCTGGCCTGGGGGAAGATCTTTACTGGGTGCAACGGTGATCCATCTGGTCATCGGCGAAGTCCTGTCTTAGGATGCATAGTATGCTCAAGCAGAATCTTAGCCATTATCGTCAGGCCCTGCAGCCTCTGATCGAACAGACTCTCCTGACTGTTCCCTCCACCATTGAACCCTCCAGCCTGTGGCTGGCGGCAGTCCCGGCCGAGGCCTTGCTCAATCCCGCAGGCATGCAGGGCTATGCCTTGTCATTGACCCTTGAGGAACTGACACGCAATACCGCCCGCACGCTGGCGGACTCTGCGGGCCATCGTCGGCCGATCTATTTCCTGCTGGCACTGCATCTGACCCTGCGAGCCTTCAAAGCGAAGAATCAGTTGCTGCCTGGAGAAGCTCAAAAGCTGGTGGCTGATCTGACTGTTTCTCTGCAGGGGGCAGATGACCCTGTCGATCTGAAGCTCTGGCGTCTGCTCTGCCTGGCAGATGCCGTGGCCATTGGTGCATCGACGACACTGCCATCGGAGATTGTGTCGCAGACCCTGCAGGCCATTACACCGCCGGGGCGTTATGGATCCCTGCATTACCACGATCCTGATGAATCGCTCGACGCCTGGACCTATCGCGAACTCATCGGCCTGCATGCGCTCTATGGTCTGGCACAGGTGACGGGCGATGCCTCGCTGCTGGAGCATGCTGCGCGCGTGGTGCGTCATCACGTGGAAAACACCCAGCCTGACAACACGACCAACCAGCCCTGGGCGCTGGCGGCGTTTCTGACGCTGGGCGAAGACACCAGCTTTGCGGATCAGCAGCTGCATGATGCCACCACCCAGGGCAGCAGCCTGCAGTCCGCCAAGGCTCCGGGGCTGGTGGCAGGGCTGCTTCTGGCTGACGCATGGTGTGATCTGGCTGTCAGTTAAGAGGAGACCTCACTGTTGGATGACCTGAAAGAACAAGGATAAAAATCAAAAAAGACAAAATATTATTTTATTCTGTTGTTTTACGGACATGTTTATCCGATATACTTGGCAGGCAGGGGTGTCCCTTTCCGGGTCGCAGGCTCAGCGTGCATGGACCCACTGCCACAATGCCTGAATAAGGCAGGAGTTTGCGACCATGACGTATACCAGAATCCTACAAGGCGAAGTCTTCCGTCACCCGGGCGTCAGCCTGGCGGACGAGCAGGAGAACATCGCCCGCAAACTCACCCGCAACAGCAAACTGCTGCAGTGGGTTCATGAGATGGTCGACCTGTGCCAGCCTGACATCGTGCACTGGTGTGATGGTTCAACCCAGGAGTACGACTTCCTGGCCGGGCAGATGGTGGATCTGGGTACGTTCATCAAGCTCAATGAAGAGCTTCGTCCTAACAGCTATTTCTGTCGCAGCGACCCGGCCGACGTGGCCCGCGTGGAGGATCGCACGTTCATCTGCTCGCGGAGCCACCGCGACGCCGGGCCGACGAATAACTGGCGCAGCCCGACGGAAATGCGCTACATGCTTGAGGATCTCTTCGCCGGCTCCATGAAGGGGCGGACGATGTACATCATCCCTTACAGCATGGGGCCAGTGGGCTCACCGATTTCCAAGATCGGTATTGAGATCACCGATTCGCCTTACGTCGTGGTGAGCATGCACATCATGACCCGCGTGGGCACGAAGGTGCTCGAAGCGCTGGGCGATACCGGTGACTTCTGCAAAGGTCTGCATTCGGTGGGCATGCCTCTGGAAGGCGATGCACACGATGTGCCCTGGCCATGCAATCCCGACAAGAAATACATCGTGCACTTCCCCGAGTCGCGCGAAATCATGAGCTATGGCTCAGGCTACGGCGGTAACGCGCTGCTGGGTAAGAAGTGCTTTGCGCTGCGTATTGCCTCAGTCATGGCCCGCGATGAAGGCTGGCTGGCTGAGCACATGCTCATCCTCAAGCTCACTGATCCACAGGGGAAGGTGATCTACGTCGCAGCCGCGTTCCCCAGTGCCTGTGGTAAGACGAATCTGGCCATGATGGAGCCCACGCTCCCGGGCTGGAAGGTTGAAACGGTGGGGGACGACATCGCCTGGATGAAGTTCGGCGATGATGGCCGACTCTACGCCATCAATCCTGAAGCAGGCTTCTTCGGTGTCGCACCCGGGACGAGCATGAAGAGCAATCCCAACGCGATGCACACCTGTCATCGTGATGCCATCTTCACCAACTGCGCCCTGACGCCTGAAGGCGATGTGTGGTGGGAGGAGATGACCGATGACAAACCACAACTGTTAACCGACTGGCTTCGCCGGCCATGGACGCCTGAATCGCCGCGCAAAGCTGCTCATCCGAATGCTCGTTTTACCGCTCGTGCGGAGCACTGCCCGGTCATTGCACCCGAATGGCAGGATCCGCAGGGCGTGCCCATCTCAGCGATTCTCTTTGGCGGCCGACGTGCGTCGGTGGTCCCGCTGGTGATGGAAGCGCGGTCCTGGCAGCATGGCACATTCCTGGGGTCCACCATGGCTTCGGAAAAAACCGCAGCCGCGGCGGGGAAGGTCGGGGTTCTCCGTAGAGATCCGATGGCCATGCTGCCTTTCTGTGGCTACCACATGGGCGACTACTTCGCTCATTGGCTCAAGATCGGTCAGAAGCAGGGGGCGAAACTGCCTGCGATCTACTACGTCAACTGGTTCCGGAAGGATGCGAAGGGGAAATTCCTCTGGCCGGGCTATGGCGAGAACAGCAGGGTGCTCAAGTGGATCTTCCAGCGCGTGACCGGACAGGTGGGCGTTGATGAGACAGCCATTGGCAATCTGCCTCGCCAGGGCGATCTGGATATCAGTGGGCTGGATATTGATCCTGTAGCGCTGCGTGAACTATTCAAAGTTGATGTGGCGGGCTGGAAATCGGAACTGCCCCTGATTGAAGAACACTTCGCCCAGTTTGGCGATCGCCTGCCAGCAGGGCTGACCGAAGAACTCCGGGAACTCGAGAAACGACTGCAGTCCGCTTCCTGAAGCGGCAGGGCAGCCAGGCTGCCCGCGACAATTAAATGTTCACTGCCCCCGCGCCGTTTATCCCCCCCCGGCGGCTCGGGGGTTGTGGCGTACTTACGTCTTCCTAATCCATCATCGCATGGCATGACAGCATCAGGTGATGCCTTACCCTGAATCCTGCTGAGCTTTCTCATTCCCGCAGGAAATAAATTATGGCTGCCAGTGAATTGACTATGATAAAGCTGGCAGGATTTAACATCTGAGGTTGCCCATGTTTTCAATGATGCGTGTGATGTCTGTCATCTCGCTGGCTGCTTTGCTGCTGGTGGGTTGTGATCGATCAGGGGAGTCGAAAGTTCCAGCCACATCTGAGACGCAGCAGTCTGCAGCTGCGAATACCACGCCGCAGGCCAGCGCAACTCTGCCTGTAGTGCGACTGGCTGATCTCAAGCAGATGATCAGCGAAGCCAAAGAGAAGAATCAGGTTCTGGTCATCGATTTCTGGGCCACCTGGTGTATCCCGTGTGTGGAAATGTTTCCGGAACTGCACGACAAGATCCCGGCCATGGGGCCCAATGTCAGGCTCGTGTCGGTGACCATTGACTCACCTGGAAAATACGAAGCTCTGGCTGTCGAATTTCTCAAAAAGCATGATGCCCTGAAGGATGCCTACCGCATTGCGGAAGGGGAAAACGACGCTCCCCTCGTTGAAGTGATTCAGGGGCTCGGAAAACAGTGGCAAGATATGGTGGTTCCCGTTATCTTGGTCTTTGGGCCTGACGGCGAGCTCAAGGATGAGTTTCTCGAAGCCCGCGCCAAGCCCGAAGTGATCGTCCCACGTGTCAGGGAGATCGTGGCGAGCAGCCAGAGGTGAACCCATGAGGATGAGCGAACCGATCACGGACAAGCTCTACGACCTATGGTCGAAGTTTTATGACAATACCTTTGGCGCTCTGGTGCGCAACAGGCAATTTGAAGCCGCCCAGCATCTGCGTCCCCGTCCTGGTGACCGCGTGCTGGATATCGGCGTTGGCACGGGCATGATGCTTGAGCACTATCCGCGCAACATCAAGGTTGTGGGGATGGACCTTTCCTGGGGCATGCTCTCCAAGGCTCTGGAAAAGAAACGCAAGCTCGGGCTCGATCACGTGCAGCTGGTCCGTGCGGACGCCATGCTGCCTCCCTTTGAGCCAGAGAGCTTTGATCACATTCTTATCTGTCACACCATCACCGTGGTCAGCGATCCGGCCAGGCTCATCGCGTGGGCTTCAACGCTGCTCAAGCCGGGCGGCCGAATTGTGCTGCTGAACCACTTCCAGTCCACCAATCCCATTGTGGGCTGGTTTGAACGAACCTTCAACCCCATCTTTGTGAAGATCGGCTGGCGCAGCGATCTTGCTCTCGAAGACGTCCTCACTCAGACCGACCTGCGCGTCAATTACCGCTTCAAGCTCCGCCTGCTGGACTTGTGGCAGATTGTGGTGCTTTCACACCCCACCCCAGGTCGTGGAACTGCACCGGTTGTGTCCGAAAGCCCGGCCCATACCGGCCGAGCCATGCCCATCCTCCATGGATGAAGCCTGGCTCCGATTAATGTCCGCCTGTTGTTGGGGAATGAGCCATGACCATTCGAGCCGTGGTGTTCTACGCAGTCATGCTGCTGATACTGTCAGCAGGGTTTTATGGCGGCTACCGCAGCTACGCGGCGCAGGCTGCCAGCCAGCAGGTCCCAGTTAGTGGCATACCCTCGCCTCAACCTGTCCCTGCTGATGTCATGGGGTGGGAACTTTACCCTGCCAACGAGGGAGCTTTGCCTGTCCAGGCCGAGCATCTGCAGTATGCCCTGTATCTGGTGGGCAGCAGGATGGTGGATGACAAGGCGCTGGGCGGTTTTGGCCCCTGCGACAATTACGCCTGGCCTTTGAAGGCCGATCAGATATGGGGCCAGACCGAGACCGTGTCGGTGGTCGTGTTTCCCGAGGAGATCGTCGCGTTCTCCTCCAAGGAGAGGGCTGGCGGTCCGGGTCCTCAATCGCACCAATCAGCCTGCGGCGTTCCATGCGCAGGACTCTAAGCTCACCCTCATCGCGCAGGCGCAAGACGAGCAAGGCCGATGGCGTGACATCGAAGTGATGCGCAACGCCTTCTGTGGCAACAGTCACCATCGCGTGTTCCTCGAACCGGGCCACTATTGGCAGCATCCCGTCAGACAATATGCTGGAACCATGTCCACCCGACTGCGTTACAGGCTCGATCTGGGTGACAGTCGGCCTCCACTATATTCCAATGAGTTTGAGGGAAGCATCCACCCTAATCAGTTTTACAAGCCCGAGCCGACGACAAGACCTCATACATCCAACTGAGGACCGATGGGCTGACCATGGACCTTCCTAACTCTAATAGGGTCTGCTTGCGTCGTGGCGCAGTTGCGGTAAAACCATCTGCCTATGAGCAAAAAACCAACCAATGGCGTGACCACTCCCAAAGGCTTTCGCGCGGCAGGGGGAACCTGCGGCATCAAGGCTTCGGGCAATCCTGACCTGACCCTCATCGTGGCCGATGTCCTCTGCTCGGCGGCGGGCGTCTTCACCACCAACAAGATGAAGAGTGAGCCTGTCCAGGTGGACCTGCTTCACCTCAAGTCAGGCAAGGCCCGTGCGATCATCTGTAACAGCGGCAATGCCAATGCCTCCACTGGCAAGCCGGGTTATGACAATGCGGTGGAGATGTGTCGCCTGACTGCCCAGGCCATCGGGTGTGAAACGAAGCAGGTGCTTGTCAGTTCGACGGGCATCATTGGTCGCCCGCTGCCGATGGACAAGATCGGCCGGGGCATCGCCACGCTGGCCTCGAAGCTCGACCGTGGCAGCGCCAGTGACGCCGCAGCCGCCCGGGGCATCATGACCACCGACCTGGTGCCCAAGACGTCCTACGCTCAGCTTAAGCTTGATGGCAAGACCATCCACCTGGCGGGCATCTGCAAGGGCAGCGGCATGATCGCGCCCAACATGGCCACCATGCTCGCCTTCATCACCACTGACGCCGCCATCGCCCCTGCAGTGCTCAAGAAAGCCCTGCAGAAGGCCGCCATTGGCAGCTTCAACCGCATCAGCGTCGATCAGCACACCAGCCCCAGCGACAGCGTCATCATGCTTGCGTCTGGCCTGGCGGGGAACAAGACGATCCCGGCGGCGGGTAAAGCGTTTGACCAGTTCGTCGAAGCCCTGACGGGCCTGTGCGCGGATATGGCGTATCAGATCGTCAAGGATGGCGAAGGCGCTACCAAGGTCTTCCGCGTGCGTGTGACTGGTGCGAAGAACGAGAAGGATGCCGACCGCGTCGGCCGAGCCGTGGTGGACAGTCCGCTGGTCAAGACAGCTGTGCATGGCGGTGACCCCAACTGGGGCCGCATCACCACCGCTGCGGGCTACAGCGGAGCTTCGGTGGTCGCCGAGAAGATGTCGCTGTTCATCGGCCATCAGAAGGACGTCTGCGTGTTTGAGAAGGGCATTCCCACCACGCTGACCAAAGTCCAGACCCGCAAGCTGGTCAAGCTCATGCAGCAGAAGGAAATTGTCTTCACCCTCGAACTGGGTCAGGGCAAAGCCGATGTCGAATGGCTGGGTTGCGACCTGTCCCGCCAGTACATCGCCATCAACGCGGATTACACGACCTGATCGATGGCGGGATGACTGAATGTTGAAAATGAAAAAGGGTTCTGGTTTTGGCCAGAACCCTTTTGTATTTGTTGAACTTCCCTGCCTGCATTGAGGCATCAGTGAGGCATCAGGCGGGATTATTCCTCGTCAAACTTGCGATCGACAAGCTGCTTGAGGGCGTCGGCTGCCTGCGGGGCGTCGGGGCCTTTGGCTTCGATCTGAAGCACGGTTCCCTGCGTGGCGGCGAGCATCATCATCTGCATGATACTCTTGCCATCGACACTGTGGCCAGCTTTGGAGACTTTGATATCACACTTGAACTGATTGGCCACATCGACAAACGCCATCGCCGGCCGGGCATGGAGGCCCAGACGATTCTGGATTGTGACGGCGACGGTAACCATTTGACCTGTGGCTTCCACAATCGGCTCCACAGCAAGGCGTGGGGGTTCAGAAAACCCGGGACATCAGGAAACGACTTCAGCCTTGCAACTGTTGGGCGTCGGCTTCCTGCATCAGGTCGATGACGTCTTCGGTCGTGGTGGCCTGACGGAGGAAACGACGGAACGTGTCCTTCTGCAGGTTGGAGAAGATGTTCTCCATGGCCTGCAGGTGTTCATCGGGCTTGTCCTTGGGGCTCAGGATCAGCACGATGCTGTAGACCGGAGCTTTGTCCAGGGCGTTGAAGTCAACGCCGTTCTGGCTGATGCCGATGGTGGCAGCCATCTTCTTGATCTTGTCGTGCTTGACGTGGGGGACGGCCACGCCTTTGCCAAAGCCCGTGGAGCCATGCTTCTCGCGGTCGATGATCTGGCTGATGAGTTCGTCACGCAGATCGGCTGGGGCGGCCCCGGCTTTGATCAGGGCATCAATCAATTCGCGGATGACGTCGTCGCGTTCCGTCGACACCAGCTGGGGAACAATGGCCTGGGTCACCACAAAATCACAAAGTTTCATGCTTGCCACCTTAGATCACGAATCATGCTGAATTCTTATGGACTATAGGGGTTCTGTATCCAAAGTACGCTTTTTATGCCTCGGCGACAAGCGACCTGCCCCGTTCCACGCCGGAATTTTCTTGATCGGACTTCCGTCGGGAATCACCGACTGACTCGCCAGAAAGAAACATGCTCCTGAATCCTCTGCAATAAGGAGTCAGGAGCATGTGTGCGGGTTGAGGTTCAGCGCTTGTTGTCGCGGAGTTTACTCTTATGGTCGGTGAGCTGACGCTCGAGCTTGTCCGTCACACTGTCGATGCAGGCATAAAGGTCATTGCCTGAGTCACGTGCGATGAAGGGAGAAGTATGCTCGGCTGTGACGATGGCTTCCACCGCATGGCTGTGACTGTCGTTACGACCAGCCACGACATCGATCTTCTGGATCCGGTCGAAGTAGCGAGGCAGTTTGCTCATCTTGTCCGTAGCATACTGACGGATCGCAGGGGTGATTTCAAACTGATTTCGGCCGCTGACGATAATCTCCATTAGCATTCTCCTTCTGAGCCTGAAATTGCAGGCCCTTACAGGTGTTCGGACTACTTGAAGCATATGTATCTCCATGCGGGGCGTCAATGATTCCAACGCTCCTGATGGATTCTTACTTATCCTCCATGAATCGATGTTCAGGCAGAATCAATCGCTCCACGACATGCACAGCTGTGGGCATCTTTGTTACCAGCGGCCCGATTGAAAGTGTGCTGACACTGTAGCCGCCAATGACAATCACACTGCGATCATCCGTGACGATCTGCGCATCATCGTGCGCGACAATCATGTCGGGCAGCGACCAGACTTTCAGGCTCTGGCTGTCAATGATGCGTGCTGCAGACAGCTCGACATCTTCGTTGTTCTGCTGCGATTCACCGCCGGCGACGACAATCCACTGTCCCAGCCGGGCGATGACGTGGTCGGCTGCGCCGCCGGGAACTCCCAGTGATGGAGCCGGTGTGAGTGTGGTCTGGTTCGGGTTGGAAAGATCGACCACGTAGCACTCATCAAGCGTGTTGCCCTTGTGGCTGTCCTGTCCGCCAATGATCAGTACGCGGCCGTCAGGCAGCACTGATGCGGCCAGGTCATCCGTTGGTACAGGCAGCCTCGCTGAGAGCATGGTGCTGATGCGGCGGGGCACATCCACCATTTCCAGTGAACGACGCGAGATGCCTCCTGCCACGAGAATCCGTCCGCCAGGCAGTAGAACCGAAGCATGCTCGCGACGGCTTTCACGCAGTTCAATGCGATATGTGAACTGAAGCGTATCGGGATCGAACAGCGTTGCGTGTTTGCCTGCGATGATGATGGCCTGATCGGTAGGCAGCAGATGAGTTGTGTGGTTGTCTGCGGGAGCAGGAAGGTCAGGGCCGCGCGTCAGTGACTGAAGGTCGGCCGAGATGATCCAGGTCATCGCGGTGGTTTTCAGGCCATGCATCAGGCTGCCGGTCTTGCCGCCCGTCACGAGGATGCGCCCGTCACGCAGCGTCAGCTGCGAGTGATACGCCACGCCCACGGGAATCTCGATGGACGCCACGCGCCATTTGAGCGTATCGAGGTTGAAGACCTGAATGAGTGTGCTGGCCTGGCCGGCCTGGTTCAGGCCGCCGGTGATGACAACATCACGCCCTGTGACGCTGCTGGCGGCTGAGAAGACGCCTGCAGGCATATCCTCCAGGCGATGCCATTTCAGAGGAGCAGGGGCAGTGTCGCTGGCCTGTGATGACTGGCTGGGAACCAGAGCAATCAGCAGCATCAGCACGCACAGAACATGAAGCAGAACCTTGGACATCTCTTGAGTGTATATCGGCTCAACGCCGGTGGGAGATATGCATAAAAAAAGCCTCGCGACTGGCGCGAGGCTCGGAAGATTGAATAAGCGTAATGATCTGGCGATCAGCCGTTCTTACGGCTTTCACGCTTGCGGTCCGATTCCTTGAGCATGCGCTTACGCAGGCGGATGGCCGCGGGGGTGATTTCCACCATTTCGTCATCCTGGATGTATTCCAGCGCCTGTTCGAGGCTCAGTTCACGGGCCGGGCGGATCTTGGCCGCTTCGTCCTTGCTGGTGGTACGCATATTCGAGAGCTGCTTGAGACGCGTGGGGTTCACGAGGATGTCGTTATCCTTGCAGTGTTCGCCCACGATCTGGCCTTCGTAAATCTGCTCGCCGGGCTTGATGAAGAAGAAGCCGCGGTCATACAGCGAGTCCAGCGCGTAGGCAGTCACGCGGCCGGTGTCACCCGAGACCATCACGCCGGCCTGACGCTGCGGGATCGGGCCACGCATGGGTTCGTACTTCTCGAACACGTGGTGCATGATCGCACGGCCCTGGGTGGCGGTGAGCATACGGGTACGCAGACCGATCAGGCCGCGGGCGGGGATGGACAGCTCCATGTGCGTGTAGCCGGAGGTGCCAGCCTTGGCGTCCATGTGAATCAGCTCGGCGCGGCGTTCACCAACCAGCGACATGACGGAGTTGGTGCATTCATTGGGGCAGTCAACGACCAGGCGTTCGATGGGTTCCTGCTTCACGCCGTCGATGGTCTTGAAGATGACCTTGGGCTTGCCGGCGGTCAGTTCGTAACCTTCACGACGCATGTTTTCCAGCAGAATGCCCAGGTGCATCAGGCCGCGACCCGAGACTTCAAATTCGTCGGTCTGGTCGAAGTTCACACGCAGAGCCACGTTGGACTGCAGTTCGCGTTCCAGACGTTCACGCAGCTGACGGCTGGTGACGAACTCGCCTTCCTGACCGGCGAAAGGACCATCGTTCACGCGGAAGCTCATGGTCAGCGTCGGTTCGTCGACGGCGATCGTGGGCAGCGCCACGGGGTTTTCCGGATCGGCGATGGTGTCACCAATGTCGATCTGGGCAATGCCCGAGATGGCGCACACGTCGCCGGCGTCCACCTGGTTCACTTCACGACGGCCAAGGCCTTCAAACTGGAGCAGCTGAAGAATCTTGCCCTTGTTCACCACGCCGTTGCGGCCCATGACCGCGACGGTCTGACCCTTGCGGATCGAACCGGCCATCACGCGGCCGATAGCGATACGGCCGACGTAGTCGGAGTAGTCCAGCGTGGTGACGAGCATCTGCAGCGGCGCTTCAACGTCGAGGTTGGGAGCGGGCACGTGCTTGACGATGGCTTCGTACACGTCGCGCATGTCCGAGGTCTTCTGCTCGGGGTCGAGCGTAGCCCAGCCTTCACGGGCCGAGGCGTAGACCACGGGGAAGTCCAGCGCGTGTTCGTCGGCGTCGAGTTCAACGAGCAGATCGAACACTTCGTTAACCACGTGCTGCGGGCGAGCGTCGGGGCGGTCGATCTTGTTGACCACGACGATGGGCTTGAGGCCGTTTTCGAGAGCCTTGCTCAGCACGAAGCGGGTCTGGGGCATCGGGCCTTCGAACGAGTCGACGACCAGCAGCACGCCGTCGGCCATCTTGAGCACGCGTTCGACTTCGCCGCCGAAGTCGGCGTGGCCGGGGGTGTCGATGATGTTGATGCGGTAGGGGTTGCCATCCACGCTGGTGTAGGTGATCTGGCAGTTCTTGGCCAGGATGGTGATGCCACGCTCACGTTCGAGCGGGTTGTTGTCCATCACCAGGCCGTCACCACCGCCCGAGAGCTTCTGCAGTTCTTCACTGCGGAACATGCCGGACTGGGCCAGCAGTCGGTCAACGAGGGTGGTCTTGCCATGGTCGACGTGGGCGATGATAGCGACGTTGCGAAGGGTACCAGTTGCCATAGTAGTATCGGTGGGCATGCAGCCTCTAGTTCGTGAGGGCCAAGTCAGGCCGGTGTCAGTTTTAAGAAGGTGGCAACGGGGACTGATGGCCGCTGCGCCGAACGTATGAACAATCCACTAAGACGCTTGAGAGGGCGCCGGGCATGTTGAGTCGAATATTGTACACTGTTTCATTCCAAAAGGATAGCCCCCAGGCGTTTTTCATCCGCTATTAACTCAACTTATGGCCATGACTCACGATTCAGACGACGCCTCAGAAGACCCGGGCTCATCGGCCGGGGGGGTATGCCACCATCTGTCCATTGATGCCTCCGGGGAGGGCCAGCGGCTGGATCTTTTCGTGGGGCATGCGCTTGGCCTGTCGCGCCAGAAGGTGAAAACGCTGCTGGATCAGCAGGCTATTCTGCTCAATGGCCGACCGGTGACTGTGGCCCGCAAGGGGCTGCTGCTGCGTCAGGGGAGCGAACTGGATGTGACCCTGCCTGCCACCGATGGGCAGTGGCCTGTCCTGGCCAATCCATCGCTGGATCTGAAGATTCTCGCCCAGGGCAGCGGCTATCTGATGCTCGATAAGCCCGCCGGCATGCCCGTGCACCCGCTTTTACCTACGGAAACCGATACGCTGCTCAACGCTGCCATCGCCCGATTTCCGCAGATTCAGGGCGTGGGTGAAGCCGGCCTGCGCAGCGGGGTGGTTCATCGACTGGATGTGGAGACGTCAGGCGTCATCGTCCTGGCGACCGAGCAGGCCACCTGGCAGGCCATGAGGCAGGCTTTTGCGGACCATCGCACCAGCAAGACCTACGCTGCGCTGGTCCATGGCCGGATTGAAGAGCATGGCTCCATGAAGCTTGATCTGACCATCGCCCAGCATCGCCCGGCCAAGGTGAAGGTGGTCGACAAGCCTGCGCCACAGTCCCGTCGATGCGATCTGACCTGGCGTGTGGCCCGGCGTTACACGCATGCGTCGCTCATTCACGTGTTTCTGGGGACAGGCTTCCTGCATCAGATCCGTGTGATGATGGCCCATCTGGGCCACCCGGTGGTAGGGGACAAAGTCTACGGCCACGACGCGGCTGATCTACCTCCACCAGCCCGGCTCATGCTCCACGCCCACCATCTGGATCTGCTTGGCCATGCGGCCGACAGCCCGATTCCGCCGGCCATGCAGCAATACATGGATGCGCTGCGGTAAGCGGCTTCAGGCAGGAAACATCTACGCGTCTGTAAGACAAACAAAAAAGCCCCTGGCGTCATCACCACAAGGGGCTTGTTCGTTTGATGGCTTGAGTGCCTGCGGATTCAGATCAGTCCACGTATTCCCAGATCGTGACGACCTGGCGCTTACGGCCCCACTGCAGGGCACGTTCGTGCGAGGGGTAGAGCAGGTCCAGGCGGTTGCCCTTGATGGCGCCACCACGATCCAGCACGGGGACGGGCTGGCCATCGTAGTAGCCGGGGATGGAGACCAGTGTGCCAAAGGGCAGGATGCGGGTATCCGCCGCCACCATCTTCATGCCATTGGTCCACACGGTCTTGCCAGAGGCAGTGATGCCCCGGGCTTCCGGGCCGCAGGAGCGTTCATCCGGGCTGTAAGCCGTGGTGATCATCGTCATCGTACGGGCCGGGCGGATACGTCGGCCGTTGAAGTAGCGGTATTCAACCAGATTGTCCGACTGCTTCTGAGAGCGGGTCTGAGTCCTGGGCTGAGGCTGCTCGACAGGCTCCGAGACCGTCGGCTGGGGGGCGATGGGCGTCATCGCGGCGGTGGCCTGCGTGGGCTCCATGGCGGTGGTCAGCAGGGCGGTCGATGCGTGGGCAGCAGGGGAGTGAGAGACATTTTCCGCAGCAGGCAGAGCTTCGACGGCGAGCATACGGCCTGACATATCACCTTGACGGATCTGCTTCAGGCCGGGCTTGACGATGGCTCCCACGCCTGCGCCGGTCATCATCGAGATGCCAAGCACAATTGCGGGCAGGGCCAGATACCTGACCAGCCAGCTTTTTACCCTGCTTTTGGAAGTGTCAATCATCAGTCAGTTTCCTTCCAGCGGCCGGCGATTCTCACGTGGAACCGGCGTGCCTCCGCCTTGCAACAGGGGTACTATAACCCCGATTAACCCATGGGCCAAAGATTTTTCAAATTTTCGTTAAAGTCCCGTCTCGAAACAATCCGATAAATCCCGTTTTTATTTTTCGGTAAGACAGGTAAACCTGAGAGGGGGCCTCAATGTCCTATAATATGTGAAGATGGGTGGAATTTTTGGGCCTATCGGCCGATACTTCCCAGAGACGGGGGAATGGACTCAGGATTGACAGGCGAAAGGATGGAGCGATCAAACCTAAAAAGGCCAAGCTGTCCAGCGGTAAACGGGTAACTCGCCTGAAACGTACCGCCGCCCGCATCAAAGCCATACTCAGGCATTCTGCTCTGACCGGAACCCCCATCTGGCTCAGTGGTGGTCGCTTGTCCGAGCCACATCCCAATAAGCTGCCCGTTCATGTGGAACGGACCATCGTCATCCCCCATATGCCCGATGCGTTCGATGGGCTTCGCATCGTCCACCTGTCGGATATGCACATTGGCCAGCTCATCACGCCGGCCCATCTGCCCGGGATCATTGAAAACTGTAAGAAGCTCAATGGCGACATGATCGCCATCACCGGCGATTACATCGATCTGTCCCAGTCGGTGCTCGACGATGTGATCTCCGCCATCAAGCTGCTGGATGCCCCGCTGGGTGTCCACCTTGTTCCGGGTAATCACGACTATCTTGAAAACGGCCCCAGGCTGGTCCGCCGCTTCCGCAACGCAGGCATGGGCCTGATGCTTAACACATCGCGCGTGATTGAGCACCGCAATAAGCGCATCCTCATCGCGGGGGTGGACTACGCCCATCACCGCCTCGAACGTGATCAATACGTCAGGCAGGTGATGACGCAGGCCAGAGGCCAGGGCCAGTTTGATCTGAATCTGCTGCTGGCTCACCACCCCGATGCATTCGATGAAGCCTGCAGGCAGGGGGTGGATGTCACGCTCTCAGGCCATACGCATGGCGGGCAGGTGATCCTCAAGCACACCAAGGGCGCACGAGGCTCCATCGGCCTGGGGGCCATGGCGTTCAAGTATCCCCGCGGGCTCTACCAGCGGGGGCATCGCCATCTGCATGTGACATCAGGCGTGGGCAGCTGGTTTCCGCTGCGGGTGCAATGCCCCAGCGAAATCGTGACGCTGACCCTGCGAACAGATGGCCAGACGCAGTAACAGTTACATACGTCTGGCCGTCGGGGGGTGAGCAGCAGGTTGTGGGCAGATCTCAGACACCCATCAGGTGCTTGAGCACCAGCATTTCCAGCGCTTCGTAATCCCGCTGATCGCGCAGCTGTTTCTCGGCCTGGGTATCGAAGCTGCGGACCTTGTCCACCAGATGCAGGAACAGCTTGCGGCTGTTGTCCAGATGCGCCAGAGCCTTGTCGGCCGGCTGGGTACGCATGGCTTTGACGTCGAAGGCGACCATGCCGAAGCGGGCATAGCCTGCTTCTTCCAGCACGCGCACCTGATTGAAGGCACTGCGGAGATTGGCTGCGCCGAAGGACTTGTCCTGGTCATACTTCAGGCCGTTCTGGTCGTTGAGGTGAACGCTCCAGAGCTTGCCAGCCTGCAGGGCGAAGGCCATTTCATCAGCCGGGTCCAGACCGGCGAGGATCGCGTGAGCGGTCTCAATCACACCGCCGACGCGCCCGGGGTCCTTGGTCTGATGCGCCAGCGCCAAGGCGTGGCCGATGGTGGGGATGTAGGCGTGATCCATCGGCTCATTGGGCTTGGGCTCAATGGAGACGCGGATGCTGCTGTCGTGCTCAAGCAGCACATTGATGGCATCGATCAGGTAGCGATGGGCTGTGATGGCGCTCTTGGCTTCGCGGATATACGTGCCTTCGCGGGCCAGCCAGAGGATCATCAGATCGGTTCCCAGCACGCGGGCGATATCCGCACACTGCTTACTGCGATCAATGGCCCAGCGACGGATGGCTGGATCGTTGGCCGTGAAGGCGCCGTCGATCCCGCGGGCATCTTCCCACAGGCGCGGTGCGAGAATTTCAGGAATCAGGCCAAGGTCATCGAGCATGTTCTTGAAGGCCTGGGCTTCCTTGAGCACCTGAGCGTGCGACTTGCCTTCAATCTGAAGCACCACGTCGTCATCGTGGAGCATGATGGCATCAAAGCCCAGCTTCTTGTACGAAGCCAGTTTCTTGGCGTATTCAACAGTGGGGCGAACGGGTGGGCCGAAGGGGTCAGCGCCTTCGTGAATGTTCCATGGACCGAACGAAAAACGGTAGCCGCGATTGTCTGACATGGATGCAAACCTGTCCGATGTAATGATGAGGGGTAAGGCCAGTAACTCGATATGCACTATGCGGCCGGGTGTACCACTCGACAAGATTGAAAACGTTGCGATTGATGTGGAACTTGTTGCTTAGTCTGCTTCATCAGCGGACAAAGCCATCTTCACTGCAGATGTTGTAGGCCGCTTCGAGCGCCTGGATTTTATCGCCACGCGGAATGAGTTCGTGGGCCAGATAGCCGTCGTAGCCGGTCTGGCGGATGGCGTGGCAGATGCCCCGGTAGTTGAGCTCCTGCTGGTCGTCCATCTCATTTCGGCCTGGGTTGCCTGCGGTGTGGAAATGGCCGATCCACTGGATGTTTTCCTGAATGGTGCGGATGACATCGCCTTCCATGATCTGCATGTGGTAGATGTCATAAAGCAGCTTGACGCGCGGGCTGTTGACGCGTCTGCAGATCTCCGCGCCAAAGCGGGTGGAATCGGCCTGGTAGCCGGGGTGGTTCACCTTAGAGTTGAGCAGCTCCATGTTCAGGTTGATGCCTTTTTCCTCGGCGTACGGCGCGATGCGCTCCAGGCAGGCAACGCAGTTGGCAATGGCCTGTTCTTCGCTCATGCCCTCGATGCGATTGCCTGAGAAGGTGATCAGGCCGGGAATGTTGAGCCTGGCGGCGATGTCGATGGATTCGCGCAGCTCCGCGATGATCCGGTCATGCTCGGCCGGGTTGTTCATGCCGCTGGCAATCGAGCGATGCCCGCACATACTGGCCACCTTCAGCCCGGCGTTGTGGGCCGACTGAACCAGTTCTTCAAATGTGTCATCACGGAACCAGAGCTCCATTGCATCAAAGCCGATGTTCCGGGCCTTGGCGAACAGCGGGGCGACGGGGGCATCCTTTTCGAGGAAGCAGGGATAACAGAAGGATTGTTTCAGAGGCATGACAAACTGCCTTTCGGGTAGGCGTGGTAAATGAAACAGAGCACCGCCGGTGATCGGCCGTTTATCACGCCGTGACTTCGGCGGGGCGATTCACAGGCAGGCTGTACTGGGTGAGGACTTGCTTGAGGTTGTCGCGGATGATCATCAGCTTCTCGCGCTCGCTGATGCGGGCGACCAGGATCGAAGCGATGCCCCAGGCGATGGGAAGGTCGGTCAGGTCGGAGCCGAACATGAAGCGATCCGCGCCGACGGCTTCCACCACCGTCTCGACGATGTAAGGCCTGTGCACCGGGCAGCTGCAGACATACAGGTTGGGATACCTGGCCATCGTTTCCTTGTAGTCGATGGTGGTATGTCCCGTGAAGAAACAGGCGTTGGTGTAGGTGCGCACCAGACGATCCATCTGCTCCGCGCCGCCCCAGTAGTGGTTCAGAATGATCTGTCGATGGTCATGTGCAAACTGGCAGGGCGTGTCGATGTTCGGGCCTTCTTCCGGATAGCCCTGATACGTTGGAATGAGCTTGATGCCCCGCATGCCTGCCTGCATCCCGCGCTGCAGCTCGGCCATCATGAAATCATGGCCGCGATTGGGATTCACCAGCGTAAAGCCGACGAAGCGGTCGGGATACTTGTTGACCGCATCAAAGATCAGATCGTTGCCATAGCGTTCATCGGTGAACACGCCCTGTAGTGAAAAGACACAGACCTGCTCGATGCCATAGCGGTCCATGTCGCGCAGCATCAGTTCGACTGAACCGTCGGGTACGTGGTAATGCCCGCTTCGTCCGCCCAGGTGGCCGTGGTTATCGTAGACCTTCAGCCCTTGCGGCTTCTGGCCGGTGATCGCCCACTTCGCCAGATCATCCGCAGGCTCGGGGAGCTGAGGTGTCTCTCTGGCTTCGACGTTCCACGACAGCAGCCTGCGCAGGTTATCGCCTGAGATGAGCTTGCGGTCTTCCAGCGGAAGGTCGGCAGTGGTGACGGTCATGGCGGTGACGGCCATGTTCATTCGAGGCCAGTTGGAAGCATAGATCAGTCGATGACTGCCGAACCGCTGACTCAGATACTCCACGCCGCGATGGAACCAGTAGCAGCTGACATCCAGATGCAGATTCTCACATTGTTCCAGGGCCTTGTAGCACACCCGCATCTGCCTGCGGATGCGGTCATTGCCCAGAATCACAGGCAAGTTCGGGTGACGCCTGCAGAGGTTCACCACTTCATTGAAAGGAATGGCATCGCTGCCGGGATAGATCAGAAACACCGGGGCGCGGTGCTCCGCCAGCGGCTCGACCAGATCATCTACCACCCAGTCGTCCAGGGTGAACCGGTAGAAATCAGGCAGCAGATAGATCATGCCCACGCCGTGAGTCTTCATCTGATCGATAAGCTGCTGGCCGGAGGGGAACTCGTCGGTTCCCGCAGGCACGCCGACCCAGCCTGGAAACAGGCGAGGCTGATTGCGCGTGACTTCAAGGATGCGTGGGTTGCCATCACCCGGGCTGCACTCACAGGCCATGCAGTCAACCACCATCGCCTGGCCGATGCCTGAGATGTCCATTTCCTCATAAAGGTCTTCAAGCGAGTGAGGCGTGAGCCTGCTGCCCATCTGTCTGGCCCGGACATGCAGACCCAGGGTGGCTCTGGCATCGAAGAAGGGGAGAACGTCACTCATTGTGATTTCCTGTTATTGCTGCTTCCATGCACAGGCCCGGATTCAGTACCAGCCCAGAGCATTGTCGCGGACAGTGCAGAGAGATGCCAGCACTTTATTAATGGCCCGGGCGATCATGTCGCAGTCTTCCTGGCTCCACCACTGGTCAATGGCCACAGCCACTTCTGTCGTGTAGAGCCTGCGACCCACCACGCAGCGGTCCGGATTGCTGTGAGGTGTGAGCACCGACTGCAGCGGATACATCTCCGTGCACAGATGCCAGTCGTTGACGCGCCTGTGGCCACAGGGCACGCCCTCGGCCTGCAGCGCGGCCACCAGCTTGTCACGCTGTTCGTGATTCTGCGGGAAGAATCGCAGCGCGTAGCCGATGATGCCCTGCGGATCGTTGAGCTTCTGAATCTGAATGTCGTTGACGCGAATCAGCTGGCTGGTCACACGGTAAAAGTTGCGACGCGTGCGTTCCACGATGCCCGTGAGCTTGCCAAGCTGTACAAGATCGACTGCCGACTCCAGCTCATTGGCGCGATAGTTGGTCCCCACAAACAGTTCGCCTTCGTAGGTGGGCGGGGCAAAGCGGTTCTTACGCCACAGGCCACCTGACTCGGCCAGTTGCTGAACCCGGTCGAACATGCGGTCATCATTGCAGAGCACCAGCCCGCCTTCCGAGCCGCCAATGATCTTGTAGGCCGAGATGGAGAAGCACCCCACATCGCCAATGGTTCCTACCAGCTTGCCCTTGTAACGAGCGCCAGGCGACTGAGCACAGTCTTCCACCACCTTGATGCCATATCTGCGGGCGAAGGCCATGATCGGGTCCATGTCGGCCACGACGCCCCAGTGATGCGTCGGTGCCACCGCCACGGTGCTGGGGGTGATCAGCTCTTCAAGCTTGCTGGGATCCATCTGAAGCGATTCATCGACATCACAGAAGATTGGCGTGGCTCCCGTGAGCGCCGCAGCCATGGCGGTGGCGATGAAGCCCAGAGCCGGAACAATCACTTCCTTGCCCGGGCCTGCCCCGACCGCCACCATGGCTGCATGCAGAGCGCCAGTCCCCGAGCTGACGGCCATGGCATGCTTTGTGCCAAAGTACTCCCGGGCCAGCTGTTCATATTTCTCCCCAAAAGCCGGTTTGGGATTACTCGTGGCGTATCGAGACAGGGTGGGCCCTCCCGGAGGAAGATCATCGTTAGTCACCGCCATCTGCAGGCGGGCCATTGCCTGCTCGGAGAAACCAAACCGTCTGGCGATGGAGAAGAATTCTTCCACCCCGATCTTGGGCTGCGCGATGCCCGTAAAGTCGCCCACAGCCTTGGGGCCGCCCTGAATCGCCAGCTGGGTGGAATCGATGTTTGATTCTGTTGTCGTCATGGCCACGTTTCCTGTTAAGCTGATAAGGGTCTTGTGTTTTATTGAATAGTTAAATCAAGCCGAATGTGTTCTAAACGTACTCCTGAGTGTCCCATGAGGCCATGACCAGGGCTGCATGAAACATGTCTGAAACTGCTTCATCAAGAATGGGAAGTGAAACCCTGGCCGGGCGGATGGGCCCGCGGCTCATCGGTGTGTCCGGGTTCACGATGACCCATGAGCACTACATTGATCCCACGCGCAGCAGTCGTGATAGCCGATCGCTGGTATGGGTGCTGGAAGTCTTCACGCAGGGGCGGATGCAGCTGAGCATCGAAAATGAAAAGCCGGTGATGGTTCAACCTCGCTGGGGCGTGCTCTACCCGCCTGGCACGCGCTACCACGAGCGCGTGGATGAGAAGCAGGTCTGTCATAGCCTGGTTATTTTCTGGGAGCCTGGAGCAGGCGACTTGTTACATCGACTGATCCGCCGTACACCGGCCTGGCGGCTGATCTACGATGAGCAGAAACAGCTGGCCACGCTGGTGAGACGTATCCATGAGCACTGGCGGGGTTCTGACGCGCAGCAGCTGTCGGCCATGGGGGATTTTTTTCAGAGCCTGTCACTGCTGCTGGCTGCGGTTGACGATGGCAGTGTGCTGACCATCGGCGCTGAATCAGGCGATGATCTGGTTACGCAGGCCAGGCGGTTCATGATGGACAATCTGCAGCGGTCCATCGGCGTCAATGACATCGCCCGACACCTGAACATGAGCGAATCAGGATTCGCCCACGCCTTCCGCAGGCAGGCGGGCATCAGCCCGATGCAGGAGCTGCGCAATCTGCGCGTTGAGGTCGTCAAGACTCAGCTGCTGCGTAATCGGCTGAATCTCAGCGAGATCGCGGAGATGACGGGTTTCGCCGATGCATTTCATCTTTCGCATTCTTTCCGTCGGGCGACGGGCATCAGTCCCCGGGTCTATCGTCAGCAGGCCGGGCGGGTGATGGGGCAGGCCTTGGATGAATCTGAGGATTGATCGGCCTTGCGGTATGATGCAGCTTCGATGAGTGATCAGCCTCATGCCTCTGAAGCATCCGCCGATGCCACGCTCAAGCTCACCTCTCCGTTGAGTGAGTTGCCCGGCGTGGGTAAGCGTCGTGCGCAGATTCTCCGCAGGCTTGAACTCGAAACCCTGGCCGACCTCATCCGCCATCTGCCGATGCGCTATGAAAAGGAGCTGGCTGAGGGCGATATCGATCAGCTTTCCACTGAAGGCATTGCCTCAGTGCGCGGGGTGATCGCTGCATCCCGCTTTGTGCCTGCCTATGGTGGCCGAGGCAAATCCCGCTTTGAAGCAACCCTCGTCAATCAGGGCCAGCGTCTGAGTCTGACCTGGTTCAACGCAGGCTATCTGCAGGACAAAATCCACCCCGGGCTTCCCATCCGCGTTCAGGGGCAGGTCAAGCTGTTCCAGGGCTACCCGCAGATGATCAATCCGAAGTGGGAAGCCCTTGAAGCGCTCGAAGCAGCGCCCGCCAGGGAAGAAGCCCTGCGTCCGGTTTACCCGGCGGCCGAGGATATGCCCAGCACGATGATCCACAAGCTCATCGCTGAGGCTCTGCCCAAGGTGCTCGATCAACTGGTCGATCCGCTGCCTGCCGATTACCTGCGTGAACGCGAGATGCCCTCACTGGCCGATGCGTATCGGATGGTGCATCTGCCTGCGCATGAAGATGAGCCGGCCTTTGGCCGCCGCAGGCTCAAGTACAACGAACTGCTGCTGCTTCAGATGGGCATTGTGCTCAAGCGTCATTACAACCAGACGCGCCTGATTGCGCCGAAGCTCAAGTGGAATGAAGCAGTCGATCAGCACATCCGCCAGAGGCTGCCCTTTGCGCTGACCGAATCGCAGCTGCATGTGACGCGTCAGATTGCAGCGGACCTTCAGCGTGATGAGCCGATGAATCGCCTGCTTCAGGGCGACGTGGGCGCGGGCAAGACCGCCGTGGCGGTCTACGCTCTGCTGATGGCGGTGGCCGATCGCAGACAGGGGGCCCTGATGGCCCCGACGGAAATCCTGGCCGAGCAGCATTTCCAGTCGATTTCCCGCATGCTCGCCGGGGCCAATGTCAGACTTGCCCTGATGACCTCAGGCCAGAGCAAGCCAGGCTCTGCCCAGCGCAAAGCGCTGCTGGATCAGATTGCCCAGGGGCAGGTGGACATTGTCGTGGGCACGCAGGCCCTGCTGGGGGAAGCAGTCCAGTTCAAGGATCTGGCGCTGGTGGTGGTCGACGAGCAGCATCGCTTCGGTGTGGCGCAGCGGGCGGCGTTCCGTGAGAAGAATGATCCATCGCAGGCTGAGCATCACGATGGCCGACTGCGCAGCCCGCACTATCTGGTGATGACCGCCACACCCATTCCACGCACGCTGAGTCTGACGATCTTTGGCGATCTGGATGTGTCGATTATCACTGGACTGCCGCCTGGCAGACAGCCGATCATCACCCGCGTGGTCGGGCCGGAGAAGTCGGATGACGTCTACCGCTACATCACCGGCCGAGTGGCTCAGGGCGAGCAGGCCTACGTGGTGCTGCCCACGATCGACGAGTCAGGCCAGGAGCAGGCCGTCCAGCTCAAGAGTGTGCTGGCCCATGAGAAACTGCTGCAGGACAAGTTTTTTCAGGGCTACAAAGTCGAAGCAATTCATGGCCGGCTCAAACCTGCTGATCGTGATGCGATCATGAATCGCTTCCGCAGTAACCAGACGCAGGTGCTGGTGGCTACCACGATCATCGAAGTAGGCGTGGACGTGCCCAACGCCACGATCATGGTCATCGAACACGCCGAGCGTTTCGGGCTGGCGCAGCTGCATCAGCTTCGCGGCCGCGTGGGGCGAGGCGATCATGGCCGAAAGAGCCTGTGCGTGCTTATCGGCGATCCGACCAGTGAAGAGAGCGCTAAACGTCTGGAAGCGATGGCGGCGACACGCGATGGGTTCAAGATTGCAGAGGTTGATCTTGAAATCCGTGGCATGGGTGAGTTCTTCGGAACCCGTCAGCATGGAGCGGCGCCGCTGCGCGTTGCACGCATCCCCGAGGATATGGACCTGCTTCAGATGGCCAAGCGGGATGCGGAAGCCCTGGTGGCCCGCGATGCGGAGCTGGCGCTGCCTGAACACGCGCGACTCCGACGGGTGCTGCTGCAGCAGTATGGCCAGTCGCTGGGGCTGGTGGACGTAGGCTGATCCACGATGGCGGCCGGCCGGCTGCGAGAGGTACGATAGAATCATGCGAGAGGGCCTGCGTCATCGTCTGCTGCTTCAGTGGTCAAACTTCGTCAGCCGACATCCCTGGTGGGTGCTGATTGTCGCTGGCCTGCTGGCCGCAGCGGCCATCGGTATCACCGCTGCCCGTCTCAAGTTCAACCCGAATCGCAATGACCTGATCTCGGCGGATCTTGACTGGAACCGCCGCTTTATCGACTGGCAGAAGCATTTCCCCGGCTCGTCCGATCTGATTGTCATCGTCGATTCCATGGAAGGCATGCCAGGCCACAGGGGCGATCACGCTCAGGCCCGGGCGCTGGTGGATGAGCTGGGCAGCCGACTGGCGCTGTCGTCTGAGATTGAACATGTAGTCTGGGGTTTTGATCCCCGGGCTTTTTCCCCTCGCGCCGCCAAGCTGCTGCCCATCGAGGAACTCAAGGCCCAGCTTCAGCAGGTGGAGCAATTGAAGCTGCTGCTGGAAAGCGAGAGCCTGGAAAAACTGCTCGCGGCCAGTGTGCGCGAAGCTCAGCAGCAGAGGGGTGGCGGTCCGTCGACTGATGTGACAGAGGAATCACAGGCCGCTGCCATCGTGGCCGACATTCAGCAGTTGCATGACCTGTTCAAAGCAGTTGGAGCGATGATCCGCTCACCTGTTGATCATCCGGTGGATTTTGAGTCCATCGTCTCGGGCGAGCAAAGCCGGGATCAGTGGCAGTACATGACCAGTGCCAATGGCAGGCTCTACTTCATCCGCATTACACCCAGGCTTGATCAGGGTTCCCTTAACGCCTTTGCCCCGGCCATCATGGCCATTCGCTCGATTCTCACAGAGGTGGCTCCGCGATACCCCAACGTCGAAGCCGGGCTGACGGGGATCGACGTTGTTGAATCTGATGAAACCGACGCAGCCACCTGGGACAGCACCTGGACCTCCATCGTGGCAGCGGTGCTCATCACGATCCTGCTGGTTACCGCGTTTCACAGCTGGCGGATTCCGCTGCTGGCCATGCTTTCATTAGGCATCGCCATCGCCTGGTCCTTTGGTTTTCTCACGCTGGCCATCGGCCATCTGCAGGTGCTCAGCGTGGTCTTTGCCTTGATCCTGCTGGGGTTGGGGATTGATTACGCGATTCACCTGTCCACGACCTATGAGCTGACCCGCCACCAGTACCCCGACACTATCGACGGTTTTGCGCAGGCGCTGGCCCAGTGTCTGAGTCGCACGGGTGTAGCGATGCTTACGGGCGCAGTTACCACGGCCAGTGCATTTGCCACCACACTGTTTACTGACTTCACTGGCGTGGCCGAGATGGGCCTGGTGGCGGGTGTGGGGATCATGCTCTGCCTGCTGTCAATGTTCACGGTGTTTCCGGCCCTGCTGCGACTCTTCAAAAATTCGCATGAACATGTGGTGCCACTGCTCGACCGCCGGGTTCACTTCTACAGCGATCAATGGATTCGTCCCTTTGTGAGCAGGCCAAGGACCACCTTGGCCATCACGGCTGGTCTGCTGGGGCTCAGTCTGCTGGCGATGCTTTCTATGCGGTTTGATTACGACCTGCTCAAGCTTCAGCCTCGCGGGGTGGACAGTGTGCAATGGCAACAGCGCATCGTCGATCGCGGCCAGGAATCCATCTGGTTTGGCGTGAGCGTGGTCGATGACATGACACAGGCCCGCGAACTGGCGAAGCAGTATCGCCAGCAGCCTCTGGTCTCTCCAAGGCTCGGCGGCGTGGGCCTGCTGATTCCGCCTGATGAAGTGGTGATGGATCAGCTGCTGGTTGAAACCCGCCAGAAGCTCGGGCCTGCGCTGACCCGAGCCAGTGAGGAAACGCCCACGCCAGCCAGCGGTCAGGGATTGTCGACTCAGCTTGCTTTGATCCGTCAGCTGATGACACTTGCATTCACACAGGACATGCCCGCCCCGGTGCGTGATGCGATGGTATCGCTGCGGGCTACGCTGGATGAGATAGCACAGTCGGCTGCATCGCTTCCGCCTGAAGAACTAACCGCCCGTCTCGCCCGCACGGAGCAGGCCTACAGCGTCTTTCGTCAGTCGGTCGCTAAGCGTCTGGCCATCATGCTCGATGCCCAGCCCCTTGGGCTTGATGACCTGCCTGCGGAACTTATGCGGTCCTACATCAGCGATCAGGGCAGGCTGGCGCTGGAAATGTACCCTGTGCTGCCTGAGAACGATAAACGCATTGATGGGCCTTTGAGTCCGTATTTTCTGCCTGAGTATGTGAAGTCGATCACGGCCGTGGACCCCAATGTCACCGGCGTGGTGATTCAGGTCTATCGTTCAGGCTATCTCATCAAGACGGCCTACCAGCTGGCGGGGCTGGTGGCGCTGCTGCTGGTGTTTGCACTGGTCTGGCTGGATTTCCGATCGGTGTACGATGCAGTTCTCACGCTGGTCCCCGTGGCCGTGGGCTTCAGCATGACCTTTGGCGTGATGTGGCTGGTGGGCATGCAGATCAACCCGGCCAATATCATCGTGCTGCCTCTGATGTTCGGCATCGGCGTGGATGCGGGGGTGCACATGCTCCATCGCTTCCGCAGTCATCCGCTGGAAACGCCGCCGGGGCTGTCGCATGGGACGGGCAAAGGTATTGCGCTGACGAGCTACACCACGATGATCGGCTTTGGTGTGATGATCTTCGCCAGCCATCGCGGGATATCGAGCCTGGGCTTTGTGCTGGCTACGGGGATCGGGCTGACACTGCTGGCCTGCTGGACGATGCTCGCCGCGTGGCTGGAGCTCAGGCGTCAGCGTCTGCTGCTGAGGTCTGCCGGCCGCGACGTGCTCGAAAGAATGCTTTGAGCAGGTCGCCACATTCCTGGGCCAGCACATCCTGGCGGACGACCAGCCGATGGTTGAAGCGTTTGTCCGTGCAAAGCTGATGCAGTGAGTCCACGCAGCCCATTTTCGGGTCACGCGCCCCATACACCAGGCGGGGGATGCGGGCATTGACCAGAGCCCCGGCGCACATCGGGCAGGGCTCAAGGGTGACGACGATTTCACACTCATCCAGCCGCCAGGAGTTGAGCTTGCCTGCAGCCTGCTTCAGGGCCAGGATTTCAGCGTGGGCGGTGGGGTCGTTGTCGACTTCCCGCCTGTTGTGAGCCAGGGCGATGACTTCCCCACGGCGGTGGATGACGGCTCCGACGGGGACTTCCTCCATGTCATAAGCGGCCTGCGCCTGGGCCAGGGCCAGACGCATCATCTGATGGTCAATTTCATCCTGAATCTGCGGGGAACTCATGGCCGGCGATTGTACAGTAATTGTGACGTCGACCGCATCCGGTGATAAACTCTCGGACTCATGAAAGTCATCTGCGCTCCTGACAAATTCAAGGAATCGCTCACGGCGCCGCAGGCTGCCCAGGCAATTGCGCGCGGCGTCAGGCAGGTGTTTCCTGATGCGGTGATTGACCTGTGTCCCATTGCCGATGGTGGCGAAGGAACGGTCGAGGCGCTGCTGGCTGCCACCCGGGGCCAGCCGATGGTCAGTCGTGTTCAGGGGCCGCTGGGCCAGCAGGTCGAAGCCCGCTGGGGATTGCTGGGACGATCCAGCGAAGATGAACCGGTGACCGCAGTGCTGGAGATGGCTGCAGCGTCAGGAATGGCGCTGGTCCCCGTTGATCAGCGCAACCCGCTGCGAACCTCCACCTATGGAACCGGTCAGCTCATCGCCGAAGCCCTCAAGGCCGGTGCTCGCAGAATCATCCTGGGCATCGGTGGCAGCGCAACTAACGATGGTGGCTGTGGCGCTCTTCAGTCCCTTGGTGCACGCTTCTACGATCACAACAACCAGCTCATCACCACACCTGTCACAGGCGGGATGCTGGCGACGATTGCACGGATTGATCTCTCGCAGCTGCATGGCGATCTTGAGCACACGCGCATCGTCGTGGCCTGTGATGTGACCAATCCCCTCACAGGTCCGCAGGGGGCGGCGTTTATCTACAGCCCGCAGAAGGGCGCGACGCCTGAGATGGTGCAGCAGCTTGATACAGGGCTGAAGCATCTGGCGTCACTCTGGCGGACGCAGCCTGGCAAGGACGTTGAAACTACTCCGGGCAGTGGTGCTGCAGGTGGTCTGGGGGGCGGACTGATGGCCATGCTGGGCGCCACGCTTCAGGGCGGCGTGGAACTGGTGCTCGATGCGGTGAACTTCGCCGTCCGTGCTGCCAATGCTGACCTGTGCTTTACGGGTGAAGGCAGGCTCGATGGCCAGTCGCTTTCGGGCAAAGCCTGTCTGGGCGTGGCGAACACCGCCAAAGGGGTTGGAACAAAAAAAGTGGTGGCGCTGGTCGGAAGTGCTGCAGAAGATGCTACCCTGACACTTCAGGCCGGGCTTGATGCCTATCATGTGATCGGTGAAGGCCTGAGCAAAGAGGAATCAATGAGGCGGGCTGCGGAACTGCTCGAGTCGGCCGCGGTGAAAGTCATGCAGTCGTGGAAGGCAGATAAGTGATGATAAGCCATGATGCGTGGACAACCTGGTGGCCTCGCGGTCTGGTCATTGGACTGCTGCTGCTGGTGCTGGGTCTGCCTTTCCTGTTCAGGCCGGCCCAGAAGCCCGGTCAGCTGGTGCTTGAGGATTCACCGCGTCTGGTGATCGCAACGCCGCACAACGAACAGATCCGCTATGAGTTTGCCCGGGCCTTCAATCAGTGGCGCCTGGCCAATGGCCAGCCGCCTGTCATCATCGAATGGCGCACCGGCGGCGGAGCCAGTGACCTGCGCAAACAGATTCTCGACCAGTTCGCTCGCTCGGCTATTCAGGGCCGCGAGGATGATGGCATCGGCTGGGATATTGTCTTTGGCGGGGGCGACTTCGAGCACAACATCCTGGCCAACGGCGTAACCGTAGAACGCAATGGCGCCAAGGTCCAGGTTCCCATTGCCATTCCCATCGAACTGCCGCCAGGCATGCTTGAGGAAGTGTTTCCCGTTCCCACCATCGGCGGCGAAAGGCTGTATCACCCGGAAATGAAGTGGGTGGGCGTGGTGCTCTCGGCCTTCGGGATTGTCTACAACAACGATCTGCTGCAGATGAGCAAACAGCAGCCGCCCACCACCTGGGCGGATCTGGCGGACACCCGCTATCTGCAGTCCATCGCGCTGGCTGATCCGGCGCACTCGGGTTCGATCGCGGTGGCGTACAACACCATTCTCCGCCGGCATGGTTGGGATGAAGGGTGGTCCATCCTGCGTCGCGTGTTTGCTAATGCCCGCTATTTCTCCAACGCAGCGGGGCAGGTTCCCATTGATGTCTCGGCCGGTGAAGCCACTGCGGGCATGTGCATCGACTTCTATGGTCGGTATCAGGCCAAAGCCGTCGGGCAGGGGCGCGTGGGGTATGTCGATCCGCCTTTCATGACCACCATTACCGCTGACCCGATCCTGATCCTGCGTGGGACGAAGCAGCGCGAGCTTGCGCAGCAGTTCGTCACCTGGCTGCTGACGCCCGAAGCCCAGATGCTCTGGCAGGCCAGGCAGGGCACGCCGTGGGGGCCGGAGAAGTTTGAGCTTCGCCGCATGCCCATCCGCCGGGATATGTACACGCCGGAAAACCGGGCGCAGTGGACTGATGAGATCAATCCGTATCTCATCACCCGGCCTTTCCCCAAGGATATGCCTGACTTCTACCGCAGCGTGGCGCTGCTGGCCCATGCGATGGCCATTGATGTGCATGATGAGTTGGTGGCGGCGTGGAAAGCCATTGTCGAGAACCCCAATCATCCCCAGCGTCAGAAGATGCTGGAACTGTTCGATGCCATGCCTGAAGAACTGGTTCCCCGCTGGCCGAGTCAGACGATGAAGCATGGCGCTCGCCGGGCGCTGGAAGATCCGGGCAGCCCGACGCATGAAGAGACCGTGGCGGTGCTTAACAATCTGGCCGCCGAGCTCAGGCAGCGATGGCGCAATCCCGATCAGATGCTGCGCGATCGCCTGGCCTGGACGCTTTTCTTCCGGGAAAACTACAGGCAGGTGGTGGCTCTTTCCCGTCAATGATGAGGTTTACTTTCGATGCGACTCTACATCATCCGTCACGCAGATCCGGACTATTCCATTGATTCGCTGACGCCTGCCGGTCACCTGGAAGCCGCTGCGCTGGCCGACCGCATGGCCGTGCTGGGGCTGGATGAGATCTACACCTCGCCGCTTGGCCGCGCACGGGCGACGGCGAAGTACACCGCCGATCTGCTGGGCATGGAACCGGTGGTGCTCGAGTGGACGCGCGAGCTTCACAAGTGGCACGTTGATGTACCCGAACTCCACGGCCCGGTGACGTGTGTGTGGGATGCTCACGCGCATCACATCCGCCAGCTTGAGCCGCCGATGTCCACCAGCAACTGGCATGAGTACACGCCTTTTGATAACCCGGCCTTCAAGGAAGGCTACGAGAAGATCCGCAAGGAATCCGACGCCTGGCTCGAAACGCTGGGCTACCGCCGACTCAATGGCAGCTATCAGGTGGTGCAAGGCAACCGTAAAAAGATCGCCGTCTTCTGTCATGGCGGCTTTGGTCTGACATGGCTGGCACACCTGCTGGAAATTCCGCTGCCTCTGATGTGGGGCGGCTTCTTCCTCTACCCCAGTTCCGTCACAACGGTGCTCTTTGACGAACGCCCCGCAGGCTACGCCACCCCGCGCTGCGTGGGCCTGGCCGATGTGTCACATCTTTACGCCAAGGGTCTGTCGCCTCAGCCTTCGGGGATCAAGGCGAATTGTGACTGAGATGGCTCGCCGTGAGGCAGAGTCGCAGATCGTGCTTCAGACTTCCCCTCCGTCATGCCCGCGAAAACAGGCATCCACAGATCCTGCGCAGAGCGAATGAATGGAAGATCAATTCCCTTCTGCGTGGGAATGCCTGACAGGAAAAACACCTTTTAATTCAATCGATTCGCCTTGCACTCACACCAGCGTATGTGTTGCCAGTGTGGGCAGGTGGGCATCGCGTGTGAGGGTGATGGCCATGTCGCGGGCGTGGTCTGCATTGCGGGCAAGCGTGAACATCGCCGCACCGGACCCGGTGATATGCACAGGCTGCTTCAGCAGCGATTCACAGGTCTTCTTTGCTTCACTGAGCACCGGAGCGACGACACACGCCGGTTTCGCCAGATCGTTGAACGGATCACCAGCCTGAATCTGCCGACTGGCGGCCTGAGCTCGAACCCGCTCAAACTCCACCGGCTTTTCTTTGCCCTCAAGCAGTTGATCGAAGGCCTTGTACACCGGACCGGTGGGGCAGCTGGCCGGGGGGAAGATCAAGGTCAGATGAATGGGTGTTTCACGCCTGGCCGGGATGAACTGCTCGCCTGTCCCGGCGATGATCGCCGAGGGCTCACCCATCAGTGCACCAATGAGAAACGCAATATCGCTGCCCAGCTCGGTGCTCCACTGGCAGAGCGTTTCCGTCGACAGGTCGAGCTTGTACAGGCGGTTCAGTCCCACGAGCATCGCCGCTGCGTTGCTCGACCCGCCGCCGAGACCGGCCCCGGTGGGAATCCACTTGATCAGCTGGGCCTGGATGGGCAGCTTCTTCTGAAGCTTCGATTCCAGCAGGGCGTGAGCGCGATAGGCCAGATCCTTCTCCAGTGGCCAGTCGATGGCCTGACGACGCGGCGCATCGCTGGCATAGGCCATTGAGAAGCTGCTGGCTGGAATGTCGTCTGGCATGCGATGGAGCGTCAGGATGTCGCCGAAATTCAGCGCAACCATCCAGCTGACGATGGGGTGCATGCCGCTTGCAAGCGGGCTGGCCACGGACAGAGCCAGATTCACTTTAGCCGGGCAGGTCAGGGTGAGGAAATCTACCGTGTGCGACATGCAGATGCTCCTTGCCTGATCGGATGGAAGCCCGGTCGCTTACTTAGAGCAGGCAGACATCTTCACGCACCGGCGCGGGAGCTGCAGCAGGCGCAGCGTTCCCGGCTGGAGTTTCGACTGCTTCCACTTCCACCGGCTTGGGCTCAGCCGCTGCAGCGAGCTGCTGGCGCAGATGGCGAGGCAGCGGCGGGGTGCGCATGACGGTGACGATCTGCTGAGCCGTGCGGTCATCGGGGTCAATCTTGCGCGTCGGACCAATCAGGCCCATGCTCTGGAGCATGGCAAGCGGATCCGCACCGGCGGTCATCGCACCATGCAGAACCGCCCAGCGCTGCGTGGCGGCCTGTTTGCCACCAACCTGACGGGCCCAGCCTTCGATGATGCGGGCCACCACTTCGGGCAGCTGGAAGGTGGCGTCGGCCTGCGACTGGCCCTGGAGCTTCTGATTCGCCAGCCAGAACATCAGGAAGTAGCTCTGAGGCTCCTGGGCGGCGAGCTGGGCGTATGTTTCCGCAGTGGTGGCGAAGGGCTGGCCTTCTTCCACCGCCTGGGCGACGGCTTCGTAGGGGCGCTGCGTGACGCAGGAGAGCAGGTCGTGCTTGTCGCGGTAGTAGCGATAGATCGAGCCGATGGCGCAGTCCAGACGGGCGGCGATACGACGGATGGTGGTCGCGTCGTAGCCCTGCTCACGCAGGCATTGCCAGGTGGCGTCGAGAATCTGATCGCGATTCAGCTGCGTGACCGCCTGAGCGGGCGTGGCCGAGACCGACGACGATATTTCAGAGGAAGCAGCTGCCTCGACTGAGGCAACGGGGGATGTTGCATCCTGCATCACGTGATTTTCCAAAGTTCACCTCCTTGTGAACGGCCTTAATGTCCTGCACTTGGCGGTGAATGTCAAGCAGTCTTACGGGCAATTCCAAAACTTCTTTTTCCTGTGACGAATTGCCCGCTGAGGCTATGCTCAGAAGTCAGGAGAAAGACCATGAGAACCCCATCATGGCAGCAGCTTGCCCGGTCGATGGTCCGCACCCAGCTGGCCGCCCGTGGGATCACCGATGCCCGCGTTCTGGATGCGATGAGGCAGATCCCGCGTCATCTTTTTCTGCCTCAGCTGAGTCTTGCTGATGCCTACAGCGACAACGCTCAGCCCATCGAACAGGGGCAGACGATCAGTCAGCCTTACATGGTGGCGATGATGACCCAGCTGCTTGATGTCCAGCCTGGCCATCGTGTGCTGGAGATCGGCACGGGCAGCGGCTACCAGACAGCTGTGCTGCTGGTGCTGGGCGCGGAAGTCTGGACGCTGGAACGCAGCAGCGTCCTTTCGCAGCATGCGCAGACGACACTTGATTCCCTGGGCCTGGCCGGGCAGATGCTCCACATCGTGCATGGCGATGGCACCTTGGGCTGGCCAGCCGGCGGGCCTTATGACCGCATCGTGGTGACAGCTGGTGCACCGCATCTGCCTGCACCCTGTTCGAAACAGCTGGCGACAGGCGGGAAGATCGTCATCCCCATTGGCCCTCGCCAGGAACAGCTGCTCTGCGTGTTCCACGAGAAGAATGGCGTGCTGGAGAAGCACGAAGCGTTACGCTGCCGATTTGTTCCCCTCATCGGGGAGGATGGGTGGGATGCGTCGCATGCGATGGAGAGATAAGGGAATGAGGGAGAGTTTGCGGTGAGTCTCCATGTGCTGCTGAGGGAGACTGCTACCTTCCGTCATGCTCGCGTGCGCGGGGGTGACATACGAACACCTGAGCGAACCTTACTTCCCTTCGCACGGCTGCGTCATGATGGCCTGATACAGGTCCACGCCCTTGTCGATCTGCTCAAGGGCGATCCATTCATCCTTGGTATGAGCCTGGGCGATATCGCCCGGGCCGATGACCAGCGTGGGGATGCCTGCTTCGTCCAGATCGCCGGCGTCCGTACAGAAAGGGGCGCCCTTGACCTGCGTAGGTAGTGACAGGCGGGTCAGAGCCTGCTGAACCTGACGGGTCAGGCCGGCGTTGTGCTGGCGGGTCAGGGGCGGACAGGTGAAGGAAATATCGCGCGGATGCTGGGAAAACTTCAGGCCCGGACGTTCCTGAGCGAGCTGCTCCAGCAGTTTCTCGACAGCAGGCAGCACATCCGCATGCCTTTCGCCCGGGACGATGCGACGGTCGATCCTGATTTCGCAGTGCTCGGGGATAATGTTGTACTGCACGCCGCCCTGGATCATGTTGATGCTGCACTGGGCTTTGCCCGTGAGCTCGTCGTAGCGGTCGAGTTTGGCGATGTATCGGCTTTCCATCGCCTGGATGACGAAGGCCATATCCGAGATGGCGGATCGGCCGGCGGCGGGGTTGGAGGAATGCGCGGCGACGCCATAGGTGCGGATGATCCATCGCACGTTGCCATTGTGAGACACCAGCGGCGCCATGAGCGTGGGCTCACCGACGATCACGCCTGCTGGCGTGAAGCCAAGGTTCGGCCAGTCCTTGATCAGCGCCCGCACGCCTGTCATGCCGAACTCTTCATCGATGGTGAAGACGATAGCGATGTTGTTGGGCTTGTCGCTGCCAGCAGCGTAGCGGGTGAGCGCTTCGATCATCGTGGCGCCCGTGCCTTTGGTGTCGCAGGTACCACGGCCCCACATTTTCCCATCGCGGATTTCCGCGGCCAGCGGGTCGATGGTCATGCCTTCGAGGGTGACCGTGTCGACATGGCTTTCAAACATCAGCCAGGGGAGCTTGTCATCGACGTGATAGGTAACAAGCAGGTTGTCGCAGCCATGCTCAGAGGTGGGGGTCTTGAGCCTGCGCGTTTCAAAGCCGCGCGACTGCATTTCGTTTTCGAGGAAGTTGATCATCTCCCGTTCGGCGCCTGGCTTGCCTGTGACGTTGGAGTTCACCGAGTAGATGCGAACCATCTGGGCCAGCAGTTCGCGGACAGGCAGCGTCTTGGAAGAGGACATACATCAAGGCTCCGGAGTGACTGATCTATAGCGGCTGGAGCCTATCGCGGGCTCCATTGATTGTCCAGTTCAGACAGGGCCCATTCACGTGCGATCACAAACACAACAGGCCCCGGTTATTCACCGAGGCCTGCAGGATTGATCGAGAAACAGCGATTGAATGAAGGCTCAGATGCCCAGGTTCTTGAGGGCTTCCTTGATCTGGACCACCCAGTTGGTGATGCGTTCTTCGGTTTCGCCGGCCTGGTTGTCGTCGTCCAGAGCCAGGCCGCAGAACTGGTCATCAATCACGCCAGCCGAGGCTTCAAACTGATGGCCTTCGGTGCTGGTGAAACCAATGCCGCCTGAAGCGCCGGCTTCGAGCAGAGCGTTGTAGAGAATGCCCATGGCGTCCTGATAGGTGTCGGGGTAGTTGGCCTGGTCACCCATGCCCACCATCGCCACATGCAGGCCCGAGAGGTCCACGCCGCCGAGCTTGTCGACAATGTCCTGCCAGCCCGATTCGAGCTCGCCGATGTTCCACGTAGGCACTGCGGCGATGATGAACTTGTATTTCTTGAGGTCCTCGGCTTTGATGCGGGCCACGTCGACCAGCGGGAAGTCGTACTCAGGCTTGAGAGCTTCGACGATCATGCCAGCTGCCACTTCGGTGTTTCCGGTGGCTGTGCCAAAAAGGACTGCAACGCTCATGACAGGACTCCAGTAAAATTTTAATTGAGACTCAGTAGCTGGTGCTCAATTTTTAAGATAGCGAACCAGGGGAAAAGGACAAGTCACGTTTCCCCGACTGGCCGGCGGTGCAAAACTTCCATATCAACCATGCTGCTGGCCTGTGATGGAGTATGCTCAGAGGATGATCACGACCCGACCTGCCACGCCTGAGGATGTCCCTGCAGTACTGCCCATGGTCAGGCAGATCTGTGAACTTCACCGCCAGTGGGACCCGGCTCGTTACACGCCCGCTGGCGACCCGGCTGATCGCTACGAGGGCTGGCTGCGCCAGCGCGCCATCGACCCGCGCAGCGTCTTCCACGTGGCCCAGCAGAGCAACCGACTGGTGGGCTTCATCGTGGGAACCCTTGAGAAGGAAATACCCGTCTACAGCCTGAAGGAGTATGGCTTCATCCACGACCTGTGGATCGAGCCCGATGTGCGAGGCCAGGGCGCGGGCAGCCAGCTGGCCCAGGCCGCGATTGACGCCTTCGCCCGCATTGGCGTGAAGCAGATCCGCCTGGATACCGCCAGCGCCAATGACGCCGCTAGAAAACTGTTTGCTCGTTATGGCTTCCGCCCAAGTACCATTCAGATGCTGCGGGAGATGGGAACGTGAGATGCGGACATCTCTGAACTGGGCCTGTCTTTCTGCAGCATAAGAGTAAGAGACAGTGCGAACCCTGAAGTTTGAAATCACAGACCAACCCAACAAAAAAACCTCGGCGTGCACCGAGGTTTTTCGTGTTGATGGATCATTGCCTTACGCCGGCTTGGGCGCTTTGGCGGGGGCTGGCGGGGCTCCCTTATTCGGGTCTGACTGCGACTGCTGGATGATCAGGCCGATGATGGCCGGGACCAGGACCAGCAGGGGCAGGACCATCGCGTTGTCATGCAGGCTCTGGATGATCGTCGATCGCCAGGCGGGAACCTGCAGCAGCAGCGACAGCGCGCCGAAGAGGGCGATGGTCGCACCGCTCACCGAGGTGAAGAGCACCACCGAGAGCTTGAAGAGAATAAAGGCCAGCATGCCGCAGACGATCAGGCCGATCAGTGCGCCGACCCAGTAGGTCTGCTGCGAAGGATCAGGCCTGGCGGTGTTGTTGACTGTCGCCAGGATCGCCGACCAGGCGTTGGCGCCAAGGAACGCACCCACCAGACCGCCGACGATGGCCACGGCGTACTTCATCAGCGGCCAGCAGGCCACGCCCAGCAGCACGGCCAGGCAGGCGGCGACGATGTAGTTCTTATCCATCATCCCGCCCAGGTAGTAACCCATGCAGGCGCCGATGCCCAGCGCCAGAGTGATGGTCACTGCGCGGTAGTAGCGGTAGCCGCTGAGCAGGCAGGCGATGCCCGCTGCCAGGAAGATGGTGGACCAGACGATGGACAACTGCTCAAGATGATTGAGCAGATCGCTGGGCTGGGTGAGGGTATCGGGTCGGCCGAAGATTCTTGCGAGGATGCCGATGACATTGCTATCACTGGCGGCAAGCAGGGTGGTCATGGTCGGGCTCCTGTCACGATGGACACAGACGACAACGATCAGCCAATGCCGGGGTATGAACCGCGGGCATCGGCCTTGGAATCAGTTATCGGTTCGCCGTCGCTGTAAAGTCCACTGAATTCCGACCCCCATAGCAGTTATCAGACCCAGTGTCACCAGGCAGGCTGCCATGCGGTCATCCAGAGCCTCGAGCAGGCTGGGGTTGTACTGGGCAAAGAACGCGATACAGCCGCCTGCCATGAACAGTGAGCCCAATAGGGAGGAGCCCGTCGCCGCGCCCAGGGAGGGGAAGATCAGCCCAAGCACCAGACCGATGATGGCTCCGATGCCCGCGGCGGAGATGATGGTGGTCCGGGAGGATTCGGGCAGCTCCTGCCAGTAAGCCTGAAGCTTATCCCAGGGGCCTTTGGCAATTCGGCTGATCTTTTCCAGAACGCCCGAAGCGGTGAGCGAGTTCTGATCTTCTTTCAGTTCGTCCCGGGTCTGGCGGGCCTCGTCGCGGACGGATTCGACCAGGGCCTGCGTATCGTCTGCCAGATCAGGCCGCTGGCCCGAGCCCTGGATGAAATGGGCCACCGCCGGGGCGGTCAGGCCGAGAATGACGCACAGCGCCATCGCCAGACAGAGGCGATACACCACCCACCCCAGCACGCCGCCGATGACGCCGCCAATAACAAGCCACAGAGGCAGCAGCCCGCGATCGCCTGTCAGGTGGCAGACACCAGCCGCCGCCAGCATGCCCACGAGGATCCATACGCCCGTGCAGGCAGGGCGGGCCAGGCGTTTACCCATCAGCCAGAGAATGATGCCCAGCATGATGGATACCAGTGCCAGACCCTGAATGAAATACGGGGCCAGCGTCTGCATGCTGGGCAGTGAGGAAAACCAGGTTGAAGCGTCACTCATGGGCAAAATTCCATACAGGCCGCGGTTCCAGCCTGCTTCTACATAAAGTATCGCCCAAATCTCGCATCAATCGTTACAATGCGCGATCTATGACACAGCCTAATGATCATGATACGCAGCAACTGGCCCCTTTACGCGCCAAGATTGACCAGCTCGACAGGCAGATTGTCGAACTGCTCAACGAGCGTGCCAAGGTGGTCGTGGAAATCGGCCACATCAAGCGCAAGGGTGTGACGCCCATCTACGTGGCTGATCGCGAGCATCAGGTGCTTTCGCAGATCCGCAGCTACAACAAGGGCCCGCTGCCTGACAGCTGTCTGACCGCCATCTGGCGTGAACTCATGTCGGGCAGCTTTGCGCTGGAGCGCAACCTGCGCATCGGCTTCCTTGGGCCGCAGGGCTCGTTCAGCCACATGGCCGGCCGACGCAAGTTCGGCGCGTCGGTCCAGTACGTCGAGATGGAAGATATCGCCAGCGTGTTCCAGCAGATCATCCGTGGCGAGGTCGATCTGGGCCTGGTCCCCATCGAAAACTCGGGCATCGGCGGTATTGGCGAAACGCTCGACTCCTTCCTGGAATATCCCGTTCAGGTCTGCTCGGAAGTGCTGCTGAACATCCACCACCACCTGCTGGCCAGGTGCCCTGCAGATCAGGTGAAGAAGATCTACTCCAAGCCTGAAGTCTTCAAGCAGTGTCGCAAGTGGCTGGCCAGTTCCTTCCGCGACGCCCAGCGCATTGAAGTGGGCTCGAGCTCCAAAGCTGCCGAGATCGCAGCCAGCGAGCCCGGCGCAGCGGCCATCGCTTCCTGGCTGGCTGCTGAGCACTATCAGCTCAACACCCTGCAGGCCAACATCGAGGACAACCCCAACAACATCACCCGCTTCTTTGTCATCTGCAAGGAAGCGCCCGCGACTTCCAGGCCCACGGGTGATGACAAGACTGCCATCATGTTCACCACGATGCACAAAGCCGGTGCGCTGGCGGAAGTGATTGACGTTTTCCGCGCCATGGGTCTGAACCTGACCCACATCGACAAGCGCCCCAGCAAACAGGTGAACTGGGAATATTATTTCTTCATCGACTTCATGGGCCATCAGAAGGAAGACCACGTGGCCAAAGCCATCGAAGCCGCCCGCAAGCACTGCCTGCAGCTGACGGTGCTTGGCAGCTTCCCCTGTGCCCGCGAAGTGCTCTGAGTCTGAAATCTCGCCGCAGAAAGAACAAAGCCCAGGTAAGCGATACCTGGGCTTTTCTTTTCGATTGAATTGACGAGCCTCACACTCCGGCGCGGGTGCGCAGGTTGTCCAGCACGTTCATGAAGTTGATGTAGCTGTCGTAGGGCGATTCGTATGGGTTGAAGTACTTATGCACGTCGCCATCGGCGAAGTATTTCGTGCACATGTAGTAGAAGTGATCGCTGGTGGTGAGCCTGCGCCAGTCGGTCAGCAGCTGCGCATCACCGGTGGCTTTGATGGGGCCTTCAAGACGGTAGAGCTCGTGCAGCGCGTTGGACTGCATGGCGTTACCCAGCCAGGCCGACAGATCACGCTCAGTATCCGCCCAGGAGATCATGTGGGGCACGTCATATTCGCCCACAGGCTCCTGCGACTGCGCACACTGCGAAGGCGTCTTGAAATCGTTCCCCGAAGCCAGAATCGTTTCAGGCAGGGCAGACAGGAACTCGAAGATGCCCGTATCGGCCCACTGATGTTCGCCGAAGGTTTCGTAATCCATGAACAGATTGCAGAAGAAGCCGTCGCCGTTGATCTGATTCACCCAGCGGGCGAACTTCTCGGCGGTCAGTGGCCATTCGCTCCAGCTGCGGTTGGAGAAGCGGAAGGCGATGTCATCGCTGAGCCTGTAATTCTTCAGCAGCAGCCGGATGTCATGATCGCCTGGCGGACGATAGAGATAGTTAGGCGAGCGGAAGCCAAGCACATGGTCCGCGCCCTCGGCGATGATGGCCTTGTGGCGCCCCATGCCTGCGATGTACTGGGCCAGCTCATTGTTGTAGATCAGCTCGGTGTTTCGGAAGACTGTGGGCGTCTGGCCGAAGGTGTCCTGCATGAGTTTGGCGTGCATGTCGATCTGCTGGCGGAACTCATCGCGGCTGTAGAGAAACGACAGGCTGTGGTAATACGTCTCACCGATGAACTCGACGCACCCGGTCCCGGCCAGGTCCCGCAGCAGATCGATCATTTCCGGGCAGTAGTCGCGCAGCTGTTCCATCACGCAGCCGGTCAGCGAGTAGGCCACGCGGAACTGGCCATCATGCTTGCGGACCAGATCGAGAATCAGCTTCGTGGCGGGCAGGTAGCACTTCTCGGCCACCTTGTGGAGGATGGCGGCGTTGCGGTGGGGGTCGAAGTAAAAATGGTCGGTATCAAAGACGCTGTAGCGTTTCAGGCGGTAGGGCTGGTGAACCTGAAAGTAGAAGCAGACCGATGCCATGGCGTCTCCTGTCTGGCCAGTTTAAGCGGAAATGGGCACGCTCCCGGGGGTTCAGGGCTCCACCCCGCTGCATCATTATCGTATGGACCGGGCTGATCCGTGCAATGTTAAGCGTTTGTCCCGCCCGTCAGACCGCCCATACATAGCTGACAGGGCAGGGTTTGGCTATACTCTCTGGCCTGATTTGTCACACCAGCAACCCGCATTGAATGGACCCGCGCATGGTTAGCAGCGCTGAGATTCGCAGACAGTTCATCGCGTACTTCGAACAGAAGCACCAGCATCGCTTTGTGCCCTCGTCGCCTGTCGTCCCGCTTGACGACCCGACCCTGCTGTTCACCAACGCGGGCATGAACCAGTTCAAGGACGTCTTCCTGGCCACCGGCCGACGCGATTACACTCGCGCTGCCAACACCCAGAAGTGCATCCGCGCCGGTGGTAAGCACAACGACCTCGAAGACGTGGGTAAGGACACCTACCACCACACCTTCTTCGAAATGCTGGGCAACTGGTCGTTCGGTGACTACTTCAAGAAGGAGTCCATCGACTGGGCCTGGGATCTGCTGGTCAACGTCTGGGGTCTGGACCCCACGCGCCTGCACGCCACCTACTTTGAAGGCGACCCGGCCGAAGGCCTGGAGCCCGACGAAGAAGCGCGTCAGCTCTGGCTGCAGTATCTGCCTCCTGAACGCGTGCACCCGGGCAACAAGAAGGACAACTTCTGGGAAATGGGTGACACCGGCCCCTGTGGTCCGTGTACGGAAATCCATATCGACCGCACGCCTGACAAGTCGGGCGGTCACCTGGTCAACGGCGGCGATGCTCGCGTGATGGAAATCTGGAACCTGGTGTTCATCCAGTTCAACCGCAATGCATCAGGTACGCTCTCACCGCTGCCCGCCCGTCACGTGGATACGGGCATGGGCTTTGAGCGCATCTGCGCCGTCATCGCCAGCAAGGACAAGGGCTACGACCCGAACATTGGCAACTACGATACGGACGTGTTCGCTCCGATCTTCGCCGCCACGGCCAAGCTCACCGGCGCTCGTCCTTACACCGCGGTGCTCGAGGACAGGCTCGACACGGGCTACCGCATCATCGCTGACCACATCCGCACGCTGACCTTCGCGCTGACCGACGGCGCTGCTCCGGGCAACGAAGGGCGTAATTACGTGCTTCGTCGTATTCTCCGCCGCGCTTCGCGTCAGGGCTGGCAGGTCTTCAACATGAAGGAGCCCTTCCTCTACAAGCTGGTGGATGCGGTGGTCGCCGCGATGGGCGATGCTTTCCCCGAGCTCAAGAAGAACCCGCAGCGCGTGGCTGATCTGATCCGCGAGGAAGAAGAATCCTTCGGCCGCACGCTCGAGCGTGGCATCGCGCTCTTCGAGCAGGCCGCCCAGAAGGGCCAGGGCAGCATCCCGGCCGAGGACGCCTTCAAGCTGCATGACACCTATGGCTTCCCGCTGGACCTCACGCAGGTGATGGCCGAAGAACGCGGTCTGAAGGTGGACGTCAAGGGCTTCCATCAGCTGATGGAAGATGCCCGCAACCTCTCGCGCGCCGGTGCGACGGCTCACGGCGCTGACGTGCTGGTTGAAATCGTCCAGAAGAACAACCCCTCGGCCACCACGTTCAAGGGTTATGAAACCGCTTCGTGGACCGGTGAAGTCGAAGCCCGCTTCTACAACACCCAGGCCGAGCATGCCGACAAGCCTGTCACGCTGGCCCGCGCTGGCGATGCTCTGGCGCTGACGACCAGCATCACGCCTTTCTACGCGGAATCAGGCGGTCAGGTTGGCGACAAGGGCCAGATCACCAGCGCCAGCGGCGCGGTGTTTGTGGTGGAGAACACCGTCAAGGTTGGCGAAGTGTTCTTCCACCTGGGCCATGTTGAGAAGGGCGAATTCGCCTCGGGCAATCAGACCCTGACGTTTGAAGTCAACAGAGTCCGCCGCAATCTGATCTCGGCCAACCACACCACCACGCACGTGATGAACCGTGCGCTGCGTGCGAAGGTCAACCCGCAGGCCGATCAGAAGGGCTCGCTGGTGGATGATCAGAAGCTGCGCTTCGACTTCTCGCACGGCGCGGCTCTGACGCCTGAGCAGATTCAGGAAGTCGAAACGATGGTCAATGCTGACATCGCGGCGGACCTTCCTGTGTACTTCGATTTCGTCCCGCAGGAACAGGCTCTGAAGATCAACGGCCTGCGTGCGGTGTTTGGTGAAAAGTATCCGCCTGTGGTGCGTGTGGTTTCCATCGGCCGCCCTGTGGCGGAACTGGTGGCCAACCCCTCCGACAGCCGCTGGGCGAATCTGTCCATCGAATTCTGTGGTGGCGTGCACCTGCCTAAGACCGGCGATGCCGAAGGCTTCGTCATCGTGTCGGAAGAAGCGGTGGCCAAGGGCGTGCGTCGTATCACAGCTCTGACGGGCGCTGCAGCTCACAAGGCTGCGGCCCAGGCTCAGCTCCTGCTCACGCGTCTGGAAGGCCTCAAGTCGGCCGACCCCGCCCAGCTGGCCAGTGCGATTGCGGAAGTTTCGGCTGAGCTCAACGCTTCGACGCTGCCTGCGATCTCCCGTGCGAAGATCCGCGATGGCATCGCTGAGCTGCAGAAGATCGTCAAGGATTACGAACGCCAGAAGAGCAAGGCCAACGCCGGCGCTGCGGTCGACCTGGCCCGCGAAGTGGCCGACAACGCTCTGGGCAATCTCATCGTCCATGCCTTCGAGGATATGGATGGCAACGCCCTGCGTGACGCGATGGACGTGATCCGCAAGAAGAAGCCCGAAGCATCGCTGCTGCTGGGCGCGGTCAGTGGTGACAAGATCGCCTTCATCGCCGCAGTTCCGCAGGATGCGATCCAGAAGGGCCTCAAGGCCGGCGACTGGGTCCGCGAAGTGGCCAAGGTCGCTGGCGGTGGTGGCGGCGGCCGCCCCGACATGGCCCAGGCCGGCGGTAAGGACGCCACCAAGCTCCACGAAGCCCTCGAAGTGGGCAAGGCCTACGCAACCAGCAAGCTCGGCTGAATCCTCAGCTGCTGAATATGAGTGAAACGCATCGCCATCGATTCAAGCCGGTGGCGATGTTTTTTTAGGGGGTCATCGATAACCCCGTCGCCCATCCGCCGCGCATGAAAAAACGCCCCGCAGGTCAACTGCGAGGCGTTGGGTTTTGGAATCAATGAATCCAGCTACGATCAGTCGCGGTAGCCGGCGTTCTGGTGGGCGCGGGGCTTGCCGCCGGGCTTGCCACCACGGTAGCCGCCGCCACCCTGGCCGCCACGCTTTTCGCCGCGGAATCCGCCGCCCTGGCCGCTGCGGTTGTCACCCTTGAAACCGCCCTTGCGGGGACGGTCGGAGTGCTGCGTCTGCGACTGGTACTCGCGGGGCTTGTCCGCACGCGGGGCGTGCTGCTGAGGCTGACGGTTTTCACTGCGACCCTCGCGGCTATCACCGGCGACGACCGCGACATTTTCACGCGGCTGGGCGAAGCCTTCCGGCGCACCGGCGGTGTAGGGACGGGCCGACTTGCTGTTGTTCTTATGGCGCGGGTTGAACTGGCCCTTGCTGCCACGGCCGGGCAGCGGGGGAGCCGAGCGGGGACGGTCCGGGTCGAAGCCGATATTGGCTTTGGACTTCTTGAAGCCACGCTCACGCTGGGCCTGCTGTTCTTCCGGCGTAGGTTCCGACGGAGGCAGCGGATTTTCCAGCACGGGCAGCTGACGGCGGACCAGGCGTTCAATGTCACGCAGGTAGCCACGTTCTTCCCGATCGCAGAAGCTGATCGCAATGCCCGACGCACCGGCGCGAGCCGTGCGGCCGATGCGGTGAACGTAAGTTTCAGGCTCGTTGGTCACGTCGTAGTTCACCACGTGGGTGATGCCATCGACGTCGATACCACGCGAAGCGATGTCGGTCGCCACCAGCACGCCGACGCGGTCGTTGGCGAAGTCGGCCAGTGCACGCAGGCGGGCAGGCTGGCTCTTGTTGCCATGGATCGCCACGGCGGGAATGTTCTGGCGTTCAAGCTTCTTGACGACGAAATCGGCGCCATGCTTGGTGCGGGTGAAGACGATGGTGCGATACATCGGCTGATTCTGCAGCAGATGCGTGAGCAGCGCGGCTTTGTCGCGCTTGGCCACCAGGTACACGCCTTCTTCGATGCGCTCGGCAGTGGTCGATTCGCGGGCCACTTCGGCGACAACCGGGTTGGTCATCAGCGAGTCGGCCAGCTTGCGGATCGGGCCGGGCATCGTGGCCGAAAAGAGCATCGTCTGCTTCTTCTCAGGCAGCAGCGAGACGATGTGCTTGATGTCGGGGAAGAAGCCCATGTCGAGCATGCGGTCGGCTTCGTCGAGCACGAGCATGCTGATGGAGCGAAGGTCGATGTGGCCCTGTTCAACAAGGTCCTTCAGGCGGCCGGGGGTGGCCACGAGAATGTCCACGCCGCGACGGATGGCGTCGACCTGCGGGTTCTGGCTCAGGCCGCCACAGATGATGGTGAAGCGGATGTTGTGGCCGCGCGAGAACGGGCGGAAGTAATCGGCAATCTGCGTGGCCAGTTCACGTGTCGGGCAGAGCACCAGACAGCGGGGGCGACGATGGCCCTGAACGTTTTCCTTGGCCAGTCGCTCGATGGCGGGGATGGCAAAGGCCGCAGTCTTGCCCGTCCCGGTCTGGGCGCAGCCCCACACGTCACGACCCTGCAGCGCGGCGGGAATCGCCAGCGCCTGAATGGGCGTGGGGGTGGTGTAGTTGAGTTTTGCGAGCGTAGCGAGCGTAGATTCAGACAATGACAGATCGGTAAACAGCATCGAGCATTCTTTCCGTGGCTAATCCACTGGTGGAGAGTTGCGCACCAGCACCATGGCCACGGCAAGCGCCGAATAAAAGCCGGTCAGTACGCGGTACAACTGTTGTTCGAGGGTCGATCCGATTCCCGTCAGGAGGACGGGCATCCGCTCGAGTATGGGTCAGTTCGAGCGATAAATGATCAATCGCGGCAGGCAGTTGTCAGCAAAAGTATACCACACAGTCCCGATTTGTCCATGATTACGTTTGAGATGGCTGCTTTTCGCCCGGGAACATGCAGTGCTTTTTCGCGTCTAAACCTGCAGAAACAGCCGCAGAAAACAGGCTTGCCATCTGCATGAAACGGGGGACGTGATGATGCAGAATAACCCAGTGAAATGGTCCGACGAAGGCCAGCTGATGATCGACCCGGCTCTCTACCGGCTGGCACGATATGGCCCGCCACCCGCAACAAAACAGCTGGTGTCAGAAATG
>Ga0182792_1000351_pt1 | contig 44910 bp, 38 predicted proteins | sample Passage237B_FD_130497 | JGI IMG/M metagenome (GOLD analysis project Ga0182792, IMG submission 130497) | Cellulose adapted compost microbial communities from Newby Island Compost Facility, Milpitas, CA, USA - Passage2 37B (version 2) (version 2) ...
GGGTCAGGCTATGGGCGCGGAAATCGGGATGCACGGCCACGCGCGCGACATCGATCAGGCGCGGTTGGCGTGCCCCATCGTAGGTCACGAGCTTGTAGTCGGCCTTTGCCGCCACGCAGTGCGCGGCGGGGAGAATGAGACCCGGCGCGATCAGCGCGCCGCTGCAGAAGGTGGCGCGCGAGCCGATGATCGTCACCACCGCCGCCGCCAGCGGCGGCTGCGCATTGGCCGCGCCGCCGACCATCGCGGACGCGGCGGAAGGCGCGCCGGCCGCGAGGCCGAGCGCCGTCAAGAAGGCTGCGATGCGAACCACGCCGCGCGTCATGGCGCGAGCCAAAACCGGTTGCGGCCGCGCTGTCAACCGCCCGTGAAGCAAGGAGCCACGATGTCCGCCGTTCTTTTGATCGCGCCCGCGGTCGAGCCATTGTCGGTCGCCAACGCCAAGGCGTTTCTCCGCGTCGCCCACGATGACGACGACACGGTGATCGCCTCGCTGATCGCCGCCGCGCGCGGCCAGATCGAGGCGCAGACGCGCTGCGCGCTGATCACGCAGACCTGGCGCGTGACGTGTGACGCCTGGCCGGCCGATCGTCGCATCCGCCCGCGCCTTGCGCCGCTGCGCTCGCTCGCCGCCGCGCGCGTGTTCGATGCGTCCGGCGCGCCGCGCCTGCTCGATGCGGGCGCGTTTGCTGTCGATACCGCGGCTGGCGCCATCGTCGTGCCGCTCGCGCCGGCGCTGCCGGGGCGTGCGGCGGGCGGCATCGAGCTCGATCTCGTCTGCGGCTTCGGCGAGGCGGCAAGCGACGTGCCGGAGCTCTTGCGTCACGCGCTGCGCACGCTGGTCGCGCACTGGTACGACAACCGCGGCCTCGTTGCCATCGGCCAGAGCATCGCGATGATGCCGGCCTCCGTCGCGGCGATGATCGCCGCCTACCGGGTGCGTTCGCTGTGAGCGTCGCCGGGCGGCTCAAGACGCGGCTGGTGCTGGAAGCGCCAAGCGAGACGCCGGACGGGCAGGGCGGCGTGACGCGCAGCTACAGCGCCGTCGCCACCGTATGGGCGGCGGTAACGCCGCTGCCCGCCCGCGAAGCTGTCGAGGCCGATGCCGCCGGCGCAACTGAGCGCGTGCGCATCGTGCTGCGCGACGAGTTTGCGCTGACGCTCGCCCACCGTTTTCGCGACGGCGCGCGCATCTACCGCGTCGCGGCGCTGAGCGTGCGCGAGCGCTTCATCGAGATCGATGCCGACTGTCGCATCGGTTAAATTTTTACGAGGCCCTCATGAGCGATCACGCCGGCGCGCTACGCGCCGCGATCTTTCAGGCGCTTGCCGCCGACAGCGCGCTCGTCGCCATGCTCGGTGGCGCCCGCATCCACGATGCGCCGCCGCCGAACGCGGTCTTTCCTTACGTCACGCTCGGCGAGACGCGGCTGATCGCGGCGTTCGCCGACGAGGTGCCGCTGATCGAGCACCAGTTGACGCTGCACGCCTGGTCGCGCCAGGGCGGCCACCGCGAGGCGCAGGCGATTGCCGCTGCGCTGCTCGCGGCGCTCGACGATGCGCCGCTTGCGCCGGCCGGCCATCGCCTCGTCAATCTGCGCTTCGCGCTGGCCGATATCCGCCGCGAGGCTGATGGGCGCACCTATCACGCCGCGGTCCGCTTCCGCGCCGTCACCGAACCGCTCGCGTAATTTTCAGGAGACTTGAATGGCCGCCCAGAAAGGCAAGGACCTGCTGATCAAGATGCACGACGGGACGGGCTTCGTCACTGTCGCCGGCTTGCGCAGCCGCCGCATCGCCTTCAACGCCGAGACCGTGGACATCACGCATGCCGAATCCGCCGAGCGCTGGCGCGAATTGCTGGCCGGTGCCGGCGTGCGCCGCGCGTCCGTCTCGGGGCGCGGGCTGTTTCGCGACGGCGCGTCGGATGCCCTGATGCGGCAGGCGTTTTTCGATGGCGCGACGCCGGCCTGTCAGGTGGTGGTGCCCGACTTCGGCATCGTCGAGGGGCCGTTCCAGATCGCCAGCCTTGAATTTTCCGGCGAGCACAACGGCGAGGTCAGCTTCGACGTCGCGCTGGAGTCGGCCGGCGCGCTGACCTTTACGGCGCTGTGAAGGACGATCGTGTCCCGGACGCGGTGCAGCGTGTAACGCTGCACCGCAGAGCCGGGACCGCCGCAAAAAATACTTTTGGCGATCCCGGGTCAGCGCCGCACGCTAACGCGCTGCGTCGCGCCCGGGATGTGTGCCCTCCGGGAGCTTGAAACCATGGCCAACAGACATCGCGGCGAGATCGACGCCGACCTGGGCGGCCGCCGCCGCACGCTGGTGCTCACCCTCGGCGCACTGGCCGAACTGGAAGCCGCGTTCGGCGCGGCCGACCTGGTGGCGCTGGCCGAGCGCTTTTCCAGCGGGCGGCTCGCCGCGCGCGATCTGATCCGCATCATCGGTGCCGGCCTGCGCGGCGCGGGAGAAGCCATCTCCGACGACGAGGTGGCGGCGATGACCGCGCCGGGCGGCGCGGCCGGCTTTGCGCGTATCGCCGCCGAGCTGATCGCGGCGACCTTTGCCGACGCGGCATGACGCCGTTTCCATGGGACGAGGCGATCGGCTTCGCGCTCGGTGTGCTGCGGCTGTCGCCGGAGGCGTTCTGGCGCATGACGCCGCGCGAACTGGCCCACGCCATTCGCGCCGTGCGCGGCGCGGCGCCATCGCCCCTGAGGCGCGCCGAGTTCGATGCGCTGCTGCGGCGCTTTCCTGATACCGACGACAGGAGCCGGCGAGATGGCTGACGACGACATCGCAAGAATGACCGAGACCGCCGACATGCTCGATGCGCTCGCCTTGCGCACGCGCGACCTGGAGGTCTCGGCCAACTCGTTCGCCCGCGCCATGACGCGGGCCTTTTCAAGCTCCGTCACCGGCGGCAAGCAGTTCGACGACGTTCTGAAGTCGCTGACGCTGCGCATCTCCGATCTCGCCGTGCGCATGGCGTTCAAGCCGCTGGAGCGCGGGTTGGCGAGCGGTCTCGAAAGCCTGTTTTCCGGCCTGTTCGGCAGTGGCGGACCATCGCTCACCGCGGCGACCGGCGCCGTCAAGCCGTTCGCAACCGGCGGGGGGATCGGCACGCCGACCTATTTTCCGATGATCGGCGGCGGCGTCGGGCTGGCCGGCGAGGCGGGGCCCGAGGCGATCATGCCGCTGGCGTGCGGCCCCGACGGCCGCCTCGGCGTGCGTGGCGGCGACGGTGGCGCGGCCACCGTCGTCAACGTCACCATCGCCACGCCCGACGCCGAGAGCTTTCGCCGGTCGGAAAGTTTTGTCGCCGGCCAGATTGCGCGCGCCGTGGCGCGCGGTCGCCGCAGCCTGTGAGGCGCCATGACCGGATTTCACGAGGTGCAGTTTCCGCTCGACATCGCGCTGAAAAGCGCGGGCGGGCCGCAGCGCCGCACCGAGATCGTCACCTTCGGCTCCGGCCGCGAGCAGCGCAACGCGCGCTGGGCCCATTCGCGGCGGCGCTACGACGCCGGCTACGGCGTCAAGACGCTCATTGAGTTGCAGCGCGTGGTGGCGTTCTTCGAGGAGCGGCGCGGCCAGCTCTACGGCTTTCGCTGGCGCGACCGGCTCGATCATTCCTCCGCCGCGCCGGGCGCCGCGCTGTCGCCGCTCGACCAGGTGCTCGGCGTCGGCGACGGTGCGCGCACGACGTTTGCGCTTCTCAAGACCTATGGCGAACTGCACGCGCCCTATGCCCGGCCGATCGCAAAGCCGGTCGCCGGCAGCGTGCGCGTCACGGTGGGCGGCGAGGAGGTCGAGAACGGCACCGCGTTCACCTGCGACAGCGCCACCGGAGTGGTGAATTTCCTTCCCGGCCATGCGCCGGCCGATGGCGCGGCGGTGCGCGCCGGCTTTCTGTTCGACGTGCCGGTGCGGTTCGACACCGACTATCTCGAGGTCGATCTGTCGGCGTTTGCCGCCGGCGCCATTCCAAAAATTCCGTTGATCGAGATCAGGGTGTGAGATGCGCAGCCTTCCGTCCGCCTTGCAGGCAAAACTCGACGCCGGCGTCACCACGCTGGCGCAGTGCTGGAAGCTCAAGCGCCGCGACGGCATGGTCGTCGGCTTCACCGATCACGACGTCGACCTTGTCTTTGACGGCGTCACCTTTCGCGCCGGCACCGGCCTGTCGGCCTCGGAGGCGACCAGCCGCTTCGGCCTCGCCGTGGACGGCGCGGAGATTGCCGGCGCGCTCAGCGACGACTCGTTGAGCGAGCGCGATCTCGCCGGCGGCCGTTACGACGCCGCGACCGTCGAGACCTGGCTGGTCGATGTCACCGACGTCGGCTTGCGGGTCCTCACCGCGCGCGGCACGCTCGGCGAGGTGCGGCGCGAGGGCGCGACCTTCGGCGCCGAGCTGCGCGGGCTGGCCGATGCGCTGGCGCAGGGGAGCGGCCGGCTTTACGCCGCGCGCTGCGGCGCCGATCTCGGCGATGCGCGCTGCCGCGTCAATCTTGCCGCGTCGGCGTTGCGCGGCAGCGGCGCCGTCGTTGCGGTCGATGGCGTGTCGCAGTTCACCGCGAGCGGGCTGGCCGGCTTTGCCGACGGCTGGTTCAGCGCCGGCCGGCTCGCCTGGACCAACGGCGCCAATGCCGAGCTTGCGATGGAAGTCAAAATCCATCGCAAGGCGGGCGGCGTGGTCCGCATCGTGTTGTGGCAGGCGATGGCCGATGCGATCTCGCCCGGCGACGCCTTCGTCGTCACCGCCGGCTGCGACAAGCAATTTTCGACCTGCCGCGACCGCTTCGGCAACAGCGTGAATTTTCGCGGCTTCCCGCACATCCCCGGCAACGATTTTGTGCTGAGCTATCCGCGCCCCTCCGCCGCGCGCGGCGGGAGGTCCGACCCATGAGCGCTCGTCATCTGTCGCGCGAGGCCATCGTGGCCGAGGCGCGAAGCTGGATCGGCACGCGCTATCGCCATCAGGCCTCGGTCAAGGGCGTCGGCTGCGACTGCCTCGGCCTGGTGCGCGGCGTGTGGCGCGCCTGCGTCGGCGCCGAGCCGGAGGTGCCGCCGCCTTATGCGCCGGACTGGGCCGAGGCGCGCGGCCGCGACACATTGATCGAGGCGGCGACGCGCCACCTCGTCGCCGTGCCGCGCGATGCGTTCGCCGCCGGCGATGTGCTGCTGTTCCGTTATCGCGAGGGGTGTGTCGCCAAGCACGCGGCGATTGCCGTGAGCCGCGAGACGATGATCCACGCCCACGATGGCGCCTGCGTCTGCGAGGTGGCGATCACGCCATGGTGGCGGCGGCGCATCGCGCGCGCTTTTCGTTTTCCGGGAGCGGTTTGAAGTGGTTTCAAACCGTACTGATGTCGCTGCCACGACCTCGATGCGCCCCCTCTCCCCGCTGGGGAGAGGGTTGGGGTGAGGGGCTGACAGAACCATCGATAGGTCCTGACCCCTCACCCGGATCGCTCGCGCGATCCGACCTCTCCCCATGGGAGAGGTGAAACCAGTTTGCATCACGATTCAATCCAAGCGGAGATCTAGATGGCGGCGCTGGTTCTGTCGGTCGCGGGTGCGGCGGTCGGCTCGGTGTTCGGCCCGGTCGGCGCCATCGCCGGCCGCATGGTCGGAGCGCTGGTCGGCAACATGCTCGACCGCTCGCTGACCGCGACGCCGGGCAAGGACGTCGAAGGGCCGCGGCTCGCCGATCTCGACGTCATGGCCTCCAGCGAGGGCGCGCCGATCCCGCGCGTCTACGGCCGTGCCCGGCTCGCCGGTCAAGTGATCTGGGCGACGCCGCTGGAAGAGGTCGTCACCGTTTCGGACAACGACTCCGGCGGTGGCGGCGGCAAGGGCATGCTGTTCGCGGGCGGCGGCAGCGGCGGCGGTGGCAACGGCACCACCACGACCTATTCCTACTTCGCCAACTTTGCTGTCGGGCTGTGCGAAGGGCCGATCGCGCGCATCGCCCGGGTGTGGGCCGACGGCAAGCCGCTCGATCTGTCGGGCGTTGCCATGCGGCTGCATCGCGGCGACGAGGCGCAGGCGCCGGACGGCCTGATCGTGGCGCGCGAGGGCGCAAGCCACGCGCCGGCCTATCGCGGCCTCGCCTATGTGGTGTTCGAGCGCCTGGCGCTGGCCGACTTCGGCAACCGCATTCCGCAACTGTCGTTCGAGATCGTGCGCCCGGTCGGCCGGCTCGAGCGCATGGTGCGTGCGGTGACGCTGATCCCCGGCTCGACCGAGTTCGGCTACGAGCCGGCCGAGGTGGCGCGCATCATGGGGCCGGGCGCTTACGCGCCGGAGAACCGCCACAGCGCGGCGGCGCGCTCCGATGTCGTCGCGAGCCTCGACGACTTGCAGGCGGTGTGTCCGCTGATCGAGCGCGTCGCCGTGGTCGTCGCATGGTTCGGCGACGACCTGCGCGCCGGCCACTGCACGATAGCGCCGCGCATCGACAACGCCGTGAAGCAGACGCAAGGCGCGACCTGGAGCGTCGCCGGCGTGACGCGAGCGACCGCGCGGCTGGTCTCGCTGGTCGACGGCAACCCGGCGTTCGGCGGCACGCCGTCCGACGACAGCGTGCGCCATCTCATCGCCGAGCTGAAGGCGCGCGGCCTGAAGGTGACGTTCTATCCGTTCGTGATGATGGACATTCCCGCCGGCAACGGCCGGCCCGACCCGTGGAGCGGCGCCGCCTCGCAGCCGGCCTATCCGTGGCGCGGGCGCATCACCTGCGATCCGGCGCCGGGGCGGCCCGGCTCGGTGCAGGGCACCGCGACGGCGGCAACGCAGGTCGCGCAGTTCTTCAGTGGCGGCGAGTGGAATTACCGCCGCATGGTGCTGCATTACGCGACCCTCGTGCAGGCGGCCGGCGGCGTCGAGGCGTTCCTGATCGGCTCGGAGTTCAAGGCGCTGACGCGCGTGCGCTCAGGGAGCGGCGTCTATCCGGCGGTCGATGCGCTGGTGTCGCTCGCCGCCGAGGTCAAGGCCATCGTCGGTGCGTCCACGCTCGTCACCTACGCCGCCGACTGGACCGAGTACGGCGCCGAGGTGGTGGATGCAGGTGCGCAGGAGGTGCGCTTTCCGCTCGACAAGCTGTGGGGCTCGCCGCATGTCGGTGCGGTCGGCATCGATTACTACGCGCCGCTCGCCGACTGGCGCGACGAGGCCGGCCATCTCGACCGCGCCGACGCCGCCTCGACCTACGATGTCGCCTATCTGCGCGGCAACCTCGCCGGCGGCGAGGGGTTCGACTGGTACTACACGGACGCCGGCGCACGCGCGGCGCAGGCGCGCACGCCGATCACCGATGGACTGAACAAGCCGTGGACCTTCCGCGTCAAGGATGTTTGGGCGTGGTGGGCGAACGCGCACCGCGAGCGCGTCGGCGGTGTCGAGCTTGGCCCCTCGACCGCATGGGCGCCGCGCAGTAAGCCGATCTGGCTCACCGAGATCGGCTGCCCGGCGGTGGACAAGGGCGCCAACCAGCCCAACGTGTTCCCCGATCCGAAATCGTCGGAGAGTTTCGTTCCTTACTTCTCCAGCGGCGCGCGCGACGACCTGATCCAGCGCCGCTATCTCGAAGCCGTGCTGACCGCCTTCGATCCGGCGTTCGGCGCATCCGACACGTTCAACCCCGTGTCGCCGGTCTATGGCGGGCGCATGGTTGAGCCCTCCGCGATCCACCTGTGGACCTGGGATGCGCGGCCCTATCCGGTGTTTCCGGCGGCGGGCGAGGTGTGGAGCGATGCGCCGAACTGGCAGACCGGGCACTGGCTGACCGGCCGTCTCGGCGGTGCGCCGCTCGATGCGCTGGTCGAGGCGCTCGCGGCCGACAGCGGCGTCACCGGCATCGATACGCGCGACCTGCGCGAGGTGTGTGACGGCTACGTCGTCGATCGGCCAATGACGCCGCGCGCCATGATCGAGCCGCTGGCGCAGGTTTATGCCTTCGATGCCACCGCCGCCGACGGCACGCTGCGCTTCATGCAGCGCGGCGGCGCGCCGGTCGCGGAGTTCACCGAGGACGATCTGGTCGATGACGGCAAGGGCGCGCTGTCGCGGCTGACGCGGGCGCAGGAGACCGAGCTGCCGCGCGAGGCGGCAATCGGCTTCATCGATGCGCTGATGGACTATCGCCATGCCGCCGCCACCTCGCGCCGGCTGGTCGGCGGCGCTGCCCGCGTGCTCGCCACCAACCTTGCCGTGATCACCAACGACGCCGCCGCCGCGCGCCGCGCCGAGATTTTTCTGCAGGACTTTTGGGCCGGGCGCGAGCGTGCCGAATTCTCGCTGGGCCAGCGCGCGCTGCGGTTGTCGCCGGGCGACGTGGTGGCGTTGACGCAAGGCGGACGACGGCGGCTGTTCGAGGTGTCCGATATCGTCGATACCGAGGCGCGGCGGATCGCAGCGCGCAGCATCGACCCGGAAGTGTTTTCGCTGCCGCTGGCGGCGCCGCGGCAGGCCACGGTCGCTCTGCCGGCGGCGAGCGGGCCGCCGCAGGTGTGGCTGATGGCCCTGCCGGCGATCGACGGCAGCGGGCCGCCGGTTGTCACCTGGCTCGCGGCGGCTTGCGATCCATGGCCCGGCGCGCTGACGGTGTGGCGCTCGGTGGATGGCGCGAGCTTTCAGCCGGCGCTTGCGGTGCCGGCGCCGGCCGTGGTCGGCGTCACCCTTGACGATCTGGCGCGCGGTCCGGCCAGCCGCTGGGATCACGGCGGCACGGTGCGGGTGCGGCTCGCCGGCGGCGTGCTCGCCTCGCGCAGCGATGCGCAGGTGTTCGAGGGCGCCAATGCCGCGGCGCTGCGCACGCCCGATGGCGCGTGGGAGGTGATGCAGTTCGCACATGCCGAGCTGGTTGCCGAGCGCACCTATCGGCTGTCGCGGCTGCTGCGCGGGCAGGGCGGCAGCGACCACGCCATCGCCGATGTGCTGCCGGCCGGCGCGCCGTTCGTGCTGCTCGATGCGCAGGTCGCGCCGCTGGCACGCGGGCTCGATGCGCTGGAGCGGCCGGTCAACCTGCGTATTGCCGCGAGCGGGCGCAGCCACGATGACGCAACGGCGACGGCGCTGACGCATGAGCCGCAGCCGACCGCGCTGAAGCCGCTGTCGCCGGTGCATCTGCGCGCGCGGCGGCAGGGCGACGGCGTTCATCTGACGTGGATCCGCCGCACCCGCATCGGTGGCGATAGTTGGGTCGGCGAGGTGCCGCTCGGCGAGGACGCCGAGGCGTATGCGCTCGACATCCTGTCGGACGGCGCCGTCGTGCGCAGCCTGACCGTCGAGACGCCGCACGCGCTTTACGCCGGCGCCGACGAGATCGCCGACTTCGGCGCGCCGCAGACGACGCTCGAGGTTCGCGTTGCGCAACTGTCCCGCACCATCGGCGCGGGGTTTCCCACTCATCTGACGCTGACGGTGTAACCGGCCATGAGCGAAACGACCAACCTCAAGCTGCCCTTCATCGAGGCGGCGCAGGCGCAGAAGCACGTCACCCATAACGAGGCGCTGCGCATTCTCGATGCCGTGATCCAGATCGCGGTGATCGACGTGCGTGCCATGCCGCCGTCCGCGCCGGAGGAGGGCGATCGCCACATCGTCGCCGCCGGCGCGGAAGGCGCATGGGAAGGCCACGACAACGCGCTTGCCGCGTTCGAGGACAACACCTGGCGCCTTGTCGCGCCGCGTCCCGGCTGGTGCGCCTGGTCGATGGCGGATGCCGCGCTGCTGGTGTTCGACGGTACCGGGTGGGGCGCGCAGGCGGGCGCGTCGTCGGAGGTGGAAAACCTGGCCCGGCTCGGCGTCAACACCGAGGCGGACGCCGACAACCTGCTGGCCGTCAAGTCCAACGCGGCGCTGATCGCGGCCATTGCCGAAGCCGACGACGGCACCGGCGATGTGCGGCTGCAACTGTCCAAGGAGAGCAGCACTGGCACCGCATCGGTGTTTTTCTCCGATAGCTATTCCGGCCGGGCCGAGTTCGGCCTGATCGGCGGCAACGTGTTCCGGCTCAAGGTATCGTCCGACGGCACGGCGTGGCAGGACGCCTTGAGCGTCGATCCCGCACGCAGCGTCGCCGCCGTGCCGCTCGATGCGCTGGCGCAGGGCGGATTGCAGATCAACGGCGCGATGGAGATCAGCCAGCAGCGCGGCGATACCGCCGTCACGCTCGCGGCTTCGTCCTCGTTGCAGAGCGCCTACACCGTGGACGGTGTCAAGGCGGTCTATCGCGGTTCGTTCGTCGCGGTGGCGCAGCAGGCCACGTCGCCGTTTCCCGGCACGGCCAAGGCGCTGCGCATCGGGATCGCGACGGCGCAGCCGACGCTCGGAGCCGGCGACGAATTGTCCATCGTGCTGCCGATCGAAGGAACGCGGGCCGCGCGGCTTGCGTTCGGCACGGCTGACGCGGCGCCCTTGTCGCTCGGCTTCTGGTTTTCGGCGCACCGGCCCGGCACCTATTCCGGGGCGATCCGCAACGGCGCCAACAACCGTTCGTTTCCGTTCACCTTTACGGTGGACGAGCCGGATACGCGGCAGTGGATTTCGTTGTCGGGGCCGAACGCCATCGCCGGCGATGTCGCCGGCACCTGGGCGAGGGACAACGCCCTCGGCCTGTCGGTCGTGATCTGCCTTGCCGGCGGCGCCTCGCGGCTCGGCACCGCCGGGGCCTGGAGCGCCGCCGACCGCTCCGGCGCCAGCGGCACCGCCAACGGCGTCGCCGCCACCAGCGACGAGTTCTATATCGGCAACGTCATCGTCCTGCCGGGCCTTTATCTGCCGACGCAGGAGCGGGCCGCTTTTGCGCTGCGCACGGCCGATGCCGAACTCGCCGCCTGCCAGCGCTATTACTGGAAGAACGTGTCGGTCACGGGCGGCGAAATGCTGGCGGTGCTGCAATGCTTTTCCGCAACCGGTGCATTCGGCTACGTATCCGATCATCCCGTGATCATGCGGGCGGCGCCTGCCATTGCCATGTCGGCGGCGGCTGATTTCCAGTTCTTTGTCTCCTCCGGCTCCGGCATCGCGATGGCCTCGCTGCCGGCCTCGAATACGTGGCGGGCCGATCCCCGAGGGTTTGGCCAGTACAGCGGCTTCGTGACGGCGGGCGGTCTGACCGCAGGCCATGCGACGGTGATGACCTATCGCCAGATCGGCGGCTTCATTGCCGCCGACGCCCGGCTGTAACAGGCGCGCGCCTCGATTTCCCAGAAGGTTTTTTGACATGACCTACGCAACCCTTGCGGCGGCGAATGCCGCGCGCTGGCATCGTGCCGTGCTGACGAAGGACGCCGCGTTCGCAGCGGCCGCGCACAAGCTGATGGCGGCGAAGGCCCGCTATGCCGCCGTCGCCGCGGAAACCGGCGTGCCGTGGTTCGTCATCGCCGTCATTCACCACCGCGAGTCGGCGGGCGATTTCCGCGGCATCCTGCACAACGGCGAAAGGATCATCGGCACCGGGCGCAAGACGACGCTGGTGCCGAAGGGGCGCGGGCCGTTCGCCTCGTGGGAGGCCGCCGCGGTGGATGCGCTGGCCAACTGCCATCCTTACGCCGCGCGCAACACCGACTGGAGCGTGCGCGGCACGCTGACGCTGATCGAGCGCTACAACGGCCTTGGCTATTTCAGCCGCGGCCTGCCGTCGCCCTATCTGTGGGCCGGCACCGATCAGTACGCGAAGGGCAAGTATGTCCGAGACGGCGTGTTCGATGCGAGCGCGGTGGACGGCCAGCTCGGCTGCGTCGGGCTGTTGATGGCGTTGCAACGCCTCGATCCGACGATCCGCTTCGCCGAAGCGCCGGGCGCGCCGCTCGCGCCCGCTGTCGCGACCGCCACCGCCGTCGTCGCCGGCGCGGCGGTGCCGGCTGCGGCCTCGGCGATGTCGTGGCCCGCGCTTGCCGCCGCTGCCGGGCTTGTCGCCGTGGCGGCGCTGGCCGCGTGGCTGATCTGGCGCGCCCGCCGCAAGCATTGAGGAGAGACCGATGGATTGGAGCAATCTTGCGAAGCAAGTGATGGCGCTCGGCGCGCCGCTGATTGGCACCGCGCTCGCCGGTCCCCTGGGCGGTGCCGCCGGACAGATTCTGGCCGGTGCGGTCGGCGCCGCCGCGCCGACGCCCGAGGCGGTGCAGGCGGCGCTGCCGGCGGCCGCGCCCGAAAAGCTCGATGACGCGGAGGCGCGCTGGGCAGAGGCGCTGCGCGCCGAGGCGCAAGCCGCCGGCATGGCCGCGACCGAGACGCAGCGCACCATGCGCGCCGAACTCATCGCCGAGGATGTTGTGCAGCGCTGGTGGCGCCCGCTCTATGCCGTCGAGCTGACGCTGGAATGCGCGGCGCTGTGGGCCATCGTGCTGCAAAAATTCGTCGCCGGCGACATTGCGCTGCTGACCACGCTGTTCGACGCCACCGCCCTGCTGGTCGCCTATTGGGGTTTTCGCTTCGGTGTGCTCGGCGTCTATATGAGCGGCCGCACCCGCGAAAAAGTCTGCGCCGCGACGGGACAGGATGCCCCGAGCGCGCTCGGCGGGCTCGTGAAGGCGATGGCCGCCAATCTTGCCGGTCGCAAGGGGGTGTTAAAGTAGCAGGCGGAAGCGATTCGGGGGCGTGACGGGACCGTATTTTTCGCCACAATCTCCCGGTCCATAAGGCGGCCCCAAGCCCGTCCATCAGCACGGAGATTTCCTTGCGCCTGCTCGTTGTCGAGGACGATCCCGACCTGAACCGCCAGCTCGCCACCGCGCTCGGCGAGGCCGGCTACGTCGTCGATCGCGCCTATGACGGCGAGGAGGGGCACTTTCTCGGCGACAGCGAACCCTACGACGCCGTGGTGCTCGACGTCGGCCTGCCGAAGATGGACGGCATCGCGGTGCTGGAGTCGTGGCGCAAGAACGGCCGCACCATGCCGGTCCTGATCCTCACCGCGCGCGACCGCTGGAGCGACAAGGTGCAGGGTTTTGACGCCGGCGCCGACGACTACGTCGCAAAACCGTTTCACCTGGAGGAGGTGCTGGCGCGCATCCGCGCGCTGCTGCGCCGCGCCACCGGCCACGCCCAGAGCGAACTCTCCTGCGGCCCCGTTATCCTCGACACCCGCACCGGCCGCGTCAGCGTCGACGGCAACCCGATCAAATTGACCTCCCACGAATACCGGCTGCTCGCCTACCTGATGCACCACGCCGGGCGCGTGGTGTCGCGCACCGAACTCGTCGAACACCTCTACGACCAGGATTTCGACCGCGATTCCAACACCATCGAGGTGTTCGTCGGGCGCATCCGCAAGAAGCTGGAGGTCGACATCATCCAGACCGTGCGCGGCCTCGGCTACCTGCTGACCCCGCCCGCCGATGCGCGCTGAGCGCCGCTCCAGTTCGCTCGCCACCCGGCTGTTCCTGTCGGCGACCGTCTGGGTGGTGGCGATCCTGGTCGTCACCGGCGTTATCCTGTCCTCGGTCTATCGCGGCGCCACCGAGCGCGCCTTCGACCGCCGGCTCAACCTCTATCTCCGCACCGTCATCACCGAGGTCAACCTGCCGGAGGATTCGCCGGACCGGCAGTTTCAGGCGCTCGGCGAGCCGCTGTTCGACCTGCCGCTGTCCGGCTGGTACTGGCAGATCGCGCGCACCGACGGCGACAAGCCGGAGGTGCGGGTATCGCGCTCCTTGTGGGATACGCGGCTGCCGAGCCTGGAGGACAGCGGGATCGCGCTCTCTGACGCCGGCGTGCGCATGGGCTATGTCGCGGGCCCGGACAACCAGATGCTGCGCATGGTGGAGCGGCCGGTCGATCTCGGCGCCGACGGAAAATTTCTGGTCGCGGTCGCCGGCGACGCCACCGAGATCTTTGACGAGACGCGCGCCTTCGACGTCTATCTCGGCGGCACCTTTCTCGCGCTCGGCGTGGTGCTGGTTTTGACCACGATCTTCCAGGTGCGTTTCGGCCTCGCGCCGCTCAAGCGCATTTCCGAGGCGCTGGCCAATATCCGCTCCGGGCGGGCCGAGCGGCTCGAAGGCAACTTCCCGGTGGAGATCGCCCCGCTCGCGCGCGAGACCAACGCGCTGCTCGACGCCAACCGCGGCATCGTCCAGCGCGCCCGTACCCATGTCGGCAACCTCGCGCATGCCATCAAGACGCCGCTGTCGGTGATCGTCAACGAAGCCAACGGCCGCCCCGGCGATCCGCTCGCCGCAAAGGTGCTGGAGCAGACCGGGGTGATCCGCGATCAGGTCACGCACTATCTGGAACGCGCCCGCATCGCCGCGCGCGTCACCGTGGTCGGCACCGTCACCGAGGTCGCCCCGGTGGTCGATGCGCTGCGCCGGACCATGGACAAAATCCATCGCGAACGCGGCCTTACCATTGCGGTCGAGTGCCCCGCCGGCGTGCGGTTCCGCGGCGAGCGGCAGGACCTTGAGGAGATGGCCGGCAATCTCGTCGATAACGCCTGCAAGTGGGCGCGCTCGAAAGTGACCGTAGCCGTGGTGCCGCGGGCCGGGCCGGCGGGCGCCGAGCGGCTGCGCATCGTCGTCGATGACGACGGCCCCGGCTTGTCGCCGGCGGAGCGCGAGCAGGCGGCGCGGCGCGGCCAGCGGCTCGACGAATCCAAGCCCGGATCCGGCCTCGGCCTGTCGATCGTCACCGAACTGGCCGCGCTCTACGGCGGCAGCCTGACGCTCGGCAGCGCGCCGGTCGGGGGCCTGCGCGCCGAACTGGTGCTGCCGGCGGCGTAAGCCGGGGGCACTTCTCGGCGCCTTCCTCAACCCGATCTTAACGGCGATACCGCCAAAATGGCCGGCCCGTCGAACCGGCAGAGTGCCGGGTCGCGGGCGTCGGGGCATCATGGACCGGTCGTCGCTCGAACGTCTGAGGGAGTTTCTCGTGCAGCTTGCGCCCGGCACGCGGGCGCTCCTGATGCGCGAGTGCGAACGTGTGCTGGCGCATGGCGACGACGCCGTGGCCCATCTGGTGCTCGGCGAACTGCGCAGCGCGGTGCGTGGAACCGACAACGAGCGCGCCCGTGGCATCGAGGCGCGGCGGCAGGTGTTCCGCCCGCTGGAGCCGTTCCTGGTCGATGCCGGAGCCGCGGTGTCGCCCGGCCGTATTCGCCGCCCAGCGCTGGAAGCGGTGTGGCAGTGGCTGTCGCAGGAGGCGCTGGTCGCGCCAACCCGCGACCTCGAGGCGGCACTTGAAGAAGCGGCCGGCAATGGCGCGCCCACGGCGGCGGTGGCCGCGCTGCGGGCCTATCGAGTGACGGCGGGCGAGGCGATCACCGCGGTGGTGGCGTCCGCCGCCGGGCGCGATGGCGAGCGGCTGCCGGCGCGGCTCGCGGTGCCCAAGGTCGCCGAGGACCTGGCGCCGATCGGCGCGGTGCTGGCCGCGCATGAGGCGCTGGAGAATTTTGCGGCGCGGCTGCCGCGCGCGATGACCGTGTTCGGCCCCTCGCAGATCGCCCTGATGCTCGCGGCGCTCGATGCGCCCTCGCTCAAGACGCCGCTGGTGCTGCCGTTCGCGCTCGCGACCGTGGCGGCGCGGCTCGCCGCGCCGTGGCAGATCGCGCGGTTGCCGATCCATATCGCCGGATCCGACGACGAGGTGCGGGTCGCAGGCGTGCCTTATGGCGTTGCCGTGACGATGGCGCTCGACGACCTGTCGCGGCTGTGCCGGGTGCTGCGCGCCGACATCCGGCGCGGCCGCTTCGATCACCTCGGCGATCATCTCAAGGCGGTGCACGATGGCGTGCGGGGCCTGCGCACCGAACTCGACCTGCGCAGCGATTCGACGTGGGGCCGCCAGCTCGCGGCGATCCGCAAGGATATTTCCAGCGCGCTGCAGGCCGAGATCGAGAGCGTGCCGGGACGGGTGCGGCGGTTGCTGCGGCCGCGCACCGATCGCGATATCGGCCCGACCACCCGGCTCGACCCGATCGAGATCGACGAGACGGCGGCGATGATCGGTCTTGTGGCGGTGTGCCGCAGTTTTGCCGGCGAGCTTGCGCTCAGCGAAGTGACCCAGCGCGCTTTCACCGAGTTGCAGCATTACGTCGAGCGCACGACCGCGGCTCTGGTCGATCAGCTCAAGGGAGCCGATACGCGCGCCCGCGCCTTCCGCCAGCATCAGGTCGAGGTCGCACTGCGCTTCTGCACCCCGTTGTTCGGCGCCGATTTCGCCGCCCTGATGGCGCGCGCCGCCGAAAACGCCGGACCCGTGCCGCGCCCCGCCGCGCGCACCGGCTGATTTTTCGATCTTCCCTCCGCATTTCCCAATAATCCGCCGAAAACGTCGCGCAAATGTCAATTGCGCGCGCGGGGCTTGCATGGTGTAACCCGGTCGCCTGATTGGAGGCGTTCCAGGTTTCGCGCAGGGCTCCGCCCGGGGGCGTACCTGTTTCCCCGAAACGACTGCTTGACTGTCGGAATTTCGATCGATGGCGTTATGGTTCGTGTTGGCTCTGATGACGGCTGCGGCGGTCTTTGCCGTGCTGTGGCCGTTGGGCCAGCGCAGCACCGGACGCAACGCGCCGGGCGAATCCGCCGTCTATCGCGACCAGCTTGCCGAGGTCGAGCGCGACCGGGCAAGCGGCCTGATCGGCGCGGCCGAGGCCGACGCCGCCCGCATCGAAATCAGCCGTCGCCTGCTTGCGGCACCGGACGCCAACGATGCGGGGCCGGGGGCGGGCAGCCTCAGGCTCCGGCGCGTGGTGGCGATCGTGGCGCTGGTCGGCCTGCCGCTGATCGGTGCCGGCCTTTATCTGCATCTTGGCACGCCGACGATGCCGGACTTTCCGCTGGCCGCGCGCGCCCGCGCGCCGCTCGCCACCGACTCGCTCGACCGTCTGGTGGCGCAGGTCGAGGCGCACCTCGAAAAGAATCCCGCCGACGGCCGCGGCTGGGAGGTGCTGGCCCCGGTGCTGGCGCGGCTCGGGCGCGACCAGGAGGCGGTCACCGCCTTCCGCAACGCGCTGACCCATAACGGCGAGACCGCCGCGCGCCGCTCCAACCTCGGCGAGGCGCTGGTCGTTGCCGCCGGCGGCGTCGTCACCGCCGACGCCAAGAGCGAGTTCCGCCGCGCCGTCGAGCTCGATGCCGGCGAGGCCAAGGCGCGCTTCTTCCTCGGGCTCGCCGCCGAGCAGGACGGTCGCCCCGACGAGGCGGCGTCGTCGTGGCGCGCGCTGTTGGCCGATGCGCCGGCCGATGCGATCTGGCGGCCGATGGTGACGGAGGCGCTGGCGCGCGTCGCCGGGCCGCAGGCGCCGGCACAGCCGCAGCCACAGGCGCAGGCACCGGGACCGACGCAGGAACAGATGGCGGCCGCCGCCGGCATGAGCGAGGGCGAGCGCACGGCGATGGTCCGCGGCATGGTCGAAGGTCTCGCGGCGCGGCTCAGGGACAATGGCGACGACGTGCAGGGCTGGCTGCGGCTGGCCCGCGCCTATATGGTGCTTGGCGAACCCGACAAGGCGCGTGCCACCCGCGAGGATGCGCGCAAGGCGCTTCATGCCGATGACGCGCGGTTGCGCCAGCTCAACGATGGCCTGAAGGCGCTCGGCCTATGAGGATGGCATCGGGCAGGGCGATGGACGATGGGACGGCGGCGCGCGCGCTGCCGGTGACGGGAACGGCATGACCAGGAAGCAGCGGCGGTTGACGATGATCGGCGGAGCGCTCGCGGTGCTGGCGCTCGCGGCGGCGCTGGTGCTCAACGCCTTCCGCGATTCAATCGTGTTCTTCTCGACGCCGTCGATGGTGGCGGAGAAGCACATCCAGCCGGGCCAGCGCTTTCGCCTCGGCGGGCTGGTCAGCAACGGCTCGATCAAGCGCGGCGACAATCTTCAGGTGACGTTCGAGGTCAGCGATGGCGCCGCCGCGCTGCCGGTGGTCTATCGGGGCATTCTGCCGGATTTGTTCCGCGAAGGGCAGGGCGTCGTCGCCGAGGGGACGCTCGACGGCTCCGGCCGGTTCGTGGCCGACACCGTGCTCGCCAAGCACGACGAGACCTATATGCCGAAGGACGTGGCCGATGCGCTGAAAAGCCAGGGCCACTGGAAGGACGACTACGACAAGGCCGGCGCCAAGGCGGACACCAAGTCGGCGGCCGGGTCGAATGCCAGTGCGGCAGGATCCGAGCCGCGGAGCCTGACGCAATGATCGCCGAGGCCGGCCACTATGCGCTGGTGCTGGCGCTGGCGCTGTCGCTGATCCAGTCGGTCGCCCCGATCGCCGGGGTGCGTTTGCGCGACGGCGCGCTGATGAATGTCGGCCGCGCCACGGCGCTCGCGCAGTTCGCTTTCGTTGCGGTGGCGTTCGGCGCGCTGACCTTGCTCTACGTCCTCTCCGATTTCTCCGTCCTCAACGTGTTCGAGAATTCGCACTCGGCCAAACCGCTCGTCTACAAATTCACCGGCGTGTGGGGCAATCACGAAGGCTCGATGCTGCTGTGGGTGACGATTCTGGCGCTGTTCGGCGCCCTCGTCGCGCTGTTCGGCAACCACCTGCCGCAGGCGTTGCGCGCGCTGGTGCTGGCGGTGCAGGGCTGGATCGGCGCCGCCTTCTACCTGTTCATCCTGTTCACCTCGAACCCGTTCCTGCGCGTTGCCAGCCCGCCGTTCGAGGGCCGCGACCTCAATCCGGTATTGCAGGACCCCGGCCTCGCGCTGCATCCGCCGCTTCTCTATCTCGGCTATGTCGGGTTCTCGGTGGCGTTCTCGTTCGCGGTGGCGGCGCTGATCGAGGGCCGGCTTGATGCCGCGTGGGCGCGCTGGGTGCGGCCGTGGACCTTGATGGCGTGGATTTTCCTGACGCTCGGCATCGCCATGGGCTCGTACTGGGCCTATTACGAGCTCGGCTGGGGCGGCTGGTGGTTCTGGGACCCGGTGGAGAACGCTTCGCTGATGCCGTGGCTGTCCGGCACCGCGCTTCTGCATTCCGCCGTGGTCATGGAAAAGCGCGATGCGCTAAAAGTGTGGACGGTGCTGCTCGCCATCCTGACCTTCTCGCTGTCGCTGCTCGGCACCTTTCTGGTGCGCTCCGGCGTGCTCACCTCGGTGCACGCCTTCGCCACCGATCCGACGCGTGGCGTGTTCATCCTACTGATCCTGTGCACTTTCATCGGCGGCAGCCTCGCGCTTTATGCCTGGCGCGCGCCGACGCTGAAGCAGGGCGGGCTGTTCGCGCCGGTGTCGCGCGAGGGCGCGCTGGTGCTCAACAATCTGCTGCTCACCACGGCTTGCGCCACCGTGTTCGTCGGCACGCTGTATCCGCTGGGGCTGGAACTGTTCACCGGCGACAAGATTTCGGTCGGCGCGCCGTTCTTCAATATGACGTTCGGGCCGCTGTTCGTCCTGCTGCTGCTGATGGTGCCGTTCGGCACGCTGCTGGCATGGAAGCGTGGCGATCTGCCGGGCGCGGCTCAGCGCCTGATGGCGGCCGGGCTGATCGCGCTGGTGACGGTGCTGGCCGTCGCGGCGTGGACCTCCGGCCGCGCGGTGCTGGCCTCGGTGACGATCGGGCTTGCGGTGTTCGTCATTCTCGGCGCGGCTACGGAACTGGCCGAGCGCATCATGCTGTTCAAGCTGCCGCTCAAGGTGGCGCTGCGCCGCGCCGTCGGCTTGCCGCGCTCGACCTTCGGCCGCACGCTGGCCCATGCCGGGCTCGGCATCGCCATGATCGGCATCGTCTGCGAGACGACGTGGAACTCGGAGCACATCGCGGCGATGAAGCCGGGCGATGTCGCGGCGATCGGCAGCTACGTGGCGCGGCTCGATCGCGTCGGCGAGCGGCAGGGGCCGAACTACCGCGAGCAACTGGCCGAGTTCACGATCCTGCGCAACGGCAACGAGATCGGCACGATGACGCCCTCGAAGCGCAATTTCGCCGCGCGCGCCTCGTCCACCACGGAGGCCGCGCTGCTGAGCCGCGGCGCCAGCCAGATCTACATCTCGCTCGGCGACGTCAATGCCGACGGCGCCATCACCGTGCGCGCCTATCACAAGCCGCTCGTGCTCTTGATCTGGTTCGGCCCGCTCTTGATGGCGTTCGGCGGCCTGTTGTCCTTGTCCGACCGCCGCCTGCGGGTCGGCGCGCCGCAGCCGGCGCGCGCGGCCCGGCGCTTGCAGGCGGCCGAGTAGCGATGGCGCGGCGATTCTTTGCGCTGATGATGGCCGTGGCGCTGGCGTGGCCCGCGGCGGCGCTGGCGGTGCAGCCCGACGAGATCATGCCGGACCCGGCGCAGGAGGCGCGCGCGCGGGCGCTGTCGCGCGAAATCCGCTGCATGGTGTGCCAGAACCAGTCGATCGACGATTCCGACGCGTCGCTGGCGCGCGATCTGCGGCTTCTGGTGCGCGAGCGCATCGCCAAGGGCGACAGCGACCGCGAGGTGCGTGATTTTCTCGTGGCGCGCTACGGCGAGTTCGTGCTGCTCAAGCCGCCGTTCGAGCTGCACACGCTGCTATTATGGCTTTTGCCGCCGCTGGTTCTGATCGGCGGCGGGCTGGCGCTGTGGCGGCGCGGCCGCGAGCGCGCACGCGTGGCGCTTGCCTCGGGCGATCGGCCGCCGCCGCTGACGCCGGAGGAGGAGGCAAGGCTCGAGACGCTGCTTGCCGAGCCGGCGTCCGGGGCCGGCGGCGATGACGGCAAGATTACCAAAGATTAATTTCCCGGCCAGCGCGCCGTAAGGCGCAAATCTCCATCTTCGGCGTTGTCACGGTGCGCGGCTCGCGCGCCACGGATTTCACCGGAGATATCGCAATGACCGCCCAGCCCGCTGCTCCCAAGTCTCCCGATCAGTCCTCGTCTCCCAACCGGTCCTCCAGCGCGCAGCCTCCCAAGCCGCCCCGCCGCTCGCTTCTCTCGGCGCGCAAATTCGCGCTGATGGCCTCGGCGGTGGCGATCATCGGCGCCTCCGCCTACACGCTGGCGCCGACGAGCCACTACGATTTCCTCACGACGCCGGCGCTGGCGCAGGTCGATAGCGCCGTCAAGAACCTGCAGCGTCCGACCGGCTTCGCCGATATCGTCGCGCAGGTAAAACCGTCGGTGATCTCCGTCCGCGTCAAGATCAGCCGCGATGACGACGACGACGCCGAGGCGCTGCCGTTCCCGCCCGGCTCGCCGATGGAGCGCTTCTTCCGCCGCTTCGGCGGGCCTGACGGCATGCCGGGGATGCGCGGCGGTCGCCGCGGCCACAGCATCGTCACCGGGCAGGGTTCTGGCTTCTTCATCTCCGCCGACGGCTATGCCGTGACCAACAATCACGTCGTCGACGGCGCCGACGAGGTCGATGTCCGCACCGACGACGGCAAGACCTATACCGCCAAGGTGATCGGCACCGATCCGCGCACGGATCTCGCGCTGATCAAGGTCGATGGCGGCTCGACGACGTTCCCGTTCGCAAAACTGTCCGACAGCAATCCGCGCATCGGCGACTGGGTGCTGGCGGTCGGCAATCCGTTCGGTCTCGGCGGCACGGTGACGGCCGGCATCGTGTCGGCCTCGGGCCGCGATATCGGCAGCGGGCCGTATGACGACTTCATCCAGATCGACGCGCCGATCAACAAGGGCAACTCCGGTGGCCCCTCGTTCAACATCGATGGCGAGGTGATGGGCGTTAACACCGCGATCTACTCGCCCTCCGGCGGCAATGTCGGCATTGCCTTCTCGATCCCCGCGTCCACCGTCAAGCAGGTGGTGGCGCAGCTGAAGGACAAGGGCAGCGTCAGCCGCGGCTGGATCGGCGTGCAGATTCAGCCGGTGACCAAGGAGATCGCCGACAGCCTCGGCCTGAGCAAGGCGGAAGGCGCGCTGGTCGCCGAGCCGCAGCGCGGCAGCCCGGCCGACAAGGCGGGCATTCAGTCCGGCGACGTCATCACCGCGGTGAACGGCGAGACCATCAAGGACGCCCGTGTGCTGGCGCGCAAGATCGGTTCGCTTGCGCCGGGCGAGACGGTGAAGCTCACCACGCTGCGCAAGGGCGAGGAAAAGACCGTCGAACTGACGCTCGGTGAGTTGCCGAAACAGCGCGACGCGCGCAACGGCCGCGGCGGTGACGATCGCGGTGGCGAGCGCCGTCGCGGCGATCGCGACGAGGTGCCGCGTCTTGGCCTGAGCCTCGCTCCGGCCGCGAGCGTGGCGGGAGCCGGCAACAACGGCGTGGTGGTCGTCGATGTCGATCCCGACAGCCCCGCCGCCGAGCGCGGCTTCAAGGAGGGCGACGTGATCCTCGACGTCGGCGGCAAGGAAGTGTCCTCGGTCAAGGACGTGCGCGACGCCGTGGCGGAAGCACGCAAGGACTCGAAACACACGGTGCTCTTGCGGGTGCGCTCCGGCGATACCTCGCGTTTCGTCGCCCTGCCGCTCGGCCGCGGCTGATGCCGGGCAGGGTGATGGCCATGGGAAGGTACGTCGGCTTAAGTCGCCCCTGCTGACGGGCCTTTCCGGGGAGCGGACCAGCAATGGTTCGCTCCCGCCCCTTCTTCCGATGGAAAACGCCCCCCTCCGTCGGAAGGGGCAGACGGGCGGCGAGCTTGCCCCGGCTTCGCCGCCCGTCACTTCCTTGAGACCTTCGTTCAGAGGGTGCCTTTCCAGAGGGGCGTCGTGCATCTCTTGCATCCCTTTTGCGCCCGCGCCATGGTGAATGCACATGCAGCCGATCCCTGCTTCGCCTGAAAGCCCGATGCGCCTCCTCATCATCGAAGACGACCGTGAATCGGCCGACTACCTCGTCAAGGCGTTCCGCGAGGTCGGCCATGTCGCCGACCGCGCCGGCGACGGCGAGGAGGGCCTGGCGCTGGCCGAGAGCGGCAGCTACGACGTGCTCGTTGTCGATCGCATGTTGCCCAAACGCGACGGCCTGTCGGTGATCGGCGCGCTGCGTGCCGGCGGCAACCAGACGCCGGCGCTGATCCTGTCCGCGCTCGGGCAGGTCGACGACCGCATCAAGGGCCTGCGCGCCGGCGGCGACGACTATCTGCCGAAGCCGTATTCCTTTGCCGAACTTTTGGCGCGTGTCGAGGTGCTGTCGCGCCGCCGCAGCGGCCCGGCCGAGGAGACGGTCTATCGCGTCGGCGACCTCGAACTCGACCGGCTGACCCATCGCGTCGCCCGCGGCAATGAGGAGATCACCTTGCAGCCGCGCGAGTTTCGCCTGCTCGAATATCTCATGCGCCACGCCGGGCAGGTGGTGACGCGCACCATGCTTCTGGAAAACGTCTGGGACTATCACTTCGATCCGCAGACCAACGTCATCGACGTGCACATCTCGCGGCTGCGCTCGAAGATCGACAAGGGGTTCGACCGCCCCCTGCTGCACACCATTCGCGGCGCCGGGTACATGGTCCGTGACGGCGTTCGGTAAGCTGATCCGCACCACGGCGTTCCGCCTGACGCTGGTCTATCTGCTGCTGTTCGCGCTGTTTGCCGCCTCGTTGCTCGGCTACTTCGCCTGGAACACGCGGCGGATGATCACCGAGCAGATCGCGCAGACCGTGCAGACCGAGTTTCAGGAGCTGAACGAGCGCTACGAGCGCTCGGGCTTGCGCGGGCTGGTGCTCTCGGTCGAGAACCGCGCCATCCGTCCCGGCGCCAACCTCTATCTCCTGATGTCGCCGACGGGCCAGGCGATTGCCGGCAACATCGATTCCCTTTCTCCCGGCGTGATGGGCACCGACGGCTGGTCGGAGGTGGCCTATCGCCGCCTCGACGATCAGGACACCGCCGATCACCGCGCGCTGGCGCGCGTGGCGGAGATCGGCTCCGGCTTCCGCCTGCTGATTGGGCGCGACCTCGAGGAGCGGCGCCACATCTTCCGCATCGTCGCCTCCGCCGCGCAATGGTCGCTGCTGGTCGTCGTCGTGCTCGGCATCGGCGGCGGCGTGTTCGTCGGCCGACGCGTGCTGCGGCGGATCGATGCCATGACCGGCGCCACCCAGCGCATCATGGCCGGCGACCTGTCCGAGCGGCTGCCGGTGGGGCGCAGCGGCGACGAACTCGACCGCCTCGCGCAAAACCTCAACGGCATGCTGGAGCGTATCGAGACGCTGATGGCCGGCCTCAAGGAGGTGTCCGACAACATCGCCCACGACCTCAAGACGCCGCTGACGCGGCTGCGCAACCGTGCCGAGGAGGCGCTTGCCGGCGCCAAGAACGAGGACGACTACCGCGCAGCGCTGGAGCGCACCATCGAGGAATCCGATGGCCTGATCCGCACCTTCAATGCGCTGTTGATGATCGCGCGCGCCGAGGCCGGGCAGGCGCGCGACGGCTGGGCCGATTTTGACATCGCCGAGGTGGCGCAAGGCATCCACGAACTTTACGAACCGCTTGCCGAGGACAACGGCCTCACGCTCGACATCCGCGCCGACAGCGCAACCCTGCACGGCAACCGCGAACTGGTCAGCCAGGCTCTGGCCAACCTCGTGGAGAACGCCATCAAGTACGGCAAGCCGGCGCCGGCCGCCGCTGCGACGGCGCAGCCCGATAGGCCCGCGGTCCTCATCGAGGCCGGCCGCGACGGCGCCTTGGTGCGCCTCGGCGTGGCCGACCACGGCCACGGCATCCCCGAGGCCGACCGCGGCCGCGCGGTGGAGCGCTTCGTGCGGCTGGAGGCGAGCCGCACCCGGCCGGGCTCGGGGCTGGGTTTGAGCCTTGCCGCGGCGGTGGCGACGCTGCACGGCGGCGAATTGCGGCTCGACGACAACCGTCCGGGCCTGCGCGCCAGCCTGATCTTTCCGATCGAGGCTGCGTAGGCCACACGCCCGGTCGTCACACGCGGGCTTGACCCGCGTGTCCATCTTTCAGGAAACGATGGATTGCCGGATCGCGCCGCTGGCACGGCGATCCAGCAATGACGTGGAAGAAACTGCTTCGGTGTTTCGCTGTGCCGGGCCACAAGGCGTTTCCATCGAAGCGGAAAACGCCCTATAGAGGCGCCATGACCCTGCCTGCGATCGACACGGCGGATACGGCCAGCGCCGCGGCGCGCATGTGCGATGCGCCCCGGCCCTCTATCGCGGGTGAGGGCGCGCGGCGGGTGGCGGACTGGCTCGGCGAGATCGCACCAAGCGACGCCCGCGCCATCGCCGGGCTTTGCGCGCGTTTTCCGACCGTGAAGGCGGTGCTGGAGGGCGTCGCCGAATTTTCCCCTTACCTGTTCGACCTGATGCGCCGCGACCCGGCGCGGCTGTTGCGCGTGCTCGGGCGCGATCCCGACGCACATCTTGCCGCGTTGCTGGCGGCGGCAGCGGAGGAGGTCGCCGCCGCCGAAGGCGAGGCCGCGGCCATGGCGGCGCTGCGGCGGATGAAGGCGGAGGCCGCGCTGCTGATCGCGCTGTGCGATATCGGCGGCGTCTGGCCGGTGATGCGCGTCACCGCCGCCGTCACCGACCTCGCCATCCACGCGGTGCGGCTGGCGCTGCGTTATGCGCTGATGCAGGAGGTCGGGCGCGGCCGCCTCTTGCCTCCGGCCAAGGACCGCCCGGAACAGGACAGCGGCCTCATCGTGCTCGCCATGGGCAAGATGGGCGCGCATGAACTCAACTACTCCAGCGACATCGATCTCATCGTCTTCTACGACCTCGATGCGCCGACGCTTGCGCCCGACGTCGAGGCGCCGCCGTTCTTCGTGCGCGTAACGCAAACGATGGCGCGGCTGTTGCAGAGCCGCACCGCCGACGGCTACGTCTTCCGCGTCGATCTCAGGCTGCGGCCCGCCCCCGCCTCGACGCCGGTCGCGATCTCCATTGCCGCGGCGCTCGACTATTACGAGCGCGAAGGGCGCACCTGGGAGCGCGCCGCGATGATCAAGGCGCTGCCCTGCGCCGGCGATCTCACCGCCGGCGAGCGGCTGATTGGTGAGATCGCCCCGTTCGTGTGGCGGCGCCACCTCGATTTCGCGGCGCTCACTGATGTTCATGACATGAAGCGCCAGATGCAGGCGTTCAAGGGTCACGGCGAGATCGCGGTCGAGGGCCACAACATCAAGGTCGGCCGCGGCGGCATCCGCGAGATCGAGTTCTTCGCCCAGACCCAGCAACTGATCGCCGGCGGGCGCCATCCCGAACTGCGGGTGCGGCCGACGCTGGATGCGCTCGCCGTGCTGGCGGCCAGCGGCTGGATCACCATTGAGGCGCGCGACGAACTGACGGCGGCGTATCGATTTTTGCGCCGCGTCGAGCACCGCTTGCAGATGATCGCCGACGAGCAGACCCATTCGCTGCCGAACGAGCCCGAGGGGGTCGAGCGCATCGCGCACTTCCTCGGCTACGACAGCCGCGCGGCGTTCGCCGACGACCTGCTGACTGAGCTCAATTGCGTGCAGCGCCATTACAGCCGGCTGTTCGAGGGCGAGCCGACCGGCACCATGACGATGCCGGCAATCGATTTCTCCGCGGGGTCGGACGATCCGCGCCTGCTCGAACATCTCCTGACGCTCGGCTTCAAGAACCCGCGCGCGGTTGCCGCCTGCGTCAGCCAGTGGTGCGGCGGCGACTATCGCGCGCTGAGAAGCGAGGGGACGCGACAGGCGTTCGGCGAATTTCTGCCGGCGCTGGTCGAGGGGCTGGCCCACGCCGAAGAGCCCGACGACGCGGTGATGGCGTTCGACCGCTTCCTGCAGGCGTTGCACCGCGGCGGCCGGCTGATCGCGCTTCTGAACCAGCACCGCGACCTGGTGGCGCTGGTGGCCTTGATCCTCGGCGCCGCACCGCGCCTTGCCGACATGCTGGCGCGCCAGCCGCAATTGATCGACGGGCTGATCGATCCGCGCTTCTTCGGCGCGATGCCGGACCGGCGCGAACTGTCGGCACGGCTCGCCGCGACGCTCAAGGAGGCCGGCTCCTACGAGGAATTCCTCGACCGCCTGCGGCTGTTCGGCCAGGAGAGCCTGTTCCTCATCGGCACCCGCATCCTGTCCGGCACGGTCGCGGCTGAGCAGGCGAGCGGCGCCTTTGCCGACGTGGCCGAGGGCATCGTCGATACCGTGCACGGGCTGGTGCGCGAGCAGTTCGCCGCGCAGTACGGCCGCATCAAGGATCAGGAAACCGCCATCGTCGCGATGGGCCGGCTCGGCAGCCGCGAGATGACCGCATCCTCCGACCTCGATCTCATCCTGATCTACGACTTCGACCACGACGAGCCGGAGTCCGACGGCGCGCGGTCGCTGCATGGCAGCCAGTATTTCGCCCGCTTCACCCAGCGCCTCATCAGCGCCTTCACCACCCGCACCAATTACGGCGTGCTCTACGACGTGGACATGCGGCTTCGCCCCTCGGGGCGCGCCGGGCCGGTGGCGTCACGGCTCGATGCGTTCGCCGACTATCAGGAGACGGAAGCCTGGACCTGGGAGCACATGGCGCTGACGCGCGCCCGCGTCATCTCGGCCTCGCCCGCCTTCCGCGAGCGCATCGAGGCGATCATCCGCGCGGTGCTGATGCGGCCGCGCGATGCGGCGATCACGGCCAATGACGTCGCCGAGATGCGCCGCGCCATCGCCCAGGAAAAGGGCGAGGACGATGTCTGGGACCTGAAATACGCCGCTGGCGGCCTGGTCGATATCGAGTTCATCACGCAGTATCTGCAACTCGTTCATGCCAGCAAGATGCCCGATATCCTCGGCACCGGCACCGTGCAGGTGATCGACAACGCGGCGCGGCTCGGCGTGCTGGCGGCTTCCGACGCCGCGATCCTGCGGCCGGCGGCGCGGCTTTATCATGACCTGACGCAGGTGCTGCGGCTGTGCGTCTCCACCGCCTTCAAGCCGGAGCAGGCCGGCGACGACCTGTTGCGCGTGCTGGCGCGTGCCGGCGACGCGCCGAACTTCTCGGCGTTGCAGGCGCATGTGCGCGAGACGCAGGCCGAGGTGCGCGAGCTGTTTCGCCGCATCGTCGAATAAAGTCCGTTTCTCTCTCGTCATGGCCGGACTTGTTCCGGCCATCCACGTCTTGCTTTTCTGAATGGCCGTTAAGGCGTGGATGCCCGCGACGTAGGCGTTCGACAGAACGCCGTTCTTTGAACGGCTATGCGCGGGCATCACGCTGGAGAGAGCAGTCGAATCCTACGCCACGGGCCTTCACGTCCCCCTCCCTTTATCCCTCCCCCGCGTGCGGGGGAGGGAAGGGTGGGGGAAAAAAGGGTGGGGGCTACGCCGCGGCGCGGGCTGTGTGCGCGATCTGGCCCGCGGCGACAGGGCTGCGCGGCAGCAGCACCCGCACCACCGTGCCGGTGCCGGGCTTGGAGCGGATGCGCATGCGCCCCCCGTGCAGTTCTACCAGCGCGCAGGCGATCGACAGTCCGAGCCCGGAGCCGTGATAGGTCTTGGTGAGGCCGCTTTCGACCTGCTCGAACGGCCGGCACAGCCGCGCCAGCGACGCGCGCTCGATGCCGATGCCGGTGTCGGCGATGGTGATCGCCACCGCGTTGCCGCAGACCCGGTTGCGGACCACCACGCGGCCGCCGTCGGGCGTGAACTTCACCGCATTCGACAACAGGTTGACGATGATCTGCTTGGTGGCGCGGCGGTCGGCCATCACCGGCACGCGGTCGCACAGGCAGGCGTCGAGCGTCAGCCCCTTGGCCTCGGCGCGCCCGGACACCACGCGCATCGATTCCGCGAGCGCGTCCGACAAGTCGAGCGGCACGGGATCGAGCCGCATGCGGCCGGCCTCGATCTTCGACATGTCGAGAATGTCGTTGATGACCTCCAGGAGGTAATGGCCGCTGGACAGGATGTCGTTGCAGTACTCCTGATACTTGTCCGAGCCGAGCGCGCCGAACATGCCCGAGCCCATCACCTCCGAGAAGCCGATGATGGCGTTGAGCGGCGTGCGCAGTTCGTGGCTCATATTGGCGAGGAATTTCGACTTGGCCTGGTTGGCTTCCTCGGCGCGGGTTTTTTCCGCGGCGTATTTGCGGGCGAGGTCGGCCAGTTCCACCGCCTGCTTCTCCAGCGTCGCCTGCGTGCGCTTGAGGTCGATGACGGTGGCGCGCAGCCGCAGGTCGTTGTCGATCAGCTGCTGTTCGTGGCGCTTGATCTGCGAAATGTCGGTGCCGACCGAGACGTAGCCGCCGTCCTTGGTGCGGCGCTCGCTGACGTTGAGCCAGCTTCCGTCGTCGAGCTGCGCCTCGAAGGTGCGCGCGCCCTCGGGCGCCGTGGCGTCCAGCGGGCGCAGCCGGATGCGCGGCATGGCGCCGACCTCGGCGATGGTCTCGTAGGCGGTGCCGGGTGCGATTGCCGAATCCGGCAGCCGGTGCAGCCGCTGGAAGTGCGAGTTGCACAGCACCAGGCGGTTGTCGGCGTCCCACAGCACGAAGGCTTCGGGGATCGACTCGATGGCATCGCGCAGCCGCAGGTCGGCCTCGGCGGACTTTTCGGCAAGGCTTTTCTGCTCGGTGATATCAACGGCGATGCCGATCAGATGTCCCGTACCGTCGCGCGCATGGCTGACCTCGCAGCGCACCCGCAGCCACACCCAGTTGCCGTTGGCGTGGCGCATGCGGAAGTCGCGGTCGATCGCGGCGATGCGCCCGGCGACGAGATCGTCGGCGACGCCGAACAGGTCGATGTCGCCGGGGCGGATCAGGGCGCTGACCTCACCGAAGGCGAGCAGGTCGGTGCGCGAGGTCAGGCCCAAAATCTCGAACATCGACTGCGACCAGAAGATGCGGCCGCGCGACAGGTCCCAGTCCCACAGCCCGCAGCGGCCGCGGTTGAGCGCGGTATCGATGCGGCTGCGCACCGCGTCGTTGATGAGGTCGCCTTCGCGCGCCCGCGTCGATTGCCAGTGGAAGGCGAAGCCGAGGATCAGCACCACGAAGCCGGTGGTGGCCGACAGCGTGGCGGCGAGCATGGCGTCGGGCGACCACAGCGGCGGCAGCCGCGTCTGCGCCACCACCACCCGGCCGCTGATCGTGCGCAGCGGGCGCTGTGCGGCAAGCACCTCCTCGCCGCCCGCGAGCTGCACGGCGGAGGCGCCGCCCGATGTCAGCGCCAGCGTGGCCGCGGCCTCGGCGACGTCCGCCGGCGACAGCGCGTCGTCGTCGGCGCCGACGGCGGCGTGGGCCAGCACGCCATGCGCGGCGGCCACGACAATATGCCGTTCCGCGGCGAGGCCCCACGACGGGATCAGTGTCGGCAGCAGGCCCTGTAGCCGGCCCGCCGACAGCCGCGCCGCGTCGAGGCCGTCGAGGCGCGCGGCGATCAGGTCGGCAAGGGCGGCGATGTCGTGGTCGGTGGCGTTGCGCTTCTGGCGCATCTGGTCCAGCACCTGGACCACCGCCCCGATGCCGATCGTGATGAGGAAGGCGACGATGAGGATCGGCACCGCGCGCCGCATCAGGGGTTCGGCATTGAGCAGGCGGGAGTAGGCGGGTTTGGCGATCGATTGCGCCAGCCCCTTGATGGAATCCGATGGTCCGCACGCGCCTGCCGCGTGTGACTTCATCATGCCGTTGCCCCTTGACGCGCCGATCCTCGCTCGCGATCCGCAACATCGGTGATCGCTGCGAATCGATTCGATTTGAATCGACTTTTCCCGTGCTGTCGAGAGTCAACGATTCGTTAAAGCGAAATAAATTCTGTCCCCCGCTGAATTCGCCGGCGAGACGGCGGCGCAAACGAGTCCGAAACGGGAACGTGCCTGTCAGGCGAGGTGTCGAGAACATCCTTCGCCGTCATGGCCGGGTTTATCCCGGCCATCCACGTCTTCCTTAGCTGGACTGCTGTTAAGACGTGGATGCGCGGGACAAGCCCGCGCATGACAGCAGGTGGTCAACCCGCCGGCTCGGCATGGCTGATGACGCGGCGGACGCGCGGAAAAGTGCGCCGCAGCGCGCGCTCGATCTCGTCCACGCTGTCGTGGACCTCGATCACCCGCATCGCGGGCGCGGCGCGGCAGTGGAAGTTGACGATCTCGCCGGCCTCGGTTTCGCGCACCCGCACGTCGTGGACGTCGCCAATGCCGTGCTGGGTCGCGGCGATGGCGGCGAGCGCCTCGCGGATTTCCGCGATGCGTTCGGGCGTGGCGTCGCTGCCCTGCGGCAGCTCCGGCTCCATCGGCTCGATATGGGTGTCGATCTCGATATAGGTGCCGAAATCGCGGCGCAGCGCCTCTTCCAGTTCGATGGTGATGGCGTGGGCGGCATCGAGCCGCATCTCGCCGTCCACTTCCAGATCGATGCTGACCGTCAGCCGCCCGCCGAGATCGTGCACCGTGACGTGATGGATGGCGAGCCCGCTGTTGCGGGCGATCACCATGATCCGCTCGCGCACGCTTTCGTTGCTGAGCGCCACGGGAACGGTGGTGAAGGTGAGGTCGGTGTCGCCGAGCACGCGCGTCACGGCCTGCTCGGCCTCGTGCTTGATGGCGTCGATGCGGTCGATCGGCAGCGTGCGCGGCACCTGCACCACGGCGTCGACGAAGGTGGTGGGGCCGACGCGGCGCAGCCGCGTGCGCTCCACCGCGACGACACCGGCGACGTTGCGAATGGCACGCTCAGCCGTCTCGGTGGCGCCGTCGGGGGCGCGGTCGAGCAGGGTTTCGACCGTCGAGCGGGCGAGCCGCACGCCGAGCAGCGAGATGATGACCGCGACCCCGATGGCCGCGGCGGCGTCGCCCCAGCCGTAGCCGAGCGCCACCAGGCCGAGGCCGGCCAGCACCGCGAAGGTGCCGAGCAGGTCGGAGGTGAAGTGCAGCGCATCGGCGGCGAGCGCCTGGCTCTTGGTGGCGCGCGCGGCCTTGTGCAGCGCCCGCGCCCGCCAGAAGTTGACGACGATATCGGCCAGCAACACCGCGAACGGCCACGCCGACAGCGTCGGCGGCGGCGTGCCCTCGCGCAGCCGGCTGAACGCCTCGACGACGATGCCGCCGGCAAGCACGTAGAGCAGCGCGATCAGGCCGAGCGCCGACAGGCTTTCGATCTTGCCATGGCCGTAGTGGTGCTCGGCATCGGCGGGGCGGCCGGACAGGCGCACCACGATCCAAGTCATCATGGTGGCGACGAGGTCGATCGACGAGTGCAGCCCTTCCGAGATCAGCGCCAGGCTGCCGATGGCGATACCGATGATGAATTTCGCTGCCGCAAGCAGCGCGCTGGCCACCACCGATATGGTGGTGGCGCGGTTCTTGATGGCAGCGTGGTGGTCGATGGCGCTGGTCATGGCCGTGATCTAACAGCCGGTTGCGCGTGGCGAAAGCCGAGCCGTGCCTATCGCGGCGATGTTTTTTGCCTGTTTCATGCACCGCGCGTGCAGACGCGACTCATTCGCGGCTGTAGTTGGAATTGCGAACGAGAAGCGTTCAGGATTGCCGCATTTTCCGCCTGTTACAGCGTGACGACGATCTTGCCGAAGTGCCGGTTGGCTTCCATGTGCGCGTAAGCGTTGCCGATATCGGCGAAGGCGAACACCTTGTCGATCGGCAGCGCCAGCGCGCCGGAAGCAACCTGCGGCCAGATGTCGGCGCGCACCGCGGTGAAGATGTCGCGGATTTCCTGGATGCTGCGCGTGCGGAAGGTGACGCCGATATAGGTGATGCGCCGTGCGGCATGGAGGTCGAAGTCGAACTCGCCGCGGCTGCCTCCGAGCCGGCCGACATTGACGATGCGGCCCTGCACTTTGGTCGCGGCCAGCGTCCGGTTGATGGTGGCGGCCGACACCTGATCGATGACGAGATCGACGCCGTTGCCGCCGGTGGCCGCCAGCACCGCGTCGGCCCAGCCGTCATCGCGCGGATCGATGGCGAGGTTCGCGCCGAACTCCGTGAGCCGGGCGCGCCGCGTCGGATCGGTCGAGGAGCCGATCACCGGCCTGGCGCCTTTGAGGCGGGCGATCTGCAGCCCCATCAGGCCGACGCCGGAGCTTGCGCCCTGGATCAAAACGGATTGCCCCGCGCTGACGCCCCCGACGGTGACGAGCGCGTTGTGCATGGTGGTCAGCGCCAGCGGCAGGCTCGCCGCATGCACGAAATCCATGCCGTCGGGAATCGGAAACAGCCGGCCGTGGTCGGCGAGCGTATAGTCGGCGAAGGTGGCCGTGCCGGAGCCCATCACCCGGTCGCCGACGGCGACGCCACGGGCCTCCGGCCCGGTTTCGACCACCTCGCCGGCCCATTCCATGCCGAGCACGGTGCCGGCGCCGCCGGCGGCGCCGTGGGCGTGGCCCTTGGCGATGCCGAGATCGGCGCGGTTCAGCCCGCCGGCCCGCACCCGCACCTTGACCTGGGAGCCTTTCGGCTCCGGCTCGGGGACCTCGACGATGGCCGGGCCGTTGGCGGTGTAGACATAGGCTTTCATGAAAGGTCCCCGATGGTTCAGGCAGATGCGGCGCCCTTTACACGGCAAGGGGGCGGGCCGCGTCAAATTATTTCGCGCCGCCGTCGGTGTCGAGGCGGGCGGAGTTGCGGTGGCGCAAAGCGGCGCTGGCCGCGGTCGTGGGAATGGGAGGAAGCAACGCTGGCGGGCGATTTTCGCGTTTGAACGCGGCAGCGGGCGGCGTAGGATGTTTCGAATGCAGGAGATTGCCATGGACACCACCGTCAAGACGATCGCCGTGGTGCGTGACGCGCCGAGCGATGCCGTGCAGACCCTGTTTCACGATCTGATCGAGGGCTGGCAGGGATCGGCGCGTATCGCCGGCGTGCTGGCCGAGGGCCACGGGCTGGAGGGCCGCCGCTGCAACGCCGGCTTCCTGCGCAGCATCCGCGACGGCCGCCGCTACCCGATCTTTCAGGATCTCGGGGCGGGGGCGCAGGCCTGCCAACTCGACGGGCGCGGCGCGAGCGAGGCCAGCGAAGCGATCCGCCGCGATATCGAGGACGGCTGCGACCTCGTGGTGCTCAGCAAGTTCGGCAAGCTGGAGGCGGCGCGGGAGGGGCTGATGCCGGCCTTCGCCGCCGCGGTCGAGGCCGGGGTGCCGGTCTTGACCTCGGTATCGCCCGCGTTCCGCGAGGCATGGGACCGGTTCGCCGAGCCGCTGATCGTGGCGCTGCCGCTTGAGCGTGACGCCATCGACGCCTGGTGGCGCTCGGTGCGCGATGCCGCGCCCTCGGCCGCGCACGCCTGACCGGGCCGGCGTGACCGCGAGACGTCAGGCGACGCGCGCGCCGGTGCTGGTCAACGTCTGGCGCACCTCGAAGCCCTCGAATTTCGGGTGCTCCAGATAAAGCGACGCGGTGGACGAGGTATTGCCGGCGCGGGCATGGGCATCGCGAAACGCCTTTGAGCGCGTCCAGGCTTCGAAATTGTCCCGCGAGCGCCAGACGGTATGGGAAGCGTAAAGCGTGTGGTCGTCGGCCGCCGGTCCCTTCAGCAGGTGAAACTCGACGAAGCCCGGCATGCTGTCGAGGTAGGATTCACGCTCCGTCCACACCTGCTCGAAGGCGGCTTCCGAGCCCTTTTTCACCTTGAAGCGGTTCATCGCGATGAACATGGCGGTCTCCTCGATCGACGCGGGATTTTTCCGTTCATAACACGGCCGGCGCGGCGTGAGGGGGCAAAAGAAAGGCGCGCCTCTGGTCGCGAGGCGAGCCGGGTGCGGCGGAAGGACGCCCGGCCGGTTCCTGCCGGCCGCTTGTTTGCATATGTTTGCATAAGTTTTAATCTTGGAGGCGCCACCGGCGGCGGACGGCGGACGGCGGCGCGGCCGGGCGGCCGCATTTCGGAGGACCGGGCGGTCGCATTTCGGAGGACATGGCGTGAGGCAGGCAATCGCCTGGAACGGCCCGGTGGCGCGCGGCGTCATCGACGATAGGAAAGCGAAACCATGGTGAGCCCGTTCCATCGCGTGCAGCGGATGGCCTGGCGCGACGGAGAGATGCGCGCCGGCGAACGTGCGATCCCCGAAGAGGTTGCGGTGGCGCTGTCCTATAACGGCTCGTCGCACGCGGTGATGATGGCGACGCCGCAGGACCTCGAGGATTTCGCGGTCGGCTTCAGCCTGACCGAGGGCATCGTGGCGTCGGCCGGCGAGATCAGGTCGATCGACGTGATCGAGGAAGACATCGGCATCGAGCTGCGCATGTGGCTGGCCGAGCCGCGCGCCGCGGCGCTGGCCGACCGCCGGCGCTTTCTTGCCGGCCCGACCGGCTGCGGGCTGTGCGGCATCGAATCGCTGAGCGAAGCGATGCGGTCGCAGCAGGGGGTGGCCGATGGCGCGCGCTTCACGCCGGACGAGATCATGGCGGCGGTCGAGGCGGTCGGCGTGCACCAGGTGCTCAACGCCGAGACCCGCGCGGTGCATGGCGTGGCGTTCTGGACCCGCGAGGAGGGCATCGTCGCCGCGCGCGAGGATGTCGGCCGCCACAACGCGCTCGACAAGCTCGCCGGCGCGCTGGCGCGGGCCGGGCGAAATGGAGCCGGCGGCATCGGCGTGCTGACCAGCCGCATCTCGGTGGAGATGGTGCAGAAGGCGATCGCCACCCGCATTCCGGTGATTGCCGCGGTGTCGGCGCCGACGGCGCTTGCGGTGCGCACCGCGGAGGCCGCCGGCGTCACGCTGGTCGGCATCGCGCGGCGCGACGGGTTTGAACTGTTCACCCACGCCCACCGTATCGTGACCAGCGAGCCGGCCCATGCGGGTTGACAAGCGGGTCACCCTTTCGCCGTGATCCGCGCCTGACGCCCCCCAAAAAAAGCATCGTCGCCGGTCGTGGGTTTTGGCCGCGCAGTGGGAGACTTCCCATCGCGCCGCCCATTGACGCTATGAGGCGGCTGCCGCTTACTCGAGCCGTCACGGTTCTCCGGGTGAACGCGCCCGGAGCGAAGAGGGAAGCCGGTGCGCGGGCGATCGTGATCACCGCAAAGCCGGCGCTGCCCCCGCAACTGTAAGCGGCAAGCCCTGTCCCATCGATGCCACTGAGGAAATGGTCTCGGGAAGGCCGGATCAGGGCGCGGAGCCGCGAGCCAGGAGACCTGCCGCGACACTGTAAATGTTCCTCGGGCGGGGTGCCCCGATGGACCGCAAACGTTGTCCGTGCCGGTTTTGGCGCGTGCGACGGCGCGGCCGCGGCCCCGGGTCCCAACACAAGGGGTTATGCCGTGTCGTCATCGTCCATCTCCGTCGCCTCGCTCGGCACGCCGCGCATCGGGCCGCGGCGCGAACTGAAGGTCGCGCTCGAAAATTTCTGGGCCGGCAAGTCGGATGCGGCCACGCTGCAGGAAACCGCCGCCGCACTGCGCGCCGCCAACTGGGCGCGCCAGCATGCACGCGGCGTCACTGTCATTCCATCGAACGACTTCACGCTCTACGATCATGTGCTCGATTTGAGCGTGATGGTCGGCGCGATTCCGGCTGTGTACGGCTGGCGGGGCGGCGAGGTGCCGCTCGACGTCTACTTCGCGATGGCGCGCGGGGCGCAAGGCGCGGGCGATCACGACGCTGCCTGCGGCCACAGCCACGGTCACGATGGCCACGGCGCGCCGGCGCAGGAGATGACCAAGTGGTTCGACACCAACTATCATTATATGGTGCCGGAGTTCACTGCCGATCAGGCGTTCACGCTCGCCTCGACAAAACCGGTCGACGAATATCGCGAGGCCAGGGCGCTGGGTTTTGTGACGCGGCCGGTGCTGCTCGGCCCCGTCACCTTCCTCAAGCTCGGCAAGAGCAAGGACGTCGGCTTCGATCCGCTGATGTTGATCGGCCGGCTGCTGCCGGTCTATGTCGAGGTGCTGCGGCGGCTCGCCGCCGAAGGCGCGACGTGGGTGCAGCTCGACGAGCCGTGCCTCGTGCTCGATCTCGATGCGGCGGCGCATGCGGCGCTGCGCCAGGCTTACGCGACGTTCGCGCGCGAGGTGCCGGACCTCAAGATCATGCTGGCGAGCTATTTTGGCGGCCTCGGCGACAACCGCGACGTTGCGCTGTCGCTGCCGGTGGCGGGCCTGCATCTCGATCTGGTGCGTGCCGCCGATCAGCTTGACGGCGTGCTCGCCAAGGCTGCGCCTGAATTTGTGCTGTCGCTCGGCGTGATCGATGGCCGCAACGTCTGGCGCGCCGACCTGCCGGCGCTGCGTGAGCGCCTTGCCCCGGTGGTTGCCGCGCGCGGTGCGGCAGCCATCCAGCTCGCGCCGTCGTGCTCGCTCCTGCATGTGCCGGTCGATCTCGACCTGGAAACGGACCTCGATGCCGACGTCAAAAGCTGGCTGTCGTTCGCCGTGCAGAAGATGGGCGAGCTTGCGGTGCTGGCCCGCGCGCTCGGCGGCGACGGTGCGACGGTCGCCGCCGACCTCGACGCCTCTGCCAAGGCGGCTGCGGCGCGGCGGTCGTCGCCCAAGGTGCACGATGCCGCGGTCGCCGCACGCCTTGCTGCCGTCACGCCGGCGATGGTGCGGCGCACCAGCCCCTTCGCCGCGCGTGCCAGGCTGCAGCATGGGCGCTTCGGCCTGCCGGCGTTTCCCACCACCACCATCGGCTCGTTTCCGCAGACCGCCGACGTGCGCAAGGCGCGCGCGGCGCATGCCAAGGGCACGCTGAGCGACGCCGACTACGACACATTCCTGCGCGAGGAAACGGCACGCGCGGTGCGCTGGCAGGAAGAGATCGGCCTCGACGTGCTGGTGCACGGCGAGTTCGAGCGCAACGACATGGTGCAGTATTTTGGCGAAAAGCTCTCCGGTTTCGTGTTTACCAAGCACGGCTGGGTGCAGAGCTACGGCTCGCGCTGCGTGCGTCCGCCGATTTTGTTCGGCGACGTGTCGCGCCCCGCGCCGATGACGGTCGCGTGGTGGCGCTACGCGCAGTCGCTGACGGAGCGGCCGATGAAGGGCATGCTGACCGGCCCGGTCACCATCCTCAACTGGTCGTTCGTGCGGGACGACGTGCCGCGCAGCCTGGCCTGCCGGCAGATCGCGCTGGCGATTCGCGACGAGGTGATCGACCTCGAAAAGGCCGGCGCGGCGATGATCCAGATCGACGAGGCGGCGCTGCGCGAGGGGTTGCCGCTGCGCCGCAGCGAGTGGCGGAGCTATCTCGACTGGGCGGTGGAGTGCTTCCGGCTGTGCGCCTCGGGCGTGGCGGACGCGACGCAGATCCACACCCACATGTGCTACTCGGAGTTCAACGACATCATCGATGCCATCGCGGCGATGGACGCCGACGTGATCTCCATCGAGACCTCGCGCTCCAAGATGGAGTTGCTCGACGCCTTCAGAAGCTACAGCTATCCCAACGAAATCGGCCCCGGCGTTTACGACATCCACTCGCCGCGGGTGCCGGCGACCGACGAGATGACGCAGCTTCTCACGCTGGCGCGGCAGCGGCTTGCCGATGCGCAGCTCTGGGTCAATCCGGACTGCGGCCTGAAAACCCGCAAGTGGGACGAGGTGCGCCCGGCGCTGGTCAACATGGTGGCGGCGGCGCGCGCGCTTCGCCGGCAGGCGGACGGCGCGGCCTCGGCCCCGCGGAGCTGACCGTTTACCTGGCGGCGGACTTTGTGGGCGGACTTTGGGGGCGGCCTTGAGGGCGGACTTGGCAGCAAAACCGTTTGCCCCTAGAATACAAAACTGATGGGGATGGGGTTCCCCCGATAACCGCCTTGCGCGCAACGCCCGGACCGTCGGTCCGGCATGGGCGAAAGGCTGATGACTCCTACCAAACCGCGCGCGGGTGGCCGAGGGGCCGCCCACGCTCTGCTTGGCAGGGAGGATCGGTCTTGAATATCCAACTCATCGTTGCGGTCGCGATCGGCGGGGCCCTGGGCTCGGTTGCGCGCTATCTCGCGGGCGTCGCGTCCGGCAAGCTCATCGGCTTCGATTTTCCGTGGGGCACGCTTGTCATCAACATCGCGGGCTCGTTCCTGATCGGCGTGCTGGCGGAATCGTTTGCCCTGAAGTGGGACCCTTCGCAGGCGGTGCGGGCCTTCCTGATCGTCGGCATCTGCGGCGGCTTCACCACGTTCTCGACGTTCTCGCTCGATTCCTACGTGCTGATGCAGCGGGGCGAGATGTGGCACGCGGCGAGCTACATGGCGGCCTCGGTCGCGCTGTCGGTCGGCGCGCTGTTCGCGGGACTGCACGTCGTCCGCGCCATGGCATGACGCGAGCGTGCGTGACGGGAGTTGGCGCGACGTAAGGCGGCCGCCGCGTCGTTCGGTAAAGGCAGCAGCAACCCGTCATGCCCGGCTTTATGCCGGGTATCCACGTCTTTGGGATTGCCGCGAGGCAAGATGTGGATGGCCGGGTATAGGCGTTCTTTGGAACGCCGTTCCATCGAACGGGATACGCCCGGCCATGACGGGACAAAGCGTTTTTGTCCAAACAGGAAACGGCTTTAGTTCTTCTTCAGGCAGAGGCCGACCGCCGGAGCGCTGGCGCATGTTGCGCCGTCCGGCGCGCCGCCGCTCGGACAGAACACCGACACCAGCGTTTCGTTGGCCTCGCAACTCACCGAGGTGCTGCCCTCGACGGCGCGGACATTGGCGGCCTCGCCCTTGTCGCCCTTATCGCCCTTGTCTCCCTTGTCCCCCTTCGGGCCGGGGACCCCTTGCGCGCCTTGCGGCCCCTGCGGCCCGGGCTGGCCCTGCGGACCGGGAATGCCCTGGATACCTTGCGCGCCCTGTGGGCCGGCCGGCCCTTGCGGTCCAGGATCGCCTTTCGGTCCGGGATCGCGGCCGCACCCGGCCAGAGCGAGCGCGACGGCGGCGACGAACGCAACGGTGAGCGTTTTCATACTTGCCCCTCCCCAGAGAAATTATCGTTGGGGCAATTCCGCCTGTGCGCGGGGCGCTTGTCAAGCAGATCAGGCGGTGACGAATTCGTTGCGTGCGTAGCCTTGCAGGTAAAGAAGCGCGGTCAGGTCGCCATGGCCGATGCGCGCGGCGGCCGCGGCGGCGACCGCCGGCTTGGCGTGATAGGCGACGCCGAGGCCGGCGGCGCCGATCATGGCGAGGTCGTTGGCGCCGTCGCCCACCGCCAGCGTGTCGATGCTGTCGAGGTCGAACGCCTCGCGCAGGTCGGTCAGCGCGTCCAGCTTGGCGCCGCGGCCGAGGATCGGCTCCGCCACCCGGCCGGTCAGCTTGCCGTTCTCGGACAGCAGGGTGTTGGCACGGTTTTCCTGAAAGCCGACCCGTTCGGCCACCCTTTCGGTGAACAGCGTGAAGCCTCCGGAGACCAGGCAGGTATAGGCGCCGTGCGCGCGCATGGTGCGGACCAGCTCGACCGCGCCGGGTGTCAGCGTGATGCGCTCGGCGAGCACCTTGTCGATGACCGACAGCGGCAGGTCCTTCAAAAGCGCGACGCGCTCGCGCAACGCCGGCTCGAACGCGATCTCGCCGCGCATGGCGCGCTCGGTGATCGCCGCGACATGCGCCTTGAGCCCGGCGAAATCGGCCAGTTCGTCGATGCACTCCTGGCCGATGACGGTCGAATCCATGTCGGCGAGCAGAAGCCGCTTGCGCCGTGCCGCTTGCGGTTGCACCACGACATCGATAGCGAGATCGCCGACCGCCGCGTTGAGGCGCGCGGCGATGGCGGCAACCGGCTCGTCGCTGGCAAAGGCAATGTCGGCGGCGATCTCCGGATCGAGCCAGCGCGCCGGCTCCGCCGACGGCAGCAGCGCGGTCATGCCGTCGAGGACCGTGGAATCGAGCGCCGGCGCGGCCGGGTTGCAGATCAGCGTGGCGACGAGGGACATCGAACGAGGGACATGGAACGGGATTGGCGCGTGCGGGGTGAGGGGCGGCCGGGAGCGGACCCGGTCGAGGCGCTGCTTATCGCAGGCCCGACCGCCAGCGGCAAGTCGGCGCTCGCCCTCGCCCTGGCCGAGACGCTCGGCGGCATCGTCGTCAATGCCGATTCCATGCAGGTCTACCGCGACCTGCGCATTCTCACCGCGCGGCCGACGCCGGCGGAGGAAGCGCGCGTGCCGCACAGGCTCTATGGCCATCGCGATGCCGCGCAGAACTGCTCGGCCGGGGTCTGGCTTGCGGACGCCGCGGCGGCGCTGGCCGAGGCGCGGGCGGCCGGGCGGCTGCCGATCTTCACCGGCGGCACCGGGCTTTATTTCAAGGCGCTGACGCGCGGGCTGTCGGCGGTGCCGCCGACGCCGCCCGAGGTGCGCGAGGCGGTGCGGGCGCGGCTTGCGCGCGACGGCGTTGCGGCGCTGCATGCGGAACTCGCGCGACGCGACCCGACGACCGCGGCGCGGCTGACCCGGCGCGACCAAAGCCGCATCGCCCGCGCGCTCGAGGTGGTGGAGGCGACCGGCCGCTCGCTGACCGACTGGCATGACGAGGGGCTGCCGCCGCTGTTGCCGCCGGAGCGCGTGCGCGCCTTCTTTCTCGCCCCCGACCGCGCCACGCTCTACGCCCGCATCGACCGCCGCTTCGAGACGATGCTGGCGGCCGGCGCGCTCGACGAGGTGGCGCGGCTCAAGGTGCGGCAGCTCGATCCGCTGTTGCCGGCCATGAAAGCGCACGGCGTGCCGGCGCTGATCCGCCATCTCGCCGGCGACATCTCCCTCGATGAGGCGACCGCGGCCGGGCAGGCCGACACCCGCCACTATGCCAAGCGGCAGTTCACCTGGTTCCGCCACCAGTTGCCGGAATTCGCCTGGGTCCCCCCTGAGGCGGCATTCGGCGCAATCCGCGCCGTTTTCGCAGCTGCGCCATGAGACATTTTGTCTTGACCGGCACGGCGGGCGGCTCTATGCTTCCCGCAATCTTCGGAAAAGTATCACGGCAAATGCGCAACATTATAACCAGTGTCGTCATCCTTATCGTACCCTGGCACACCGCCGGGGGTGGCTGACGGCCACCCGCTGTCCAGGCGGTGTGCGAGGGCCTTCAAGGCCCTTTTTTATTGCCTGAATGGCTCCCTGTTTTACGTGAACGACCCCGATCCGGACGCTTGGAGTCCGATCCGACTTCGTTGAATCAGACTCGTCGATTATCTCTTGTTTGAGCATGATCTTGTCCGAAAACCGGTTCCCACTTTTCGGGATCATGCTCTAATCTCGGAGCCTTAAAATGAGTGACGACCAGCCTCACGATCCGAACCGCATGACAGGCGCTGCCATGATCGTGCGCGCGCTGATCGACCATGGCGTCAAGCACATCTTCGGGTATCCGGGCGGCGCGGTCCTGCCGATTTACGACGAGATTTTCCAGCAGGGCGAGGTCGAGCACATCCTGGTGCGCCACGAGCAGGGCGCCGGCCACGCCGCCGAGGGCTATGCCCGCTCCACCGGCAAGCCGGGCGTCGTGCTGGTGACCTCCGGCCCCGGCGCCACCAACATGGTGACGCCGCTGACCGACGCGCTGATGGATTCCATTCCGCTCGTCTGCATCTCCGGGCAGGTGCCGACGCACCTGATCGGCAACGACGCCTTCCAGGAATGCGATACGGTCGGCATCACCCGGCCTTGCACCAAGCACAACTGGCTGGTGCGCGATGTCAACGATCTGGCGCGGGTGCTGCACGAGGCGTTCTACGTCGCGAGCTCTGGGCGGCCGGGGCCGGTGGTGGTCGATGTGCCGAAGGACGTGCAGTTCGCCGTCGGCACCTATCACCCGCCGCAGAAGTCCGACGTTCACGCCTCCTACAAGCCGCGCGTCCAGGGCGAGCCGGCGCAGATCGCCAAGGCGGCCGCCTTGCTCGCGTCCGCGCGACGCCCGGTGATCTATTCCGGCGGCGGCGTGGTCAATTCCGGTCCGCAGGCGGCGGCGGCGCTGCGCGCGCTGGTCGAGGCGACCGGCTTCCCGATCACCTCGACGCTGATGGGGCTTGGCGCCTACCCGGCGTCGGGGCCGAACTGGCTCGGCATGCTCGGCATGCACGGCACCTACGAGGCCAACATGGCGATGCACGATTGCGACGTCATGCTGTGCGTCGGCGCGCGCTTCGACGACCGGATCACCGGGCGGACCGACGCGTTCTCGCCGGGCTCGAAGAAAATCCATATCGACATCGATCCGTCGTCGATCAACAAGAACATCCGCGTCGATGTGCCGATCATCGGCGACGCCGGCAACGTGCTGACCGATCTGCTCGCGGCCATCAAGGCGGCGGGCAAGAAGCCGGACATCAAGCCGTGGTGGCAGCAGATCGCCACCTGGCGGGCGCGCAATTCGCTGGCCTACAAGAAGAACGACGGCGTCATCCTGCCGCAATACGCGATCCAGCGGCTGTTCGAACTGACGCGTGTCCACGACACCTACATCACCACCGAGGTCGGCCAGCATCAGATGTGGGCGGCGCAGTTCTTCGGCTTCGAGGAGCCGAACCGCTGGATGACCTCCGGCGGGCTCGGCACCATGGGCTACGGCCTGCCGGCGGCGATCGGCGTGCAGGTGGCGCATCGCGATGCGCTGGTCATCGATATTGCCGGCGACGCATCGGTGCAGATGACGATGCAGGAAATGTCCACCGCGATCCAGCACGACCTGCCGATCAAGATCTTCATCCTCAACAACCAGTACATGGGGATGGTGCGGCAGTGGCAGCAGCTTCTGCACGGCAACCGGCTGTCGCATTCCTACACCGAGGCGATGCCGGATTTCGTCAAGCTCGCGGACGCCTATGGCGCCGTCGGCATTCAGGTGACGCAGCCGTCCGAGCTTGACGATGCCATCGCCGAGATGATCGGGGTGAAGAAGCCGGTGCTGTTCGACTGCCGTGTCGCGGCGCTCGAAAACTGCTTCCCGATGATCCCCTCGGGCAAGGCGCACAACGAGATGCTGCTGCCGGCCGAGGCCAACGACGAGGCGACGGCCAAAGCCTTCGCCGGCGGCAAGGCGCTGGTGTGACGCTGGGGAGGCGTCATGGCCGGGCTTGACCCGGCCATCCACGTCTTCTGGATATCTCAGCGAGTGAAGACGTGGATGCCCGGCACAAGGCCGGGCATGACCAAAGATAGATCAACAGGATTGCCGATGAATCAGCCCGCCTCCGCCTACTTCCTCGAAGATCGCCGCGATCCCAGCGAGACGCACACGCTGTCGGTGCTGGTCGCCAACGAGCCCGGCGTGCTGGCGCGCGTCATCGGGCTGTTCTCCGGCCGTGGCTACAACATCGAAAGCCTCACGGTGTCGGAGACCGAGAGCCAGGATCACGTCTCGCGCATCACCATCGTCACCACCGGCACGCCGATGGTGATCCAGCAGATCAAGAACCAGCTCGACCGCATGATCCCGGTGCATCGGGTGGTGGACATGACGCTGAGCGGCCGCTCCATCGAGCGGGAACTGGCGATGGTCAAGGTGCGCGGCAAGGGCGAGCCGCGTGTCGAGGCGCTGAGGCTCGCGGACGCCTTCCGCGCCCGCGTCATCGATTCCACGCTGGAGAGTTTTGTGTTCGAGATCACCGGCAACAGCAACAAGGTCAGCCAGTTCATCGAGCTGATGGTGCCGCTCGGCCTCGTCGAGGTGGCGCGCACCGGCGTGGCCGCGATCGGCCGCGGCCCGGACGAGATGTAGAATTTGTTGTGGTTAGACGGAAGGGCTTTTATCCGGTCATTGCCGGGCTTGACCCGGCAATCCATCTTCCTTTGAGGAAGATGGATGCCCGGATCAGGTCCGGGCATGACGAAGGCCGAACTCCGTTAAAACATTACGCGGCGGGTCGCGCCGCGTCGGTGGTCTCATGGTGTCGCAACAGCTTCTGGTCGCCTTCGTGGTGTTTGCCGTGGTCGGGCTGTACACGCCGGGGCCGAACAACGTCATGCTGCTGGCGTCGGGGCTGAACTTCGGCCTGCGCCGCACGCTGCCGCATATCTCTGGCGTGGCGCTCGGCTTTGCCTTCCTCGTCGCCGTGGTCGGGTTCGGCCTGGGGGCGGTGTTCGACGCCTATCCGCTGTTGCAGTCGGTGCTGAAATACGGCGGCGCCGCCTATCTCGTTTACCTCGCGGTGGTGATCGCCCCCGCCGGGCCGGTGGAGGCGGACGCCGCCGCCCCCCGGCCGCCGCCCTTCTGGGAGGCGGCCGTGTTTCAGTGGGTGA
>Ga0182792_1000354_pt1 | contig 44842 bp, 37 predicted proteins | sample Passage237B_FD_130497 | JGI IMG/M metagenome (GOLD analysis project Ga0182792, IMG submission 130497) | Cellulose adapted compost microbial communities from Newby Island Compost Facility, Milpitas, CA, USA - Passage2 37B (version 2) (version 2) ...
CCCCCGACCGCTACCATCTTCACCGATGCTCTGCCTGAGGACCGCCTCGCCAGGGAACGTTGTCGTATCGACCGTGAAGCCATCCGGAGCATATCGGTCGGGATACCATCCACCGTCGGCCTGCGACGCTCCGACATCCACGTCCGTGAACGACTCCGAGAAACCGGCGATCACGACATCACCGCCGCCCGAGAAGTCGAATCTCTCGGCCTGTTCCGCCGTCAGGATCAGGGATGAGCCTGCCTGCACGGTGAAAGCGTCCACCTTTTCGAGATGGTCGTAGTCCCTCAGATCGACATTGCCGGTGACTATCGCCGTGACGACGAGACTGTCCGAGACGCCCGAAAGGTCAGTCGTATCGTCCAGTCCTGTCACCCCGAGGCCACCGCTGCCAGTGACGATCCGGCCGTCGACCTGATCGGCCATCAAGCCCACACTATTGCCGGACGCCACCGTCAGGGCGAAATCTCCAAGATCGGCCAATGGCGATATCTCGCCGGTCCCGACGACCACAGCCGTATGGATACCGGTCGTCGTCACGCCGCTCAAATCGAAGTTGACTCCCCCGATCCCGGGAAACGCCAGCTGCACCGTCACGCCGCCACTACCGATGACGGACAACCCATTCGCCTGGACCGCCGTCAGGGTCAGCGTCTGTCCGGTGGCAACGTCGAAGGTGTCCACCGTGTCGAGGCCAGCATTGGCGGTGATGTCGACGCTCGCATTCACGGCGACCGAGACGTCGATGCTGGCAGCCATGCCGGAAAGATCCATGTCGGCGGCAAGCCCGATCACGACCACGCCGCCAGCGCCGGTGACGGTCAGGCCATTCGCCTGGGCCGCGGTCAGGGTCAGCGTCTGCCCAGCAGCGACATCGAAGGTATCCACCGTGCCGACGAGATTGGTATTGGCAGTGATGTCGACGCTCGCATTCACGACGACCGACACATCCAAGCTGCCGGCCAGTCCGGAAAGATCCGTGTCGCCGGCGAGCCCGATCACGACCACGCCGCCAGCGCCGGTGACGGTCAGGCCACTCGCCTGCGCCATTGCCAATGTAAGCGTCTGTCCTGCAGCGACGAGGAAAGCATCCACGTTGTCGAGGGTGGAACTGCCCGTGATATCCACGCTGTCGGCGACGGTCGCCGTCACCGTGCCGGCCACCGTGATATCCGAAAGATCCGTAGTGCTGGCAATGCCCACCACAGTGACATCGCCACCCCCGTTGACGGCCGCACTATCCGCCTGGGCCGCACTGAGGGTCAGCAACGCTCCGCTGTCTACAGCCATAGACGGGAAGGCCACCGACATATCCGCAGGGTAGGCAGCCTGCCCCGGCAGGAGGACCGCAGCGACCGCCATGACGGAAAGGTCGATGTTGGACGTCACCGTGCCATGCACGGCAACCTGCCCGGCCCCCTGCACTGTCCGACCCGCCAGTTGGACCATCGAAAGCGGAACGACGCCACCATTGATCGTAAGCGCGCTGACGCCGACGCCACCGGCGAGATCGACATCGGTCCAGATGGACGTGGTCACACTCGTCGTGGCGGTTCCACGTTGGAGCGTGATGGTGATGCTGCCCCCTTCCGGAACGACGCTGCTGCCGTCTCCCTGACCGCTGATGGCCGTGATGGTTACCGGTCCCGTCGCGACACCTCCAAGGACAAGGACGCCTGCGTCGTCCACGATGGCTGCGAACGCTGGCAGCGGCGGAGGCTCTTCCTCGCCGCCGTCATCGGGCGGCGGCTCCTCCTCGCCACCGTCGTCCGGTGGCGGAACACCCGGCACTTCCACCTCGACGTCGTCGGCCGCATCCTGGAAGTTCTCTCCGGAGAAAGCATCCCCAGCCGAGCCAACGTCACCAGCAGCGGCGCCCTCCTTGACGGCGTCGGCTGCAGCGCCCTGCGCCACCGTCTGCGCCTGGCTGATCTTGATGATGCTCGCCGCCGGATCGTCCCCGGCGGCCGCCTCGTCCACACTGGCATTCGCGGATACCGCGATCGACGTCACGTTCTGGACGATGTTGTCGACGAGCGCAGGATCGAGTGCATCTCCTCCCGGCGTTGCCGCCAGGGCATCGGCGACGATGCCCTGGATCGTGGTGGGATCGCTGAGGTCGATCGGCTGACCGCTCAGCAGGCTGTCGCCGATCTGCGCCAGCACCAGCGTGAAGATGTCCCCGTCGTCCGCTCCCGTCGCACCGCTTCCGGCAGCGGCCGCAAGGGAGGCGATATTGACCAGCTTGGAGACGTCGGCCTGCACCTGCACAGCCAGGGCCTTCTCCTCGTCGGAGGCGTTCGGATCCGAAATGACCGCGATCGGATCGAAAGTTGCCAGGTCGAGAGTCGACGGCAGGCCGAGCGCCTGCTTGATCAGGGACTGCGCCGCATCTGGTGACAAGCCACCGGAATCCTGGGCCTGTACAACAAGCGTGGTGAGCGGACTCACGACCTTGGCGCCGTCCGGCGCACGAAGAACGCCCTCGAAGGGAAGTCCCGTGACCACGTCGGTGCCGCCGGACGCGATGATGACACCGCCGACGGGCTGCCCGAAATCGAAGTTGCCCAGATCATCCGTGGTCGTCGTGGGTTCGCCGACGTCGAACACGCCATTGTCGTTGAGATCGGCGAATACGGTAGCGCCAGCGACGAAGCCGTCCGTGACCACGCCGCTCTCCGTGACCAGTCTCTCGGCCACCCCTTGTGCGAACTCGATGGCCGCCTGCAGACTTGCAGGATCATCCGTGACGTCGGCTACCGTGGCTCTCGCGTCGTCGATATTGTCGCGGACATTCCATGCTGCACCGACGTCGAGAAAGGCTTCGACATAGGCCTCACCGGCCTCGATCTTGTTCGCAATGGTGCCGATGTCGTCACCCCAGGACGTCGTCTGCGCCCCGCCGATGATCTCGATGATGAAGTCACCCACTGGCGCGCCTGCTTCGAGGCGAGCCATGAACTGCCCGGTCCAGAACGAAAGCCCGGCGGGATCAGGCTCGCGATTGAAGAGATTGCCGTAGATATCGTGAAGAAGTTCCTGGACGGCGGTAACACTCACCGCGGTCGGCTCGGCCAGCACCGGATAGAGAGCGGCAGATTCCTCGCTGGCCCCGAACCACTCGGAGATATCCTGCAGCACCTGTCGGGGTGATGCGCCGCCGGCTACTGCGTTTCCATAGACGTCTTCCCAGTAGGCCAAGCCTGCCGGATCTGGAGCCCGGCCAAAATACGCTACGTACACCGTTGCAAGCTGCTCGCGAACGGATAGCCCCAAAACATCGAAAGCCATGAGATTACGCTCCCCGAAGCCGCGACGATTGAATGACGGCTTCGCCATGCTTCAAGCGCCGGCCGTGCCGCCATTGGCGCGGTCAACCGAGCTTGCGACCAACTCCCACCTACGGAATATTTTATATTTTATTTTGATCGGATTTTGAATGTTTAAATTCGCATCCCTCGATGCGCATTGTAACAATCGCGGGGCTGCGGAGCCCGCGTCGTCCGGGCTGCTTCTCAGGACAGGCTGGAGAAATCGATGGTTGCGGTATCGCCGAAGAAGCCGCCGCCGGGCCTGACGCCGGCATCGACGTCCATCGGTGATGACTTGCTGGCCAGCGGTCCCAGCCTGAAGTTCACCCGCGACAGCAAATGCGCATGGATGAGACGAAATGCGCCGACCCGGCACAAGGCACCGGCGGACTGGTCGGACAGACCGTTCAACCTCTGCTCATCGACGACCCGCACGCCGGTGATTCGATGTCCAGTTCCGGCACCGGTCTTGATATGGATGGGCGCCTCCACCAGCAGGCCCTCGGCGGCGATCGCCCGCACGACATGCTGCGTACGCACGAGGCTGCGCTCCATTGCCTCGAGCAGCGCCATCCGGCGCGCCACGGGCGTGCTCAGCTTGCCGTCCACCGTGAAGAGGACGTCCCCTCCGGTGCCACGAAAGTGCGGCGCGTCTGGATCGAGCAGCACGACCCGTCGGTCGCCCGCCCCGGGCTCTTTCCCCGGGATGCGTCCGAAGCGGAATGGGTAGCTCCTCACAGAGGCCGGAACATAGCGCGCCAGCCATCTCCCCTTCTCGTCCAGATAGGCAGTGTGGCCAGGCTGGAGAGCAATCACGGCAAAGGGAATGTCTCCCTGATTGACCGGAAACACGATGGGATATTCACGGGCGATCTCCGCGGTCTCGTCCAGCACGAACGGCACGAACGCCTCTCCCGCCATAAAGCGATAATCGACATCCTCGCTCATGCGGAGTTGCCCGTGCTTGGCGAATTCGAGGGCTATCGGGTTCCTGAACAACGCCTCCTCCCTTCCCGGAAATGAAAAGGCGGGGGAGCATGTGCCCCCCCGCCCTTTCAGATCGCTATGCCTGCCGTGTCTCAGGCATAGATGATGTTGAAGGTCGCGACGTCCATGGCATCGGCGCCGAGTCCGACCAGCGTGATCGCCCCCGAGAAGTCGCCGGAGCCGCCAGCCAGATCGGTGATCACCAGATTGCCGCTGTCATTGGTGAAGACGAGCTCGCCCGCACCGGTGAAGCCGAAGGACGAGAGATCCAGACGATCACCGGTCAGCGGGTCGGCACCGGCCGTGAAGTCGGTGATCTCCACGTTGCCGATATCGCTTCCGACGAAGTCGAAGATCTCACGGGCGACATTCGCATCCGACGTCACCGTCTCGGCAGCGCCGATCATGTAGGTGACGACGGCACCAGGCGCATAGTCCGCCTCGCTCACATCCATGGTCAGCGAAGAACCAATCCCGCCCTGCACGCCAGAAGCATCCAACGTGGTGAAGCTGGCGAGATTGTCCTCGAGCGTGACGGTCGCGCTATGTCCCGCCACCGTTGCCGTCTGGAGGCTCCGGTTGCCGATTGTGCCCACGGTCTCGTCACCGATATCCAGGTCGATGTGATCGCCGACATTGATCAACACCGACGTCGCATTGGTGTTGACCAAATCGACGAAGGCATCGTCACCGGCGCTGATGTCGAGCGCGAACAGACCGTAGACGTCCGTCAGCTCGACATCTGCATCGTCGTTGGCCCCGGTTCCGGCATGGACGTTGACGGTCTCGAGCCCGTCAAAGCCCTGGCCTTCAACCATCTCGACCTGGGCAATGCCTTGCACGAACGAGGTCTGGGTGACCGAGTTCAAGGTGCCCTGCGTGGCTCCCGATGCCGGGGCGAAGAAGCTCAACGGGTCAACGGGACCAAACGCGTCCCATGTCACGTCGATCGTATTATCCAGGAAACCGGAGGATGCGGACAGACCCAGTACCGCGTCCAGGTCTGCCGCTACATCGGACGCAGCTCCGATATCGTGGAGGAAGCTGGTGGTGCCCCCGAGGATAACCGTCGTCGAGTAATCCGTCTCGACGATTCCACCGGGCAGGTCGCTGCTATTGAACCAGACATTGCCGGCAGAGGTCGAACTCAGGAAGTTTCCGGCTCCCGTCACATTGATCTCGAAGGTCTGCGTCGCATGAGTGCCGGCGACAAACATGGTACCGGCCAAACCGGTCAACGACAGCCTTGCATCACCGTCTGCAATCACGTCGATCGTCGTCAGGGCATCCAGGCCATCCGGCGACCCGCCACTGACGACGAAATCGACATCAGCGTCGTCCGCGCTGTCGACCATCACGGTCTGCAGGGCACCGACGTTGTCGCCGCTGTCGACGTCGAGATAGATGTCGCCGTTGATGGTGGCGCTCGGCACCGTCTCGAGCGTCAGGTGCTCGAGCACCGGCGGTCCGACCGGCCCGCTCAGGCTGTCGAGATCCAGCTCATTGCCCTCAACTGCGATGGACAGGTTGACGACATTGCCGGTGTTGAGATGCAGCCAGTCGAGGTGGCCGGCGACGTTGATCTGGAGTGTCTCCGGCGCGTTGGCCAGTGTGAGCGTCCAGCCGTCGCCGTCCAGATCCTGATCGAACTGGATGAGGGCTAGGCTTTCGTCGAAGCCCGCGAGATTGAGCGTCGCGTTGCCATTGAGGTCAACATCATCGTCAAAGGCAAGGACTTGGACGTTGGCCACACCGCCAGTGAAGTTGAGACCGTTGATGTCGCTGCTGTCGAGGTCCCACCAGCCGCCGGAGTCGATGGCCAGGATATTGACGCCCCCGCCGAGGTCGACGGACAGGTCAACATCGACCGCCGCATGATTGACCTCGATGCGGTCATTGCCAAGGCCCGTCAGCACGCTTGTGAGGACGGTGCTGCCGCCGACATCGAGATCGAGATCGCCGGTGTAATCCGTCGAATCGAGCGTCACGAGATTCGGGAAATCGTCCTCGCCGTTGAGCTCGAGGATGCCGCTGCCCGAGATCACCAGGTTCTCGATCTCGCTCGCTTCATCCTCGAGGTCCAGATAGACACCGTCCGAGACGATCAATTCCAGGGTCTCGATGTTGCCCACGACGCCGTCGATGTCGAGGTCGACTTCCGCGAACTCGGTGCCGACGTTCTGGGCGACGACAGTCTGATGCGTGATCTCGACGGTGTCATAGACGACGTTGTATTCCGACTCCAGGACGCCGCGCAGTCCCAACAGCGGCGCAACGCCCTCGCCGTCGACAGGACGGACGTTGATAAGGGTCAGGTCGGCCCGCGAATCGACGTTCCATAGCTCCTCGTAGCCGCTCGCGCGGTCGAGATCGAGGTTCCCGCTGCCCAGGCCCAATGGGGCATCGAACGAGGTGAGATTGTAGATCGGGATGCCGCTGATGGTGGGGTTCTGAGTCGTGCCGGTATTGTTGAGCTCGGCATTCAGGACGTCGAACGTGCCGCCACCGATGAGCACATCGGGGCCCTGCAGTGTCTGAACGGCGACGAGGCCGTCGATCCCGACGGAGAGGGGCGCATCGAAGATGTTGGTGCCCGGCCCACCCGTGAAGTGATCGACGCCGGTCGTCAGCTCGAACGTCGTGTCGAACGACGCCGCCACCAGCTCGTCGACGTGAACCATGCCGTCGGGAATGGCGTCGGGCGATGTCCAGAAGTCGCGATCGCCGGCCAGCGCATCCTGCGCGTTGGCAAGATCGTTGGCGGCGGTCCAGGGACCGTCACCATGGACCAGGAACGTGTCCGCATAGTAGGTGGAAACGACGGTCTTGTTGTCGAGGACGACCTTGTCCTGCCCCTGGGCGCCGCCCATGATCTCCAGGATCGCCTCGCCCGCCGGCATGCCGCCGACAAGCTGCGCCGTCCAGAAGGCCAGGCCTTCCGCATCGGGGGCGCGCTCGAACAGGTTCTGGTAGACCGCCGTCAGGAACTCGGTGATGCCCGCATTCAGGGAGGGCGCCGCCAGATAGGGATAGAGGCTGGTCGCTTCGGTCGACGATGCGAAGAAGTTCGCGATCGCCTCCATGCTCATGCCATTGTTGGCCTGCGTCACCCAGTAGTTCAGTCCCTCGGGATCGGCTCCGCGATTGAAGTAGCCAACATACAGCCCAGCAATCTGGTCCTTGATCGCCATGTTCCTATATCTCCTCTGTCAGGTTTACCGCCGGCGCCCACAAGACCGGCGCCCGAAGCACTGCCGCCCCAATTTATAACTGGATGCGCACCCCAATTAAAATGTCACGCGACCGGTATGCAACTTGCTTTACACAAACTTGCTTGGGCCATTCGGGAAGGTTTCAGGCCAGTATTTTAAGTCTTTTAGGTCATATCTGCCGCTTCAGGCTCAATAGATCCATTCGAGGCAGATGGCGGAAGATTAAAACAAATAAATTGCCGGCATCTATTTTCCAAATTGTGCGCCGGCGTTTCCGTGACCGGGCAGGCGGCTAGGCCATCGACCGCAGGAAGGCATTGCGCAACAGATCCCGGTTGGAGCTTTCCAGACGTTCGCCGAGGATCGGTGCCGCTGCAGATGCCAGAAGGTAGTCCCCCGCGTCGCGTCGGAAACTCTCGGCAATCTCCAAAATACCCGCTGCATACCTCAGCGTGCCGTGCCGGCGCTCGAGGTGGGTTCTGCCGGCTTCGGCACGGGCCCGGAACCGCATCCGATCTTCTGCCATCTCTTCGAGCAGCCCGACCAGCTCCCGATGTTCATTCTCGACGCTGATCTTGATCAGGCAATCGTCGGGCAGGGACGCGTACCAGCCGAGCCGGCTGACCACGCTCAAGGCGGCCTTGTTCCATATCCGCAGCTGGCTGCCGGACGCTTCCCCCATCGTCGGATAGCGTAGATTGAACACGAGATGGGCCCGCGCAATCGCGGCGTCGAGCTCCGGCTCGGGGACGAAGCCGCGCAACGTCACGCGGGATGAAAGATCCAGCTCGTCGACCAGCCTCCGGACCGCTGTCGCGTCCCAAACCGCACCGCAGATCTCGAATTGAAAGTCGATCCGGTCCCTGACCTCGTGGAGTGCCCTCAGGGTCTCCATCAGCCGCCGATTCGGGCCGATATGGCCGAACTGAAGCAGCCGGAGCGGCCCGCTCTCGGCACGTTTGCCCGAGACACGGGGACCCACCTCAAAGGGCAATTCCAGGCTGTAGGCCGGCACCAGCCCGCGTGCGGCGATCGCTTCCAGGCCGGGCGTCGTGTGAACCAGAGCAGCCACGGCATGCTCTATGGCCGCTTCGAACATGGGAAACCGCGCCAGGGTCTCCCGTGAAAGATCGCCTGTGCGGCATACGGCGTCGGCGATCGCCGCAACCTCATCGCCTCCGGCATCACGTCCGTAGTGGCGTCCCATGGCGCTCCTATAGATGCAAGGCTCGAGGAAGCCGTTGCGCACCATGTCCCGGAAGAACTCCTGCAGCACGACGTCGTGCAAGACGACGACACCGGGCACGCGGCGGGACAGGGCGTAGATGTCCTGATGGAAGATCCAGGAATTGCCTATGTTGAAGAAGATGGCGCCATGCTCCGCACGCCTCGCCCGCAGATCCTGCATTGGCATGGGACAGCCCGCGCGAGGATCGAAACGCCTCACCTCGGCATGGGCCTGCAGATCGGTATCCCATTCCTCCTGACTGGTCCAAAGGACGACATCTGCATGCTCTGCGAGCGACGGAAGGATCCGCCTGGTGTAGTGGGCAATGTCGGTCGGTAGCGGCGGCAGCGGCGATACCCAGTGGATGATCGGACGCTCACGACAGCCCGGGAGCAAGCTCCAGTCGTCAGTCGCCATGTCGCATCCGCTCGCAAAGAGCCAGGTAGGCCTCTTCGGTGCATGGCACTCGCACGGCGTTTCCCCGTCCCGCGCCACGCAGCGGACCGGCCCCGATCTGGAAGATCTCGACCAGGGCTTCGCCCTCCATTCCCGACCGCCGCCCATCGACGGCAACCGGCCCAAAGGCGAAAGGAACATGGGTGATTGCGCCGGGCGCGACGGCTTGCTCGAACGAAAGCTGGAGACCGTCATGGGTGAGGCGTCTCTCGTGGTCGAACCAGTCGACACTGAGCACGAGCCGCCGATCACCGGTTGCGAACCATGGAGCGCGAGAGCGGTTCATCACCGAGAATACGCCCAGTCCCGTGGCTGTATCGTATCGCTCGATGCTGATGTATCCGCCGAGCTGGCTGGGATCCCCGACGTAGAGATTCTCCGGAACATCGGCCCCCGTCGTATCGCCGCGCCGTGCTACGAAGAAGATGGTCTCACCGCGGAGCTGCAGCGCGTCCTGCCGCTCGACGAGAAGACGCATGACATCGACGTCGAGGAGATCGTCATAGACGTCCGTTGTGATCAGGCGCTCCGTCTCGAGCCCCGCGGCCCTGCCCAATCTCGCCACCTCGCCGGCAGTGTATTCACGGTTATGTCGGCCATAGACGCCGTGTGGCGGCACAAAAAGGCCGAACGAATAGGGCGCCTCGTTGCGCAGAATCTTTGCGACGCCGCGATGGCTTGCGATGTTGGGCGTGCTCAGCACCAGCAGCCCCGAGGGCCTCATGACGCGTGCAACCTCCCGCAGGAAATGGAGGGGGTCGATGGCGAGATGCTCCAGGATCTCGAGTGCGAAAACCACGTCGAAGGAATCATCCTCGAAGGGCAGCCCCTGCGTCTCGACGTTCGCATGCCGGAGGTCTATCTCGAAGGAAGAAGCGCTCGACTGTCGGCCCACGACCCTGGCGCGATAATCCGGTCCCTCCCACACCCCGCTGATCTCCGCTCCCGGCAGGGAGGCCTTGACGAGCGCAGGAAAGACGAACGGGGGGAAGGTACCGACGTCCAGGCAGCGCATCGCCCTTCTTTGCGGCAGAAAGCTCAGCGTAGCCAGATACCGGCGCCAATGCGTACCGAAATAGGGATTCAGATCGACGGCGGAGCCGTAACGGCGGAAATCGTAGGCGGCATAGAGATCCTCGAAACGCACGAACGCCGGCTTGACGGCCCCCATCGCCGGCGGGGCAAGGCATTCCCGGACGTCAGCGAGATCGATAGCGGACGCGCGCGCCTCATCGATCTGGAGCTCGTCGCTGTAGTGTGACTGTGGCGTCGCGGCTGGGACAGCAGATACAACTCCAGCATCCACCGGCGTGCCCGTAAGAACTTCGACGACACGTCTCCATGAGATATCGAAACCCGAGTAGCGCCGGAATGCGGCTTCGCCCAGACTCTCGGCGAGACCGGCATCCTCCGCCAGCTCGTCGAATGCCATCGCCAGAGCGCGAGCATCGGGCGATACGACGAGCCCCTCCCGGCGATCCCGCACGAACTCGAGCGGCCCCCCCGAGTCGGTCGTCGTCACCAAAGGCCGTCGCGACAGCATTGCTTCCAGCGTGACGTAGCCGTAGTCCTCATCCACGGGTACGAAGGCGACGGCCCGCGCCCGTGCATAGTGGTCCGCCATCACGCTATCGGAGACGGCGCCGAGCCAGGTGATGCGGTCCGCGATGCCCAGTTCGGCAGCGTAGTCCTGTAGGCTCCGATCGTAGCCGGGAACATCAGGCGGTCCGGCGAACACCAGACGGATGCGCGACCTCGTCTTGGCGAGAGATTCGATCAGCAGCTTCTGCCTCTTGGCCGGGCATATTCGACTTGGGGCGAAGATGTAGTCAGAGAAGGCATCTGCGCGGAGCAGCTCCGCAAACGGCGGCGGATGATAAAGCGGTGTCGAGGCGATCCCGAGATGCCTTCTCAGCCTTCCGGAAACATTGCCGGAATTCGTGAAAAGCCGGTCCCCGGATCCGCCCAGGGCCTTGAGATCCTCGCTCCGGATGAACTCCCGGACGGCAAACCCGTCCGGCTCGCGAAGCAGCTCGGAAAGGCCAAGATCCCACAGGTCGTAAGCCTGTCGATGCTGATGCAGTATCCAGAATACCTTGTTCGGATGGCGCAGAAGGTAGGCGGGAAACTTGAGCCCAATCAGGAGGTCTATGGGCGTGCCGTTCGATTCGCTGACATCGATCAGCTTCGAGGCAAGCACATGGTCGACCAGCACCCGCGTGGGATACCATTTGAACGGTACATGGATCTCCGTGGCCTCGTGGCCATGTGCACGCAGGGCAGCGCACAGATTGGCCGAATGGCGCTCTGCGCCGCCATGGATGAAGGGCACCTGAACAGTGGCGATACCGACGCGCATTTGATCTCTCGGCTGCTTTCAGGTGGATGCGTCGCCGTAGGTGGCAGGCTTGCGCGCCAGCACGGCAATATCCTGCGCTCCGTAAAGCAGGTAGGCGATCTCCGCATCGACCCGCTTCCCGCGCAGGAACAGGTCCAGCTTCTCATGGGGATTCAGGAAGCGCACTTCTATCGGGTGGAAACCCAGAGTTTCGAACAGGGTCTGCACTACCTCCGCAGGCAACGGCCTGACATGCGTCGGATCAGTGTAAAAGCTTGTCGCCCCAACGAGCACGTTGCCGGGGTTGGGGGTCTCGATGATCAGCATGCCACCGGGAGCCAAGACCCTCATGGCTTCCCGCACCATCCAGACCATGGTTTCGAATGGAAAATGCTCCACGATGTGAAAGGCCGAAATCACGCCAGCGCTGGCCGAACGCTGCCTGGCCAGATAGGAACAGACATCCTCCTGGTGAATGATCACCTGCCACTCAGCCGCCTCAGCTATCTGGAAGGCGTTGTTGTCCACCCCCTCGCCCGCGATACCCTGCTCTGCCAGCAATTCCAGCCATTCCCCGCGACCCGCACCGAGGTCGAGCACAGGCCGCCCGGTCTGCTCGGTGATTGCAACGACGTCCCCGAGGTACTTGCACAGGCGCCGCTTGATCTCCTCGCGGGATCCACGGAAGCGATCCTGCAACGTATTGTAGAAGGCCGAAAGCAACGCCTCGAGGCCATCGACGGCGGCAATCCGCGACTGTGGCTTCGATGTGTTCGGAGTCTCTCCACCCTCCCTTGCTGGCATTGTCGCCTGCAGCCGATAGACGGCCGCGTCGACACGGCGGGTAAGGTCGGAATATGCACGCGAGAACTGCCTATACTCCATGCGCGAATGCACGAACTGATCCTGGTGCTCGTTCAGCAAGCGGTGGATTTCCGTGGTCCGCTCATCGACATCTCTGCGCAGACGGTCGAGCTCCAGGAGGAGATCGCGCTGCAACGCCTCGAGACGACGAATGAAATCCCCCCCCTGGGCGTCGAGATCACGGCGCATCCGGTCCCGGTCGTCCGCGAGCTCGGCCGCCTTGGCTCGGTTTCGCCACATGCCGTCTCTCGTCTCGGCGCCGTCGAACCACGCCGAAAAGAACCGGTCGATACGCTCCCGCAATCCACGTCGCGATCCCGGTGTTGCCGATGCTGGTGCAGTCATTTGCCGAGGTTCCACTTTGCTGGCCGCCGGGATGGCATCAAGCCGTTTCGACAGAGGGACCGAGCACGCCCTCAGCAACGACGGCGACTTGACGAAATCCTTCAGGGTAGTCACTGGACGTCTAGCAGACGAGAAGACGGTCGCTGGGGCTACGCCGTGGCGGCGTCGGCGACGTGCGTCTGGAAATCGTGTCCCAGATCGCCTCCGCCGTGGTATCCCACGAGACCTGTGCGAACTCGGTTCGGAGTCTTGCCTCCAAGGCGTTGAGCTCGCCACGGCGTTCGATCAGCGACCGGATTTTCTCGTAGGCGGCCGTCGTATTGTCCGGATCGATGTAGACGCAGTACTCTCCGCCTGCCTCGGGCACCGACGTGCGATCAGATGCAACGCATATTTTACCGAAAGCCAGGCTGTCCGAAACTGGCAACCCCCATCCCTCGTAGTAAGAGAGGAACAACGTGAAAAGGCATCCTTCGTAGAGAGCTGCCAACGTGGCATCGTCGGGACTAGGGACAATGACGAGCTTCCCGCTGAGACTCGAGGTGCTGGCAATCGCCTTCTTGAGATCGTCGACCATCCAGCCCCACGCGCCGGCAAAGACCAGGGTCGGCACCTGGTCAAGGGGCATTTCTCTCAGCATCCGTTGCCAGATCCTGAACGCCTGCTGATGATTCTTGCGGACCTCTATGGTCGACACGAAGAGCACGTAGGCTCCTTCGAGTAGCGGTGCTGGAAGCGGGCCTGCCGGCGGCCTGGGGAAGCCTGTACCAATCGGGACAGGACGGGGGGCGGCACGCAAGGCAACATTCTCGTGGGCCGCCCAGCTCGTGACATCACGAGCAGTCGCTTTCGAATTTGTAAAGATGAAATCCGCCAGCGGGAGCGTGCCCGCCATCACTCGCTCAAATCCCGGCGCCCTCCCGACCTCGAAGTACTCTGGCCGCAGGAGCGGAATCAGATCATGCACGAGCATGGCGAACCGGCCGCGCACCGCCCGCTTGAAGCACGCAACACGTTGTGGGTAGTTGATGTCGTGCCAGGGCGCGCCAAATGAACAAAGGACATCGCCTTCGATCGCCCTGCTCTCCAATGTCGGCGTTGGCAGAGGCTCTTGGTGCTGATGGGTTTGCACGCGGAATCGATCCATCACACGCCTGAGGAAAGAGCCGCTCTCGCGGTGCGCGCGGGTGCAGGTTTCCTGATGCGCCGCCAGACGCACCGGGCCTTCCTTCAATCCAGTATAGACGTCGCGCACGGCGGCCCAGTCCACGGCTTCGAACGAAGGCGCATCATCATTACCAGCATGACGCACAAATCCGACGCCGACGGGAAATCGATGAGCCAAGGCGGTGTACAGCTCGCCGGTCAGACGCTGAATGCCGGTCAGCCTTTTGCTGCGCTCGGCAAAATTGAAGAGATCCTCTACGTCGAACCAAAGCCTCATACGCGAAACGTGCGCTACAACCCTGCACCAACACAATTCAAGGCGTCCAAAACAGATTGCGCCATCTCCGGCTGGACAAAGCCGAACGCTGACGCCGTCGACGATGACTGTCGCCGATCAGGCGGCCGGATGGGAATCGGCGTGAAGGTCGATGACGCCGATGAGCTTGAGGCTGGTACCGTTCAAGAGCTGCAGCTCGGCTTGAGACTGCATATTCATATGAGGAAGCAGCTCGTGCGCCAAATCTCGCGACATCATGACGACATCGTCCGTGAATCTGAAGGCGTCAGTCTTCAGATCCGGAAGATCAATGACAAGAATGCGATCGATCTCCGGCAGGAACGGATTTGCCTTCAGGGCGGCGGACAGGCCGCGAAGATCGTTGGCCGTCGGGGCCAGTTGATGCTCCTGGTCGAAGGCAAAGGCGAGGATGTCGTCGATGAGACGATACTCCGTATTGCCGGTGCTGGCAGTCGCGGATGTGGCCGCGGTGGCATCTGCAGCCGCGGCTTCCGCCTTGGTCACGGGTTCGGTCGGCAGCGGCCCGTCAACAGCGGTCAACGCGTGCACCAACTGCGTGGCACCGACATCCCCAGAATAGACGTGCCATGCGGCAAACCCGCCGGATGATGCCATGACGCTCTTCACGTCGAAGATGAGCGACAGGAACTCAGTTGCATTCTCCATGACCTTGACGTGATGGACTTCCAGGGTCTCACTGCCTCCTGTCGGCACGACGATCTCGAACCGATCGGAGGCCTCCGTGCCGCCGCCATCGGGCTTCACCGCCGCCTGAGCAGCATCCTTCCCCTTCTGTTGCTCATCCCTGGAATGGCCTTCGCCAGTTGACTCCATCCATCTGGCGATCAAGTAGGGATCACCGAGAGAAAAAGATACGACACCATTCGTGGGTATTTCTTCGTCACCGCCAACTCTAGCTTCGTCGCCATGGGCGGCGTCCAGCCAAACCAGGACATGCTTGTCGTCGGACGCCTCGAGAGGCCCCGCGAGTTGCACAGTCGTGCCGTCCGTCATTGCGATCTGAACAGTGCTGTGCGCAGCATCGCCGGTCTCGTCCGCAAATTCTCCCGGCAGAGGGGCTGCTGCAGACACGCTAGCCTTCGCCAGATGCGGCTCAACTTCAATGTTGTCCGCAATGTCCGCTTGGACGATAGCGGTATCGGGCGATGCATTGAGATCGGATCGAATCAGTTCGGCAGCCATGGCGATCGCCGCGATGCTTGCCGCCAGCATGGCGCGGCCCGAGCAGGGGACTGAACCATTCAGATCGTTGTTCAGCCCGACGGCATCTTCCTTCGGGAACAGGGCTTCACGCAGCAGGCCTGAGAGAGCCGACCATACTTTCCATGCCCCGCCTTCAGTGACGTCTTCCTGCCCGTCGGACCTCGGTTCACCTGAATAGAGATCCGCCTGCTCGGTGAGAGACCACATCAGCGCCGTCGCCACGAAAGCCGTCATGACCGCAGCCGGATGCATGAAGACCGTGTCTCCGGGCCTTGTCGTGGGAAGTACCAGCGGCTGTCCCCGCAGGACCCGATCCATGACGGAACGGAAGTTCGGGCCGGAAACGACGTCGTCACTGGCTGCACTCGCGGCGACGATAAGACCGTCCACTCTGGCAATGTGGACGATCACGTCACCTGTATCCTCACGCAGGAATATCGTCCACGGATCCCCTTCGTCGGAAAGCCCCCCCTCTACAACGACCGGCAAGCCCGCATTCCGCAGGATCGCCGTGACACGGACGAACTCCGCCTGCTCGGCCTGGGACCAATCCTTGCGTGAGCGTCCGGAGGAGTTGAATGGAAGGATTACCGCCATGTGACGACGCTCCAGTCATCCTTCCCCTTGCGCCGCAAGTCAGTGTGCCGCCCGCCTTCCATTTAAAATATTATATATTGCTTCCATCATTCATTCCAGCCGCCACGGAGTCTGCCGCCTCGAACAAGTAGTAGTAGGTGACCGGGTCGTAATATTTCAGCAGCTCTCGAACGAAGATGTGCGGCTTGACGTTCAGCGCATCCGCCCACGCCTTGTACCGGTCGGGGGGGATACGCCCCCGCCCAGACTCGAGCTGAGATATGAATGTATAGAAGTTGAGGCCAAGGCGGCGGGCGAGATCGCGCTGCGACAGCTTCTGCTCTTCCCTCAATCGCTTGAGCCAGCGCCCTGCATCCTGCCGCAGCTGCTTCACATCATACGTCGCATTGTGTTGCGGATGACTGTACATGGCCAACCTTCACGCCCTTCGAGAGATTGTTTAAAACTCCCGCGCTCTACTTTTAAACCAAGATAAAGCAACTACTATACTCCCCGGTCCGAGCGTACAAGAGTCACTGTACAAAAAATCATTGGGCGTCAGCCGCAGATAAGCGAAGCCTGCTTCGTTATATTCCCTTGCCCGTCCGACCGGCGATGACGTAGAGGCGGCGTTTGATCGGCAGGGCTTTGGCCGTCAAACGTCACGCTGAGGGCTCGGGTAGAAAGGGCTTCAGGAAATCGATGTCTGCCAGGACAGGTCGCGATTCCAGATCCGAGCTTTGGGCGAGTTTCCATGCGTATCGCAGCGTGTTCGCGGGCGTCGCCATCATATCCATCTTCACGAATCTGCTGCTGCTGGTGTCGCCGCTGTACATGATGCAGGTCTACGACCGCGTGCTTGCGAGCCGCAGCGAGACGACACTGCTCATGATCACGATCGCAGCGGTGCTTCTCTACGTTGTCTATGCCACCCTCGAGATGCTGCGCTCACGAACGATGGTGCGCGTCGGCATCCTGCTCGACGACCGCCTTGGCCCACGCATATTCGAGGCCATCTTCCGTGTGTCGTTGCGGCTGCCGAAGGGTAGCCTCCATTCGATGCAGCTGAACTCGGCGCAACCGCTGCGCGATCTCGACACGGTTAGGCAGTTCGCCACCGGATCCGGGCTGCTGACGATGTTCGATGTGCCATGGACGCCCATCTTCATCGGCGCACTGGGACTGCTGCATCCCTGGTACGCCATATACTCGATTACGGCCGCCGTGGGCCTCTTCGGTCTGGCCACACTGCAGGAGTTCGGGACGCGTAAGGATATTGCAGCAGCGACCACCCACAGCATAGATGCCTTGCATTTCGTCGACGCCAACTTGCGGAACAACGAAGCCGTCGAAGCTATGGGCATGCGCTCGGAGATGCGCAGGCGCTGGGAGAAGAAGCACGAGCGTGCGCTTGCCCTTCAGGCGGAGGCTAGCGATTGGGCTGGCGGCGTCATGGCGTCTACCAAGTTCTGGCAGGGGGCTGCACAGCTGGGCATTCTGGCGCTCGGAGCATACCTGGTGATTGAGGGAAGTGTCTCCGGCGGCGCCATCTTTGCCGCCAACATCCTTATGGGACGTGCCCTTGCCCCGGTTGCCCAATCGGTATCCGTTTGGCAAGCCTTCGTGAACGCACGTTCCGCCTGGAGCCGACTCGATTCGCTGCTGCGCGCCGCGCCCCTCGAACAGGCGCGCATGCCGCTTCCGGCGCCCATGGGCCGACTGGGTGCGACGCTCGTGTCCATCGCCCCGCCCGGCAGTTCGGTCGAGGTCGTACGCGGCGTCACCCTCGATATTGCTGCCGGAGAATCCGTAGCCATCGTGGGACCTAGCGCATCTGGTAAGTCCACGCTGGTCCGCGCCCTGATCGGGGTGTGGCCGCTGGCCCGCGGCGTCGTGCGGCTGGATGGTGCCGATATCACGCAGTACGATCGCATCGAGCTTGGGCGCCATCTTGGCTACCTGCCCCAAGATGTGGAACTGTTCGACGGCACCATCGCCGAGAATATCGCCCGCATGGGGGTCGTGGATCCCGACGCAGTGGTCGACGCGTCGAAGATGGCCGGCGTCCATGACTTGATTCTGCAGCTTCCGGGCGGCTACGACACACGGATTGGCCAGGGTGGTCAAAGCCTGTCCGGCGGTCAGCGCCAGCGGATCGGTCTCGCGAGGGCTCTGTACGGCAAGCCCCGCCTCGTCGTCCTCGATGAACCCAACTCCAACCTGGATCATGCGGGAGAAGCCGCACTGGCAGAGGCGCTCGCAGCGCTAAAGCGCGAGGGCAGCACCACCATCGTCGTCACGCATCGCCCCAGCATTCTCACTGGAATGGACAAGATTCTGGTCCTGAACAATGGGGCCGTCGAACGCTTCGGGGCACGCGAAGAAGTCATGGCGAGCCTGGTTCGGCCGGTGCCAATGCCGACCAGACGATCTCCTGCCAACGCTGCCAGCATCTCCTGAAGCCGAAGGAGCTTCTTTCCATGAGCAAGGCTGCCAACGCCGGCACCCGACACCCGCCGCGCAACGTCCGTACCCCCCTCGTTCTCGCAGCGTCCATTGTGGTCGTCGTCTTTGGCGGCATGGGCGCATGGTCGGCGACCGCTCCCATCGACAGCGCGGTCGTTGCTCCTGGTGTGATCGCGGTCGAGAGCGAGCGCCGCACCGTCCAGCATCTCGAGGGAGGTATCGTATCCCAGATTTTCGTGCGGGACGGCTCGGTAGTTCAGCAGGGCCAGGTGCTGTTGCGGCTCGACGACACGCGCGTGCGTGCGCAAGACGAGGTGATCCGGTCCGAGCGGTACGCTCAGCTGGCAATCGAGGCGCGACTCCTTGCGGAAAGAGATGATCGCCCGAATATCACCTTCCCTGAGGTCCTGCTTGCCCACAAGTCAGACAAGAAGATCCAAGAGATCATCAACCTTCAGCAGTCGCAGTTCGAGACGAGGCGAACCGCGAACGCCGGACAGCGGAATATCCTTGAGCAAAGAATACAGCAGCTGGATGAGCAGATCGTCGGCTTGGACGCCCTTCAGAAATCCAAGCGGCAGCAGGGCCACCTGATCCAGGAAGAGATCAACATGATCGCAGGGCTGGTGAAGGCGGGCCATGTCACGCGACAACGACTGCTCGCATTGCAACGCGAATCCAGCCGCTTGGCCGGCGAGGCGGCGGACCATGCCGCGTCCATCGCCAAGGCGAAGCAGCAGATCGGCGAGACCAAGCTGCAGATCATGCAGCTCGACAACGACCGGCAGCAGGAAATCGCCAAGGAGTTGAGGGACGTACAGGCCAAGCTTTTCGAGTCGGAGGAGCGGCTCAACATGACCGAAGATCAGGCACGCCGGTTGGCCGTAGTCGCTCCCGTCAGCGGTGTCGTCATGAACTTGGCCTATGTGACGGTGGGCGGGGTCATTCCTCCCGGGGCGACCATTCTGACGATCGTTCCAGCCAACGACAAGCTCGTCGTCCAGGCGCAGATTTCTCCATCCGACATCGACACCGTCTTTCCGGGTCAGAAGGTACACATCCGCTTCATCACGTCCGCCGCCAAGCAGATTCCCGTCGTTGAAGGTACGCTTGAGACCGTATCTGCCGACCGTGTCGTCACGGAGCAGAGACCCGGCACAACCAATGCCAGCATGCCTGCTGTCGTGCCAAATGCCTTTTACTCCGGTCGCATCGTGGTCGATCAAAAAGAGCTCGACGACCTCGACACAGTAAAGCTCCATGCCGGCATGCCGGTCGAGGTATTGATCAACAGAGGCGAGAGGACGGTACTTCAGTATGTGATAGGCCCGCTCTCCAATCGCTTCGCTCGGGCTTTCAAGGAGAACTAGGAGGCAAGGACCCGTAATAGCCGGTTAGTGGCGTGCGATCGTCGGACGGCAATCGCTCGCCAAGGCACGGTCGATAAGGTCTCGAAGCGCAGTCGCATCCGCTCTCGACAAGAAATAGGCCCCTCGCACTGCGAGCTTACCCTGCACACTCTGCCGTTCACCGAAGGCGAGTCTAAAGCCGATCGTCTGCTGAGATAGAACAAACCAGTTACAGAGCACGGCCGGCTCGCCAAAGGCGAGCTCCGCATCTTCGACCGCAGCCTTTTGCTCATCATCGACTTTGCGTCGTCCCTTCATCGCCGAGCCTCTCCGCCCCAAAAGACAAGATTAAGCATGTAATCCACCCCATGACATCGGAGATGTGCCGCAAAAACTATTTGCGAATTGTCGAGACGGGAGGCGTGCAGAGGTACGCTGCGGGAATTCCATCATCCAATCGACCGGACTGCGCCGCTGTACCTTGCACTAGGCCTTGCGATCGCCCGAGGCACCTCGACTGATATCAAGGCCCGGCTGAGCTCCTTCGACCGGATTGTGCCGGCAATCTCCGATGCCGGCGAAGGATCCGGTGGCGGACGGCCGTCGTCCAGGAGCTGCCGGACATGACTGGCCGCAAGCGCCGCAAGATTTATCAGCACGTCCTTCTCTGTACGTCCTGCCGCCGTGACCTCGGGTAGATCTGGGAGATGAGCAACGAGCACCTCTCCTTCGCCCCACTCGATCAAAGCCCAGTACCAGAGCCTATACATCTCGATGTCCCTTTTTCAGTCGAGGTTAGCGGCCGAGAGTCGCACCGCGCAAATTGTTTTGACCAAACTGCAAGAGGGCTTCGATCCCGACGTCTCGCGCCCGCGTCTGCAGGCTGCCACGAAACGCCAATACAGAAAGAGATTTTGGCAACTTCCTCCAATGGCAGTCTTATTTGGTATCGTTTGCGCCGTGACGCAGTTGCCTACTGGGCTTTTGACTTGTGACTTTCCAATGCATGCAGCACCGCCGCACTTGCCGGCTGATAACAATTTTCCTCCCGTAGGACCTCAGCAACGCCGACCAAGATCAAACATGATGCGCAAAGGTCTGGCTGGACGATTCTACCGTCTTGGCCGATCGAGACCTGCCGAATGCCAGCACTCGGAAGGTGCCGGCCGAGGACACGAGACAGGCTGGTTGGACCTTAGTGAGCTTTATCACCGGGTTGAGCCGACCGGTGACCGCTACGGTTCATTGCTGCGAACGCAGCAATGGTTTGCCGATTGGGTCTTGTCATGAAGGCACTGATTGTAGATCCGGCTCTCCATTCCATGGGTGGCCATCACTACAATGCAGTGCTTCAGTTGCAGAGAGAGCTGGCGCGACTTGATGTTCATGCACCGTGCCTGGGATCGCGCTACGCCGACAGCGAAACCGTCAAAAAGCTCGCGTGCACGCCGATTTTTACGAGTTCGGTATATGGTCGTGACTATTCAACGCGTCGCGCGTTCAGAAGAAGCGTTGAGGAGACGAGCGCGCAGCTATCCCTAGGCCTTCGCAATCAAGGCGCACCGCCCGATCTTCTCGTGCTCCCCTGCTGTGATCAGGTACTGGCCGCGGCGCTTGCCCGACACCTGAGAAACATTCGATTCGCCTCACCGCCGCACATTGTGCTGTGGTTGCTGTACGCACCGAACTATTTGAGACCAGAGGATGATCCGCAGGTCGGCCGTCAACGTGAAGAGTACCGCGAGGCTTTCGCCGAGCTGAAGGCGAGCATCGGTGGCGCACATAGAATTCAGGCCTATTGCGAGACCCAGCCGATGGCAGCGTATTATGCTAATCTGCTTGATCTCGACATCGAAGTGATGGCCGGGCCCGGGCTGTTGCCGCCCCGCAGACGAGTGCGGAAGCGGATCTTGACGCCAGATGGGCTGACGACAGTCGCCTGCATCGGTTTTGCCAATAGGCCGAAGGGCTATCGTCTTCTGCCAAATGCGGTTCGGCACGTACTTGAATGCAGTCGCAATACGAAATTTGCGATCCACGGCGTCGTGGTGGGCTCAGACGCAGAAGATGAACAGCCCGCTTTCCTGGCGCTCTCCAAGCTCGGGGGCCGTGTATCCGTCCGTCAGGACGTGCTGACTCAGGCAGAATACCAAGCATGGCTAGAGGAGGCCGATCTTCTGCTCCTGCCATACGACCCTGCGGTGTACCGGTCGCGCGGCTCTGGCGTTTTCACTGAAGCTCGGGCTCTCGGAATCCCGATCGTCGCCACGGCAGGTTGTGCATTCGCGCAACCCGCATTCGATCAAGGTTGGGGCATGCGCATCGTCGACTACAGTGGCGCAGGAATAGGCCGCGCAGTGTTGAGCGCGCTGGAACAGCTTCAACCGCTCACGATGGCGGCAGCTGCTGCAGCCAGCCGGACCAACGACGATCTCGGGCAGACGCTGCAGACTGCCCTCGACAGGCGGCGCGCCGAGCCTACCTCGGGGTGGAAGACCATGTTTCGCGGTCTGCAGTTGCGACACGCCTGAGGGTCATACATCGACTGTGAATGCATACGATACGTCGGTCGGTCGATGATCTGCAGACTTGGAACAGCCTCGCCTACTCGATGCCGAAGGCGGGAATGCCCGACATGATGCGTTTGCGATAGACCAAGAAGGAACACAACCCTCGGCTTGGACAAAGCCGACTGCCGGCAGAAGTGGCACAATTTCCTTTGTGCATCACTCCAATTCATCAACGATAGGAGCATCCTTCCTGCCCAATTGGGGGGCGGGAACATGGTTGACGAGCAATATAATGGCGGCGCAGGGACTGATTCTGCTTCGGCATGGCTGGAGATAGAACGCGCAAGAAAAGCCCTGGCAACGGCGTTTGCGTGGTGGGAAACAGTCGTTGGAGAAGGTTCCCGTCTGAGTAGCGGGGCCGAGCCAGGCAGCGCAGAAGTGGTGGTACGACGATACTCCCGCTAGCGCGGACCATGTACGGCGGCATTTCGGAGTTCAATCGAGCGACTAGGAACTCGAATCAATCGCTCGCGGTGGCCAGCGAGGCAATGCATTTGCCAGCTCCCCCTCGACAGGAACAAACAAAGTTCCCGTACCTTGGGAGCTGTGTCGCGCCCATCGCTAGGTCATTGATTTGTACATGGCTAACAGAGTCATGGTGCCCCGAGACGGAATCGAACCGCCGACCCCATCATTACGAATGACGTGCTCTACCAGCTGAGCTATCGGGGCACGGCGCGCGTTCTAGGCGAAAGACTCCGGCCGCGCAAGCGGGCATCACCCGCCGGCCCCGTCGTGCGGCGGACAGCGCAGGCCCAGCCAGGATTCGGGGCACACGCAAGAAAAATCCGAGGTGCGGAGGCGTTGCGCAAGATAGGGTCCGGCCCACGTGACGACCCTGCTCGCCCTCCTGCCGCTGCTGCTCGTGCTGGTCCTGCTCGCCTCGGGGCGGGTCGGCTCCCTGTTGGCCGGCCTCGCCGGGCTGTCGGCCACCCTGCCGGCCGCCTTCATCATTGTCCTGGAGCGAAGCGGTCCCGCCGTCCTTGGACCGATGTTCCTGCGCGAGACCGCGGCCGGCGCATGGCTGTCCTGGCATGTCATCGCCATCATCGCGGCCGGCATGTTCTTCCATCGCTGCCTGCAGGCGCGCGACGGCGCGGCGGAAGGGGCCGGCCGGCCGGCCGATCCGCGGCGCCTGTGGTCGATCTGCTTCCTGGTCGCGCCCTTCGGCGAGGCGGTGACCGGCTTCGGCGTCGGCTACATCATCGCCCTCGCGGCCCTGCGCCGGGCTGGGATTGGCGGCCTGCCCGCCCTCCTGCTGGGTCTCTACAGCCAGTCGCTGGTGCCTTGGGGTGCCCTCGCCATCGGCACCACCGTCGGCGCCACGCTGGCCGGCCTCTCGCCCGCGGAACTCGGCCTCGGCTCGGCGCTGCTGCAGATTCCGATCCACGTCCTCTACCTGGCCTTCTACTGGCGTCTGGCGCGCGAGGCTGGCGTTCCCGTTCCGGCCACGCAGAAACTGGACGATGCGGCCTGGACGGCAGTGCTGCTCGCCCTGCTCTGGCTGTTCAACGCCTACAGCGACGTCGAGATCGCGGGTGCCGCCTCGACCGCGCTCCTGCTGGCCGTGCGGTTCTGGCGCGACGAGCGACCCGACCGGGCACGCGCGCTGGCGACACTGTCCGCCAATACGCCCTATGTCGTGCTCACCCTCGCACTCTGCGCTACGCGGCTGGTGCCGCCGCTGCGCGATCTCCTGAAGCCGCTCTGGGCCCTCAAGCCGTTCGACAACCAGCCCGCTTTCGCGCCGCTGTACGCCCCCGGCTTCTGGCTTGTGGCGATCGGCCTCGTCGTCGCCTGGCGGGCCGGCGCTTCGTTGCCGCGACTGGTCGCTGCAACGGCCCGCGGCGCATGGCGTGCCTGCCTGGTGACCCTATTGTTCGTCGTCATGGCGGAATTCTATGTCGGTTCCGGCATGGCCGAGGCCATCGCCGCGGCACTGCAGGCACTCGCCGGTCATGGCGCGGCGCTCGCCGTCCCGCTGTTCGCGGGCGTCGGCGGCTTCCTGACCGGAGGCGGCGCCGCAGCCAACGCCATGCTGATGCCGATGGTGACGGCGCTCGCCCGGACCGTCCAGATCGACCCGGCCTGGATCGCCGCCGTCCAGAACAGCGTCTGCACGAACCTCACCATGCTCTCGCCCATCCGCATCTCGATGGGTGCGGCGATCCTCGGGCTCGCGGCTTCCGAATCCGCGGTCTATCGTCGGGCGTGGCCGCTCGCGCTGCCACCTCTGCTCGTGGGAATCGTCGCCGTGCTCCTGCTCCTCTTGTCGGGCTCATGATTTTCGTCGGTCGAAGGAGCGGTGACCGATGCCGACTCGCAGGCTGACCTTGAGGGGCCCGCAAAGAGCAGCAGCGGGAATCGGAATGCAGCTCGCGGCTCGACGGGATTCCGGGTGGCGGCGACTGCGGCGGCTCGGAATGGGCCCGCTTCGACGGCCGCTGGTACGTCGTCGCGGTCAACGCGACCGGAACCCGGTGATGCCGTCCCGCCCATGACCGTCCTGCGACGAAGGATTCTCGCTGGCGCCACGACCGGCATGTTGACCACCGCCGCGAAGCGGGCGGGGGCAGTCATCATTCTCGATGGCACATGGCGCCTCGAGGGCGGGGCGCCCGGCCAGGAAGGCGCCGGCTTCCGTGCCCATATGGCGCTCGCCAATCAGCCGCAGTTCGCCGCCGTCATCCCCCTGTCCGACGATGAAGGTCAGAACTGGGGCGCAGCTTCCGGCACGTGGATCGGCAATGTCGCAGGCCGTGGCTTCGTCCTGACCGCAGCCCATGTCTTCCATCCCGACGGCGCCGCCGACGACTACGTCTACCGCACGCCGGGCGGCAGCCTTCGCCAGGGCACGGAGGTCGTCTTCCACCCCTTCTACAACTGGAAGGACTCAGAGCGGACGGGCTACGATCTTGCCATCGTGCGGCTCGATGGCGCCGTCGACGATGCCGGCCCGCCACCGGCCCTCTATGCCGGCGACCGGGAGGACGGCGCCCGCATCGTCATCGTCGGCTACGGCACGCGGGGTATCGGCTCGACGGGGGAGCGCCCCGAATTCAACACGCTTCCCGGCAAGGCGGCGGCCGAGAACACCGTGGACGAGGTGATGGCCGCCGTGCTGCCCCCGCCGGCCGCCGCCGATGCAGGCAACTGGCTGGGCGTCACCCTGCGCCGCGAGGATGAGGGTGCCGGCTGGCTCGACGGCATCCTGGGGTCCGGCGACAGCGGCGGCTCGGCATGGCTGCGGGCCGGTGGAGAGTGGGCGATCGCCGGCGTCAACGCCAACGGCACCGGCGACACCTACGGCGCGCAATCGTACTTCGCGCGCGTGTCGGGCGTGCGGGAGTGGCTCGAATCGATCGTGCCCGGGCTGCGCTTCGTGACCTGAGCGGCGCACCGCTGGCATCCACCGCATTTGGCTCTATGATCGCGCCTTCGCGAAATCCACGGGAGAGGACGATGGCCAAGGTGGCGTTTCTGGGACTGGGCGTTATGGGCTTCCCGATGGCAGGACACCTCGCCGCCAAGGGCCACGACGTCGTGGTCTACAACCGGACCTTCTCCAAGGCCGAGGCCTGGACGCAGAAGCACAAGGGCACCGCTGCAAAGACCCCGCGGGAGGCCGCGCAGGGACGCGAGATCGTGTTCGCCTGCGTCGGCAACGACGACGATCTGCGCTCGGTGGTGCTGGGCGACGACGGCGCCTTCGCCAGCATGGGCAAGGGTGCGATCTTCTTCGACAATACGACGGCTTCCGCGGACATCGCGCGCGCACTCCATGCCGAGGGCAAGAAGCGCGGCATCGACTTCATCGATGCGCCGGTGTCGGGCGGTCAGGCCGGTGCGGAGAACGGCCAGCTCACCGTCATGTGCGGTGGCGAGCAGGCGCCGTTCGACAGGTCCAGGCCGGTGGCCGACGCCTACGCCAAGGCGGTGACGCTGATCGGCCCGCCGGGCGCCGGTCAGATCACCAAGATGATGAACCAGATGTGCATCGCCGGGATCGTACAGGGGCTGGCGGAGGCACTGAACCTCGGCCAGCGCTGCGGCCTCGACATGGAGAAGGCGCTGAGCGCGATCTCCAAGGGTGCCGCGCAGAGCTGGCAGATGGAGAATCGCTGGCAGAACATGATCAACGGCAAGTTCGACTACGGTTTCGCCGTCGACTGGATGCGCAAGGATCTCGGCATCGCCATGGCCGAAGGCAGGCGCGCCAAGGCGCAGATGCCGCTGGTCGCCCTGGTCGATCAGTTCTATGCCCGCGTCCAGGAGCGCGGCGGCGGCCGCTGGGACACGTCGAGCCTGATCCAGCCGCTGCAGAAGCCCTGAGGGGGATGGCGATGAGCGACTACAAGCTCTGGGGACGCGCCGGCTGGGGCTCCGCGATCGTCGAGGCCCAGCTCGTCTGGTACGGCCTGCCCTTCACGTTCGAACCGCTGGACGACCTCTTCAAGTCGCCCGACGCGCGCGCCAGGCTCGAGAAGGTCAATCCTCTCGCCCAGGTGCCGACGCTGGTCATGCCCGACGGCACGGTCATGAGCGAAAGTGCGGCCATCACGCTCCTGCTGGCCGACCTCACCGCCAAGGATTCCCTGGTGCCGGCACCCGGCGCGCCGGAGCGCGCCAAGTTCCTGCGTTGGCTGGTCTTCATCGTCGCCAACATCTATCCGACCTTCACCTATGCCGATGACCCATCGCGCTTCGTGTCGGTCGGTGCGGCGCGTGATCCGTTCCGCGCCGCCACCGACGCCTATGCCCAGAGGCTGTGGCGCCAGATCGAAAGCGAGGCTGGCAATCCCTGGTTCCTCGGCGATCGCTTCTCCGCGCTCGACATCTATGTCGACGTAATGACCCGGTGGCGGCCCAAGCGCGGCTGGTTCGAGACCGAGACTCCGCGCCTGTTCGCCATCGCGCGCCGCGCCGATCAGGTGCCGAAACTGACGGACGTTTGGAAGCGCAACTTCCCGGCGACGTGAGGCCGACGATGGCGTGTATCGGCATTGTCGGCGGCCTCGGCGTCGGCGCCACCGTGCACTACTACGAACGCATCGCGGCGCAATGCAAGGCGCGCGGCATCGTGCCGGACCTCGTGATCGTCCATGCCGACGTCGACCGCGGGCAGGGCTTCGTCCGCGCTGGCGACCTCGCCGGCCTGGCGGACTACCTCGCGGCTTTCATTGACCGGCTTCGGCGCGCGGGCGCCGAGGCCGCGGTCCTGCCGGCCGTCACGCCGTACATCTGCATCGCTGAACTTGCCCGCGCATCCGCCTGCCGCTGATCAGCATTGTCGATCCCGTCGGCGCGGAGCTGCGGCGGCGCAAGCTTCGTCGCGTGGCGTTGTTCGGCACGACCTTCACCATGGAGGGCGGCCTGTGGGGACAGCTCGCCGGCATCGAGATCGTGAAGCCCCGGCCCGACGAGATCGCCTTCGTCGGCCGTGCCTACCAGCGCATCCTCGACACGCAACGCGGTCACGACGAGGATACCGCCGGCCTGCGTTGCATCGCCGCCGACCTGCAGCGACGAGACGGGGTGGAGGCGATCCTGCTCGCCGGCACCGATCTTGCCGTCATCTTCGACGAAAAGAATGCCGGCTTCCCCTGCCTCGATTGCGCCCGCGTCCATATCGACACGATCGTCGAAAGGCTGACCGCTTAGAGCGGTCGCGGGCGGTCTCAGGCCGCCTGTGCCTTGCCACGCGCGGCGTCCACGTCGCGGACGGGAGACAGACCGAACATCCGCCGATACTCGCGCGTGAACTGGGGGATGCTCTCATAGCCGACGGCAAAGGCTGCCCGGCTGGCGGTCATGCCTTCCGACAGCATCAGCCGCCGCGCCTCGATGAGGCGCAGCTGCTTCTGGAACTGGAGCGGCGACAGCGAGGTTACGGCGCGAAAATGCTGATGGAATGACGACGGGCTCATTCCCGCTTCTGCGGCCAGCCGCTCGACCGGCAGACGGTGCATGAACTCGGCACGCAGCAACGCCACCGCACGTGCCACGCGCTGCACATGGCCATCGGGCCAGCCGAGGCGCCGGATCGCCGCCCCATGCCGGCCGGCCAGCAGCCAGTAATGCATCTCGCGCACGAGCTGGGCCTGAAGCACGAACAGAGACGCCGGCCGGTCGATCAGCCGCATCAGCCGCAGCGCAGCGTCGGTCACCTCGGCCTCGGTCGGATCGACGCGCACCGGCGCTTGGTCGGTCGCCAGCACGACCCGCATCCGGCCTGCCAGATCGGCAATCACGGCCGGATCGAGCTCCAACACGAGCGAGTAGTAGGGCGCCCCGGGAGTGGCGCGTGTGATCTGGCTCACCGTCGGCACGTCCGCCGTGATCAGCAGGGAATCGCCGGCGGAGAACGAGAATCCCTGCGTTCCCATGGTCACGTGCTTGCCGCCCTGCAGGACGAGGCAGACCAGAGGGCGGGATATCGCATGGACGAGTCCGCTGGGGCTGGTCGCGCGCACCGCTGCGAAGCCCGCGACCGGCGTGGGCGCCAGTCCGTTCGAATCGGCGTTGGCATCGGCATGGCGGCGGACGGCATCGAGCAGGGCGGTCATGAGCGAACCCATCTATCGGCTCTTCCAATGCACATCATCTCGTAGGATCAGGCAAGGATCATCGAGGTTCGGGCAACACGGGCCGGCTTCCCGGCCCGAGATTGAGGCGACCACGTCACAGGAGTCGCATCATGACAAAGGTCACCCTCGTCACCGGCGGCAGCCGCGGCCTTGGCCGAAGCACCGCCCTCGGCATCGCCCGCCGCGGTGGCGACGTCATCCTCACATACCGCAGCAAGTCCGCGGAAGCGAAGGCCGTGGCAACGGAGATCGAATTGCTGGGACGCAAGGCCATGGCCGTCCGGCTCGACACCGCCGACATCGCCTCCTTCGCGCCTTTTGCCGAAGAGCTGAGCAAGGCATTGCGCGGGACGTGGTCCCGAGAGACCTTCGACCACCTTGTGAACAATGCCGGTCACGGCGACCACACTCCGATCGGCCAGACGACCGAAGCGCAGTTCGACACCCTGGTGGACGTCCATTTCAAGGGTGTCTACTTCCTGACCCAGACTCTCCTGCCTCTCATCGCCGATGGCGGGCGGATCGTGAACCTGTCCTCCGGGCTCACCAGGCAGTCGTTCCCCGGCTACGCCGTCTATGCCGCAGCCAAGGGTGCGGTCGAGGTCCTGACCCGCTACATGGCCAAGGAGCTGGGCGCACGGAACATCACGGTCAACACGGTCGCGCCGGGTGCCATCGCGACCGACTTTGGCGGTGGCGCCGTCCGCGACAACCCGGACGTCAACAGGCTCTTCGCCGGCATGACCGCTCTCGGCCGCGTGGGCCTGCCGGACGACATCGGTCCGATGATCGCGAGCTTGCTCTCCGACGACAACCGCTGGGTGACCGCCCAGCGCATCGAGGTCTCCGGCGGACAGGGCATCTGAGCAAGGAAGCGCCCGACAAAGCTGCGTCGCTGCCCCCTGCAGGGGCGGTCAGAAGATCTGCCGCACGCCGACGATCTGCGACAGGCAACGCCCGACATGGTCGGCCGTGTCGGGCGCAAGTCCCTCCACCTCGATCTCGACCGACAGGAGATCGGTATCGGCGTGGGCGAAGACCCGCGCCGGCACGAGGCCGCGCTTGGCCAGCAGCTCGAGCGCGCGGGGCAACACGCCAGGCTCGGCGTCGGCTTCGAAGCAGTAGCGGACGGTGGATGGGTTACGTTTGAGCGCCAGGACGGCGGAAGAGACGGCAGGCATGGAACAGCTCCCTCGAGAACGGACGAACAGCGACGTGCCGGTTTGCAATGCAAACCGGGGTGCTAATTCGCCGACCGAGGAGGTTCCTGCTGGCCACGAATGCACTATAGCGCGATTGCCGGGAGGCAGGCTACGCTTTCCTCAAAGAACGGAGGGATGGAAACAAGGATGCGTTCGACGCCCATCTACGAGGTGCATGCCGTCAAGTACGCCCACCTGCCGCGCAAGGCGTGGGAAGTACAGATCTCGCCGGATCCGCATGACGCGGACTTTCCCATGGACTACTTCGTCTGGGTGGCCATCCCCCTGGACGAGAGCGGCCGGCGCGCCATCGGCGGCAAGCCCATCGTCATCGACACCGGCTTCAACGCCGAGGTCGGCAAGCAGCGCGGGCGCGAGGTCAGGACCAATCCAGCCGACCTTCTGAAGCATCTCGACGTCGACGCCGGCGAGGTCGAGGACGTCATCGTCACCCACCTGCACTACGACCACATCGGGAACTGGGACCGCTTCCCCAAGGCGCGCTTCCATCTGCAGGACAAGGAGATGCAGTTCGCCACCGGCCGGCACATGTGCAAGCCGTCGTTCCGGCATGCCTACGAATGCGACGACATCGTCGGCATGATCCGGGCCCTCTACGGTAACCGCGTCGTGTTCCACGACGGCGACGAGGAGATCGTGCCCGGCCTGTCCGTCCACTTGATCGGCGGCCATACCATGGGCATCCAGTCCGTACGCGTGATGACCCGCAACGGCTGGCTGGTGCTGGCCTCGGATGCCAGCCACTACTTCTGGGGCGTCAACAACGACAAGCTGTTCGCGATCGTCTTCTCGGTGGCCGACATGCTGGCCGGCTACGACAAGCTGAAGAAGCTTGCCGAAGGCCGCACCGAAATGGTGATCCCCGGCCACGATGCCGAAGTCACCAGGCGCTATCCGGCGTCGAAGTCCGGCCTGGAAGGCATCTGCGTCCGGCTGGACTGACGTCCTTGCCGTACGCCGGTTGAGGAGGATGCGGGCGAAACACCCGCATCCTGCAACAAGGTCACTTCTTCTCGACGTTCCAGAGCGCCAGACCCGGCGCATGCAGGATGCCGGTGACATTCGAGCGGATCGCCGTCGGCGCAGTGAACTGGCCGAGCGGCACGTGCGTCGGATATTCCGTCACGCGCAGCTGGACCTGCTCGGCGATCGCCTTCTGCTTCGCGGGATCCGTCTCCGCAGCATAGGCGTCGCGCAGCTTCTCGAGCTCGGCGTCGCACGGCCAACCAAACGTCCCCTTGTCGCAAGACGCGTTGAGGAACGCCGTTGAGACCGGGTTGAGGACGTCAGGAGCCCCCCATGACGTGAAGAAGGCGCTCCACCCGCCCTTGTCGAGCGGATCCTTCTTGGCGCGGCGAGTCACAAGCGTCTGCCAGTCCATGGGCTGCAAGTCGACCTTGAGCCCGATCCGCTCGAGCTGCGCCTTGGCCACCGTCGCAAGATTGTTGTGTCCTGCAACATCGGTCTGGTGCAACAGGACGGCCGGCGTGCCGTCGTAGCCGGACGCCGCCAGAAGCTCCTTGGCTTTGGCGACATTGCCCGACAGCTTGTCGTCCCAGCCCTTGGTCGATTCGAGCGGCGAGCCGCAAGGGAAGATCGACTTGCACTCGCGATAGTACGCCGGGTCCCCAACATTGGCCTCGAGGAATTCTTTCTGCGACAGCCCGTAGAGCACCGCCTGGCGCACCTTGGCATTGTCGAACGGCTTGTTGAGAACGTTGAAGCGCATCGCGTACTGGCGCCCTGCCTGGTTGATGACCGTGATCTTGATGTTCTTGTCATCCTTGAGCAGAGGCAGCAGGTCGGGCGGGACGGTCTCGACCATGTCGATCTCGCCACCCAGCAACGCGTTGACCTGGGTCTGCTGGTCGGGAATCGTGATCCACTCGACGCGATCGAGCTTGGCGGCCTTACCGCCGGCAAAGCCTGATGGCGGCTCGGCGCGCGGCTTGTACTTCGTGTTCTTGACGTAGACCGCCTTCTCGCCGGGCTTCCACTGGTCTTTCTGGAAGATGAAGGGACCGGAGCCGGTGTAGTCGGTGATCTGCGTGTTGGGATCGGTGCTCGCAACGCGCTTCGGCATCATGAAGGGAACGTTGGAGCTCGACTTGCCGAGCGTTTCCAGCACCATGCCGTAAGGCTGCTTCAGCACCATCTTGATGGTCTTGGCATCGGGTGCCGACAAGTCGGCCACAACGCTCATCAGCTTCTGTCCCATGCCGTCCTTGGCGGCCCAGCGACGCAGCGAGGCTACGCAGTCCTCCGCCGTCACCGGCTGCCCGTCATGCCACTCCAGACCGTCGCGCAGGGTGAACGTCCAGGTGAGCTTGTCCGGCGAGACCTCCCACTTGTCGACCATCTGCGGCTTGATCTGGAGTTTCTCGTCCAGGGCAAACAGCGTGTCGTAGATCATATTGCCGTGATGCGTGGTGATCAGCGCTGTCGTCCAGATCGGATCGACGATCTTGAGGTCCGAGTGCAGCGCGATCTTCAGCGTGCCCTGCGCCGATGCCGGCCCCGCGAAGGCGGCAGCGGCGACAAGCGCGCACGCGAGGCGACGACCTAACTTGAACATGATAACTCCCTGATGACGCTCCCCGGTAGAGAGCAAGAATAGGGCCGTCAGCCGGTTTCGGCGACATCCAACAGCGCCTGCCATTCCGTCAGTTTGACGCGCGGCCGGCCGATTGCGGCTCCCGCCGCGATCTCGTGCTTGTCGATGCGATGCCAGCCGGCGGCGTCGATCGCTGCGGGCAGAATGTCCGGACCACTCTTGGGATCTCGGTCGCCGAGCCAGGCGAGGACTTCCTTCGCCACGGCATGGCTGTCGGCACGATTGGTCGGGATGGTCCCAGTGGGGCCGCGACGCGCCCAGCCGACCGGGAAGATATGCTCGCCTTTCGGGAATTCCTGCCCGGTATAGCCGATGCAGGTCACGACGAAGTCGGCCGGCACCGTGCGGGCCACGCACTCGACCTGATGCGGCCGGATCGCCACGGGAGCCGCGTGGAAGACGAAATGGACGGTGACGGGCTTGGTGCCGGCCTCGTTGCTGGAAAAACCCTTCAGTATCTCCAGGTTCTTGGTCTTGCGCAGGCGCTCCGGCGTCGAATCTCCGGCAGGCGGCGCGGCGTCTAGGATGGCGGGATCCGCCACCGGAGCGGCACGCGCCAACCGGCCCATCTCCGCCAGCTCGTTGCTGGTGAAGGAGGCGTGCTCGGGGCCGCGGCGACCGATCACGTAGATATCCGTGATCGGCGCGGCGGCGATGGTCGCGCCCGCCTCCGGCACGATGTCGCTCTTGGCCATCTCGTCGGTGCTCTTGGCGAGCAGCCGGGCAACGTCGAGCGCGACGTTGCCGTTGCCGATGACGGCCACCGAACGCACTGCCGACAGATCGGGAGGGCTACGGAAATCGGGATGACCGTTCAGCCAGGCAACGAAGCGCCACGAGCCCCAGACATGCGGCAGGTCCTCGCCCGGCACGCCGAGCTTGCGATCGACGACCATGCCCGTCGCCACGATGACGGCATCGTAGGCGTCGCCCAGCTCGTCCCATGACAGGTCGCGGCCGACCTCGACATTGCCCGCGAAGCGCACGTCCGGCTGTGCGAGCAGCCGCTCGAACTGTCTCACGACCGCCTTGGTGCCCTGATGGTCCGGTGCAACTCCTGCCCTCACCAGACCGTAGGGGGTGGGCAGGCGATCGATGATGTCGATGTGCAGGTCTGGATTGGCGCGCAGCAACCCGTCGGCGGCATAGAAGCCCGCGGGGCCAGCGCCCACGATGGCAACGCGGTGGGTCATGGCTGTCCGCTTAGCATATGATGGTGACATGACTAAATACCCCAAACTCCGCCAGCTCGGCCGCCCCGCGACGCTGCCCGAATCACCGGACAAGGCAGTGCTGGACGTCGTGCCGAATCCCCAGCCCGGCCTGCTGTATCTGGTGCGCTTCACGGCGCCCGAGTTCACCACGCTCTGCCCGGTGACCGGCCAGCCCGACTTCGCGCATCTGGTCATCGACTACGCTCCGCGGCGCCGGCTGGTCGAGAGCAAGTCCCTGAAGCTCTATCTCTCGAGCTTCCGTAACCATGCCGATTTCCACGAAGCCTGCACGCTCCTGATCGGCCGGCGTCTTGTGAAGGAGCTGGCACCGCGCTGGCTCCGAATCGGCGGCTACTGGTACCCACGGGGCGGCATGCCGATCGACGTGTTCTGGCAAACCGCCGCGCCGCCCAGGGCCCTGTGGCTGCCCGATCCCGGCGTCGCCTCCTATCGCGGTCGCGGATGAGCCGGCAGCCGCCGGTTCCCAAACGTCCGCCGCAGCGGGCGACGCCGGCGGAGCTGCGTGATCGCATCCGCACGGAGGCGATACGTCTCGGCTTCGATGCGGTGGGCTTCGCGCCCGCCCTCCTCGCCCCCGATGCGCGGCAGCGGCGGCTGCAGCAGCTCGGGGCGTTCCTCGACGCGGGATGGCACGGCGACATGGGGTGGCTGGGCGAGCGTGCCGAGCAGCGGGCCGATCCGCATAGCCTGTGGCCGGAGGCCAGGACGGTCGTATCACTGGCGATCAACTATGCGCCGGCGAACGATCCCCTCGAGATCCTGCGGCGCGACGAGCGCGCGGCGATCTCGGCCTATGCCCAGGGTCGCGACTACCACGATGTGATGAAGAGCCGGCTGAAGGCGCTGGGCCGCTTCATCTGGGACACCTACCGGCACGATCTCAAGGTGTTCGTCGACACCGCACCGCTGATGGAGAAGCCCGCGGCACAGCTCGCCGGACAGGGCTGGCAGGGCAAGCACACGAACCTCGTATCGCGCCGGTTCGGCTCATGGCTGTTCCTGGGCGAGATCCTGCTCTCTGTGGAGCTGCCGGCGGACCCTCCGGAGACAGATCACTGCGGCCAGTGTCACGCCTGCCTCGACATCTGTCCGACGAACGCCTTTCCCGCGCCCTACAGGCTCGAGGCGCGCCGCTGCATCTCCTACCTGACGATCGAGCATGAAGGACCCATCGACCGCGCGCTACGCCCCTTGCTCGGCAACCGGATCTATGGCTGCGACGATTGCCTCGCCGTCTGCCCCTGGAACAAGTTCGCCCAGCAGGCCCGCGACATGGCGCTCGTGCCACGACCGGCACCGGATGCGCCGACACTGGCGGAATTGGCAGCACTCGACGATGCGGCCTTCCGCAAGCGTTTCGCCGGCACGGCGATCAAGCGCATCGGCCGCGACCGCTTCGCCCGCAATGTCGCCTACGCTCTCGGCAACTGCCGCTCTCGCGACGAGGCGCTGCCGGCCGTCGAGAAACTGCTCTTCGATCCCTCGCCGCTGGTCCGCGGCGCCGCGGTATGGGCGCTGTCGCGTCTGTCACCCGATGATTTCACGCGCCGCCGCGCTGCAGCTGACGACCCCGACACAGCGGTGCGTCGCGAATGGCTGGAATCCCAGCCGCTTAGCGGCGATCCTTGAAGAAGCCGCGCAGCAGGGCCGCCGCTTCCTTCTCTCCCACCCCGGGATACAGTTCGGGTCGATGATGGCAGGTCGGCTGGCTGAAGATTCTCGGGCCGTGCTCGATGCCACCTCCCTTGGGATCGGCAGCCCCCCAGTAGAGTCGGCGGATGCGCGCGAAGGAGATGGCCTGGGCACACATCGGGCAGGGCTCGAGCGTCACATGGAGGTCGCACTGGATCAGCCGCGGCGCCCCGAGACGCGCAGCCGCCGCACGGATCGCGAGGATTTCCGCATGGGCGGTCGGGTCGTTCAGCTCCTCCGTGCGATTGCTCGCAGCGGCCAGAATCGTGCCGTCCGCCCCCGTGATCACCGCGCCGACCGGCACCTCCCCTCGCTCTGCGGCAGCACGCGCCTCCGCCAGCGCTTGATCCATGGGGGATGGTCTTGTCGGGCGGTTCATGACAGGGAAAATAGCCGCGACAACGGGTTGGGAGGAGTGCGTTCATGCGGTTCAGCTTCACGCCGGAGCAGGAAGAGTTCCGGACCGGATTGCGACGCGCCCTCGAGGCGCGGTCGCCGACCAAGGAGGTCCGCCGCCTCATGGCGACCGAAGCCGGCTACGAACGCGAGGCCTGGCGCAAGCTGAACCAGGAACTCGGCCTGACGGCGATCCACATTCCCGAGCAGTATGGCGGGCAGGGCTTCGGCCAGGGCGACCTGGCGATCGTCCTGGAAGAGATGGGCCGCGGCCTGCTCTGTGCCCCCTTCCTGTCCACGATTCTGGCTTCCGCCGCGATCCTGAATGCCGGCACCGAGGAGCAGAAGGCCACGCTCCTGCCCTCGATCGCCGCCGGCGACACCACGGCGGCTTTCGCTTTCGCCGAGGACAGCGGCCTCAACGACGCCGAGGGAATCGCCATGACGGCGTCGCCCTCGGGGGCGACCTGGCGCCTCGAAGGCACCAAGAGCTTCGTGATCGACGGCCACACCGCCGACCTCATCGTGGTGGTGGCGCGCCGACCCGGCACGCAAGGCGAGGATGGCTTGTCGTTCTTCGTGGTCTCGAACGACACACCCGGCCTGCAGCGCCGCCTGCTCAAGACCATGGACGAGACGCGCAAGCTCGCGCGCCTCACCTTCACCCATGTCGAGGCCCGGCTGCTCGGCGAAGCCAACGCCGGCGCGCCCGCCTTCGCCCGCACCCTGCAGCAGGCGGCCATCCTGCTCGCCAACGAGATGGTCGGCGGCGCCGAGCGGCTGCGCGAGGACGCCCTGGCCTACGTCAAGATGCGCATGCAGTTCGGCCGCTCGATCGCCTCCTTCCAGGTCACCAAGCACAAGGCCGCCGACATGCTGGTTGATGTCGAGCTGGCCAAGTCCGCCGCCTATTACGCCGCCGCGGCGCTGGATGAAGGCGACGAAGACCTGCCGGCCATCGCTTCGTTGGCCAAGGCCTGTGCCGCCGAGGCCTACCTGCAGACCGCCATTCATGCCGTGCAGATGCATGGCGGCATCGGCTTCACCTGGGACAACGACACGCATCTCTGGTTCAAGCGCGCCAAGAGTTCGGAGGTGCTGTTCGGCGACGCCAACGAGCATCGCGAACGGATGATGCGGAACTGGAAGCACTGAGGGCCGACCATGAGCGACTCAACCATGAGCGAACCGACCGAAAGCTCCGTCCGCGCCGAGGTGCGCGCCTGGCTGGAGGCCAACTGGAATCCCGACTATGGCTTGGTAGAATGGCGCAACAAGCTGATCGAGTCCGGCTGGGGCGCGCCGCACTGGCCGAAGGAGTGGTACGGCCGCGGCCTGCCGGTCGCCTTCAACAGCGTCGTCGACGAGGAGTTTGCGCGCATCGGCGCGGTCGGCGTCGCCAAGGCCGGCATCCGCACGCTGGCCGCCGCCACCATCCTCGCCCACGGCACGGACTTCCATAAGCAGAAGTTCCTGCGCCGCATCCTCACCGGCGAGGACACCTGGTGCCAGCTCTTCAGCGAGCCGGGCAGCGGCTCGGACATGGCGGGCGCCGTGACCCGCGCCGAGCGACGCGGCAACAAGTGGGTGATCAACGGCCAGAAGGTCTGGACGACCAGCGCGCACAAGGCGCACTGGGGCCTGCTGCTGGCGCGCGCCAACTGGGACGTCGCCAAGCACAAGGGACTGGCCTACTTCGTCCTCGACATGAAGCAGCCGGGCGTGCAGGTCCATCCGCTGAAGCAGATGAACGGCCACGCCTCGTTCAACCAGGTGTTCATGACGGATGCCACCGTCGAACCCGAGTTCATGGTCTGCGATGTGGGCGATGGCTGGACGGTGGCGACCACGACGCTGATGCACGAGCGGCGCGGCGCGGACGGCCTGCGCAGCTGGGCGACCGCCTCCGGCCGCACGGGCCGCATCTACGACGAGGAGCGCGCCGAGATCGCGACGACGATGGAGCCGTACAAGTGGTATCCGCAACGTGCCGGTCGGGTCGATCTGGTGATGGAGCGGGCGCAGGCCACAGGCAAGATCGCCGATCCGGTCGTGCGCCAGGAGATCGCCCGGCTGCTGATCATGTCGAAGGCCGCGGAATGGACCGCCCGCCGCGCCCGGGCGGCACAGGAGCAGGGCAAGCCGCAGGGGCCGGAAGGGTCGCTGGGCAAGCTGGTATCCAGCCATGTCGCCCGTCAGGCGGCGCGCGTGCACACCTACCTGTCGGGCGCCGATGCGCTGCTGACGGGAGAGGACAGCCCGATGGGCGGCGTCATCGCCGAGATCCTGGTTTCAGTGCCGGCAACGTCGATCGCCGGCGGCACGGACGAGATCCAGCGCAACATCATCTCCGAGCGCGTCCTCAAGATGCCCAAGGAGCCCAGCGTCGACACCGACAGGCCTTTCAAGGACGTGCCGAGGAACGTTGCGGCATCGTCGTAACCCCTGAGCCACGGGAAATGTGATATCCTGCGTCGATGCTCCGTCCCCTCATCGGCGTGACGCTGGATGCTGAAAGGCCCGGCGGATACTCCAAGTTTCCCTGGTACGCGCTGCGCCAGAACTACCTCGATGCGATCGACGCCGCCGGCGGCCTGCCGGTGGCGCTGCCGCACGAACCCGACCGGGTAGGCGACTACCTCGAGCGCATCGATGCGCTGGTCGTGACCGGCGGCGCCTTCGACGTCGATCCCTCGTACTACGGCGGCGGCGAGAAGCATGCGACGGTGGTCACCAAGGACCGCCGCACCGCCTTCGAGTTCGCCGTCACCCGCGGCGCGCTGGAGCAGAACAAGCCGGTGCTGGGGATCTGCGGCGGCCAGCAGCTCCTGCACGTCGTGCTGGGCGGCAGGCTGATCCAGCACATTCCGGATGAGATTACCGAAGCGCTGGCGCACGAGCAGCCTAACCCGCGCAACGAGCCCGGCCACACGGTGCGCGTGGCGCGTGGTACGCAGTTGCACGGCATTGTCGGCACAGATGAGCTGCAGGTGAACAGCGCCCACCATCAGGCCGCCGCCGACGCGCCCGACGGCATCGTCGTGAACGCTACCGCGCCCGATGGCGTGATCGAGGGCATCGAGGCACCGCGCTACCGCTTCTGCATCGGCGTGCAGTGGCATCCGGAGTTCCTGATCTCCGAAGGTGACACCCGGCTGTTCCGTGCCTTCCTGGGAGCGGCGGCAGGCACGTGAGCGAGCCCGAAAGAATCGCCAAGCGGCTGGCGCGTGCAGGCCTGTGCTCCCGCCGGGACGCCGAACGCTGGATCGCGGCCGGCCGCGTCAAGGTGGATGGCAAGGTGCTGGAGACACCGGCCTTCGTCGTCACCGACGGGAGTCGCATCGAGGTCGACGGCAAGCCGCTGCCCGACGCCGACCGGCCACGGCTGTGGCGCTATCACAAGCCGCCCGGCGAGCTGGTGACGGCGCGCGACCCACAGGGCCGCCCGACGATCTTCGACGCCCTGCCCAAGGCGATGCCGCGCGTGGTGACGGTGGGACGCCTCGACTTCATGTCCGAGGGGCTGCTGCTGCTGACCAACGACGGCGGACTGGCGCGCCGGCTCGAACTGCCGGCCAACGGCTGGACCCGGCGCTATCGGGCGCGCGTGCACGGCATGGTCGACGAAATGCGGCTGGCGGAGCTGGCGAACGGCATCACCATCGAGGGTGTGCGCTACGGCGCCATCCAGGCACGGCTCGAGCGCCAGCAGCGCACCACTGCGTGGCTGGAGATCGCCCTGACCGAAGGCAAGACCCGCGAGGTGTGCCGCGTGCTGGGGCATCTCGACCTGCCGGTCATGCGGCTGATCCGGGTCGCCTTCGGGCCGTTCCATCTCGGCGAGCTGGAGCGCGGCGCGGTCGACGAGGTGCCGTCGCAAGCGCTCGACAGCCTGCTGGGCCTCAAGCCGCCGCCGCGCAAGACGGGATGGGCCAAGCCGAGGCCGAAGGCAGGCCCCCGCACTGGACGCGGACGGCACTGATGCTGCGCATCGTCGCCGGCCGGCATCGCGGCCGCACGATCGCCGCGCCCGAGGGCCAGACGACGCGGCCGACATCGAGCCGCGCCCGCGAATCGCTGTTCAACATCCTGGCGCATGCCGACTGGCGCGAGGACGGCACCTCGCCGCTGACCGGCGCGCGCGTGCTCGACGTCTTCGCCGGCTCCGGCGCGCTGGGCCTCGAAGCGCTGTCGCGCGGCGCTTCCCATGCGACCTTCTTCGACAACGACGCGACGGCGGTCCGGCTGATCGGCGAGAATCTGCGCAAGCTCGGCGAGACGGCTGCGGGCAAGGTCGTGCGCGCCGATGCGACGCGGCCGCCGCCGGCGCGCGAGCCGTGCGATCTCGTCTTCCTCGACCCGCCATATCGATCCGACCTCACCGCGCCGGCGCTCGCCGCCCTGGCCGCCGCCGGCTGGCTGGCGCCCGGCGCCATCGTGACCGTCGAGCTAGCCCACAACGAGGATTTCGTCCCGCCGCCGGGCTTCACGGCTCTCGACGAACGGCGCTACGGTGCGGCCAAGATCGTCTTTCTGCGTGCACCGTCATGAAGCTCGTCGCTCCCCTGTACATGCTGCGCCACGGCGAGACCGCCTGGAATACCGAGCGGCGCATGCAGGGCCTGAAGGATTCGCCGCTCACCGAACGCGGCCGCCTGCAGGCGCTGGCCATGGGCCGCACGCTGAAGGCGGAGCTGGCGCGCGCCCCCGGCCCCACGACCTTCCTGCGCAGCCCGCTCGGACGTGTCCGGGAGACCTCGGAGATCATCGGCCGCGAGATCGGCCTCGACTCCGACGGCTGGCGCGATGATCCGCGCCTGGTCGAGCTGGGCTACGGCGACTGGGAAGGGCTAAGCCGGCAGGAGATCGAAATCACCCATCCGATGGCGATGGACGATTGGCGTGCCGATCCGCACGGCTACTGCCCGCCCAACGGCGAGACGCACACGACGCTGCGGGCGCGCTGCCTGGAGATGCTGGCCGAGATCGCGGCGTCGGGCGTGCGGACCGTTGTCGTCGGCCATGGCGTCAGCGGCGCCGTGCTGCGCGGCCTGAACCTTGGCCTCGACGCCAAGGCGATGTTCATCCTGGAGAAGCCGCAGGACGCCTTCTTCCGGCTGCTCGCGGGGGTCGAGGAGCGCATCGCGGCGCAGTCATGAGCCAGACCAAACCCACGGCGCCGTTGATCAGGGCGGACGTGCGGCAGGGCTATGCCGCCTGGGCCGACGGCTACGACGCGCAGGACAATCCCATGATCGCCGCGGTCGAGCGCCATCTCGACCGGCATCCACTGCCCTTCGCCGGCGCGCGCGTGCTCGACGTCGGCTGCGGCACCGGTCGCCTGCTGGCCCGCGCGCTCGCCCGGGGCGCGGCGGCGGCCGTGGGGATCGACGGCTCGGCCGCGATGCTGGCCCGCGCCGCCCGGCGCCTGGAGGGCGCCGTCGCCGCCGGCCGCGCGCGGCTCGTGCAGGCCGATCTCGACGGCGACTGGCCGACGCTGCCGGCCAACAGCTTCGACCTCGCCGTCATCACCCTGGTGCTGGAGCACTGCCGGCATGTCGCGCCGACGATCGCGCGCGTGGCGCACCATCTCGCGCCGGGCGGCCTGCTGTTCGTCGCGGAGATTCATCCCGACATGCTGAGGACCGACCTCGGCGGACATTTCGAGCGCGATGGCGTGACCTACGCCCTGCCCAGCCATCCGCACGACGAGGGCGAGTTCGCAGCCGCCCTGCAGGAAGCCGGTTTCGACGCGCCGCAAATCCAGGTGATGGCGGCCGATCCCGAAACGATCGCCGCGATCCCGAAGTTCGCCAAGCGCGCCGGCTCCGGCGTGCTGCTCACCTTCGGCGCGCGTCGGCGCCCTATCCCCTGACCAGCCGCACCGTGCGGCGGCAGCCGCCATTCTCGCTGATCACGAGGCTGCCGCCCTCGGGGCGCGCCGTGAGCATGCCCTCGCGGCGGTCGCTGCCCCTCACCGACGCGACGGTGATCAGCGGAAAGCTGCCGCCCGGCCGGACCAGGCCATGGATCTGCCACAGGCCGGGAGTCGGCGCCGGGGGCGGCGCCTTCTTGAGGTTGGGCACGGGACCGTGCGCAGTGGTGTCGTAGGCCGAGCCGTCGACGAAGCCGTTCTCGATCGTGATCACATAGTCGAGCGGCGCGTTGCACGACCCGCCGTCGCTGCGGCCGCGCCAGTCGCCGTCCAGCGCCGAGGTCGGCGGCGGCGGCGGCGGCGACGGCGATGGTGTCTGGCCCACGGCCGCACCCGCCGCCGACAGGATCGCGACCGTGAAGAATGCGAGCAGCCTGCGCTTCATCGTCTTCCGAACAGCCGCTCGATGTCGGCCAGCTTCAGCTCGACGTAGGTCGGCCGGCCGTGGTTGCACTGCCCGGAATGGGGCGTGGCCTCCATCTGGCGCAGGAGCGCATTCATCTCGTCGACGGTCAGCCGCCGGCCGGCGCGCACCGAGGTGTGGCAGGCGAGCGTCCCGCACACCTCCTCGATGCGCTCCTTCAGCGAAAGATGGTCGCCCATCTCGGCCAGCTCGTCGGCAAGGTCGCGCACCAGGCCCTGCACATCGAGCTCGCCCAGCACCGACGGCGTCTCGCGCACCACGACGGCGCCCAGCCCGAACGGTTCCAGCACCAGCCCCAGCTCGGCGAGTTCCGGCGCACGCTGCGCGAGCCGGCGCGCACCGTCCTCGCCGACCTCCACGACCTCCGGCAGCAGCAGGGCCTGCCGCTTCACGCCCTCGGCCTCCAGCTGGCCCTTCAGGCGCTCGTGCGTCAGGCGCTCGTGCGCGGCGTGCTGGTCGACGATCACGACGCCCTGCTCGGTCTGCGCGACGATGTAGGTCTCGTGCAGCTGCGCGCGCGCCACGCCCAGCGGATAGTTCAGGCCGTTGCCTTCCGAAGGCGCAGTCGACGGTGCCTCGAAACGCGCCGAAGGCTGGGCCAGCGGCGCCATGAACTGCGCCGCCGCCTCGGCGAGCGCCCGCGGCGCCGGCACGACATGGCCGGCGCCGTTGCCGCGGCCCAGCGGCAGCGGAGTCGCCTGGCCGGTGTGTGGACGGAAGGCGCCCAGCGCGGCATCGGCCACCGTCGTGCTGGCGCGATGGCCGGCGGCAGCCAGGGCAGTGCGCAGCGCCCCCACGATCAGGCCGCGCACGATGCCGGCATCGCGGAAGCGCACCTCGGTCTTGGCCGGATGGACGTTGACGTCGACCATCGCCGTCGGCGCCTCCAGAAACAGCGCCACCATCGGATGGCGGTCGCGCGCCAGGAAGTCCTGGTAGGCGCCGCGCACGGCGCCGGCCAGCAGCTTGTCCCGCACCGGCCGGCCGTTGACGAAGAGATACTGGTGCTGGCCGGTCGGCCGGTTGAGCGTCGGCAGCCCGGCGAAGCCGGTCAGCCGGAATCCTTCCCGGTTGGCGTCGATCGCAATGGCATTGTCGGCGAAATCGCGCCCCATGATCGCACCCAACCGCTGCAGGCGCGCCGTGCCGGATTCCTGATCGAGCAGCGACGCGGCCGCCGCCGGCAGGTCGATCAGGGTGCGCTCCTCGCTGTCCAGCCGGAAGGCGATCGCCGGATGCGCCATGGCCAGCCGCCGCAGCGCGTCGGCGACATGGCTCGATTCGGTGCGCGGCTCCTTGAGGAACTTCAGCCGGGCCGGCGTCGCGAAGAAGAGGTCGCGCACCTCGACGCGGGTGCCGAACGGATGCGCCGACGGCCGCGCCTCGCCCTTGGCGCCGCCCTCGATGGCGAGGCTCCAGGCGGTGTCGGCACCGGCTGGCCGCGACGTGATGACGAAGCGGCTGACCGAAGCGATCGACGGCAGCGCCTCGCCGCGAAAACCGAGCGTGCGGATGTCGGTCAGGTCGTCGTCCGGCAGCTTGGAGGTGCAGTGCCGTTCGACGGCGAGCGCCAGCTCGGCAGGCGTCATGCCGATGCCGTCATCGACGACGGAGAGAAAGCTGCGGCCGCCTTCCTTCAGCGTCACGGCGATGCGCCGCGCGCCGGCATCGATCGCGTTCTCGACCAGCTCCTTGGCCGCGCTGGCCGGGCGCTCCACCACCTCGCCCGCGGCGATGCGGTTGACCAGGGTGGAGGGAAGCCGCCTAAGGCCTTGATCGGTTCGCACGCTCATGGCGCATTCAGCTTACGCCCGTCCTCCTGTGGAGGGATACCGGGGCCCACGCCCACCGGCTTGCCGACGACCACCGTGATCGCCGCGTCCTCGCGCAGCAGGCGGCGGGCCATCCGGCGAACGTCGTCGAGCTTGACGGCCGCGATCAGGCCGGCACGCTTCTGCAGATGATCGCGGGAAAGACCGTCGACCTGCATGGAATGCAGCAGGCCGGCGATCGCACCCGATGAATCGAGCGCCAGGGCCAGCGAGCCGGTGAGATAGGTCTTGGCATCGGCGAGCTCGCGCTCGGTCGGTCCTTCGTTGCGCAGGCGCGCGAGCTCGGCACGCACCACGCGGATCGCCTCGGCGACGCGCTCGTTGGCGCTGGCCGTCGAGATCACGAGCAGCGCCGCCTTCTTGTAGACCCGCAGGCTCGACGACACGCCGTAGGCCAGCCCGCGCTTCTCGCGCACCTCGTGGAACAGCCGCGACTGCTGTCCGCTGCCGCCCAGGATGTGGTTGAGGATCAGGGCGGCGTACCAGTCCGGATCATCGCGCATGATGCCCGGC
>Ga0182792_1000356_pt1 | contig 44766 bp, 42 predicted proteins | sample Passage237B_FD_130497 | JGI IMG/M metagenome (GOLD analysis project Ga0182792, IMG submission 130497) | Cellulose adapted compost microbial communities from Newby Island Compost Facility, Milpitas, CA, USA - Passage2 37B (version 2) (version 2) ...
CGTCCTGCAGCGTATCCTGGAGCGCGACGGGTATTTCACGCTGCTGGACCAGAACCGGGTCATCGCCCCGCATTCAGGTTTTCGCCTGTTCGCCACCGCCAACAGCGTGGGGCTGGGCGACAGCAGCGGCCTGTACTACGGTGTCCAGCGCCTCAACCACGCGCAGTTGGATCGCTGGAACATCGTCGCTACCCTGAATTATCTCAGTCCCGAGACGGAAATCGAGATTGTTGCCGTGCAGGTGCCCGAACTGAACCATCCCGAAGGCCGCCGCCTGATCGCCGCCATGGTCGAAGTCGCCGCGCTGACGCGCGCCGGGTTCCAAAGCGGCGACCTGTCCACGCTGATGTCGCCGCGCACCCTGATATCCTGGGCGGAAAACCTGCGGATCTTTCAGTCGCCTGCCCGCGCTTTCCGCTACGCATTCTTGAATAAATGCGACGCTTCTGAGCAAGACGTCGTGGCGGAGTACTTTCAGCGCTGTTTCGACATGGATCTGGGGACGACGGCTGCCGACCCGCTCCGCGGGCATGGCGACGGCATCTGACCCCCGCGACTGGGCACGTCGCCATGCGCTGGAGGCCCGGACGGCCGCGACGGTCCGGGCACTGTCCCAGCAGCCGCGGGTACACTTCGAAGCTGGCCGGCCCTGGAACGGCGACACCCCCTTGCCAGCCGGTGCCCCTCATCTGCAGACGCAGCCGGGGCTGGACGATCCGTCTGCCTACCGCGCACTGGCTGACGCGCTGGCCCTGCGCCTGCTGCAGTCAGACGCGCGGCTTCATCGGAATCACAGCCCCTCCCGTGACCCAGTCGCCGCACTGATTTTCGAGTGGCTGGAGCAGTGGCGCGTAGAGACTTTGGCGCCTGGGCGCTGGCCAGGCATGAATGGCAACCTGCGCCGGCGCTTCGAGCAGTGGCTGTTGCTTTTCCTGGGTTCCGGTCTGGCCGAGTCCCGGACGGGCCAACACCTGCTCTGCCTCGCCCTGATGGTCCGGAGCAAGCTGTTTGACGAATCGCTCCCGGAATTCCTGGAAGACCAGATAGAGTCTGCGCGCTATCTGATGGGACCCTTGCTGGCCGGGCCGCTGGCGCGGCTGCGCCGGCTGCGCACGGACCAGGCGGCCTACGCCCCCGAAGCGGCGAAATTGGCGACGGTGCTGGCTCAATGGTTCCAGGACATGGTCGGAAAGGAAAAGAAACGTCCGGCAAGGCGGCATACGGATTTTTCCGTGGCCCTGCTGCCACCGGAGGACGACGAAGGCGAAGCTGCAAGCCTGGCGGCGGACGGTTCGTCGTCCGCCGAGGCGGCCGGCCCGGTCTATGCCGTCTGGACACGGCGCCACGATCGGATCGTCGAAGCCGTCAGTCTGGTGCGTCCGGCCTTGCTTCTGGACTATCGCCGCCGTCTCGACGCAGAAGTCGCCCGTCTGCCCTGGTCGCTGTCCCGTCTGGCGCACGCCTTGCGGCGGCTGCTGTTCGAGCCTCAGCCTTCCGGCCGGCTGTTCGGCCAGGACGAAGGATTGATCGACGGTCGCCGCCTTGCGCAACTGGTCGGTTCGCCCGGCGACCACCGGATATTCTTTCGTGAGCGTGATGAACCCGTCGCACAGGCTCGGATCACGTTGTTGCTGGACTGCTCTGGATCGATGCGGCATCACTGCCCTCGCTTGGCGCTGCTGATGGATCTGCTGGCGCGCGTGTTCAGCCGCGCCAACGTGCCGTTTGAACTGCTGGGCTTCACCACAGGGGCCTGGAACGGCGGCCGGCCGGCTCGCGAATGGCAGGCGGCGCGCGGCCGTCCTGGGCATCCAGGCCGGCTCAATGAATTGCAGCATCTGGTCTTCTGGTCGCAATCCATGCCGCGCCGGCAGGGCCGACTGGGACTGACGGCCGTCATGAAGCCGGAACTGTTCCGCGAGGGCATCGACGGCGAAGCCGTGCAATGGGCCTGCGAACGCCTGCTGGCCCAGCGGGACGAGCAGCGCAGGATTCTGTGGGTCGTATCCGACGGCGGTCCAATGGACAGCGCAACCACCTTGGCCAACCCGCCCGGATTCCTCGACGCGCATCTGCGAGAGGTGGTGCGCCATTACACGCACGAGCGCGGCGTCGAGATTCTGGCGGTCGGCGTGAACCAGGACCTGAGCGGCTATTACCCGCATTCGATCGGGTTGAACCTGGATGGTGGCGTGACCATGCAGGCGCTGCAGGCGCTGATCCGGACGCTGGTGCCGCGGCACCGATGACGCGTCAGTCCGACCGGGCCGCCTGCACGGCGGTGACGGCGATCACCTGATGGATGTCTTCCGCCGAACAACCCCTGGACAGGTCGTTGGCCGGCTTGTCCAGGCCCTGCAGGATCGGTCCCAGGGCGGTGGCATGCCCCAGGCGCTCGACGAGCTTGTAGCCGATGTTTCCGGCGTCCAGGCTGGGAAAGACCAGCACGTTGGCTCGGCCTGCCACGAGAGACTGTGGCCATTTGCGCTGGGCGACTTCCGGCACGATCGCGGTGTCGAGCTGCATTTCGCCGTCGATGAGCAGGCCTGGCGCCTGCCGGCGGGCCAATTCCATGGCCTCCCGGATCTTGTCGATCTGCTGATGGGCGGCACTGCCGTGGGTGGAGAACGAAAGCATGGCGACGCGCGGTTCGATTCCCAGAAGGGTCCGGGCGCTGTGCGCCGAGGCCAGAGCGATCTCGGCCAGTTCGCGGCTGTCGGGCTCGATCACCAGGCCGCAGTCCGAGAACACCATGGCATGCCCCCCGGTAGGAAAGGGCTCATCACGCATCATCACGAAGAAACTGGACACGGTCCGCACGCCAGGCCGCCTGCCGATGACCTGGATGGCGGTGCGCACCACATCCGCCGTGGTATGGGTGGCACCCGCCACGGAGCCGTCGGCATGCCCGAGCCGCACCATCAGAGCGGCGAAGACCAGAGGCTGGCGGACGGCGTCCCTTGCTTGTTCCGGTGTCATGCCGCGCGCGCGGCGCAGGGTTAGCAGTTCCTCTGCGAACGAGTCCAGCCAGCCGGAATCAGCGAGCCGGACACAGTGGACGCCCGGGACGTCCTCCGGAGACTCCAGCAGAAAGACTCGGGCGATGCCGTCGGCAGCCGCCTGGCGGGCCGCTGCCCGCACGCGCGGGTCGCCCCCCTCGCACAGGACGATCCGTTTCGGGTCGCGCCGGGCGGCATCCAGCAGCATGTCCTGTGCGCGCATGGGCGTCTCCTCGAGTCCGGGTCAGGTGTAATCGCGATACTTTTCCAGCAGGCGGACGGGCTTGGAAAGTGCGTCGCGACGGAAAGGATCGCCCAGTTCCCGGGTGCACATGATTTCGATCACGGTGGTCTTGCGATCGTTCATCTGTGCGTCGATGGCCTTCTGCAGGGCGGGACCCACATCCTCCAGGCGATCGACCACGACGCCCTCGGCTCCCATGGCCCGGGCGATGCCGGCAAAGCTCTCGCTTTCCAGTTCGCCCGCCACGAAGCGGCGGTTGTAGAAGTCCACCTGGTTCTTCTTCTCCGCACCCCATTGGCGGTTGTGGAATACCACGGCCGTCACGGGGATGTCGTGTCGTACACAGGTCATGATTTCGCCCATGCTCATGCCCCAGGCTCCGTCGCCCGCATAGGACACGGCCGGACGGTGCGGTGCCGCGACCTTGGCGCCAATGATGGTCGGGAAGGCGTAGCCGCAGTTGCCCCAGCTCATGGCGGCGAAGAAGCTGCGGGGCTTCTCGAATCGCAAGTAGCTGTTGGCCACCGAATTGATGTTGCCGATGTCGGTGGATACCATCACGTCTTCCGGCATGGCCTTTTCCAACTCGCGCAGCACCTGGCGCGGATGCAACCAGTTGCCTTCCTCTTTGCGCTGTTCCTCGATCATGTCCAGGCTGAACGGATCGCGTTCATGAGTCCAGTCCGCCAGTTCCTGCTCCCAGGCGTCCTTTTCCGACTGGATGCGGGCGGCGCGCTCGGCCTTGTTGGCGTCGCAGGCCAGCTTCATGCCGTCGATGCGGCGGAAGATCTCAGCTGCGGAGGCCTTGGCGTCGCCGCAGACGCCCACGGTGATCTTCTTGACCAGGCCCAGCATCTTGCTGTCCGCGTCGACCTGGATGATCCTGGCGTTCTTGGGCCAGTAGTCCAGTCCGTGCTGCGGCAGAGTGCCGAAGGGACCGAGACGGGTGCCCAGGGCCAGCACCACGTCGGCGTCGGCCAGCAGCTTCATGGCTGCCTTGGAACCCTGGTAACCCAGTGGGCCGCACCATAGTGGGTGACTGGCGGGAAAGGAATCGTTGTGCAGGTAGCTGTTGACCACCGGTGCGCCCAGGCGCTCGGCCAGGGCCTTGCATTCCTCGATCGCGTCGCCCATGACCACGCCGCCGCCGGAAATGATCACGGGAAACCTGGCCTCGGCCAGCAGCTTTGCGGCTGCATCCAGGCTGCGCGCGCCGCCCGGACCGCGATCCAGTGGCTGGGGCAGGGGGATCTCGCACTTGATCTTGCCGTAGAAATAGTCGCGGGGGATGTTGAGCTGGGCTGGCCCCATTTCGTCCCGGGCGCGGGCGAAGCAGCGAGCGGTGTATTCAGCCATGCGGGCCGGATGGGTGACATGGCCTTGGTATTTGGTGAATTCCTGGAACATCGGCAACTGCCTGGCTTCCTGGAAACCACCCAGACCGATCCCGGTGGTGCCGGCCTCGGGGGTGACGATGACCACGGGAGTGTGGGCCCAGTAGGCGGCGGCGATCGCGGTGACGCAGTTGCTGATGCCGGGACCATTCTGGCCGATCACCACGCCCGTGCGACCGCTGACTCGGGCAAAGCCATCGGCCATGTGGGCTGCGCCCTGCTCGTGGACCACCGGAATCAGCTTGATGCCGGCCGGAGCGAAGATGTCCATGGCGTCCATGAACGCTGAACCCATGATGCCGAAGATTTCGGTCACGCCATTGGCGACCAAGGTTTCGACAAAGGCTTCGGACGGGGTCATTTCCTGGACGCCTTGAACGACTTGGCGGGTATCGTTTGCCATTGTGTGTCTCCTGATGCGGTATGCGGAGGGCTACTTCTGCCCAATTATTTCGAATAACGAGATGATTCATTTCGATATCGTGTTATTTGGATTCTACAGAGCCTTTTTGTATTGTCAACATGAATCTCTGAATCTGGAACTGAGCGTTTCGAATGATAGATAGAGGATAAGGGTCCAGCCGGCCTATCTGGCGCCAGCGAAACGTAGTCACTGGCCCTAGACCAGTCTGAGGCGTTCTCCTAATGTGATGAACATCACGGCGCATCTCCGGCCTACGGGGCGGCGCCGCATCACATCGATCAAATAGGAGACCCCATGACACAGGACCAGTTGTATTCCATGCTTCAGGCCTTCGGCGAAGCCTGGAACCGTCACGATATCGAGGCTCTGATGGCGTGCATGCACGAAGCATGTGTTTTCGAGGGTGTGGCGGGGCCGCTGGCCTGCGGGGTGCGCCATGAAGGTCCGGTCGCCGTGCGAAAGGCATTCGAGTCGGCCTGGCAGACCATTCCCGATGCTGCCTGGCGCAATGCCCGCTGCTGGGTGTCTGGTGACCGGGGCGTGATGGAGTCGACGTTCACCGGTACGGCCGCCGATGGTTCCCGGATCGAGGCCGATATGGTGGACCTGCTGACCTTCAAGGATGGGAAGATCCTGATCAAGAATGCCTTCCGCAAGCAACGCCCCCCTTTACCTGTACAAGCCTGAATTGTTCGCGTCGGTCTCACCTAGCCCACAGGAGACATCATGGCTACTTTGACTTCAGCGTCGCCGAGCGCCCGCACGCAGGCTGTCTCGCCCGTTGCCGCGCCGCACGCTCCCAACCCCTACGATCCGCGCTACGACCCCCTGGTTTCGCCCGCGGGCCGCAATCAGCACTACGCGCCCACGTACTGGGTGGGCACGGCAGGAGATCCGCCACCCGCCGACGGCCCCATCCTCCAGGATATTGACGCAGACGTGGTGGTGATCGGCTCAGGCTTCACCGGCCTGGTGACGGCCTTGAACCTGGCCGAGGAACACGGCGTCATCCCCATCGTCCTGGAGGCCAATCAAGAATCCTGGGGCTGCACCAGCCGCAATGGCGGGCAGGGGCAGAACGCCTCGGGCCGTCTGTATCGGACGCAATGGATCGAGCGCTGGGGCCTGGAGACCGCCAAGCGCCTGGATCGTGAAATCCGCGAGGGCTTCGAATACTGGAAGAGCCTGGTGGAACGGTTTCCGTGCGACGCTCAACCCGGCGGCCACCTGTACACGGCGCACCGTCCTAAGAAAATGGCTTTCCTGGAGAACCTGTGTCGTGTCATGCGCGAGCAGTTCGGCTACGACACCCGTATGCTCAGCCGCGAGGAACTCTGGGAACGCTATGCCATGGATCGCGAAGCGGCGGGGGCGCTGCATGAGCCCGAAGGCGTCGGCATCCATCCGCTGAAGCTGGCTTTCGGCTATCTGCGCCGCCTGCGCGAGCTGGGCGTCAAGATCCATACCGGCAGCCCGGTCCTGGGCTGGGAGACAGTGGGTGGCGTCCACCATCTGCGCACTCCCGGCGGCGTCGTGCGCGCGCGCCGCGTGGCCGTGGCCACGGGGGGCTACACGCCCCAGGGCCTGCATCCGCTGCTGGACAACAAGATCATGCCGATCTTGTCGAATTCGATGGTGACGCGCCCGCTGACACAGCAGGAACGGGATGCAGCCGGCCTCAAGAGCACGACGTTCATCACGGACACGCGCACTTTGCGTTTCTATTACCGCCTGCTGCCTGACGGCTCGATGCAGATCGGCAGCCGTAGTGCGCTCACGGGCGCCGACGCGGAGAATCCCAGGCACCTGGACCTGCTCAAGCAAGGCCTGGCGCGCAAATTCCCGGCCCTGAAGGACGTGCCGATCGCGTATTCCTGGTGGGGCTGGGTGGATGTCAGCCACGACATGATGCCGCGCATTGCACAGCCGGATCCCGGCCAGCAGATTTATTATGCCATCGGCTACGGCGGAAACGGGGTGTCGTTTTCCGCGCAGGCGGGCCGGCGCCTGGCCGAGCGTGTCGTCGGCAAGGCTGGTCCCCAGTGGGATCTGCCGATCTACAACTCACCGCTCCACGGCCATCTGTTCGCACCTTTCCGCCGGCTGGGACAGGCAATGTTCTACAAGTACTACTACCTGAGGGACGAGGTGTTCTGACCGGCTCCCAGGACGCGCAAGCGCCGCATCGGACCAGGGCCGCCCTTGTGAGCGGCCTTTTCTCATCGCCGGGCTATCCTGTACTCAGCGTAACGACTGCTCGACGACCCGGGCCAGCGTGGCGATGCCTTCCGCGATCTTGTCCCGGTCGATGGACGAGAAGCCCAGCCGGATGTGCCGATGGTCCTGCGACCGGGGGTCCTGGTAGAAGACCCGACCAGGTTCAATCACCACGCCGGCCTGTAGGGCTGCCTGCGCGAGGCGGTCTGTGTCGACGTCGGGCGGCCCCTCCACCCACCAGGACGATCCGCCGTGAATCGGCCTGCCGCCGAATTGCGGCAGATGCGTCCGGACTGCTTCCTGCAGCACCTGGGCCCGTTCGGCATAGACCTGGGTCAGCCGGCGCAGCAGCGCGTGATAGTGCCCCAGCGAGATGAACAGCGCGAACGCCCGCTGCAGGTAGGCGGGTGGATGGCGGATCATCAGGCGGCGCAAGGCACGCAGTTCGACCATCAGCTCACGCGGTGCCACGATGTAGCCCAGGCGCAGCCCCGGGGCGAAGCTTTTTGACAGGCTTCCGATGTAGAGCACACGGTCGTGTTTGTCCAGGCTCTTGAGTGCCGGAGAAGGGTGCCCGTCGTAGCAGTTCTCTGTCTCGTAGTCGTCCTCGATCAGGATGCCGTCCGTGCGACTGGCCAGTTCCAGCAATGCGACCCGTCTCTCCATGGATAGCGTAGCGTTGGTCGGACACTGATGGCTGGGCGTGACGAAAATGTAGTCGCACTCTCCCAGTGCAGGCGAAGGAATCAGTCCATCCTCGTCGACCGGCAGCGGCACCAAACGCCCGGTGCGGTGAGCGAAGATGTTGCGTGCGTCCGGATAGCCGGGATCCTCCATGCCGACCACGGTGTGGCCGTGGACCAGCAGGGTGGCCACCAGATAGAGCGCATGCTGGGCGCCCAGCGTGACCATGATCTCGTCTTCCTCGGCCCAGATGCCCCGCCGGGGCAGCACCTGGTTGCGGATCGCCTCCACCAGCGCCGGGTCGTCGCTGGCGATCAGGTCCGGCGCCCACATGCGGATGTCCAGCACCGACAGCGCCCGCAGGCAGCATTCGCGCCATTCCGCCGTGGGGAACTGCTTGGCGTCGAACTGGGCGTAGCTGAAGGGGTAGGGCAGGTTCTGCCAGTTGGCCGGCTTGACGATGTTGCGCTGGGAGAACGGGTGGAACACCAGGCGTCTGGACCAATCCGCGCCGGTGCGCGGCGCCGGCACCGAGGTCGGTGCGCCTTGCGGAGCGGCCTGCTGGCCGGCCATGCTCCTGGCTACATAGTGGCCGCTGCGCTCGCGGGATTCCAGGTAGCCCTCGACGACGAGTTGCTGGTAGGCGAAGACTGTCGTGTTGCGCGCCACCCCCAGTGCCCTGGCCAGTTCACGGCTGGAAGGCACCGGGGATCCCGGCGGCAGGTGCCCGCTCAGGATGGCGGACACCAGCATCTTGCGGATGCGGCCCTGCAGGCTGAGGTTGTAATCGTCGACCCGTTCGAACAGGGCCGACCATTGGACTGTGCCGACGGAGCCGCTTTCTGGCATGAATGGTGTTCCTCAGACTTTGCCCTTCCAGGGGATCATGATGCGTTCGAGATAGCGCAAAAGCAAATCGAACGAGAAAGCAAAGAATCCGATGACGATGATGCCCATGATCACGGTGTCGCTCGCCAGGTACTGGGCGGCGTTCAGCACCATGAAACCCAGTCCGCGCGCAGCCGCCACCATTTCAGCGGCCACCAGTGTCGTCCAGCCGACGCCGATGCCGATGCGCATCCCGGTGAAGATTTCGGGCAGTGCCGCCTTCAGGATGACGTGGAGGATGATCTGGCGGCTGCTGGCCCCCATGGCATAGGCGGCGTGGATCTGTTCGATGGAAACGGACTTCACCCCGGCGCGGGCAGCGATGGCCATGGGAGCGAAGATCGCAAGGAAGATAAGAAAAACTTTGGGAAACTCGCCGATCCCGAACCAGATGATGACCAGCGGCAGGTAGGCCAGCGGCGGCAGGGGACGGTAGAACTCGATGATGGGATCGAAAAGCCCGCGCATCGTGCGGTTCACGCCCATCATGATGCCGATCGGGACGGCCGTCACCAGCGCCAGCAAAAAGGCGCCCATGACCCGGCTCAGGCTGACCAGGGTATGCTGGGCCAGCGTGGAATTGGCGACGCCCTCGGTCGCGGCCTCTATGAACTTGCCGTATACGGCGCCGGGTGAAGGCAGGAAGATAGGCTTGATCCATCCCATGCCGGTGACGAGAAACCACAGCGCGATCAGCACGACCGCCGTCATGACGCTGATGTAGCCGCTGTAGCCGGCCCCTGGCGCGCCGTAGACTTTTCCGGGCTCCGCAGAATGGCGCTTGCGCTTGGATACGATGGGCATGCTGTGGCTCCTGTGGTGCGATTGAGGAAGCGTCTCAGGCGCTCTTGTGGTATTCGGGATCGCCAGCGGCACGTTCGTCTCCGTAGATGATGTCCAGCACGGTTTCCCGCATCTGAATGAAATCGGGGCTGGACTTGATGGCGCGGGCGTTTCGTTCCTGCAGGAATCGCCGGTTGAAATCGAGTTCGTAGGTGTTGGTGACGCGCCCCGGACGGGGCGACATCACGATCAGCTTGGTGCCCAGGAACAGGGCCTCCTCCACGCTGTGCGTGATGAAGAAGAACATCTTGTGAGTGTGCTGCCAGACTTCGAGCAGCAGTTCCTGGATGGTCTCGCGTGACAGTGCGTCCAGCGCCGCCATCGGTTCGTCCATCAGCAGCATGGCCGGATCGCAGGTCAGCGCCCGGGCGATCCCGACCCGCTGCTGCATCCCGCCCGACAACTGGTAGATCATGTGCTTGTGGAAGTCCTGCAGGCCCACCAACTCGAGGTTCCGGGCAGCGACCTCGAAGCGCTTGTTCTTGGGCACACCGCGCAGCTTCAGCCCGAATTCAGTGTTGTCGATGACGTTGAGCCAGGGCAGCAGGGCATGCTTCTGGAATACCACTCCCCGGTCGGCGCCGGGACCGACGACCGGGCTGCCCCCGAGCAGGACTTCGCCCTCGGTCGGGGTCAGAAACCCCGCGATCACGCTGAGCAGCGTGGTCTTGCCGCAGCCGGAAGCCCCCAGGGCGACGACGAAGTCCCCTGGGGCGATTTCGAGATTGACGTCCTTGAGCGCGGTGACCGCACCGCCCATCATCTGGGAGGGGTAAGTCACGCTGACATTGCGGATGCTGAGATTGGCCATGGCGGCGGACATACGGGTCTCCTTCAAGGTGTTGCCCGGCCGCCGGGGCCTCATGGAGCGATGCCTCGGCGGCCGCGCGGACCGGTTCCGGTCCCGGGTGTTTCCGTCACTTCACGGTCTTTGCGGCTTCATCGGCGAAACCGGAGGTGACGAAGGGGGTGTAATCGCCCAGAGGCGCGTTGATCTGACGCTGGGCCTTCAGGAACTTCGCACTGGCCGTCAGGGCCTTGACGGCACCGCCCTGTGCGCCGCCGCCCAGCCAGACGTCGGACGCCTGTTCCTTCACGTCGGGGAAGAGCAGCAGGTTCATGGCACTGACGATGTCGGCGGGCGTACCGCCGATCATCTTAACGATCCCCTTGATCTCGGGCGAATCCGGCGTCAGTGATCCCTTGCGCGCGTCGAAGCCCTGGTATGACTTGGCCAGGACTTCGGTGAAGGCGGCCATGAACTTGGGATTCTTGGCCGCCCAGTCCTTGTCGACTACGATGCCGTCGAAGGTGGGAACGGTCTTGGCGCCGATTTCCTCGGAATTGGCGATCTCCTTGCCCGTCTTCATGATTTCCGTGAGCGCGGGCGGCCAGACGTAGGCGGCGTCGATGTCACCGCGCTGCCAGGCAGCCACGATCTGCGGCGGCTGCATGTTCAGGATCTGCACCTCATTGGCCTTGAGGCGCCATATATCGTTCAGGGCGAGCAGCAGGTGGAAGTGCGATGTCGACACGAAAGGCACGCCGACCTTCTTGCCCGCCAGATCCTTGGGTTTCTCGATGCCGGAGCCATTGCGCGCGATCAGCGCCTCGGATTTCCCTATGTTGTCCAGGATCCAGAAGAGTTGCATGTCCACGCCGCGCGTAACGGCCGCCGTGATGCCGGTGGACCCGAGCACGCCCACGGGCACGTCGCGCGAAGCGAACGCGCTGGAGATGTCGCCCGCCGAGCTGAATTGGCGCCAGTCCACTTCGTAGCCGGCTTCCTGGAGTGCCTTGTCGAAGCTGCCGTCGGCGATGGCGCTGACGAAGGGTCCCACGATCTGCTGATAGCCGACTACGACCTTTGTCGCGGCGAAGGCGCCGCTGCCCAGGGTGAGGGCCCCCGCGGCAACGCCCAGCATGGTCAGCTTGCGAATGAAGCGAAATGATGGTTTCACGGTCGTCTCCTTTGTGGATGACGCGCCGGATGCCAGTCTGTGGATCTGTTCCGGCGCGTCACTTGTTTGTCCATGGTGCACATAGTCCGCTAAGTAAACTAGGTCCAGTTTGCTTCGAACTTTAGAGCCAGAATATTCCGGAATTTGATCCAGATCATTCGAAAGTCGCGTAAACACTGACTAATCGGCTGCTATCGCCTGGTACAGGATGGGGAGGATCTAGGGTAAATGCTGATGCCAAACGGGTTTTTCCCCGGGATTCATGGCGCCACCCCGGTTGAACGGGACGACCCGGCTGCGTCGGCTATGGGGCCAGGCGCAGCACGATCACGCCGATCACCAGGATGCAGGCGCCTGCGACGCGGGCGGGCGTCAGGCGTTCATGCAGGAACAGACCCGACACCACGATGCCGAACAGAATGGATGTCTCGCGCAATGCGGCGATGATGGCAATGGGAGCCAGGGTCATGGCCCAGAGCGCCACGCCGTAGGAAATCACGGTGCCGCAGCCGCCCAGCACGGCCGCGCTCCAATGGTCCTTGAAATGGCGTACCAAGTCGCTGGCCCGGCTGGGCAGGACCATGCCGATCATGACGGCGCCGCGCAGCAGGAAGATCCACAGTGTGTAGCTGGCCGGTGCTTGCGAGAGCCTGGCCCCCGTGCCGTCCACCAAGGTGTAGCCAGCGATCACGACAGCGTTCAGCAGGGCGAGTTCCAATCCGCCGGATTTGCGCGGCCGCGCGTCGCCAGGCAGGCCGATGCATAGGATGCCAGCGCAGATCGTGACCACGCCCGCGAGCGCGGCCGGCCCTGGGGCGTCTTGGAGGAAAAGAACGGAAACCATCGCCACCAGCATCGGCGCGGTGCCTCGCATCACGGGATAGCCGATGCTCATGTCGGCCACGCGGTAGATGCGAGCGACCAACTGCATATAAACCACCTGCAGGATCAGCGAAGCCAGCAGAAAGGGCCAACTGGCCGGCTCAGGGCGCGGCAGCCAGGGCAGACCGAGCGCGGCGAGCAGCATCGCCACACCTGCGATGCCGATGGCGCTCAGCAGCTTGTCGGAGCTACCCTTGATCAGCGCATTCCAGGCCGCATGGAAGAGGGCGGATGCCAGGACTGCGCCATAGACGAGATCAACGCTGGGCGACATGGCGGAAACGGGAGTCCGCGGAAGGGGACGGACCGCATAGGATAGCGCGAACCGGCGCTCGTATTCCGCCGTTCCGGAAGGCCGTATTCAATAATTAAATATTTTTTATGTGCTATCTAAAATGATTTGAATTTATTTATTTATAACTCATCCCTAGAATGGCCCTCGGTTTCCTTTCGCCCATGGTTCTTCAGCATGCTGCCCATTTCCGCCGTGCCGCACCCCTTGCCATCTGCCGCCGGCCGTCCCGCCGCACAGGCGCGGTCCCACGGCTCTTCGCGCACCCCTTCGCTGTGGTACGGCCTGCTGCTGGCCGCGGGCCTGGGCCTGGCGGCCTGGCTGCTGGGCGCCATGTTCCCGCTCATCGGCGGCCCCGTGTTCGGCATCCTGCTGGGCATGGCCTGGCGCAACGTGCTGGGCCTGTCCCCGGTCTTCATTCCCGGGGTGGTCTTCTGCAGTCGCCAGGTGTTGAAATGGTCCATCATCGGCCTGGGTTTCGGCCTGAGCCTCGGCCAGGTCATGAAAACCGGGGCTTCGTCCCTTGCCGTCACACTGGTTACCCTGAGCGTGGCTTTCCTGACGGCCTGGCTGCTGGGGCGCTGGCTGAAACTGGGCAGCCGCCTGAGCACCCTGATCGGCGTGGGCACCGCGATCTGCGGTGGTTCAGCCATCGCGGCAGTGGCGCCCATCATCAAGCCCGACGATCACGAAACGGCCCTGTCGATTTCCACGATCTTTCTTTTCAACATCGTCGCAGTGCTGGTGTTTCCGGTCCTGGGCCACTGGATGGGGCTAAGCGACCACGGCTTCGGCCTGTGGGCCGGTACCGCGATCAACGACACGTCTTCGGTCGTGGCGGCGGGCTACAGCTACAGCACGGCGGCGGGAGATATCGCCACCATCGTCAAGCTCACCCGCGCGACGCTGATCATCCCGATCTGCATCGTCATCGCCTTCTGGGTGGCCTGGCGCAACCAGCATTCGGAAACCCGGGTGTCCCTGGCCACGATCTTTCCCTGGTTCATCCTCTGGTTCCTGGCGGCCTCGGCAACGCGCAGCCTGGGCCTGATTCCCGAGGCGCTGCTCGAGCCGCTGCACCTGCTCTCGCAATTCCTCATCATCATGGCGCTCACGGCCATCGGGCTGTCATCCGACCTGCGCCGCATGGCCCTGGCCGGGGTCCGTCCGCTGCTGCTCGGGCTGGGCACATGGATGGCCGTGGCGCTCGGCAGTCTGGGCATGCAACTGCTCACAGGCAGCCTCTGAGCCCCCGGCGCGGGCAAACTGCGCCCGCCACGGAGAATCGTCACAAGTCCTTCGGGCCATCGCCCAGCGTTCCAGTTAAACTGGCGGGCATGAAAAAATACCCCTACGCTGAGTCCTGCGGGCCCATGTCCTCGGGGGACACCTTGCCTCTCGGGACTGCCTGGCAATGAAAAAGGCCCTGCGCGGATTCCTCTGGTTGCTGATCCTCGGCCTGGCGGCCGCGGCGGTCGCCATCGCAGCCGCCGCCTGGTGGGGCTGGAAACGCCCCGTGCCCATGCAGACGCCCGTGGTGGATTACCTCATCGATGCCGGCAGCACGCCGCACCAGATTGCCCAGGTCATGCGGGATGCGGGGATCGGCATCCAGCCCGAAGCATTCGTCTGGCTGGCCCGGCTGAGCGGCCGCGACAAATGGCTCAAGGCAGGCGCCTACGAGGCACGCCAGGGCGACACCCCATGGCAATTGCTGGAACGCATGGCCAATGGCGACATGACCCAGACGCGCCTGACCTTCCCCGAAGGCTGGACCTTCGCCCAGATCCGGGCGGCGCTGGATGCCTCCCCGCAGGTCCGCCACGACACGCTCGGCATGGACGACCGCACCCTGTTGCAGCGCCTGGGGCTCGAGGCCGACGCGCCCGAGGGACTGTTCTACCCCGACACCTATGTGTTCGCGCCAGGCAGTTCCGACCTGGACATCCTGCGCCGCGCCGCCCAGGCGGGCCGCCAGGCGCTGGAACGCGCCTGGGCCGGACGCGACCGCGACCTGCCGCTGGAAACGCCGTATCAGGCCCTGATCCTTGCCTCGATCATCGAAAAGGAAACCGGCCATGGCGCCGACCGGGCGCGCATCGCGGGCGTATTCATCAACCGCCTGCGCACCGGCATGCCGCTGCAGACCGATCCCACCGTGATCTATGGCCTGGGGGCCGATTATCGGGGCCGCCTGCGCAAGAAGGACCTGGAGCGCGACACGCCCTGGAACACCTACACCCGCGCCGGCCTGCCGCCCACTCCCATCGCCAGTCCGGGCAAGGCTGCGCTGGAGGCTGCCGTGCATCCCGAAAAACACGCCTATCTGTATTTTGTATCGCGGGGCGACGGCACCAGCGAATTCTCCACCAACCTGGCGGCGCACAACCGCGCCGTCGGCAAATACATTCTCAAGCGATAGCCTGATGACCCGGAGCGCCTGCTTCATCACGCTCGAAGGCCTGGACGGGGCCGGCAAGAGCACGCACATCCCCTGGATCGAGGACAGGCTGCGCCGGGCCGGCGTGGACCTGCTGTCCACCCGCGAACCCGGCGGCACGCCCTTGGGGGAAACCCTGCGTGAATTGTTGCTGCACCAGCCGATGGACCTGCGCACCGAAACCCTGCTGATGTTCGCCGCCCGCAACGAGCACTGGCGCACGCGCATCCTGCCTGCGCTGGAACGCGGCCAGTGGGTGCTGTGTGATCGCTACACCGACGCTTCATTCGCCTATCAGGGCGGTGGCCGGGCTCTGGGCGCGGCGCCGGTCCGCATCCTGGAGGACTGGGTGCAGCAGGGCAGGGGGCCGGATTGCACGCTGCTGTTCGACGTGCCGCTGGAAATCGCCCGCGAACGCCTGACGCGGGGCCGCGAACAGGCCGACCGCTTCGAGCGCGAAGACGCCGCTTTCTTCGAGCGCACGCGGCAGGCTTATCATGCCCGGGTGGCGGCCGATCCGTCCCGTTTTCGTGTGATCGATGCCCGCCGGGAAATTGCGGACATCCGTGCCGAACTGGGCGGAATCCTGGACGAATTGCTGCATGCCCGCGGCTACGGTACCGCGACTGGGGAGCCGGATCCGTCATGACGCACTTCCTGCCCTGGCAACAGGCCCCAGCGCGCCGCTGGCTGGCCGCGCGGGAGCGCTTCGCCCATGCCTGGCTGATCCACGGGCTGGCCGGCTGCGGCCAGATGGAATTCGCCCTGGCGGGCGCTGCCAGCTTGCTGTGCGAAGCGCCGCGCGACGGCCTGGCTTGCGGCGAATGCCAGGCGTGCCGCTGGGTACAGGCCGGCAACCATCCCGATCTGCGCCGCATTCGGTCCGATGCCCAGGCCGTGCGCGAAGGCGCGATGGACGTCGCCGAAGACGCCAAGAAACAGCCCTCGCGCGAGATCCGGATCGAGCAGATCCGCAGTCTGCTGCCCTGGTTCAACACCGCCACGCACCGAGGTGGCTGGCGCGTCGCGCTGCTGTACCCGGCCGAATCCCTGAATACCATCGCGGCCAATGCCCTGCTGAAGATCCTCGAAGAACCCCCGGAACACACCGTGTTCCTGCTGGCGGCTCAGGCGCCCGACCGCCTGCTGCCGACGCTGGTATCGCGCTGCAGGCGCCTGCCGCTGGCGGTGCCGCCCGCCGCCGAAGCACAGGCCTGGCTGGAATCGCAGGGTGTGAAGGATGCCGCCGCGCGCCTGGCCGCCGCCGGCGGCGCACCATTGCTGGCCCTGGAGCAGGCACGGGAAGGGCGGCCCGTGACGCCCGACTGGCTGGAGCTGTTTCTGGACCAGGCTGGCAACGGGGGCGACGGCGCTGCGCTGGCCGACATGCTGCAGGCCGGCGAGCCGGCTGACTGGGTGGACGGCTTCCAGCGCCTGTGGCTGGACCTGAGCCTGGCCGCGCATGGCCTGCCGCCGCGCTATCATCCAGGACAGGCGGGGCGGATCATGGCCATCGCCCGCAAGCTGGATCCGGCGGCCCTGGCCCGTGCAGCAGACTGGCTCCGGTCGCAACGGCGCCTGGTCAACCATCCCCTCAACCCCAAGCTGCTGGCCGACCACGCCGCACGCTACCTGCTGCAGTCGGTGCAGCCCCGATAGATTCTTGCATCATGTACATCGATTCCCACTGCCATCTGAACTTCCCCGACTTGCGGGCCCAGTTGCCCGAAGTGCTGGAACGCATGCATGCGGCCGGTGTGGGGCATGCCCTGGTCGTCAGCGTCAACCTGCGCGACTGGCCCGGCCTGATGGCGCTGGTGGAGCAGCATCCCTTCCTGCGGGCCTCGGTAGGCGTGCATCCGGACAATGATCCCGAGGACGATGACGGCGTCGAGCCAACCCTGGAGGACCTGACCAGCCGGGCAGCCCATCCCCGCGTCGTTGCCATCGGCGAAACCGGGCTCGACTACTACCGTCAGGCAGAGCCGCTGGAATGGCAGCGTGAGCGCTTCCGCACCCATATCCGTGCGGCCCATGAAACGGGGCTGCCGCTGATCATCCACACCCGCGCCGCAGCCGAGGACACGCTGCGCCTGATGCGCGAAGAGCAGGCGCCGCGCGGGGTCATGCACTGTTTCACGGAATCCTGGGAAGTCGCGCAGGCCGCGATGGACCTGGGGTTCTACATTTCCCTGTCCGGTATCGTGACCTTCAAGAACGCCGCCCAGATCCAGGACGTGGCGCGCAAGGTCCCGCTGGACCGCCTGCTGATCGAGACCGATTCCCCCTACCTGGCGCCGGTGCCATACCGCGGCAAACTGAATGATCCGTCCCGTGTGATCCATGTGGCCGAGAAGATCGCCGAACTGCGCGGCGTGCCCGTTGCCGACATCGAACGTGCGAGCGCCGAAAACTACTGGCGGCTGTTCGAGAAGGCCGCCGCGCCAGCCTGATTCCGACCTGCCGACAGGGCAGCCCGCCTTCACTCCAGCCGACTGAGGTCTTCCGCCATGTCCTTGTCCCTGTTCATTCGATCCGGCGCGCGGCGCCGTCCCTTGCTGACCGGGCTGGTCCTCGTGCTGGCCCTGGGTGCGGGCCTGCCGCCTGCGGCCGATGCCCAGCAGGCGCCGACGGCCGACTGGTGGTCGGCCATCCGTCGCGACGATGTGTCCACCGTCCAGGGCATGCTGCTGCGCTATACCGATCCCAATGCATTCAACGCCCTGGGCAATCCCGCGCTGACGCAGGCGGTGCGGGATCAATCCTGGAAGGTGTTCGATGCCCTGCGTGCGGCGCCCGACGTGCGCATCGACGAGCCCAACGCGCGGGACGAAACGGCGCTGATGTATCTGTGCATCCTGGGCCAGACCGACCGGGCCCGGGCACTCATCGCAGCGGGGGCCCAGGTGAACCGCCTGGGCTGGACGCCTCTGCACTATGCCGCGTCGAAGGCACAGGTGGAGACGGCCCGCATGCTGATCGAGCATGGCGCCATCATCAATGCTCCCGGTCCGGACGGGACCACGCCGTTGATGATGGCGGCGCTGTCGGGCAAGCCGGAAATGGTCCGCCTGCTGCTGTCGAAGGGCGCCGATCCGACCATGTTCAATGCTGCCCACGAAACGGCGGCGGACTGGGCGCGCAAGCGCAATCACCAGTCCCTGGCCGCGGCCCTGGACGAAGTCGCCGGACGCCGGGCCAGGATGCGGCGCGGCGAGACCGACACGCCGTCGGCTTCTGCGCCCGCTGCGCCGGCCGCAGCGGCGCCCGCGGCGGAAACGAAGGAAGGTGCGGAGGACCAGTCCTCGTTCTCGCGCTACTTCGATCTTGGCCGCTTCGAGGACACGCCGCAGGGGCGGTGAACCGGCGGCACCGGTGCGGCACGGGCGCCTTGCGCCCGCCGGCACTGCACCGGACTAGTTCAGGAATACCCGCGCCTGGCGGGGCCTGGCGATGAAGCGCCGGTGGCCTTGCGCGCGGATGCGGTCGAATTCGAGGCTGGGCATCACCACTTCGATGATTTCCTGGGTGTCCTCGCGGCGCAATTCCAGCTGCGCCAGCGGCCCGAAGGCGTGCGCCCGCTGCAGGTTCACCAGCAACCCCCGTCCGACCGCAGGCTGGCCCGCCGCCGGCAGCGGCTCGATCTGGATGTCGTGCGGCCGGACATAGGCTGTGCCCGGTGCGTCGGCCGCGGCTTCCAGGCCCGGCACTTCCAGTGCCGCGCCTCCGGTGTGCAGGCGCCCGTCCCGGACCCGACCGTGGAACAGGTTCACGTGTCCCAGGAAACCGTAGACGAAAGCCGTTTCCGGAGCGTCGTACACCGCTTGCGGGGCACCCTGCTGTTCGACCCGGCCCTTGTTCATGATCACGACCTCGTCGGCGACTTCCAGCGCCTCTTCCTGGTCGTGCGTGACGAACAGGCTGGTCATGTGCAGTTCATCATGCAGGCGGCGCAGCCAGCGCCGCAGTTCCTTGCGCACCTTGGCATCCAGCGCGCCGAACGGTTCGTCGAGCAGCAGCACGCGCGGTTCCACCGCCAGGGCGCGAGCCAGCGCAATCCGCTGGCGCTGGCCACCCGACAGGGCGGCCGGACGGCGGTCGGCCAGCCAGTCCAGCTGCACCAGTTCCAGCAGCCCCATGACTTTTTCGCGGATCCGGCGCTCGTCCGGCCGCTGGGCGCGAGGCTTCACCCGCAGGCCGAAAGCGACGTTCTCGAATACCGTCATGTGCTTGAAGAGCGCATAGTGCTGGAATACGAAGCCGACCTGCCGCTGCCGGACGTGCGTGTGGGACGCGTCCTGGCCTTCCAGCAGGACTTGTCCTTCATCCGGGTGCTCCAGGCCCGCGATGATGCGCAACAGTGTGGTCTTGCCGCAGCCGGACGGCCCCAGCAGCGCGGTCAGCCGGCCATCCGGAAAGGCCAGTGATACGTCGTCCAGCGCCCTGAACGCGCCGAACTGCTTGCGGATATGACGGACTTCGATGCTCATGAGGATTGCTCCGATGCGATGCGGGCGGCCTGGACGCGCAGGCGCCATTCGGCCAGGGATTTCAGGGCCAGCGTCAGCAGTGCCAGCAGCGCTAGCAGCGACGCCACCGAAAAGGCCGCCGCGAAGTTGTATTCGTTGTAGAGGATTTCCACGTGCAGGGGCAGGGTGTTGGTCAGGCCGCGGATATGGCCGGACACCACCGACACCGCGCCGAATTCCCCCATGGCGCGCGCATTGCACAGGATCACGCCGTAGAACAGCCCCCAGCGGATGTTGGGCAGCGTCACGTGCCAGAAGACGCGCCAGCCCGAGGCTCCCAGCACGATGGCGGCTTCCTCCTCCTCGCAGCCCTGGGACTGCATCAGCGGGATCAGTTCGCGCGCGACAAAGGGCACGGTGACGAAGACCGTGGCCAGCACGATGCCGGGCACGGCGAAGAGTATCTGGATGTCGTGCGCCTGCAGCCAGGGGCCGAACCACCCCTGGGCGCCGAACATCAGCACATAGATCAGGCCCGCGATCACGGGAGATACGGAAAAGGGCAGATCGATCAGGGTGATGAGCAGATTCTTGCCGCGGAACTCGAAACGGGTGATGGCCCAGGCGGCGCAGACCCCGAAGACCAGATTCAGCGGCACGGCGATCCCGGCAGCGATCAGGGTGAGGCGGATCGCGGACCGGGCGTCCGGCTCGACGATGGCAGCCAGGCAGGCTTCCCAGCCCTTGCTCAGCGCCTCGTGAAAAACCGCCGCCAGCGGAATGAAGAGAAACAGGAACAGGAAGCCGAATGCCGCCGTCATGAGTGCCAGGCGGACGAACCGGCCCTCCGCGGCCGGTTGCGCGGCAGACGCGTTCCGGGCAAGGGGATCGAGAACGATGGTGGTCATGGAATCGAGGTATCCGTGGTCAATCGGCCTGGCCGGTGGAACGCCGCCGCACCCAGGCCTGCAGCAGGTTGATGGACAGCAGCAGCAGGAAGGAAATCCCCAGCATCACCACGGCGATGGCCGTGGCGCCCGCGTAGTCGTATTGCTCCAGTTTGGTGACGATCAGCAGGGGCGCGATTTCCGAAACCATCGGCATGTTGCCGGCGATGAAGATCACCGAACCGTATTCGCCGGCCGCCCGGGCGAAGGCCAGCGCGAACCCCGTCAGCAGCGCCGGCAGGATCGCGGGGAAGACCACACGGGCAAAGACCTGGCTGCGGGACGCGCCCAGGCTGCTGGCCGCTTCTTCGTATTCGGGCGCCATGTCTTCCAGCACAGGCTGGACGGTGCGCACCACGAAAGGCAGGCCGATGAAGATCAGTGCCACCACCACGCCCAGCGGCTTGAAGGCCACCTGGATCCCCAACGGCGCCAGCAGCCCGCCCAGCCAGCCGTTGGGCGCGTATAGCGCGGTCAGTGCGATCCCGGCCACGGCCGTGGGCAGGGCGAAGGGCAGGTCCACCAGGGCGTCTATCAGGCGCTTGCCGGGGAATTCGTAGCGTGCCAGGACCCAGGCCACGATGCCGCCGAACACCGCATTCACGGCTGCCGCCAGCAGTGCCGCGCCGAAGCTCAGGCGGTACGAGGCCAGCACCCTGGGTGCGGTGACGGCCTGCCAGAAGGCGTTCCAGCTCAGGGACGAGGCAGTCAGAAAGGCCGCCGACAAGGGCAGCAGGACCACCAGGCACAGGTAAGTGAGCGTCAGGCCCAGCGTCAGGTTGCGGCCGGGCAGGACCCGGCGCGCACCCGGCGCCCGGGAAGTGAGAGTCGTGGCCATGGCCTTATTGCCCGCTCGGCTTGTAGATCTGGTCGAACACACCGCCATCCCCGAAATGCGTCTTCTGCGCTTCGGCCCAGCTCGGCGCCACGTCCGTGATCTTGAACAGCGACAGCTGCGGGAACTGCTGCGCGTGCCGCTCGGCCACCGCCGGCAGGGTGGGGCGGTAGTGGTTCTTCGCGGCGATTTCCTGGCCGGCTTCGGAATACAGGTATTCCAGGTAGGCCTGGGCCACGCTGCGGGTGCCCTGGGCATCGACGACCTTGTCCACCACGGCCACGGGCGGCTCGGCCAGGATGCTGACGGATGGCACGACGATGTCCACCTTGTCGGGACCCAGTTCCTCGATGGCCAGGAAAGCCTCGTTTTCCCAGGCCAGCAGCACGTCGCCGATCCCGCGTTCGACGAAGGTGGTGGTGGATCCCCGCGCGCCCGAATCCAGCACGGGCACCTGCCGGTAGAGCCTGCCGACGAATTCCCGCGCCTTGGCCTCGTCGCCGCCGTGCTGGCGCAGGGCATAGCCCCAGGCCGCCAGATAGTTCCAGCGCGCGCCGCCGGACGTCTTGGGGTTGGGCGTGATGACCTGGATGCCGGGCTTGATCAGATCGTCCCAGTCGCGGATGTGCTTGGGGTTGCCTTTGCGCACCAGGAAAACGATGGTGGATGTGTAGGGCGCGCTGTTCAGGGGCAGTTGCTGCTGCCAGTCCGGGCGGATCGAGCCACGCTCGGCGATGGCGTCGATGTCGGGCGCCAGCGCCAGGGTCACCACATCGGCCCGCAGGCCGTCGATCACCGAACGCGCCTGCTTGCCCGAGCCGCCGTGCGACTGGCGGATGGTGACGTGGTCGCCGGTCTTGTCCTGCCAGTACCGGGCGAATGCCTGGTTGTAGGCCTGGTACAGCTCCCGCGTGGGGTCGTAGGACACGTTCAGCAGTGTGATGTCGGCTGCCTGGGCCGCGCCGGCCAGGCCGACGGCCGCCGCAAGGGACAGCAGGAATCGGAATCGCATGGGAAGGAACCTCGAGATACGGGAATCGAGGTATCAGGTTAAAGAGTTCCTTTCCGGGAAAGAACGAATCGTTTTGTCCAACGATATGAATGCCGCGCATTATGCAGCGCTGCTATATGCGTATGCGGGGCCTCGTGGCCCCGGATGCCCGCCGTGCACGGCGGCACCCCGTGCGTGTCGTGCCTCAGGATTGCGGCGGCAGGAACTGCGGGCGCAGGATGCCGCGCAGGCGTTCGTAGGGAATCAGCAGCTCGGGCTGTCCCCAGGCATAGGGTGCGATCTCGTAGGGCTGGTATTTGACCAGCACGCCCAGGTCGGTCAGCCCCACGTTGTCGCTGGACGCAAAAGGCCACATGCGGTTGAAGTTGTCCCGGTTGTCGATGGCGTCGGCATGCTGATCCAGCCACCGCGTGTGTTCTTCGCGCAGTGCGGCATCGAAGGCGGGCCTGGCGCCTGGCGCCAGCAGATTATCGATCGTCAGGGCCTTTTCCGCCGTATTGTCCCAGTTCAGCAGCTGCGACCCGGTGATGCCGTGGGCCATGCCGGTCCGGTATTGGCCAGCGTCCAGTTCGACCACGGTCAGCCGCTCGTTGCGGTAACGCGTGCGCGCCGTCAGCTGGACCTCGTCGCGCGATGCGGCGGTCTTCCAGTAATAGGCTTCGAAACTGTCCAGCGTGTCGTAGGGGGCCGGGTTCTGCGTATCGACCCAGGTCATGGCGGCCAGGGCGTGGTCGACCAGTTCCGTCAGGCGGGGATGGCCGGGGAAAGCCAGTGAATCGACCGTCAGCTTCGGGCATTCGCCCTGGCAACCCGGCCGTTCGCGCGACCATTTGAACGGTTGCGTGAACAGGCCCGAGCGGCTGGTCTGCTGATCCAGCTGGGCAGGCATCAGGCTGAGATCGTCTTTGGGGCCGCTGGCGCAGCCGGCCAGCCCCAGGGTCAGCGCCAGCGCGGCGATCGACAGGGCAGGGCGCAGTGAAAACGGTGAGCGGTTCAGGGACGACGGGTACATCGGCGGAATCATCATGGGCGGGATGTTTGGCGGTGTTCCTGATCGAAGGCGGAACGGGTGATTTCAGGCGCTCCAATCATGGATAATGAGGGCTTTTCAACCTGTGGGGTCCGCATGATCAGAATCTACCACAACCCGCGCTGCAGCACGTCACGCAAGGCTTTGGAAACGCTCCAGGCCACGGGCCGCCCCGTCGAAGTGGTCGAATACCTGCACGAACTGCCGCCGCGCGCCGAACTGCGCGATATGATCCGGGCGGCCGGCCTGTCGGTGCGCGACGCGCTGCGCCCCAAGGAACCCGCCTACGAATCCCTGGGGCTGGCGGACACCGCGCTGACCGACGAACAATTGCTCGACGCCGTCGAACGGCATCCGGTTCTGCTGAACCGGCCCTTCGTCGTCACGGACAAGGGCACGCGCCTGTGCCGCCCCTTCGAAAGGATCCAGGAAATCCTCTGATCCCGTTCCGGTGTCCGCCCGGCATGGGCCTGCGGCGGACCATATGCACCGACACCCAGCGAGGGCCTCGCCGTGTTCGATTTCATGTATGACCTGCCCGAATGGGCCATGTTCGCCGTTTGCGTGCTGCTGGTGGGGTTCCTTTCGGCCACCGCCCTGATCCTGATGCGCATCCTGCGCCGTTTGTGGCCGCCCGGCCCGCACAGCTCCAATATGGTCAACACCATGCTTTCGGGCATCCTGCTGCCCACCGGCATCGTGATCGCTTTCGTGGCGTCCGACATCTGGCAGCAGGACGCCAAGGGCCGTGCCGCCGTGGAGCAGGAAGCCATTGCCGTGGCCGACACGCTGCGCGTTGCCAAGTTCCTGCCGGCCGAACTGCGGGAACAGGTGACCGGCGTGCTTGACGATTACATCCGCGAAGTCATCGAGGTCGAATGGCCCCTGATGGGCGACGGACGAGCGAGCCAGGTTGCGGAAGACCAGCTGGAGACCCTGATGGTCATCTCGGTGCGGATCGAGGCCGGAACCGACCAGATCGGGCTGCAGCGCGCCGCCGAATCATTGCGGCGCTACACGACGGATATCGAAAATGCCCGCAACCAGCGCCTGCTGGTTTCGCATGACCGGGTGCTGCCGACCAAATGGGTTGCCGTGCTGGTGCTGCTGTTCGTTGCCGCCTGCGTGCTCAGCGAACTGCACATGGGCCAGAGGCGCCCGCTGGCCCTGTCCCTGGTGCTGTTTTCCCTGGGCTTCGGTGCCACGCTCTACCTGATTGCCTCGTTCGACCGGCCCTTCACCGGTACCACCATCATCGAGCCGACTTCTTTGTCCGTGCTGCTGATCCGGGGCTAGGGCGGCGGCGCGCGGCAAGCCCATGAACGGAGGCGCCCCGGGCCGCACATGGGACGGCCCGGGGCTCGCGCGGAAACCGCCTCAGGGCTGGACCGAGGGGACGCCGGTCGGGAAGCTGCGCGTGCGGTGCGTCACCGGCAGGCCGCGCCCCTTCAGCAGGATGTTCCAGTAGAACCAGGGCATGAAGCTGCGCTTGAGCCACCAGTAGAAGCGCCGTGGAATGCGCGGATCGAACGGAAAGCTGGGCGTGATCGTGCCGCCGTAGGTGAATTCGGCCAGCAGGACCTTGCCGCGCGATGTCGTCAGCGGGCAGGCGGCGTAGCCGTCGTAGCTTTCGACATTGCCGGCGCCGCGCAGGACGCTCAGCAGGTTCAGCGTCAGCACGGGAGCCTGGCTCTTGATGGCCGCGGCCGTCTTGCTGTTCGGCGTCGAGGTGCAGTCGCCCAGGCCGAACACGTTGGGATAGCGGGCATGGCGCAGCGTGTTCTTGTCCACTTCCAGCCAGCCATTGGCGTCGGCCAGGGAACTGTTGCGGATGAAATCGGGCGCGCTTTGCGGCGGCACGACATGCAGCAGGTCGTAGCTGACTTCCTCGCGCACTTTTTCGCCGTCGATCACCGACTCGAAGACGGCGATCTTTTCCTCGCCGCGCACCTGCACCAGGTTCTGGCCGAAGCGCGGTTGCGCGCCGTAGGATGCCATCACCTTGTCCAGCGCCTGCGCATAGAACGGCACGCCGAAGACCGAGGCGCCGGCCGTGCGGAATTGCAGGCTGTCGGCCTTGACCCCCCGGCGGCGGAAATCGTCGGCCGCCAGGTACAGGGCCTTCTGAGGGGCGCCGGGGCATTTCACGGCACCGGCCGGTTGGGTGAAGATCGCGGTGCCGCCCTGGAACCGGCTCACCAGTTCCCAGGTATAGGGCGCAAGATCATAGCGATAATTGCTGGTCACGCCGTTCTTTCCCAGGGCCTCGGCCAGGCCGTCGATGGCGTTCCAGTTGATCTGGATCCCGGCGGCCACCACCAGGTAGTCGTAAGCCACGCGGGTGCCGTCGTCCAGCTCCACCTGGCGCTCGTCTGGCAGCAGTGCGGTCACGCGCTGCGCGATGTGCCGCACGCCGTCGGGCAGGCAGTCGTGCAGGGGACGTCGGGTGTCCTCGGCTTTGTAGGCGCCGCCGCCCACCAGCGTCCATGCGGGCTGGTAGTCGTGGTGGCTGGACGGGTCGATGATGGCGATGTCCAGGCCGGGCTCCTGGCGCCGGAGCTGGGCGGCGACGGTGGTCCCGCCGGTGCCGGCACCGACGATCACCACGGAGTGCTTGCGGATGGATGCGTTGCTCATGAAGGCCTCGAATGGGTCGGATGGAGCCTGGGGCAGGGAGCCCTGCGGCACGATGCGATCATTCTAGGATCGGGTCTTCGCCGCGAGAACGACCGATGGGCTATGTCTTTATGACTGTCGCAACAAGAAACCTGAACTTGTGAATGGGTATTCGGGACCGCCTGGTGGCGGGCCCGGTATCTGCCGATGATTCCAGGGGCGCCAAGGCATCACCGCCTGTTTCGGTTACAGTGCGGTGATCGGGCAAGCTCTTGCCATTTTCCGAAATCCCGACTCTGCCTGTTTGCTCAAGGCTTATGAAATCCCTGCCTGAACACCACGATCTCGAAACCCTGTCCGTCCTCGTCGAAGGCCGCGTGCAAGGCGTCGGCTTTCGCGCCGCCACCGTCCGCCAGGCCCACCAGCTCAAGCTGGGCGGCTGGGTGCGCAACCTGCCCGACGGCCGCGTCGAGGCCTTGATCCAGGGCGAGCGCACCGCCGTCGACCGCATGCTGTCCTGGTTGCTCCAGGGGCCGCCCGCAGCGCGGGTGACCGGCGTATCGCACACGGAAACCCCGACCGATCGGCATTACGAGCGATTCGAACAGATCTGATCCGGGGCGCCACCCGAGGGGCGATTGAACCAAACCGCCTTTTCGCTGCCCAATCCCCATGTCCCGCCGATGGCCGGCGGGCTTGCCCATATCCGAGGTATGCATGAAACGACTCTCCAACATCGGCTTGCTGGCCGCCATCCTGAGCGCATCCCTGTCCGTGCATGCTCAGGCGGGCGAGGCCGTCACCGTCTACCAGGATCCGAACTGCGGTTGCTGCCACGGCTGGGCCGAGCACATGCGTGCCGAGGGTTTCGATGTGCGCGAGGTGCCTTCGTCCGACATGGCGGCCGTCAAGGCCCGGCTGGGCGTGCCGATGGATCTGGCGTCCTGCCACACGGCGCGGCTGGAATCCAGCGGCCAGATCATCGAAGGCCACGTTCCCGCCTCGGCGGTGCGCAAGCTGCTGGCATCGAAAGACATGCGCGGCGCCGCAGCGCCCGGCATGCCCCTGAATTCCCCCGGCATGGGAGCGATGGACGGCAACCTGGTCACGGTCGACTTCGACGGCAGGCCGTTCTCGCGCGACTGAGGCAGCTTCGGGGCCGGGCCGTCATCGCGCGGGGCGGGCGTCGTCCGTGTCTTCGTGCGGTTTTTCCACCACCAGTTCCACGCGGCGATTGCGCGCCCGGCCATCGGCCGTGCGGTTGTCGGCGATTGGCCGCGAGTCGGCGTAGCCCACGGCCTTCAGGTGCCCCTTGGAAATGCCGTTGGCCTGCAGATAGCGCACCACGCTGCCTGCCCGGGCGCTGGACAGTTCCCAGTTCGACGGATAGCGGGCGTTGCTGCGCACCGGCACGGAATCCGTGTGGCCTTCGACCGTGACATCGTAGCCGGCGTCGGACAGCACCTTGGCCATGCGTTGAAGCACCGACAGGCCTTCCCGGCTCAGGTCCGCCTGACCCGTTCCGAACAGGATCTCGCTATTGATGCGGAAGCTGATGGAACGCCGGTTGACGATCACCTCGACGTCATGGCCCAGTTCCCCAAGCGGCAGCGAGGCCGCCAAGGCGGCGCCTTCGGACGATTCTTCCGGTTTTGCCTCCGGCACGGCCGGTGCGGAAGCCGGCCGGGAATTTTCCATGCCGGCGGAAGGCGAGGAGGGCGGCGTGGCGGTGGCGGGTGCCTCCGGTTCGGCAGCCGGGGGCTGGGCTGCCGGTGCAGGAACGGAGGCGGGAGCCTGGTCGGGTGCGGGAGCAGTCGTCGAAGCGCCCGGCGCTGCCGGCTCGGCGGCATGGTCCGTTGCCGCCGCGGGGCTCCCAGCCGGCGTTTCGGGGACATCTGGCGCCCCGGTCGGCATGGGTTGGGCAGCATGATCCGCCGGCGCCTCGGCTCCGTCCGGCGCCGCCATCCCGGCAGAGGCGGCAGGAACAGGCGAGGGCGCGGGTTCGAATTCGGGAAATGTTCCGTACAGCGGGGAATGCACCGGTTCGGCCGGAGGCGGAGGAGGCAGGAAGATTTCGTCGGCCAGGACCGGAGGATAGGGATAGGGCGCGTCCGGCTCGGGAATCGGCGCCATGGCGACGACAGGCTGCGTGCCGGCCTGTCCGGCCGTGCCAGGCTTGCCGGCCCGCTTGCCGATCGACCCGGAGAACGCCAGCATCACGATCATGACGACCAGCAGCAGGGTCATCATGTCCAGATAGGTCATGAACCAGCCTTCTTCCTGGGCCGAGTCGGCCGGCTTCTGCTCCAGGCTCCAGCGGTCGACGTCCGCGCGCTTGCGATCGCGCCGCAAGGCCTGCCGGGCCTGCTGCAGCTCGGTCTCCATCGCCCGCATGCGCTGGGCAATGGCCTGGGCCGGATTCAAGTCGCCGGATGCGTGCCTCATGAGGGCTCCGGTTCCTTGTCCCCGGGGGTCGCAGCGGGCGCAGGCTGCTGGTCGCGGATCTCATCGCGGATATCCTCGATGAAGGCCTTGAGCGTTTCCCGCATCAGGGCCGGGCTGCGCTTCTGGCTCATCATGGCGATGCCCTGCATCAGGGTGTTCATCAGGATCAGGCGCTGTTCGGTGCGGCGTTCAAGCTTCACCGCGATGGGCTTGAAGACCAGGTTGGCCAGCAGCACACCGTAGAAAGTCGTCATCAGGGCCAGCGCCATCTGCCGGCCGATGGCCGTGATGTCGCCGTCGCCCAGCAGGAACAGCAGGTTCACCAGGCCCACCAGCGTGCCCAGCATGCCGAAGGCCGGTGCAAAGCCCGCCATCGTGCGAAACAGCTGGGCCTCGGCGTGCTCCTTGGCTTTCATGCGGGCGATGCGCCATTGCAGCAGGTCGAGGATGTCCTGCTCGGGCACGTTGTCGATCACGAATTGCACGCCGTTGCGCAGGAATGGACTGGATACCCGTTCCAGGGCCTGCTCGACGGCGTGGATATCGCTCTGCATCCAGATGCGGGCAATCTCGACCAGGTCTTCGAGATCCTTGTCGGCGTCCAGGCGCTCGTGGTGCACGACACTGCGGATCAGGCCGAAGACGCGCATCACTTCGCGCAAGGGATAGGCGATGAAGGTGGCTGCCGCTGTTCCGATCAGCACGATTCCCAGGCCCGGCCAATCGATGAAAAGTCCGGGATCCTCGGCCGACAGGAACAGGACGATGACCAGCAGTACGATGCTGGCGACGATGCCGATCAAGGTGGATGGGTTCATGGGTGGAGCCATTGGATGAAACAGACGCATCTTACCGTGATCGGCGAAGCGGGCACTTGAAAAACAATGGGTTTTTTCCGGGCCACCGGCCCGGACGGGAACCGGATGCGGACAGGGGGCAGTTCGCGGACGACGGATCGGCTATCCGTTCCGATCCTTCTTTAATTCGCATAATGTATATTATGTAAAGTAATGGAAATCGGATTCTGAGCTGTCTCCGGGGCCCTAGGCTGCTTCGATCCACGCGATGATCAGCCCCGCATCATTGGACCTGGGCACCATCCTCAGGATCGGGTGCTCGCCTGACGCCACGGAAAGATGCGCTGTGTCGCCGGCCTCCAGCACGTCCCGGCCCGAGCGGTCCGATATCTCGAACTCGTACGTACCACGGTATCCATGGCACAGCCAATGCCCCGGCGCCAGATGCCTGACGAGTGAGCCGCGCCATGCCTGCACGCGGCCGAGCGCCCTGGATCGCCGCAGCATCAGGTTGAAGTCCCGCACAGGTCCACCGGACAGTTCGTCGCAGCGGTGCGGTGTCTCACCGGCGAAGCAGAAGCCTTGCCCTGCCGACAGGACGACAGACTGTCCGGTATCTTCCCGGGCCAGGCGTACTGGGCCGCCCCGGGTAACGAACAGCACGCGGTCGAAGCCTTCCCATCGGGAAAATGGTCCGGGCGCATCGATGTCGGCGGCACTGGCGCGCCACAGGAAATCGTCCATTCCCGCTCCTTCCGGATGGATGGCAATCTCCCGCGTGACGCCGCCGCCATTTTTCCAGGCGATCTCGCGCAGCCCGGCGGCGCGGACGACGCGCAAGCCGCTTGCAGCTGCCCGGCCATCCACGGCGGGCAGCGTGTCGGAAAAACCTTCAGGACTCACGATGGTTCAGGGTCTGAGCAGATGCCAGGCCAGCCGGGCGGCGGCGCGGGCCGTATGGTGATCGATATCGTGATCCGGATTCATCTCTGCGATATCGGCCAGGCGCAGCTTGCCGCTGCGCTTGACGGCCAACGCGCAGGCCTCCACGACGCTCAGGGGCACCCCCAGCGCAGAAGGCGCCGATACACCGGGGGCCACGCCCGCGGGCAGCACGTCCAGGTCGATCGTCAGGTAGACCAGGTCGGCCTCGGCCAGCAGCGCGTCGATCTGTCGCAGGCGCTCGGCCAGGTGGCGCTCCTGCATGTCCATGTCTTCGACGTAGAAGACATCCAGTGCCCGCGCATGGTCGTACAGTCCCCGCGTGTTGCCCACGGGCGAAACGCCCAGGCAGGCGTAGCGGATCGGCAGGCCATGGTTCCTGCCGTATTCCAGGATCTGGTCGAAAGGGGTGCCCGATGATCCCGGCCGGCTGGTGCGCAAGTCGAAATGCGCGTCCAGATTGACGATCAGGATGCGCGGCGGCGCCCCGCCCTCTTCTGCCAGATGGCCCGCCAGCCCCTGGAAGCTGGCCCAGGCGACTTCGTGCCCCCCGCCCAGCGTCACGGGTAGCGCGCCTGCGGCCAGCACGGCCGAGACCTTGCGTGCCTGGGCCTGCTGTGCAGTTTCCAGCAAATCGCCCTCGCAGACGACGTCGCCGACATCCCAGAACCGCTCCAGGTCGTGCGTCGGCAGGTTGGCCAGCATGCGGCGGATCGCCTCGGGCCCCCTGCTGGCTCCCGGGCGGCCGTGGTTGCGCCGCACGCCGGCATCGCTGGCGAAGCCCAGCAACACGGCGTCCCCGGCCCCATAGCCTGCCGGATCGGTACGCACGATCTGGAACAGCCTGCGGGTATCCCCCATTTCGGACGCGTCGTCGCGCCCCTTCCAGAGCGTATCGCTCATGATGCTCCCGCCTCCATCGGCCCCTTGCTGAGCACCGCCTGCAGGAACGAGCGGGTGCGCTCGTGCCTGGGCTGCTGGAAAATGATGTCCGGCCGGTCGGCCTCGATGATCCGGCCATAGTCCATGACGACCACGGTGTCCGCCATTTCCCGGGCAAAGCCCATTTCGTGGGTGACGACCATCATCGTCATGCCTTCCTTGGCGAGCAGCTTCATGACCTGCAGGACTTCGCCGACCAGTTCGGGGTCCAGTGCCGACGTGGGCTCGTCGAACAGCATGACTTCGGGTTCCATGGCCAGCGCCCGGGCAATTGCCACCCGCTGCTTCTGTCCACCCGAAAGGCTGTTGGGCATGGCCCGGGCCTTGGATTCGAGCCCGACCTTGGTCAGGAGCGCCAGGCCTTTTTCATCCGCCTGCGCGGCGGAAGCGCCGCGCAGGGTGCGCGGGCCGATGGTGACGTTCTCCAGCACGGTCAGGTGCGGAAACAGGTTGAAGGACTGGAACACCATGCCCACACGGGTGCGCAGGTGGTTCAGTTGCTTCTCGGCCATGAGTGCGCCTGCGTCCAGCAAGCGCTCGCCGCAGATATCGATGGTGCCGCGCTGGGCGATTTCCAGTCCGTTGCAGCAGCGCAGCAAGGTGCTCTTGCCCGAACCGCTGGGACCGATCACCACCACGACCTGGGAACGGTCGACTTCCAGGTCCACGCCCTTCAGGACCGCATTGTCTCCATACGACTTGTGGAGATCGCTGATCCGGATCATGACATCGGATGTGTTCATTGCACCATGCCTCCGGCCTGCAGGCGCAGCTCGACGCGACGCAGGATTTTCGATGTGGCGCTGGTGAGAATCCAGTAGATCAGCGCGATCACGAGATAGACCTCCAGCGAACGATAGGACACGCTGATGATCTTCTGGCCTTCGTGCATCACATCGTGGATCGTGACCAGGGAAACCAGCGCCGAGTTCTTGATCAGGGCGATGAACTCGTTGCCCAGCGGCGGGATCATGCGCACGATCGCCTGCGGCAGGATGATCTTGACCATGGCCTGTGTCGAGGACATGCCCAGGGATCGCGCCGCCTCCATCTGCCCCCTGTCCACGGACTGGATCGCGCCGCGCACGACCTCAGAGACGTAGGATGCCGAATACATCCCCATGCCCAGCACGCCGCAGACGAAAGCGGGCAGCAGGATGCCGAAACGGGGCAACCCGAAGAACCAGATGAACAGCTGCACCAGCAAGGGCGTGCCCCGGAAGCAGGACAGGTAGACGCTGCACGCCTTGTAGAGAATCCTGCGCTGCGGATTCAGGCGGCCGATGCCGATGAGCAGACCCAGGCAGCAGGACAGCAGCAGCGCGCACACGGTGACTTCGACCGTCACCCATGTGCCGCGCAGCAAGTCTTCCCAGCCTGCGATCGCGGGCGTGAAGTCGAGATTCATTGCTTGCTGCCCTCGAACCACTTGTCGACCAGGCGCTGGTACACGCCATTGGCCCGTATGGTCTTGAGCGCCTGGTTCAGCTCCTGGGTCAATTCAGGCTGGTTCTTGCTCACCGCGATCCCGTATTCCTCGGTCGTGATCTGTTCGTCCAGCACCGTGAAGCCGGGATTCTGCTGTGCGAACAGCTTGGCTGCCGGCTTGCCCGTCACGGCGGCATCCGCCCGCCCGATATCCACCAGATTGAACATTTCCTGGTTCTTTTCCACCTCGACCCGCTGCACCTTGGGATAGTGCTGCTGCATGTAGTTCACCGATTTGGTGCCGACCTGCACCGTGACGCGCTTGCCGTCCAGATCCTTCAGGGTCTTGACCGGGCCGTCCTGCTTGGTCAGCACCACCAGCCCGCCCGCGTAGTAGGAATCCGTGAAATCCACGGCCTTCTTGCGTTCGTCGGTGATGTAGATTGCCGACATGGCGGCGTCGGCCCGCCCGGAAATCACCGCGGGGATCAAGCCCTTGAAGTCGATGTCCGTCCAGGCGATCTTCTTGCCCATGGCCTGGGCCAGCGCCTCGGTCAGTTCGATGTCGAAGCCCGTCCGCTTGCCGTCCACGGTCATCTCCATGGGAGGGAACGTCGGATCGGTGACCACGCGGATGGTGTCGGACGCGGCCTGGCTGGCGGCAGATGCACCGCCCAATGCCAGGGCCATCAGGGTGATGCGGAAAGTCTGGGTCAGTTTCATGCAAGTCTCCTCGGTGTGGGCGTGTCTGTGGTCAAAGGCTTTGCAGCCGCGATGAAATATGCGCCGCCCCGCGCACTGTCATCTCGATGAATCGTTCTTCCTGTCCCTGCGCCCTGAGCGAGGGCGCCATCATGGTGATGACGGCCACCGCGGCATGGCCGTCATGCTGGTACAGGGGCGCGCTCGCGCCCCAGACACCGGCATCGACCTCGCCGTTGGTGACCGCGTACCCTTGGGCACGAATGCGTTCCAGCTGCGCTTCCAGCCCGGCCAGTGCCTCGCCGTCGAGCAATTGGTCGCGCCGCAGCTGGTCCAGCACGGCGCGCCGCTGCTCGACGTGCATGAATGCCAGCAGCGCCTTGGCCGAAGCGCCCTTGCACAGCGGCAGCATCCGTCCCTTGACGAACGAACAGCGCAGCGGATGCCGGCTCTCGACCATGTCCAGGCAGACGATCTGGTGCTTGACGGCCACGAGCAGGCCGATCGACTCCCCGCTCTGTGTCGACAGGGCTTCCATTTCTTCGTGCGATTCGAGCGTGAGGAACGACGATTGGTCGAACCCCCAGGCCAGGGGCACGCACATCGGCCCGGGCGAGAATTCGTTGTCCCGGCCGATCACGAAACCCCAGCGCTTCAACAGCGACAACTGGCGATACAGCGTGCTTTGTGCCAGGCCGGTCAGATCCATCAATTCGGGAATCGTGGCGCCACGCCCGAGCCGGGCCAGCGTTGCCAGAACGTGCAGGACCCGCTCGGCGCCGCCTTTGGCCACAGCGTGATCTTCTTGCATGCGGATGAGCCCTCGCGATGGAAACAGCGGTTCGGTGAAGAGGCCGTGGCGGCGGCGGGCTGGCCTCTGCCGGACGCTCGTTCCCCTACGGAATGAGGCTCATCATAAGGATTTTTTGATAATTTCTTCTGTCTTATTCTTATCAAATGAGAATCTAAGGGAAATCACTGAAGCGCATCATCCGGCCCGCGCAGTACGTGGCGAACGCAATCCAGCGCCAGTTCGACCGATTTCGGACGATACTCGTCCCGGCGCCAGTACATCGACACCGAGCCAAAGCAATGCAGCGTCAGGGGCAGGATGCGCAGCAGGCCCATTTCCGCCAGGGCGCTCGCCGAACGATGCGAGGCAACGCCGATCGCATCGCTGTTCCTGAGCAGCGCAATATTGGCGATGACCGAATTGGATTCGATGTAATTGGGGGGCAGGCTCAGGCCCGCCGCGGCCAGGGCGGTTTCCAGCGCCTTGCGGATCGGCGATCCCCGCGGCCAGACGACCCAGCGGTACTCCAGGACGTCGTCCCAGCCGATGGCGCCGCGATCGGCCAGGGGATGGTCGCGCCGCACGGCCAGGGCGACCGGTTCGGTATACAAGAGTTCGGAATCGAAGCTTTCCAGGCTCGGATCGTCTTCGATCGTCCGGCCGATGACGATGTCCAGGTCTCCCTGGCTGAGCTGATTCAGCAGCAGGTCCATGGTGCCTTCGACCAGATCGATGCGCAGGCTGGGCATGCGGGCAGCCATCTCCAGCGCAGCGAGCGGCCCGGCCTCGGTTGCCGCCACCCCCGAGGCGCCCAGGGCGACGTGCCCTGCTCCGCCTTCCCGCAGGATGTTCATGTCGGCCGCGGCCCGGTCGAGCTGGGCTTCGATGCGGCGGGCATGCTCGATCAGCGCCTGGCCATGGACCGTCGGCGTCAGGCCGCGGGCATGACGCTCGAACAGCGTCAGACCCACGTCGCTTTCCAGGTCCTTGAGCCATTTCGACAGGCCGGGCTGCGTGGTGTGCAGCGCGGCCGCCGAGCGGCTCAGGTTGCGGGTCTGGGCCAGGCTGAGCAAGAACCTGAGATTGCGCAGCCGGATGCGGTCGGTCCAATCGCTAGCCATGAGAAGCTCCAGGATGGGGCGCGCCGGCGGCGACCGACCTTCGGACTCAGGGCTGCTTGCCGGGGTCCTTCACGGCCTCGAAGGTCGCGAACTCGATGTTCTGCAGTTCGCCGTCGACCCGCTCCAGTTTGCGGATGTATTCGTTCTGGATGATATCGCGGGTTTCTGGATCGATCTGCACGGGACCGCGCGGGCTTTCCCATGCCATGCCCCGGGCAGCCGCCATGAACGCATCGCCGCTGGCGTCGCCGCCGGTCTTTTCGAGCACCTTGTAGATCAGTTGCATGCCGTCGTAGCCGCCCACGGCCATGAAGTTCGGGCGGTCCTTGGGGTGGGACTTGGCGTAGGCCGCGACGAATGCCTTGTTTTCCGGCGAATCGTGGGCCGCCGAATAATGGAAGGCCGTGATCATGCCGAGCGCATTGTCGCCCAGCGCCGGCAGGGAGTTTTCATCGGTCATGTCGCCGGGGCCCATTTCCCTGATGCCCAGCTTGTCCAGGCCCATTTCGCGGAAGTTCTTCGCCAGGGCCACCATCGAACTGCCCGGCGGCACGAAGAAGAAGAGCGCATCCGGACGGGTGTCCTTCACGCGCTGCAGGAACGGCGCGTAGTCGGGCGTGCTGACCGGCGTGCGGACTTCGCCGAGCACCTTGCCGCCCAGTTCGGTGAAGGTCTTCTTGAACTGCTGCTGAGCATCGTGCCCCGGCCCGTAGTCCGCCACCAGGATGTAGGCCGAATGAATGCCGTTCTTCACGGCCCATTGGGCGATGGCCCAGGAGCTCTGCGGCAGGGTCATCGATACGCGCGCGATGTAGGGCGATTTTTCCGTGATCGAGGACGTGGCCGCGTTCATCACGATCATGGGCACTTTGGCCTCGGTGGCCAGGGGGGCGACGGAGAAGGCGTTGGGCGTCAGGTCGAATCCGGCCAGGATGTCGACCTTGTCCTTGATCAGCAGTTCCTGCGCCTGGCGCTTGGCCACCGCCGGGGCGATGCCGGTGTCATCCTTGACGATCAGCGTCACCTTGCGGCCGGCGACCGTATCGCCGTGCTGGGCCATGTAGGCCTCGATGCCGTTCTGGATCTGCTTGCCGTAGTCCGAATAGGGCCCCGACACCGACAGGACCAGGCCGATTTTCAAGTCCTTGGCCTGGACTGGCGATGCAATCGCCGCCGCAGCCGCGGCCAGGGCGGCGGCGCCCAGGATGTTGTGAAGTTTCATGGTCTCTCTCCTTGTTGGACAATGTTCATTGTTGGCGGGCCGCAAAGGACCGGATGAATCCGGCCAGTTCGTCCGTGGCTGTCAACGGCAGCACGTTGGCCACGTACTGGTCGGGCCGCACGATGACGACGGCGCCCTGCCGGTCGATGCCGCGCAGCTGGAAAATATCCCGGTCCGGCAACGCCGCATACACGTTTTCCACATCGGGAAGCCGGTGCGTTCCCACGCGCGGCAGGAAGACCGCCGGGACCCGGCCGATGTCCACCGCGGCATAGTCCTGCTGATAGATCACCTTCAGGTCGAACCAGGCGTTCTCGTCCAGGCCGGCCGGCGTGTAGTCCCGGATGGGCGACTCGGGGGATTCGTCCAGCCAGCGCCCGAGCGCCGCCAGGGGGGAATCCTCGCCAGCGCGCGTCGAGTCGGCAAATACGTAGATCCGCCAGCGGCCGTCGGCCCGGGCCTCGTGCCCCAGGTGCAGGCGGTTGGCATCGGCCACGCGCATCACTTCCGCGGACCGGAACCGCTTGCCGACCGGATAGCCCGCGGCCAGGGACTGATGCGCGGCCGGGGCGACGATCATCGAAGGCGCGTAGCAGGTCATGAATCCCTGGGCGAATTCTGTGATCCGCAAATAGGCCTGTTCGAACTCGGCATGGGTGGCAAAGGCTTCCGACGACTTGGCCATCTGCGTGGCCCAGCGCAGATCCTGGTCGATGAGATCCTGGCCGATCTTCTGGCGCTCGGCCGAATAGGTCGACAGGAGCCGGGCGGGGCTGCGGCCTTCCAGGACATGTCCCAGTTTCCAGCCCAGGTTGAATCCGTCCTGCATCGAGGCGTTCATGCCCTGCCCCGCCTTGGCGCTGTGGGTATGGCCCGCATCCCCGGCAATGAACACGCGCGGAGAACGCGGCGCCTTTCCCGCCACGGGGATGGCATCGTCGAAATGGTCGCACAGCCGGTGGCCGACTTCGTACACACTGTGCCAGGCCACCTCGCGCACGTCCAGCCGGTAGGGATGGAAGATTCGCTGCGCACGTTCGATGATCTGCTCGACCGGCATGTTGCGCACGGCACCCGCATCGCTCTCGTTCACTTCGCCCAGGTCGACATACAGGCGAAACAGGAAACCGCCTTCGCGGGGGATCAGGAGAATGTTGCCATCGGCTTCGGACTGGATCGCGCACTTGGTGCGGATATCGGGGAAATCGGTATCGGCCAGCAGATCCATGACGCCCCAGGCATGGTTCGACGATACGCCCTGCAGCGCCAGGCCGATCGCCTTGCGCACGCCGCTGCGCCCGCCGTCGGCTCCCACGACGTAGCGTGCATGGACGATGCGCTGCCCGCCGCTTGCGTCTCCGACCCGCGCCAGCCGCACGGCCACGGGATAATCGCCTTCGTCGGCAACCGTCAGCCCCAGGAATTCGTAGCCGTAATCCGGCTTCATGCGCGTGGGCGCATTGGCCATGAATTCGGCGAAATAGTCCAGCACGCGGGCCTGATTGACGGTCAGATGGGGATATTCGCTGACATCGTGCGGATCTTCGTCGACGCGGGAAACCCGGACGATGTCCGCGGGGTTCTGCGGGTCCGGTTTCCAGAATGCGGTTTTCGTGACATGGCAGGCTTCCGCGGCCAGGCGCTGCGCGAAACCGAAGGCCTCGAACGTTTCCAGGCTGCGCGGCTGCAGGCCATCGGCCAGGCCGACCTCGAGGCGCCCTGCCCTGCGATCGACGATGCGCGTGACGATGCCGGGAAACTGGGACAACTGGGCCGCAGTGATCATCCCGGCCGGCCCCGCGCCGACGATGAGCACGTCCACGCGTTCGGGCAATTCTTCCGGGCGATCGATCCCGGCCCCCGCGGGTGCCTGGATGCGCGGGTCGTGCGAGACGTACCCGTGGTGATGGTATTTCAAGACAGTCTCCTGAAAGGAATCTTATGGGGGATCTTTTCGCGAGAAGAACTGCCGGATATTCTAGGTATGGATTGCGTCTATTTCATATTTTTAAGAATGAAATATTCCTATCATCGATACTGGAAAAGATATACCTGAACGATGAAACCGGTGGCCGGGGGCAAGGCTCAGCCAAGCCGCCAGGCCAGCACCGCCAGTGCAACGGCCAATACCGGCAGCGTCAGCACCAGCCCCGTGCGGCAGTACTGCCCCCAGCCGATGCGGATGTCGCGGCCGCGCAGCACGTGCAGCCACAGCAGCGTTGCCAGACTGCCGATGGGCGTCAGCTTGGGGCCCAGGTCGCAGCCGATCACGTGGGCGTAGATCATGGCTTCGCGCACGGCGCCCTGCGCCTGCGATGCCTCGATCGACAGGGCACCGATCAGGACCGTAGGCAAATTGTTCATCAGGGACGACAGCGTGGCGCTCAGCAACCCCGTGCCGAGGGCGGCCGTCCAGACCCCTCTTCCCGCCAGCCAGCCCAGCGCCTGCGTCAGAAATCCGGTCAGGCCGGCATGGCGCAGCCCGTAGACCACAAGGTACATCCCCAGGGCAAACACGATGATCTGCCAGGGCGCGCCGCGCACCCGCCGCAGGACCGGGATGCGCCCGCCCCGCGCAGCGATCGCGGCCAGGACCAGGGCGCCGGCCGCCGCCGTCGCGCTGACGGGGACGCCCATGGGCTCCAGCACGAAGAAACCGAGCAGCAGCCAGGCCAGCACGCCCCACCCTGCCACGAACGTCGGCCGGTCGCGCACGGCGGTCGCCGGCAGCGGCAATCGCTGCACGTCGTAGCGCGGCGGGATGGCCCGGCGAAACAGCACGCCCAGCACCGCCAGCGCGGCGAGGATGGCAGCGAGGTTCACGGGCATCATGACGGCCGCGTAGCGGGCGAAGCCGATGCCGAAATAATCTGCCGTGACGATGTTGACGAGGTTGGACACCACCAGCGGCAAGCTGGCGGCATCGGCGATGAAGCCTGCCGCCATGACGAAGGCCAGCGTCGCGCGGGGCGAGAATCGCAGCGCCGCCAGCATGGCGACCACGATGGGGGTCAGGATCAGCGCCGCGCCGTCGTTGTTGAACAAGGCGCTGACGCCGGCGCCCAGCAGCACCATCAGGACGAACAGGCGCCCGCCCCGGCCGCCGCCCCATCGCGCCATGTGCAATGCGGCCCACTCGAAGAAGCCGGCGGCTTCCAGCAGCAGGCTGATGATCACGACCGCGACGAAGGTACTCGTGGCGTTCCAGACGATGCCCCAGACGACCGGGATGTCGGCCGGCTGGATCACGCCGGTCAGCAACGCCAGCCCCGCACCCAGGCAGGCGCTCCAGCCGATCCCCAGGCCGCGCGGCTGCCAGATGACCAGCGCCAGCGTCAGGATGAACAGGGCCAGGGCGAGCATCAGGCCCCCAGGATCCCGGCGGCGTGCAGCAGCGTCAGCCCGCCCAGGCTCGCGAACAGTACGGCGGCAATACCGTGTATCAGCCGTGCGGGCAGGCGGTCGGCCGCCCGTGCGCCGAAATACACGGCCGGGACATTGGCCAGCATCATGCCCAGGGTGCTGCCCCCCACCACGGCGACCAGGCTGTCGTAGCGGGCGGCCAGCGCCACGGTGGCGATCTGGGTCTTGTCACCCATTTCCGCCAGGAAGAACAGCGTAATGGTGGCCGCCAGCACGCCCAGGCCGCGCATTGGCGCCGGCGCTTCGTCGAGCTTGTCGGGGATCAGCAGCCAGCCGGCCATGAGAAGGAAGGAAATCCCCAGCAGCCATTGCAGGACGGTGGGATCGAGCAGCCGGGCGACCAGCTGGCCGGCCAGACCGGCCAGGGCATGGTTGGCCAGGGTGGCAATCAGCACGCCCAGGCAGATCAGGACGGGACGGTGGTAACGGGCGGCCAGCACCATGGCCAGCAGCTGGGTCTTGTCGCCGATTTCACCCAGAGCGACCACACCGGTGGAAACGAGGAAGGCATCCATGAAGAGGAACGTCCGGGGCTGACGCGACTACGCCCCCGCCGGCCCCATGCGGCGGGAAACGCAGTCAGCGGTCTTGCCAGGCCCCGGTATGTGCGGATACCGGTGGGCCGCAGGCGCCATGGCCGGATGGCCAAGTGTGTTGACGCATGCACCGCGCGGGATGCGCTGTCCTTGGGACGGCGCGGCACGCGGGTCGGCTACTCCCCGATGACGGGTGGCGCGAATTATACCGGGGATTTCCCCGCCCGCGGACGCGCGGCGGCGATTCCCGCCCTGCGCGCAAGGATGCGCCGGGCGATGCGGGCGGCTTTGTCGTATGATGGACTTCTACACGTTTTTCCCCTTCCTTCCATATCCATCATGCCCTCAGGTACCCGAATCGTCGAATTCGACCGCCCGGACATGGCTGTCGGCACCCACACCGTGGCCGAAGCCTGGGCCCGGGTGAATCCGCCGCTGTCTCCCCAGGAACGCGAATTCCAGAAAGACCGCATCCGGCGGCTGCTGAAATCCCGCAATGCCGTCCTGGTCGCGCACTACTACGTCGATGCCGACATCCAGGACCTGGCCGAGGAAACCGGCGGCTGCGTTTCCGATTCGCTGGAAATGGCGCGCTTCGGGCGCGACCACGCGGCCGACACCCTGGTGGTCTCGGGCGTGCGCTTCATGGGTGAAACGGCCAAGATCCTTTCGCCCGAAAAACGCATCCTGATGCCCGACCTGGACGCCACCTGTTCCCTGGACCTGGGTTGCGATCCGGTGGCCTTCGCCGCCTTCCGGGCACAGTACCCGGACCGCACCGTGGTGGTCTACGCCAATACCAGCGCCGCCGTGAAGGCGCAGGCCGACTGGATGGTGACGTCCTCGATCGGCCTGGACATCGTCTCCGAGCTGCATCGCCAGGGCAAGAAGATCCTCTGGGCGCCCGACCGCCACCTGGGCTCCTACATCCAGCGCGAAACCGGCGCCGACATGGTGCTGTGGCAGGGATCCTGCACCGTGCACGACGAATTCAAGGGTCTCGAGCTGGACCTGATGCGCAAGGAACACCCGGACGCCCTGGTGCTGGTGCACCCCGAATCGCCCGCCTCCGTCGTGGCCCAGGCCGACGTCGTGGGTTCCACCTCGCGGTTGCTGGCGGCCGTGACCGAATCGCCGGCCACGACCTTCATCGTGGCCACCGACCAGGGGCTGCTGCACAAGATGCGTCTGGCCGCACCCGGCAAGACCTTCATTGCCGCGCCCACGGCCGGCGAGTCGGCCACCTGCAAGAGTTGCGCCCACTGCCCCTGGATGGCCATGAATTCCCTCAAGGGCGTGGCCGATGCGCTCGAATTCGGCACCAACGAAGTCCGCCTGGATCCGGCCCTGGGCCGCCAGGCCAAGATCTGCATCGACCGCATGCTGGATTTTGCCGCGGCACGCCGCCGCAACACCCGCCCCGGCCCCGACCTGGCGCAGGAACAGGCCCTGTTTTCGGGGATCGGTCCGGCATGAGCGTCGCTTCCACCCTGCGCAACCCCCACGCCCCCTTCTCGCCCGCCCTGCAATCGTCCCTCGATGCCAACGTCGAACGCGCCCTGGCCGAAGACGTCGGCACGGGCGACCTGACCGGGCTGCTGATCCCCGGCGAGCAAGTCGAGGCCGCCCAGGTGATCGTGCGCGAACCCGCCGTGCTGTGCGGCGCGCCCTGGTTCGAAGCCGTGATGCATCGGGTCGACAAGCACATCCTGCTCGATTGGGCCTATGCCGAAGGCGACCTGATGGAGGCCGACTCCGTGGTCTGCCGGCTGCACGGCCCGGCCCGCGCCCTGCTGACCGCCGAGCGCACGGCCTTGAATTTCCTGCAACTGCTCTCGGGCGTCGCCACGGCAACCCGCCGCTACGTGGACCTGACGGCCGGCACACACGCTGCCATCCTGGATACCCGCAAGACCCTGCCCGGCCTGCGCCTGGCCGAAAAATACGCGGTACGCGTGGGCGGCGGCAAGAATCAGCGCATTGCCCTGTATGACGGCATCCTGATCAAGGAAAACCACATCATGGCCGCGGGCGGCATCGCTGCCGCCCTGCGGGCCGCGCAAAAGGTCTCGGGCGGCAGCGTCCCGGTCCAGATCGAGGTCGAATCGCTCGAGGAACTGCGGCAGGCGCTGGACGCGGGCGCCAAGTCCGTGCTGCTGGACAATTTCAGCCTGGATGGCCTGAAAGCCGCCGTCGAGCTGAACGCGGGCCGTGCCCTGCTGGAAGCATCCGGCGGCATCCGCCACGAGACCGTGCGCGCAATCGCGCAGACGGGCGTGGATCGGATCTCGATCGGCAGCCTGACCAAGGACGTCCAGGCCGTCGATTATTCCATGCGGATCACCTGATTCCGCACGGACGCCCGGCCGGCGGAGCCGGCCACCGGCTGGCTCCGCGTCATCCGCTTCAGCGGAAGCCGTCTTCGGGCGTCATCACCGTAGGCAGCGCCCGCGGCAGTGTCCAGGGGAAATCCTGGCAGTAATGCAGGCCGCGGCTTTCCTTGCGCGACAACGCCGCGGCCACGACCAGGGCCGCCACCTGGATCAGGTTGCGGCATTCCAGCAAGTCGCTGGTGACCCGGTGTTCCTGGTAATACGTTTCGATTTCCTGCTCCAGCATGCTGATGCGCTGGCGTGCGCGGCCCAGGCGCTTTTGCGTGCGCACGATGCCGACATAGTTGGACATGAGGCGCCGGACTTCGTCCCAGGCGTGGGTGACCAGCACTGCCTCGGAACTGTCGCGCGCCCGGCTGTCGTCCCAGTCGGGCACCCGGCCGGCCAGGGGCTCGGCCGCCGGCTGGGCATCGATGTCGTGCGCGGCGTTGCGGCCGATCACCAGGCATTCCAGCAGCGAGTTGCTGGCCAGCCGGTTGGCACCGTGCAGGCCGGTATAGGCCGTTTCCCCGACCGCGTACAGGCCCGGGATGTCGGTGCGGCCATTCATGTCGATCACCACGCCACCGCAGGTGAAGTGCATCGCGGGCACCACCGGAATCGGCTCGCGGGTCATGTCGATGCCGAACTCCAGGCAACGGGCATGGATGGTCGGGAAGTGCTCGCGGATGAACTCGGCAGGCCTGTGGCTGATGTCCAGGTCCACGTGGGTCAGGCCGCGCTTCTTGATCTCGAAGTCGATGGCGCGGGCCACGACGTCGCGCGGCGCCAGCTCGAGCCGCTCGTCGTGCCACTGCATGAAACGCTCGCCGGCCTGGGCGCCGGCCGTGGCCGGCAGCCGCAGCACCCCGCCTTCTCCGCGCACGGCCTCGGAAATCAGGAAGGATTTGGCCTGCGGGTGGTACATGCAGGTCGGGTGGAACTGCATGAATTCCATGTTGGCCACACGGCAGCCGGCGCGCCAGGCCATGGCGATGCCGTCGCCGGTGGATGTGTCCGGATTGCTGGTATGCAGGTAGACCTTGCCCGCGCCGCCCGTGGCCAGGACCACGTGGGATGCAAGGATGGTGTGCACGCGGTCGGCGCGCTCGTCGTAGACGTAGGCGCCCAGGCAGCGGGCCGGCTGGCCCGGGGCCGCAGCCGTTCCGCCGTCCAGGATGCGGCTGGTGATGAGCTCGACGCCGGAATGGTATTCCAGCAGGGTGATGTTGCGGTGAGCTCGTACCTGCTGTTCCAGGGTGAGCTGGACCAGGTGCCCGGTGGCATCGGCAGCGTGGATGATGCGCCGCTGGCTGTGGCCGCCCTCGCGGGTCAGGTGAAAGCCCAGTTCGGCGCCCTGGTCCGGGGTGAAAGGCACGCCCAGCTCGATCAGCCAGTCGATGGCCGAACGGCCCTGCTCGACGATGTGGCGCGTGGCATCGGTATCGCACAGCCCGGCACCCGCCACCAGTGTGTCGGCAATATGTTCATCGTGACTGTCCTGGGAATCCAGAACGGCGGCGATCCCCCCCTGGGCCCAATTGCTGGCACCGTCCAGCAGGGCTTTCTTCGATAGCACGGCGACCTTCTTGTCGGCCGCCAGGTGCAGTGCCACCGTCAGGCCGGAAAGGCCGCTGCCGATGATCAGGACGTCGTATTCGTGTTTCATGACACTTCTTGCTTGAGTGGTTGCATCTCCGGTCTCCCCGGGCCGGGGGGATCATTCTATATCTGTTTCTTTCATCTCGCGGCCTGCATGCCGCTCGGATTCGGCTTGCGCCTCTCCACCTCGCGGCCTGCATGCCGCTCGGATTCGGCTTGCGCCTCTCCACCTCGCGGCCTGCATGCCGCTCGGATTCGGCTTGC
>Ga0182792_1000357_pt1 | contig 44764 bp, 44 predicted proteins | sample Passage237B_FD_130497 | JGI IMG/M metagenome (GOLD analysis project Ga0182792, IMG submission 130497) | Cellulose adapted compost microbial communities from Newby Island Compost Facility, Milpitas, CA, USA - Passage2 37B (version 2) (version 2) ...
GCCAGGGGGGGGCGGGGGGGGGGGGGTGTTGGTGGGGATAACCCTTTCGGGATGGGCGGGCGGGGGGCCCATGCTCAGCCGCCTCTCCCCGCCATGATCGCAATGGTCAGCAGCAGCGCCAGGCCGGCATTGGACTGGAACTTGGCCAGGCAGTCCGCAGGATCGTGCGGCTTGAGCATCGCGATCTGCCAGGTGAAGTGCAAGGCGACGATGGCGAGGCCGACATAGTAGCCCATGCCGAGGGCGGCGAGATGGCCGGCCAGCAGCCAGGCGGCGAGTGCCAGCGCGGCGAACAGGCCGAGCCAGCGCCGCGGGGCTGCGGCGAAACGGCGGGCCGTCGAGCGCACGCCGACGATGGCATCGTCGCGCTGATCCTGCATGGCGTAGATCGTGTCGTAGACCAGCGTCCAGGCGACACCGCCGACATAGAGCGCAACCGCGGCCCATGACAACGTGCCGGTGACCGCGGCGTAGCCGACGAGCGCTCCCCAGTTGAAGGCGAGCCCGAGCACGAATTGCGGCCAATAGGTGAACCGCTTCATCGTCGGATAGATCGCGACCAGCACCAGGGACAGGAGCGTGACGGCGCCGGCGAACTTGTTCAGCTTGAACAGGACGACGGCACCGACCAGGGCCTGTACCACCATCCAGATCAGCGCGTTGCGCAGCTTGACCTCGCCCGCGGGCAGGGGGCGGCTGCGGGTGCGTTCGACCTGGGCATCGACCTTGCGGTCGACGATGTCGTTCCACGTGCAGCCGGCGCCGCGCGCGGCCGTGGCGCCCAGCAGGAAGAGCGCCATCCAGCCGGCCAGGCGCAGCCAGTCCGGCGCGGCGCCGAGCGCAGCGGACCACCAGCAGGGCAGCATGAGCAGCCAGATTCCGATCGGGCGGTCCCAGCGCGCGAGGCGTCCATAGGGTCTTGCCCAGGCCGGCAGATAGCGGAGCGACCAATGCTGGCGATTGATGTCGGTGTAGCCGGTTGTCCCCTCGGCGGTCATGGCGGCATCATGCAGCGATGACGGGCCAAGTTCCATGAGCGTCTCGCGACTCTACGTCGAAGCCGATCTCTTGCCGGGCGGCGAGGTGCCGCTGAGCGATGCGCAGCACCATTATCTGCGGCACGTCATGCGTCGCAACGATGGTGCACCGCTGCGCCTGTTCAATGGCCGCGACGGCGAATGGCGTGGCGTCCTGGAGAATCGCGGCCGCAAGTCCGACGTAGCGCAGCTCGTCGACCGCGTGCGCGAGCAGGCGGGCGAGCCCGACGTCTGGCTGTGCTTCGCACCGCTCAAGCGGGCGCGCATCGACTATGTCGCCGAGAAGGCGACGGAACTGGGCGTCGCCGTCCTCCAGCCGGTGATCACGCACCATACGGCGGTCGAGCGCGTGAACCTCGAGCGGCTGCAGGCCAACGCCGTCGAGGCGGCCGAACAGACCGAGCGCCTGAGCGTGCCGCAGGTGCGGGCGCCGCTGCCGCTCGATCGCCTGCTGCAGCAATGGCCGGCGGAGCGGAGAATCCTTGTCTGCGACGAGACGGGCGGCGGCCCGCCCATCGCCGAGAGCCTGGGCGGTCTGGATGCCGAGGGCCGCGCTGCACCCTGGGCCATCGTCATCGGGCCCGAGGGCGGCTTCGATGCAACCGAACTCGCTGCGTTGCGTCGCATTACGAATGTAATGGCTGTCGGACTGGGCCCGCGCATCCTGCGGGCCGATACAGCGGCACTGGCGGCGCTTGCCTGCTGGCAGGCGCTGGTCGGCGACTGGCAACGGCCGACGCCACGTCTTGCGAGCGATTATCGCACCTCCCGCGCCGGTCTCTGACCGCTTGCCTTCCGGCCTGCCGGTGTGGGACAGGGGGAGTTGAACAGCATTAACCAGCCGCGTGGTCGCGCGAGATTTTCTCATGCGGGCGCGCCCCGCCGCCGCGCCTGCGGCGGCGGACCAGGGGAGCACGGGATCGAATGTCCGCACCACCGTCGGGCGGCGGCACGCCGATCGAGAATCGGCGCCAGCTCATCGAGTATTTCGCGGCCGGCAACAAGCCGCGCGCCGCATGGCGCATGGGTACCGAGCACGAGAAGTTCGGCTTCCACACGTCGACTCTCAAGCCGCTGGCCTATGACGGACCGGACGGCATCCGCGCCATGCTCGAGGGCCTGACGCGCTTCGGCTGGGAGCCTTTGATGGAGGGCAACAATCCGATCGCCCTCGAGCGCGATGGCGCCAACATTACCTTGGAGCCGGGCGGCCAGCTGGAGCTGTCGGGCGCGCCGCTCGAGACGCTGCACGAGACGGCGGCCGAGAACGCGCAGCATATCGACGAGGTGAAGCAGGTCGCCGGCGAGCTCGGCGCCGGCTTCATCGGGCTGGGCTTCGCCCCGGAATGGACGCGCGAGGACATGCACTGGATGCCCAAGGGGCGTTACAGGATCATGCGCGAGTACATGCCCAAGAAGGGCAAGCTCGGCCTGGACATGATGCTGCGCACCTGCACGGTGCAGACCAACCTCGACTTCGATTCCGAAGCCGACATGGTGAAGAAGTTCCGCGTCTCGCTGGCCCTGCAGCCGCTGGCCACGGCGCTGTTCGCCAATTCACCGTTCAAGGAAGGCAAGGACTCCGGCTACAAGAGCTACCGCAGCCACATCTGGACCGACACCGATCCCGATCGCTGCGGCATGCTGCCGTTCGTGTTCGAGGACGGTTTCGGCTTCGAGCGTTATGCCGACTACATGCTGGGCGTGCCGATGTACTTCGTCTACCGGGACGGCAAGTACATCGATGCGTCGGGTCAGAGCTTCCAGGACTATCTCAAGGGCCGCTTGCCGGCGCGGCCGGGCGAGCTGCCGACCATCAACGACTGGGCGGACCATGTGACGACGGCGTTCCCCGAGGTGCGGCTGAAGCGCTACCTCGAGATGCGTGGGGCCGATTCCGGTCCGCTGGCGGCGCTGAACGCCCTGCCGGCCTTCTGGGTCGGGCTGCTGTACGACCAGACGGCGCTCGATGCCGCCTGGGATCTCGTGAAGGGCTGGAGCGTCGCCGACCACGACTATCTGCGGGCCGAGACACCGAAGTCGGGGCTGGCCACGACCTTCCGCGATCGCAGCCTGACCGAATGGGCGCGCGAGGCCGTCGAGATCGCGCATGCCGGCCTGCGCGCGCGCCGGCGGCTCGACGAGCACGGCAACGACGAGACCATCTATCTCGCGCCGCTCGATCGCGCGGTGGCGAGCGGTCTTGCGCCGGCGGACGAGCTGCTGACGAAGTGGAAGGACGAGTGGCACGGCGCGTTCGCGCCGCTGTTCCGCGACCACGCCTACTGATATCGTCGCGCCATGCTCGATCGCTGCGACCGCGTCCAGATCGCCGTGCGTGACGCCGCCACGGCGGCGGCGCGCTTCATCCGACTGCTGGGCGGCGAGGTGGCGCGGCGGGACCACAGCCGCCATCTCGCGGCGCGGCGGACGATCCTCGCGATCGGCGAGAGCGAGTTCGAGCTGTGCGAGGCCGACGGTGCAGGCGCGACCCAGGATTTCCTGGCGCGGCGCGGCGAGGGGCTGATGACGGCCGGCTACTGCACGGCCGACCTGGACGGCATGGTGAGGCGCTGGGAGGGGCTGGGCATCGGCTACGATCTCGACGGCGGCCAGCTCTATCTCTCGCCGGACGCGACCTTCGGCCTGCCCATCGTGATCTCCGAGAGCACCTACCGGCCGCGCGTCGGGCCGGTGTCCTTCCTCTACGAGACGACCAACACGCTCGGGAGCGACTGGCGGCGCGTGGCGGCGGTCTATGCCGGCCTGTTCGGCCTCGATCCGGCGCGCTTCAGCGCGATCGGCAGCGAGCGCTTCGGTTATGTCGGCACGCTCACCCTGTTCGATCCGCCCAACCGGCTCGATCGCATCGAGCTCAGCCAGGCAACGGACGAGGTGAACGCGATGGGCCGCTTCGTGAAGAAGCACGGCGATTCGCTCTACATGTGCTACGTCGAGACGCACGACTGGCCGGCGGTGCGTGGCCGCCTGCTCGAGGCCGGCGCGCGCTACACGCCACGCGGCTCGGACCCGGCGACGGATCCGGACGGCGGCTGGGTGCATCCCAAGGAACTGCATGGCCTGCTGCTCGGCATCTCGCGCACGGGCCTGGCCTGGGAATGGTCGGGGCGCGAGGATCTGGTGCCCAAGGCATGAAGCGTCGCTTTCTTCTCCGCGCAGCCGGATCGCTGGCCGTCGCCGCGCCGTTCGCCGCCCTCGCGCAGGCCGCCGAATGGCAGACCGTCGTCGGCCGCGACCTGCGCTTCCGCATCGAGATGCCCGCGCCGGCCAAGGAGACGAAGGCCGCGGGGAAGGAGAAGGGGCACGCCTCCGAGCTGATCGCCTGGGAATCCAAGCACGACGGCGAGATGTTCAACTTCGACTATGTCGACTACACGGCGGGCTGGTTCTCCGGGCGCGACACCAAGGTGGCGGCGCGCGAGCTGGGCCGCGGCGAGGCCGAGAAGGCGTTCGCGCGCGACAAGTTCAAGTACGTGCGCGACGAGCCGGTCACGCTGCAGGGCTGGGACGGCTACGCCCTCGACATCCAGGACGCCGGCGGCGCGGTCGTGATGATGCGGACCTACATCGTCAAGGACCGCCTCTACCGCCTGCTGGTCACCGCCAAGGACGACGAGGCCTCCAAGGCGATCGCGCGGCGCTTCCTCGAGTCGCTGCGGCTCGCCGAGACGCGGCCGGCCTGACGGACGGGCGGCCGATGCGGATCTGCGTCTTCGGGGCCGGCGCGATCGGCGGCAACTTCGCGGCGCGGCTGGCGGCGACCGGCAACGAGGTGTCGGTGGTGGCGCGCGGCCCGCATCTCGAAGCGATCCGGCAACGTGGGCTGACGCTGCTGGCGGGCGACAGGACCGTCGTGGCGCCGGTGCGGGCGTCGGACCGGCCGGCCGACCTGGGGCCGCAGGACGCCGTGCTGGTCACCGCCAAGGCGTCGGGCCTCGCCGCGCTGGCCGACGGCCTGCCGCCGCTGCTGCGCGCCGACACGCCGGTCGCCTTCGTGCAGAACGGCATCCCCTGGTGGTACGGCCACGGTCTGGCCAGCAGCCGGCCGCCGGCGCCCGACCTGTCGCGGCTCGATCCCGGCGGCGCGCTCGCGCGGTCGGTCGGGCTCGAGCGGGCGGTCGGCGCGGTCGTGACCTCGTCGAACCACGTCGTCGAGCCGGGCGTGGTGCGCAACGTCTCGCCGGACCGCAACACGCTGTGGGTCGGCGAGACCGACGACCGGCAGAGCCCGCGCATCCTCGCCCTGCGCGCCACGCTGCAGGCCGCCGGCATCGCCTCGCCGGCGACGACCGACATCCGCTACGACGTCTGGCACAAGCTGATGGCCAACCTCACCGGCTCGACGCTGTGCCTGATCCTCGGCCAGCCGACGACCATCCAGGCCACGCCGATGGTCAACCGCCTGGCGCGGCGCGCCCATGCCGAGGCGCTGGCCGTGGCCGCCGCGCACGGCATCGTGCTCGACGACGATCCGGAGAAGCGCTACGGCCCGTCGCGCGTCTATCCCGACCACCGGCCGTCGATCCTGCAGGACTACGAGCTCGGGCGCCCGATGGAGATCGAGGCCATCGTGCGCGCGCCGGTCGCCTTCGCGCGCAGCGCGGGAATCGATACGCCCACCCTCGACGCCATCGAATCGATCTGCGTCAGCCTCGCCGAGGCGAAGGGACTCTATTCGTCGACCTGATCAGGTCGCCGTGCCGCCGACCGTCAGCGCATCGATGCGCAGCGTCGGCTGGCCCACGCCCACCGGCACGCCCTGGCCGTCCTTGCCGCAGGTGCCGATGCCGGGATCGAGCGACATGTCGTTGCCGACCATGCCGACCTTCGTCAGCGCCTCGGAGCCGGCGCCGATCAGGGTGGCGCCCTTCACCGGCGCGCCGAGCCTGCCGTTCTCGATCAGGTAGCCCTCGGTGACGGTGAACACGAACTTGCCCGAGACGATGTCGACCTGGCCGCCGCCGAAATTGGCGCAGTAGAGGCCCTTCTTCACCGAGCCGATGATCTCCTGCGGATCCGCGGTCCCGGCCAGCATGAAGGTGTTGGTCATGCGCGGCATCGGCGCGTAAGCATGGCTCTGGCGGCGGCCGTTGCCGGTCGGCCGCACGCCCATCAGGCGGGCGTTCTGGCGATCCTGCATCAGCCCCACCAGGCGGCCGTTCTCGATCAGCACGTTGCGCTGGGTCGGGGTGCCCTCGTCGTCGATGGTGAGCGAGCCGCGGCGGTCCGACAGCGTGCCGTCATCGACCACGGTGACGCCGGGCGAGGCGATCATCTCGCCCATCATGCTGGAGAACATCGAGGTCTTCTTGCGATGGAAGTCGCCCTCCAGCCCGTGGCCCACCGCCTCGTGCCACAGCACGCCCGACCAGCCCGAGCCCAGCACGACCGGCATCTCGCCGGCCGGCGCCGGCACCGATTCGAGATTGACCAGCGCCTGGCGGATCGCCTCGTCGGCCTCGCGCTGCCAGTATTCCGGCTTGAAGATGTCGCCGTAGGCGGCGCGCCGGCCGCTGCCGGTGCCGCCGGCCTCCATGCGGCTGCCGTCGGCGCAGACCACGCTCACGTTCAGCCGCACCAGCGGCCGCACGTCGGCGGCGCGCCAGCCGCCGGAGCGGATGATCTCGATGACCTGCCACGATCCCGCCAGCGAGATCGAGACCTGGCGCGCGCGCGGCTCCTTGCCGCGCACATAGGCGTCGATCTCCTGCAGCAGCGCGACCTTGCGCGCGAAGGCCTCGCCGTCGATCGGATTGTCGTCGGCGTAGAGCAGCTGGTTGGTGCCGCGCGGCGACTCGTCGGCCATGCCGCCCTGGCCGGTGCGCACGGCCTTGACGGTCGCGACGGCGCGCTTCAGCGCCTGCTCGTCGAGCGCCGAGGCGTGCGCGAAGCCGGTCACCTCGCCGGCCACCGAGCGCAGGCCGAAGCCCTGGCTGGTGTCGAAGGAGGCGCTCTTCAGCTTGCCGTCGTCGAACGACAGGCTCTCGCTCTGCACGTATTCCAGGAACAGCTCGCCGTCGTCGCAGCCGGCCAGGGCCTCGTCGACCAGCTTCTCGGTCTTGCGACGGTCGAGAGCGCCCTTGCCGAAGAACAGGGTGTCGGCGGTGGCGAGGTGGTTGATCGGCTTGCTCATGGACGCAGCTCCTCAGACGACGAGGACGATCTTGCCAAAGTGGGCATTGGCCTTCATGTGCGCAAGCGCGTCGGCCGCCTGGGCGAGGGGAAAGGTGCGGTCGATCGGCAGCGACAGGCGACCGGCCTCGATCGCCGGCCACAGGTCGGCCCGCGCCGCCTGGACGATGGCGCGCACCTCCTCGGGCGAGCGGGTGCGGAAGGTGACGCCGATATAGTCGACGCGCTTCAGCGCGTGCAGGTCGAAGTTGAACTCGCCCTTCATGCCGCCCAGCCGGCCGACATTGACGATGCGGCCGAGGATGGCGGCAGCCTCCATGTTCTGGTTCATGACGCCGCCCGAGACCTGGTCGACGATCAGGTCGACGCCCTTGCCGCCCGTCGCCTCCTTGACCTTCTCGGGCCATGTCGGGTCACGGCTGTCGAGGGCGAGGTCGCAGCCGAATTCCTTGAGCCGGGCGCGCCGGCCCTCGTGCGTCGAGGTGCCCATGACGACGGAGGCACCCATCAGCCTGGCGATCTGCATGCCGAGCAGGCCGACGCCCGAGCTGGCGCCCTGGATCAGCACCGTTTCGCCTTTCTTCAGGCGGCCTGCGCCGACCAGGGCATTGTGCATGGTCTGCACGGCGACCGGCATGCAGGCGGCCTGCTCCCACGTCATGTTGTTGGCCGGCACCTTGTGGGCGCGGCCGGCATCGGCGACGGCATACTCGGCGAAGCCGCCCGCCGCGGAGCTCATGACGCGATCGCCCGGCTTGAAGTCCCCGACGTCGGCGCCGACGGCCTCGACCTCGCCAGCGCATTCCAGGCCGACGATGGTGCCGGGACCGCCGACGGCACCATGGCGATGGCCGGCGGCCACCGCGAGATCGGCGCGGTTGAGGGACGCGGCCCGCACGCGGATCAGGATCTCGTTGGGCTTGGGCGCGGGCTTGGCGACGTCACGGACCTCGACGCCCTTGTCGCCGACCACGGCTGCTTTCATCGTTTCCTCCTGGGATGTCAGACGATCCTGCTCTCGCGGCCCTGCCAGTAGCGGTCGCGCAGCAGCCGCTTGTAGAGCTTGCCGGTGGGATGGCGCGGCAGCTCGGCCTCGAAGTCGATGCTGCGCGGGCACTTGATGGGCGAGAGATGCTGGCGGCAGTAGGCCATCAGCTCCTCGGCCAGCGCCGGCCCGGCCTCCGCCATGTCGCGCGGCTGGACCACGGCCTTGACCTCCTCGCCGAACTCCTCGTTGGGCACGCCGAACACGGCGCAGTCCATCACCCGCGGATGGTTGATCAGCAGGTTCTCGGCCTCCTGCGGGTAGATGTTCACGCCGCCCGAGATGATCATGAAGGCCTTGCGGTCGGTCAGGTGCAGGAAGCCGTCGGCGTCGACGTAGCCCACGTCGCCCAGCGTGCTCCAGCCCTTGGGGTGACGTGATTCACCGGTCTTCTTGGGATCGTTGTGGTACGCGAAGGGGCGACCGTCGGCGAAGTAGATGGTGCCCGGCTGGCCCGTCGGCAGCTCGTTGCCCTCGTCGTCGCAGATCCTGAGCGTGCCGACGACGGCGCGGCCGACCGTGCCCTTGTGGGCCAGCCATTCGGCCGAGTTGCAGAGCGTCAGCCCGTTGCCCTCGGTGCCGGCGTAGTACTCCCAGATGACGGGCCCCCACCACTCGATCATCTTCTCCTTGACCGGGATGGGGCAGGGGGCGGCGGCGTGGATGGCGCAGCGCAGGGACGACACGTTGTACCTGAGGCGGACCTCGTCGGGCAGCTTCAGGAAGCGCACGAACATGGTCGGCACGAGCTGCGTATGCGTGATGCGGTGTTTCTCGACCAGCCGCAGGAACTCCTCGGCGTCGAAGTGCTCCATGATCATCGAGGTGCCGCCCAGCCGCATGACGCTCATGTTGAAGCGCAGCGGCGCCGCGTGATAAAGCGGCGCCGGCGAGAGATAGATCGTGTCCTCGCCCATCTCGTAGAGCTTTCGGCTGATGGCGAGCAGCGGGTTTTCCGCATCGATCGGCTGCGGCTCGACCACCGGCATGACGCCCTTGGGCCGGCCAGTCGTGCCCGACGAGTAGAGCATGTCGTGGCCCGCCGTCTGGTCGGCGATGGGCGTGGCGGGGAAGCGGGCGACCGTCTCCTCCCAGGAGTCGTAGCCCGGGATCGTGCCGTCGATCATGTAGCGGTGAGCGACGCCCTCCATCAGGGGAGCCAGCTCGGCCGCGCGCTCGGCGAGATACGTCGAGGTGACGAACAGCTTCGCGCCGCAGTCGCCCACGATGTAGTCGACCTCGGGAGCGGTCAGCCGCGAGCTGATGGCCGTGTAGACCAGTCCGGCGCGCTGGGCGCCCCAGCAGATCTCGTAGAAGCGCGGGTGGTTCTCCAGGAACAGTGCGACATGGTCGCCGGCCTTGAGGCCGAGCGAACGGAAGAGTTGCGCGATGCGGTTCGACTGCTCGTCGAGCTGCCGGTAGGTCACGGTCTCGCCGCTGCCGGCCATGATGTAGGCGGGCTTGTCGGGGAATTTCCGGGCGTGGATGTAGGGATGCATGGCGGGCGGCATATGACCGGACGGGAAGCCCCATCGCAAGCGTTGACCCGGTTCCGCCCATCGGCTTTATTCGCGGCGCACCAGAGCGTGCCCCCGTGGCGGAATTGGTAGACGCGCCTGACTCAAAATCAGGTTTCCTCACGGAAGTGTTGGTTCGAGTCCGACCGGGGGCACCATTCGCCGGACGTCTGCGGCGATTATGACTTGGATTATTTAATATAACAAGAGAAATAGACCGGAGCATCGCTGGGACGGTGCGTCGACTTTTTGCGCTCCAGAGTCGGGGGAGAGGCGTCAATCGCGGCCGGACAGCCGCAATGGGTTGCGGCCGATGGACTGCCGGAACGCAAGTCGTGCCTGCAATGCATTCAGGCTGTGTTCGCCATTGAGTGAGGGCCTACGGTCCGCAGCGACCTTCTGGGCAAGTTCACGGCACCAACGCAACTCACATAATGTGGAAAAGAACCAGGGAGCAACTGACGTGTTCGGTGTTCCGCCGGTTCGATCCTTTGTGCTGAGGTGGCCAAAGCAGCCGGAGAACACCACATGGCCGCGACGAATCTTCTTAACTAGTGTAGAATTATTTCAAAGTAGTCATGATCGATGCCTAGCGCGGACCAAGTCAAAGCTCTGATCGCTTCCCTTTCCGAGGGAGACGAGGCGCACTTCTATTCCATCGCCATGCAGATCGCCGCGCACGAAGCTCGCATGGGCCACGGCAAGTTAGCCGAAGAGATCAGAACTCTCATCGACAAAGCCAAGACACGAGTGCCGACGGTTGGCCCGATACCACTTGCCCGGCCGAGAGGTGAACTCGCCGAGCTTCTGACGGCGTCCTACCCCAATGTACGCCTCAACGACATGATCCTCTCGCCGGATACGAAGAAGAAGCTCGAAAGGGTGATCCGCGAGCAAAAGGCCGTCGAAGTCATCCGCGATCGCGGCCTGTCACCCCGTCGCAAGCTGCTGTTGTCTGGCGCGCCCGGCACCGGCAAAACGCTGACTGCGGCGGCGCTTGCGGGCGAGCTCGGTCTGCCGTTGTTTGTTGTTCGCCTGGATGGCCTTATCACGAAGTTCATGGGCGAGACTGCCGCGAAACTCAGGCTCATCTTTGAGGCGATCAAGCAGACCCGCGGCGTATATCTGTTTGATGAGTTCGATAGCATTGGTTCGGCGCGCGGGATGTCGAACGACGTTGGTGAAATCCGCCGTGTCGTGAATAGTTTCCTGCAACTCGTAGAACAAGACGACTCGAGCAGCCTCATCATTGCGGCCACGAACCATGCTGCCATTCTCGACCGCGCACTCTTCAGGCGGTTTGATGATCTGATAGAGTACGAGCTACCCGATGCGCAGCGTGTCGTCGAGACGATGAAGGCGAAGCTCGGCAATTTCGCCGCCAAGTCTATGGCTTGGACCAAAATTGGGGCCTCCGCAAAAGGTCTGAGCTTCGCCGACATCACGCGAGCATGCGAAGATGCGATCAAGGACTCTCTCATTCATGACCGCTTGTCGGTCAGCGGATCACAACTCATACTAGCAATCCGTGATCGCAAGCAGTCGGTGTTGCGTAAGACTGACTAGGGCGACGTCTTAGAGAGTCAATACGGTGCAACACCCACATCTCATTGTTCCTCCCGACTTTTCCTCCTCCAACGACTTCACCAGCCCCAGCTCCGGTCCAAGAACGACATTCAGCCGGCCACCACGGTCACGAAGCCAGCATTCCCAATCGCTGCTCAGCCAGATCGACAATCTTGTCCCTGTCGCAGAGGAGAGAGCGACGGAGCAACGCGAAGAAGGAGTGACCGAAGGCAATGGCATATATGTCACTTTTGAGAGTGAGCCCATGTTCGAGCTCAAATTCGAAAGTCTCGACGTATCCCGGAGCGGCATCGAGCTTTGCGTGGTCAAACGTCTCCCAGATGCTCGCACGCAGGCGACCGTGTTCATTCCGGACGGCAGGCTGAGATATTTCCTGAAGAAGATCGAAGCCTACCGCGATGAAGATACGAAGCCCAAGACCGAGTTTTCGCCGACGCGGCCGAAAAATCAGGATCTCGTCGAGAGCATCAGCAACATTCGGCTCGCGGCGCTGGAAGCCCTCTGGCTTGAGGAAGGCCTGCCGTTCCCGCAGAGTACCGAAGTGCGCACATGGGAAGTATGGCTGCGCAAGTCAGGGTCTGTCGATCATCTGGAACGCTTGCGTGCCTTCGCATCCCATTTCGATTTGGTCGTCGGGCAACAACTGGTGACGTTCGTCGATCGCACAATAGTTCATGTGCGGGGCACGGCAGCCAATCTCGCGCGGTCTGTCGAAATTCTCGGCATGATCGCAGAGCTCCATGCACCCAAGACGACCGCTGCGTTCTTCACCGATCTTGACGGGAAAGAACAGACGGAATGGGTGCAGGAACTGGCAGATCGTATTGCGGCGCCTGCGCCAAACACGCCTTACGTCTGCCTGTTCGATACGGGCGTAAGCCATCCTCATCCACTGCTGGTGAAGGTCGCCGACGCCGCCGACCGCCACACCTACAAGCCCGCCTGGGGCCTGAATGACAGCGAAAATCATGGAACACCGATGGCAGGGCTCGCCTGCTACGGCGATCTGACCGGCTTACTTGAAAGCGCGGCACCGATACAGGCGACGCATAGGCTGGAATCCGTGAAGATCATCCACGATCCTGACCCGCATGATCCGGATTTATACGGAGCGGTCACTCAGGAAAGCACGTATCGCGTCGAGGTCATCCCGGATCGTCGACGGGTGTTCTGCATGGCCGTGTCGTCGACCGATGGCCGATCGCGCGGCAAGCCGTCATCGTGGTCAGCGGCCGTTGATGCGCTCGCCGCCGGTGCCAACGACGAGCAGCGTCGGCTGTTCGTCTTGAGCGCCGGCAATACAGATCTTGCCTGCCGAGCCAATTATCCTGACTCGAACTTCACTGACTCCATCCATGATCCGGCTCAGGCATGGAATGCGCTCACGGTCGGCGGCTACACCGACAAGGCCATCATAGACGCTGGGCGGTACCCAGGGTGGGCCCCTCTCGCGGCCAAAGGCGATTTGTCTCCTTCGAGCTGCACCGGAACGACATGGCAGGCCCGATGGCCAATCAAACCGGATATCGTTCTGGAAGCAGGCAATATGGGGAAAAATCCGGCGTTGCCGCAGCCGGACTATATCGATGACGGCTTGCTGCTCCTAAGCACGAACCGAAGCACGATCGCTGGAAAACTGCTCACCTCCTTCCGTGATACCAGCGCCGCGACGGCCTTGGCGTCCCAGCTTGCTGCCATGGCCTGGGCCAAGTATCCCTCGCTTACTCCAGAGACCATCCGGGCGCTTCTTGTTCATTCGGCACGTTGGACGGCACCGATGGAAGCCCGTTTCAGATTGGCGGATGGTTCGGTGGACTTCAGAAACCTGCTGCGTTGCTTTGGCTACGGAGTGCCCGACAGGCAAGGGCTTCTGTTCAGTCTCGACAATTCTTTGACCTTGCTTGTGGAAGATGAACTCCAGCCGTTCTACAAGCATGAAGGGCGAGTCAAAACGCGCGAACTGAAGCTCCATGCATTGCCATGGCCAAAGGAGGCGCTGGAAGCACTCGGCGCGACCAAGGTCCGGATGCGGGTTACGCTTTCCTACTTTATCGAGCCGAGCCCGGGCGAGCGAGGATGGAATGCTAAGTATGGATATCCGTCTCACGGACTTCGCTTCGCTGTGAAGAAGCAGCTTGAATCGCTGCCGAATTTTCAGCAGCGCATCAACCGGGCAGCACGGGGTGAAGACTACACGGCACCACATCTGAGTGACGCGGGCTGGCGCTTCGGAGCACGGGAAAGAGGCCTGACTTCACTCGGATCGATTCATTCGGACGTGTGGGAGGGTGTTGCTGCCGATCTTGCTGCGAAAGGCTTTGTCGCCGTGTATCCGACGATGGGCTGGTGGAACACGCGTCAGCAGTTGGAAGGTTGGAGGAAGTCCACGCGATATTCGCTCATCGTGAGCATCGAAACACCGGAGCTTGAAACCGACATTTACACCCCTGTGGCCTCCCAGATCGGCACTCCTGTAATCATCGAAACGTGAGAGGATCGAATGTAACGCGGGCGGAGGCCAGTTACCACGTTGTGTTGTGCGTGTTGACCGCGAGGATAGGCACATGCGGCGGCGAGTAACCAGCTATGAAAACTTCGGCACGAACTTCTCCAGAAATCCGACGCAGTTGTATATGGCTTCCACATTGTTGGGGTTCAGGCCCTTAAGGATGATGACCTCGTACGCGCCGTACTGCATGTACACTTGGCTGCTCAGGGTATGACCGGCCATAGCGCCGATCATTGCGCCGGTGCCCTACATCCCTACATCCTGGTTCCTCGCGCGTAGAAGCCGTCGCCCGTGCGCCAGCCGATCGAAGAGACATGGTCCAGCAAATAGGTTTTGCCATCGAACGTGATGGATTTCTCATCAAATACGATGGTCTTTGCCTATCCCGCATTGATGCCCCATCGGACCAGAAAGAAGATGGCAAACGCGCAGGCAAGCGTAAGTCCAAACTGCGGCTTCCGATGAAGCCGTCCGGGCATTCCGGTTGATGTCGGCCAGGGTGGCGAGCGCCCGCTGGTCGGCTGTCGTTTGCCATCGCTGTGGTTGTGCGGTCAAGCGGCTGACGGCTGGGCCGACAGCTTGCGGCGCAACGAGTCGCCCTTGAGCTTGAGTCGATGGGCGTTGTGGACGATACGGTCGAGGATGAGCAAACTCATCTTGCTGAGCCTCTTCATTAGCCTGCGATAGCGGCCGTCGCCTCGGGCGAGCGCGAGATCGGGGAACAGCTTGGGGACGCGTTGATGGAGGACGGAGCGGTTGTCGCGACAGGCCTTGTTACCGAGCGCGCAGGCGAGCCAAGATTTGCCGACGCCGGTGGGGGCCCTCGATGATGAGGTTCTGCGGGGCGTCGATCCAGTCGCCGGCGATGTCTCCGGTCCGGGGTGTGATTTCCGCCATTCTTTAAGAGCGTGGTGTGAACCCGTCTGGCTGCGTCGACGCCACCTCGAAAGAAAATGTGCTCCAGCGCCGCTGTCGGATCTTCGGAGGAGTAGAGAAGATATCGAGTTAAGGCCATCGTCGATGCCGCGGCCTTCACCGGCTTCCCCCGGACGCGTGCATCGCTGGCGCGGTGGAGCTGCTTGTTGCTTCAGGCGGACATCGATCGTGCCTTGATCGAAGCATAGCAGGCGCAGGGATGCGGTGTTTTGCGATTCCTGATGCTCTTGGACCGGTCACGCGAACTCAGTGCAAAAGCCGATTTTATACTGAGCCGCGTGCCGACGCCGTGTAGAGGAGGATGTCCCCAGAAGGTGCGAACGTCGTCGTCGCCGGGCGCCCGATGGACCGATAGCAACGCCTTGCTTCCGAGTCGTACCCGATTTCTTCTCGAACGCTTCACATGCAATCCGCGATCTTCACTGTCCAGGCCTTGGGTTGACACTTTCCCCTCAAGCGCGCTAATCGGCCAAACACACGCATCAACGAGGAAGGTCGACAGGGCTTCCAGATCCATCAGCTGGCGGCGAATACGTCGTCTACACACAGCGGAGGGCTTCCGTGAGCAACAACGGAGCAGCCACGCGGTTCTGTAACGACATCGTAGGACCGACGGCATTCGAAAATCTGGCCATCATTGGTGGTGGCGCCTGGGGTACAGCTTTGGCCCTGACGGCCTGGCGAGCCGGTCGCCGCGCGACACTCTGGGCTCGGGAGAGTTCGGTTGCCGAAGCCGTTGCAAAAACGCGACGGAATCCGTTCCTTCCCTCGGTCGAGCTCCCCCCGGAGCTTACCGTCACCGACGAGCTCGACGAGGCGTTGCATGGCAAGCAACTCGCCGCGCTGGTCGTTCCTTCCCAGCATCTCCGCGACATTGCCCGGCGCGTCGAGCAATTCCTGCCCAATGACGTCCCCGTCGTCATCTGCAGCAAGGGGGTCGAGGCGAAGACCGGCATGCTGATGAGCGAGGTCGTCGCGGACGAGATGGCCGATCGCCCGTTTGCAGTCCTGTCGGGCCCGACCTTCGCCATCGAGGTCGCCGCAGGTCAACCGACCGCGGCCACGGTCGCAGCGCCACTCACAGGCAAGGGCTTCGGTCCCGAGGAACTCGCCTCGCGCGTGGCCGTAACGTTCGCAACGGAAGCCTTCCGCCCGTACCTTTCAGCCGACGTGACCGGCGTCGAGATCGGCGGCGCAGCGAAGAACGTCCTCGCCATCGCTTGTGGCATCGCGGCGGGACGGGGCATGGGCGCCAACGCCCGGGCTGCGCTCATCACGCGTGGGCTTGCGGAGATCGTCCGGCTCGGAAAGGCGCTCGGTGCCAGGCCGGAGACGTTCATCGGCCTGTCAGGCGCCGGCGATCTGATGCTCACCTGCTCGGACGAGAAGTCGCGCAACTATTCCTACGGCAAGGCCCTGGGCGCGGGCGAACGGCCGGCAATCAGCGATGAAGGGCCGATCGTCGAGGGCGCCGTCAACGCGAAGTCGATCGTCGGGATCGCATCGACGCTGGGCGTCGAGATGCCGATCTGCGCCGCGGTCGATGGCATCCTTCGGGGGCAGCCGGTCGATCGGGCCATCCAGGCCCTGCTTGCTTCCGATCTGCGTGCGGAACCGGCCGCATTCGAGAACGGTCCGCGCATTCGCAATCCAGCACGAAGGAGGTCAAAGGAGCCAGTGCGGAGATGAACGAGGTGAAGCTGATACTCGCTACCGATCTCGACGGGACCTTTCTCGGGGGCGACGAAGGCCAGCGCAGGGCGCTCTATCGGGATCTGAGCGCACGCGACGATGTCCTGCTGATCTTCGTCACGGGCAGGGACATCGACTTCATTGCCAGGCTGATCGAGACGCCGGGCATGCCGCGCCCACACTATATCATCGGCGACATCGGAACGTCGGTCTACGACGGCATGACCTTGCGGCCTGTCGCGGAACTGGAAGCCCCGATCGCCGCGGCCTGGAGCGACGCGACGATGCATGTGGTCGCGCTCCTCAAGGACGATCCAGGACTTACGCTCCAGGCCACGCCCTTTCGTCATCGCGTAAGCTACGACTGCGAGCCCGCGGCGCTGTCCCCCGATAGCGTTGCGAAGGTCGAGGCGGCGGGTTTCGACTGCCTGCTATCGGCTGATCGCTTCTTCGACGTTCTTCCCAAAGGCATATCGAAGGGACCGACGCTCACGCGGCTTGTCGAAACGCTCGGCCTGGACGCCGATTGCGTCCTGGTCGCCGGCGATACCATGAACGACCTGTCGCTGTTCGAGACCGGCTACAAGGGCGTCGCCGTCGGCAATTCCGAGCCTCGTCTGGCCGCAGCCGTACGCGAAATGTCCAACGTCTACCGAAGTCCATATCCGGGCAGTGCAGGCATTGCGGACGCGATACGGCGCTTTCATTTCGAGACAGGGGCAAAGGCATGAAGAAATCATCTCTGGTCATTGTGTACCATCGTCAGCCGAACGACGAGATCAGCATCGACGGGCGCATCGTCTACAGGAGCCACAAGAGCCCCAACGGGATCGTCCCCACGCTCAAGAGCTTCTTTCGCAGATTGCCGCCGGATGCCGGAGCCTGGATCGCATCGAAGGTCTACGATCCGGAAAAGGGCGTAGACTTCGAAAGGGTCATCCATGTCGAAGATCCCAATGGCGGGTACTATGTGTCACGCCTTCCGCTGACGGCCGAGCAGATCGAAAGTTTCTACCATGTCACCTCGAAGGAGGCGCTGTGGCCGATCCTTCATTCCTTCCCGAGCCTTTTCCAGTACGAGAATGTGGACTGGAAGACGTTCCGCGAAGTGAACCATCTCTTTGCCGAAGCCGCGGCCGCGCAGGTCGAGGACGATGGATTGGTGTGGATCCACGATTACAATCTCTGGCTGGTGCCAGCCTACCTGCGCGCCATGAAGCCGGACGTGCGCATCGCCTTCTTCCACCATACGCCATTCCCCGGACCCGATATATTCAATGTCCTCCCCTGGCGGCGCGAGATCGTCGACAGCCTGCTGGATTGCGATCTCGTCGGCTTCCACATCCCCCGATACGCGAAGAACTTCGCGGATGTGGCGCGTGCGCTGAACTGCGCGGAGATAGAAGCAGTCGAGACGGTGGAGGAGGGCCTCTCGCCCTCGGGCACGGCCTTGTCCGAACCGGAGGTTCCGGCGACCGTCAGGGGACCCAAGCGTGTCGTGAACCTCGGCGTAACGCCGGTCGGCACCAACCCGACGATGATCGAGAATTATTTGACGACCGGGGAGAATCAGAAGCTGCAACGCCAGTTGCTCGAAGAGCTTGGCGGTCGCAAACTCCTCATGACCGTTGGCCGGACGGACTACACCAAAGGAATGATCGAATGCCTGAACGCATTCGAGAGACTCCTCGAACGACGCCCCGAACTGATCGGGGAGGTGAAGATGCTCGTTACCTCCGTGCGCGCGGCGTCGACGATGAAGGTCTACGAGGAAACGCAGCGCGAGATCGAAGCGCTCGTGGGCCGCATCAACGGTCGGTTCTCGAAGCTCAACTGGACGCCCGTCGTTCTGTTCACGAATGCCATCCCGTTCGAGCGCCTCGTCGCATATTTCCGGATTGCGGACATCTGCATGACGACACCGCTTCGGGACGGCCTCAATCTCGTCGCCAAGGAATTCGTGGCCGCCCAGAAGGGCCTCGGAGGCGTGCTGATACTCTCCGAGTTCGTGGGCTGTGCCGTGGAGCTGCCGCACGCGATCCTGACGAATCCCTATTCGAACCGCGCCATGGACGGCGCCCTCGATCAGGCGCTGGACATGTCGAGCGAGGAAGCACACGAACGCATGAAGCAAATGAACAAGGTCGTTCATCACTACGATCTCGAACGGTGGGCCCGGCAGGTCGCCCATCAGTTCGACGGCATTTCGTCCGCTCCGCCGCAAACGTCGGCGGTGGCGTGAAGAGGGTTCTGATCGCCGCCATCGCGCTGGCGCTTGGCCTCATGCTGCCGGCGACGCGAACGCCGGCCTCGGCGATACAGTTGTCGATCGCGTGCGGTGCGCTCGGCGTCGAACTCGAATTGTGCACGCAGGCGGTCCGCGCCTGGGAGCGCGAGAGCGGTCATCAGGTCAAGATCATCACAACGCCGAATTCGTCGACCGATCGCCTGGCGCTGTACCTCCAGCTGCTGGCATCCGGTGCGGACGAAATCGACGTGCTTCAGATAGATGTCGTCTGGGCTGGCGTGCTCGCGAGCCATCTGGTCGACCTGAAGCCCTTCATGGGAGAGACCCCGCGGGATCATTTCCCGACGCTCATCGAGAACAACACCATCGCAGGACGCCTGGTGGCCATGCCGTGGTGGGCTGACGTCGGCGTGCTCTACTACCGTACCGACCTGCTGCAGAAGTACGGCTTTTCGCCGCCTCGCACATGGCAGCAGATGGCCACTGCGGCCAAGACGATCCAGGAAGCGGAACGCTCGTCGGGAAACCCTCGTCTCTGGGGCTTCGTATTCCAGGGAAAGGCATACGAGGGGCTGACCTGCAACGCGCTGGAGTGGATAGGCTCCTTTGGAGGCGGGGGCATCGTGGACCGCACCGGTCGGATAACCGTGGACAACGAGCGCGCTGTTCAGGCGCTGGCGCTCGCCGGGAGCTGGATCGGCGATATCTCTCCACGAGGCGTGCTGAACTACGACGAAGAAGCCGCGCGCGGCGTTTTCCAGACGGGCAATGCCGTGTTCATGCGCAACTGGCCGTATGCATTCTCCCTCGCGCAAGGCGAAGACAGCCCCGTGCGCGGCAAGGTGGGCGTCGTCCCGCTCCCGAAGGGCGGTCCGCAAGGCAAATTCGTCGGCACGCTCGGGGGATGGCATCTGGCCGTTTCGCGCTATTCCCGCCATCCGAAGGAAGCCGCCAGTCTCGTGGCCTTTCTTACGAGCGCCGCGCAGCAGAAGAGCCGGGCGATCACGGCATCGTACAACCCGACGATTCCCGCCCTCTACGACGATCCGGAAATTCTGGAGGCCAATGCCTTTTTCAAGGATCTGCTCGAACCGCTACGCAACGCTGCGGCCCGCCCGTCCCGCATCGCCGGCCCTCACTACAATCGACTCTCGAACGATGTCTGGCGAGCAGCCCATGACATCCTGGCAGGTGCGCCCGCGGCGCGGCGTGTGGAGGCGCTCGTCGAAGATCTCGAGCGCCTGAGGTACCGGGCGGGCTGGTAATGGCACAGCGCACCCTGTCCTCCGAGCGTCGGCGCGCCGCCTGGCTTCTCCTTTCACCGATGCTTGTCGTCCTCGTCGCGGTGGCGGTCTGGCCTCTGGCACGGACGTTCTATTTCAGCCTGACCAACGCGACGCTGGTCGACATGAGCGAGTATCGCTTCGTCGGCCTGTCGAACTATCTCGCTTACGAGGGAGGCCGTTGGTACGGCGTGCTCAGCGATCCGCAATGGCTCGCGGCCCTTCGCAACACGATGATCTTCGTCGTCGTGTCGGTGAGTCTGGAGACGATCCTCGGCATCCTGATCGCGCTGCTCCTGAATGCGAAGTTCCCGGGCCGGGGCCTGATGCGGGCTGCGATGCTCGTGCCGTGGGCCATTCCGACCGTGGTTTCGGCGAAGATGTGGAGCTGGATGCTCAACGACCAGTTCGGCGTCATCAACGATATGCTGATGAGGCTTGGCTTGATCGGCACGCCCATGGCCTGGCTGGCCGACCCGTCACTGTCGATGGTCTCCGTCATCATGGTGGACGTCTGGAAGACGACGCCGTTCGTGGCGTTGCTTGTGCTTGCCGCGCTGCAGATGGTGCCAAAGGATTGCTACGAGGCAGCGGCAGTGGATGGCATCGGATCCGCCAAGGTCTTCTTCTGCGTGACGCTGCCCCTGATCGCCCCCGCGCTCGCCGTCGCCGTCATCTTCCGACTGCTCGATGCGATGCGCATGTTCGATCTCGTCTATGTCATGACGGGGGCGACGGACGCCACGATGACGCTGTCCGTGTTCGCGCAGCGCGAACTCGTCGACTTCCAGGACGTGGGCTATGGCTCCGCGGCCTCGACGTTGTTGTTTTTCATCATTGCACTGCTGACATCTCTCTACGTGATGACCATGCGGGTCGGCACAAGCGGGAGTTCCAGATGAGGCTCATCGTTGCGCGCATCGGCCTTGCGGTTGCCTGTACGGCGCTCGCCGCCTTCCTGCTGTTTCCCCTGTACTATGCTGTCGTGACGTCGCTCAAATCGGGCTCCGACCTCTTTCGCGTGAGCTATTGGCCCCGCGATGTCGAGCTGACGAGCTACCTGCGGATCTGGAGCGAGCAGAATTTCGCCCTGAACATCCTGAATTCGATCATCGTCGCCGTTTGCGTCGTCCTGATATCGCTGGCGCTGTCCGTAACCGCCGCGTTTGCGCTCAGCCGCGTGAATTTCGCCGGCCGCAAGACGCTGCTCTTTGCCATTCTCGCCATCTCGATGTTCCCGCAGGTGGCCGTCCTCTCCGGGCTCTTCGAGGTCATCCGGATGCTCGGTCTCTACAACAACCTCGGCAGTCTCGTCCTGTCGTACATGATCTTCACGTTGCCCTTTACCGTATGGGTTCTCACCACCTTCATGCGCGACTTGCCGGTCGAACTCGAGGAAGCCGCCATCATGGACAACTTGGGTCCCTTCGCGATCATAAGACACATCTTCCTGCCCCTGATGGCACCGGCCATGGCGGCAACCGGCCTGCTGGCCTTCATCGCGGCGTGGAACGAATTCCTCTTCGCGCTCACGTTCACGCTGTCGAACGAGCAGCGCACGGTTCCAGTCGCGATTGCCTTGATCACGGGTGCGAGCGAGTACGAGCTGCCTTGGGGGAACATCATGGCCGCCTCGGTCATCGTCACGGTGCCCCTGATCGTCCTTGTGCTGGTGTTCCAGCGCCGCATGGTGGCGGGCCTCACTGCGGGCGCCGTGAAGGGATAGACCGATGGCGCGAGTCCAGTTGCAGAATCTCGTCAAGCGCTTCGGGAAGACCGAGGTGATCCGTGACATCGACCTCGATATCGCCGAGGGAGAGTTCACGGTCTTCGTAGGACCATCGGGGTGCGGAAAGTCGACGCTGCTCAGGCTCGTCGCCGGTCTCGAGGAAGCGACGTCGGGCATCATCAGGATTGGCGACGAGGATGTCACCCATTCTCCGCCATCCAAGCGCGGGACGGCGATGGTCTTTCAAAGCTATGCGCTCTACCCGCACATGAATGCCTACAGAAACATCGCCTTCGGACTGAAGATGGCGGGCGCGAGCACCGAAAGCGTGGATCAGCGCGTGCGGCGCGTGGCGGACATGCTGCAGATAGGCAACCTGCTGGATCGCCGTCCGCGCGAACTTTCCGGCGGACAGCGCCAGCGTGTCGCCATTGCCCGGGCCATCGTGCGCGAGCCACGCGTGTTCCTCTTCGATGAACCGCTCTCGAACCTCGATGCCGCCTTGCGTGCCCAGACCCGCCTCGAGATCGCGCGTCTTCACGATGAACTCCCATCGACCATGATCTACGTGACGCATGACCAGCAGGAAGCCATGACGCTGGCTGACCGCATCGTGCTTCTGAACAAGGGGCGCATCGAGCAGGTCGGCAAGCCCACCGAGCTGTATCGACAGCCGGCAACCCGATTCGCTGCCGAGTTCATCGGCTTGCCTCCCATGAACATCATTCCGGCGCAGATCGAAGGGCGACGAGCGACCCTCCGGAGTGGGGATAGCATCGAGCTGGACGTGGCATTCTCGGGCGCCGTGGATCTGGGCATTCGCCCGGAAGCTGTCGCCCTCGGGCACGATGACGGGACGGCAGGACTGCCGGCGCGTGTCGTCCATGTCGAGGATCTCGGCGATATGCGCTTCGTACATGCATCGCTCGGGGACGGAAGCCGTTTGGTGGTTCGGCACGATTCGGAAGAAGCCATTCCATCCAAAGGTGACCGCATCCATCTGCATTTGCCCGGCGATCGTCTTTATTTCTTCGGCGAGGACGGCCGGCGTCTGCTCTGAAGCATGATGAGTCCGGCTGGAATCAGCCGGGCTCATCATGCCCTGTGGAACCGGTCCGGCGCGAGAACGGACGAGGCCGCCGACACGGCGCTTTCAATCGTCCGCGCGGCTGGTGCCGTGTCATATCACCCCTGAACGCCATGCAGACCACCGGCTTCGGCCGGCAGGGTCCTTCCGTGTAATGCGTGCGTAATTCGCTCCGCTCTACGGCTGCGCTCCAGGATGTGGAGACCTCGAGTTGCAGCCACCACTTCGTATCTGCTTTGACCCTCCAGCCTCGCCGGGAGGTTGGCGTCTTACTGGTGAATTCAACAAGCCGCTCGCCGGATACGGCATTGTCATGGTCTGCCGGTGGACGGACTCCGAGGGCCACACGATCTGGCTGCCTGCTCGGCAGGTGCGCTTGACGGTCGAGGTCATCAGGAAGGGCAGGGGCGTCATCGTCATCTTCGCGGACGCAGGTAGAGCGACGGGCCCAAATCCGATGCGGGTGCTGCGGGTCGATACGCAAGACAACCGGCGCCGTTTGGGTACGGCGAACGCTCGTGCCGCGATTCTGGTCGCGGTTGGCTTCGGGCTTGGCCTCTTCTGTGCGATCGCCTGTGCATTCCTGGCGTAGGCCCGTGTCGGACCCGAAAGCCCCCTGACGAGTGCTTGCGGATGTTGCGGCCGGCGACGGCGGCTTGCGCGCCCATCGTCCGGATTTTCCGCGGTTGACGCCCGCATGTGCTGCCTCCAGCATCGGATCGCAAGTTGCAAAGCAGCGTGCAGGGCGCGGAACGACCCGGCACGGCGATAGGGAAAATGGGAGGACAAGATATGGGCCGGAATCGTAGGCTGACCTTGCTTGGCGCGGGAGCGGCGCTCGCCTGGGGATTGTCGGGGGCGCTGGCGCCGCAGGCCGAGGCGGCCGACCTCACCATCAAGCTCGGCTGGACGAGCTCGGCGGGCGAGACCGACCCCTACGCCGTCGGCGCCCGAGCCTTCAAGAAGGCGGTGGAAGCGGAGTCCAAGGGCCGGATCGAGGTGCAGCTGTTCCCCAACCGGGCGCTCGGCGACGAGAAGCCGCTGCTCGAGGGCATGCGGCTGGGCACGGTCGATGCGGGGATCATCACCAATGCGGTGGTGGCGCAGATCGAGCCGGCCTTCCAGATCAACGACATGCCGTTCCTCTATGCCGACGAGGCGCAGGCGCAGAAGGTCCTGGACGGCCCGGTCGGTGACAAGCTGCGCAAGAAGCTGGAGAGCAAGGGCGTGGTCCTGCTGGGCTACATGGAAGGCGGCTTCCGCGCCATGATCAACAACGTCCGGCCGGTGTCGACCCCTGCGGACGTGAAGGGCGTGAAATACCGGGTCATGCAGAACCCGGTCTACATCGCCATGTTCTCCTCGCTGGGCGGCAATGCGGTGCCCATGGCGTGGGCCGAGACCTTCACGGCGGTCCAGCAGGGCGCCATCGACGGGCTCGAGATCCCGCCGACGGTCATCGACCAGAACAAGCTCTTCGAGGTCACGAAGTACCTGTCGCTGACCAACCACACCTATTCGGTGATCGAGCTGCTGATGTCGAAGCGCGTCTTCGACAAGCAGCCCGACGACCTCAAGAAGGCGATCGTCAAGGCGGCCGCGGAGGCGACGAAGCAGCAGCGCGCGGCGTCGCTGGCGGCGTCGCAGAGCGTGATCGCGACGCTCGAGAGCAAGGGCATGAAGGTCAACAAGGTGGCCGACATGGCAGCCTTCCGCGAGTCGGTGAAGCCTGTCTACGAGCAGTTCAAGACGTCGATCGGGCCGGACATCATGGAGGACGTGCTCACGCAGGTTAAGTAGCCGATGGCGACGGAGTCCGCGAGCGGAGCGGCGATCGCGGGTATCCGGCGCATTGTCCGCATTGTCGCCTGGCTGCTGCGGGCCAGCCTGATCGCCGCCGCTGCGGTGATGCTGGCCTGCATCGCGATCCAGGTCGTCATGCGCTACGTGTTCGGGCAGACGCCTTCGTGGTCCGAGGAGGTGGCGATCCTGATGTTCGCCTGGACCACGCTGGGCGGCCTGGCGCTCGGGATCCACGAAGGCTTCCATGTCCGGCTGACCGCGGTGCTGGACCCGCTGCCCCGCGGGGCGCGTGCCTGGGCGGAGCGTGGCATCGACCTGATCGCCGCCGTGTTCGGCGCCTGTCTCGTCTGGTCCGGCCTTCGCTTCGTCGAGTTCACGCGCGGGTCGGTGTCCGCGGCCATCGCCTATCCCATCGAGCTGCTGCACGGCATGGCGCCCTGCGCCGGCGCGCTGGCCTGCCTGTTCGCCCTCGCGCGCGTGGTGGCGGGCGCGCCCGCCGTCGGGTCGGCCGGGGATTCGCCCACTCCAGCGTCGCCTCCACCGTGAGCGTCACGGCATGAGCATCACCGCGATCGTGCTGGTGGCCACCTTCGTCGGGCTGGCCGCGATCAGCGTGCCCTTCGCCATTGCCATCGGCCTCGCGACCATGGCCGTGGTGATCGTGGCCGACATCGAGCCGGCCTTCTTCGCGCAACAGATCGTCGCCGGCTCGCAGTCCTTCAGCCTGCTCGCGATCCCCCTGTTCATGCTGGCCGGCGAACTGATGACGGCAGGCGGGCTGTCCGCCCGTCTCATCCATGCGGCCGGCGTGCTTGTGCGCCATCGCACGGGCGGCCTCGCCATGGTGACGGTGATCGCCTCGGCCGTGTTCGCCGCCATCTCGGGCTCCGCGCCCGCGACCACGGCGGCCATGGGCTCGATCATGATCCCCGCCATGACCCGCGCCGGCTACGACAAGGCCTTTGCAACCGCGGTCGCGGTCAGCTCGGGTGTGCTGGGACCGTTGATCCCGCCGTCGATCGCCTTCGTCATCTGGGGAGTCATCGCCGAGCAGTCGATCGGGCGGCTGTTCCTGTCGGGCGTGGTGCCCGGCCTCGCGATCGTCGCCGGCCTGCTGGTCGTCTGCTACGTGCACGCGCGCCGCCACGGGGTGCCACTGGAGGAGCGCGCCACCTGGCGTGAGACCGGCATTGCCTTCTGGGACGCGAAATGGGCGCTGTTGTCGCCCGCCATCGTGCTGGGCGGCATCTATGGCGGGGTCTTCACGCCGACCGAGGCGGCGGGGGTGAGCTGCATCTATGCCATCCTGGTAGGCCTGCTGATCGAGCGGCAGCTCACGCTGCGCGGACTGCCTGACCTGTTTCTCCGCGCGGTGCGGACGTCCGCCATGGTGACGGCCATCGTCGCCGTGTCGACCGGCTTCGGCGTCCTGGTGGCGCAGGACCAGATCGCGGTGAAGTTGGCGGAATGGCTCGCCGCCAGCGTCGACCAGCGTTGGCTCGCCCTGGCCGGCCTCAACATCCTCTTCTTCCTGCTCGCCGCCGTGATGGACGAGATCGCCATCATGGTGATCTTCGGGCCGATGCTGATCGCGATCGCCAGTCGATTCGGGGTCGATCCCATTCATTTCGGCGCGATCATCGTCACCAATGTCGCCATCGGCATGGCGGCGCCGCCGATCGGCTACTGCCTCTTCATCGGCATGGCGATCAGCGGCCTCGGTCTGGGGACGATCGCGCGCAGGATATGGCCCATGATCCTGGTGATGCTGATCGTGCTGTTCCTGACCACATACGTCCCGCAGTTCGCGCTGCTCCTGGCCGGGAGGTGAGTCTTGTCCACTTTTTCGGCTTTTTCGGCCAGGAGTCGTATTTCTAGTGCAACCAGCCCAGCGCCCACATGAGCAGGAGGACGGGGATGGGCACTCCCAGCAGCCACAGTATTCCGGCGCGCGCCATGCTTCGCTCCCTCGTTGATGGATAGCTCTACAAACGTGAAATACGGCGCAATGTTCCGTTCTGGGCGCGCACAGCATCGGGCCCGCGGCGCTCGGCCGCGAGCCGGCGGAGCCGTCCCGGATCCGCGACGACTACCTGCGGAGCTTGCGGCCGGCGAAGGCGGCTTCCGGCACGGTGTCGCCATTCCACTTCGGCGGAATCCCGAGCGCCTCGCAGCGCGCGGTTCCTACGGCGGTCAACCGAAGGCCATCGCCCTCGCCGGCAACGAGATCCAGGCGCTTGAGCCGCACAACGGCTCGAGGCGACAGGCAGTCCGGCGTGGCGCCGAGCGCCAGCAGGCGCAACGCAGTCTCTTCATGTGGGCTGAGCGGTGCGAGCATTCCCCTCATCATGCCCTCCATTGCTCGGCAGGAATTGAAGGTGAGAGGGGCGCCTTCGTCAATGGCAAGAGTTCGCCGGCCGACTGAAGGAAGTCATGCGCTTCACGGTGGCGGGGCAGCGCGTAACTGGCGCCCGTTCAACTGGCGCCCGTTCAATTGACGCTCGGGCTCGCTCCTCGAGACCGGCATGATTGCCTGCTCGACCGTGACGCACCGATGCCATTGCCGGCGGAGCACCACTCCGAGGGTCCGCACCCTTCCAGTGCCCGGCCCACGAGGGCTATAAGGGCGGCAATCGCATTGCCGAGGGGCCTCGATCATGGATCCCGCAAAGAGAGCTTCAAGGGCGGGACAGGTCCCTTTCCGCCTATCCCATCGATAGGGAGTATTCGCATGAGCGGGATCGCTTGCCGCCTCCTGTCGTTGTGTCTCTTCGTTTCCATTGCAGGCACGGGTATGGCTGGCGAGCTGCCGCCGCTGACGCGCGGCCAGACCGTGTACGTTCCCGTATACTCGGAAGTCCTTTTCGGCAGCGCCGATAGCGGCGGGAAGCCGAGCAGTTGGCTGTTGTCCGCCATGCTGTCGATCCGCAACACGGATCCCAGGAATTCCCTGACGCTCCGGTCCATCCGCTACTACGATACTGCTGGAGCCTTGATCCGCGAGTACCCGGCGGGAAAGACGCTCGGCCCTCTGGCAACGACGGAAGTCTTCGTCGACCATCAGGACAGGAGCGGCGGCACGGGGGCGAATTTCCTGATCGTGTGGGAGGCAGAAAAGCCAATCAACGCGCCCATCATCGAGACGGTCCATAGCTATTTCTTCGGTACCAGGTCGCTGGTGTTCACGAGTGCCGGCCAGCCTCTTCACGTCGAGTAGACGGCAACTGCCCACCAATTGGCGGCGGTTCAGCCGCCTCAGCCGTTAGGGACACGAAAGAACTGGGCACGAGTACCTGTCGGTTCGTGCCGATAGGGCCGGGCGCCTGTCGTCGCGCCGCGTCCGTCCTCTGCCGTCGAACTCGGCCGTCCATGTCGGGCGTTTGACTTCAACAACGCTTGCCCATAATATAATGAGATATCATTATTAAGTCCGTATCGCCGGCCTGCCTGACGTGCCGGCTTCACAGAGAAGAAAGAAGGACTGGGGATGGGAAGGGCAAAGCGCACTTTCGACGTCGAGATCTCGGAAGCCCGGTGCCGTTCGTGCGGCGTGTGCTGGGACGAGCAGGTTTGCGAACCGAAGGTCCTCGGCTGGCAGCCCCCTTTCAACAAGGCCATCGTCGTGGACATCGACGCCTGCACGGGCTGCCGCCATTGCGAATGGCTATGCCCGGACTGGGCGATCACCGTGCGCGAGACGACCGATGCGGTCGGCGAGGCGACGCCATGACGCGACGCCTGCTGTTCGGCAACGAGGCCTTCTGCGAAGGGGCAATCGCCGCGGGCGTCCGCTTCTACGCCGGCTATCCCATCACCCCGGCGACCGAAATCGCCGAAACGATGTCTCGTCGGATGCCGGAAGTCGGTGGGACCTACGTGCAGATGGAGGACGAGCTTGGTGCCGCGGCGGCCCTGATGGGCGCCTCCTCCGCGGGCGTCAAGTCGGCGACGGCCTCCGCCGGACCGGGCATGGCGCTGATCCAGAACGAGATCGGCCAGGCCATCGCCGCCGAATGCCCGATGGTCATCATCAACGTGCAGCGGGCCGGACCAGGCATCGGCAACGCCACGCGCTCGGGCCAGATGGAGTTCATGCAGACGCGTTACGGGACCAACGGCGAAGCGCCGGCCGTGGCTCTGGCGCCGTCGACCGTGGAGGAGGCGTTCTGGCTGACGGCCAAGGCCGTCAATCTCTCCGAGATGCTGCGGACCGTGGTCGTCGTCCTCGGCGATGGCCTGCTTGGACTGCAAAGGGCCGTCGTCGACCTGCCGGACAGCTACGACACCGTCGAGAAGGTCGAGCGCCCCAGGCCCACCGTCGGCCCCGATGCGTGGCGCGGCAACTACACGGCAAACGAGATCCACGAGATCCCGGCCATGGCCGACTTCGGCTCGCCCTACAAGAGCATCGTCAGCACCGTCGGACTGTTCAAGCGCGGCGGTGGCGATTCGACGGTGGAGGGACTCGACGTCAACGACCAGGAGTTCACGATCCGCCGCCTGCACGAGAAGATCCTCTCTCGCCGCGCCGAGATCACGCTCACCGAGCAGATGATGACCGACGACGCCGAGGTGGTCTACGTCGCCTACGGTACGCAGGCCCTGTCGGCAATCGCCGCCATGCACGAGGCGCGCGCCGCGGGCATCAGGGCGGGCGTGTTGCGGTTGATCACCGTGTGGCCGTTCCCGTCGGACATCGTCCGTGCAGCCTGCGCCAACGCCCGCGCCGTCGTCGTCCCGGAAATGAACCTCGGGCAGGCCCAGCTCATGGTGGGCCATGCCCTGGCCAATACCGACACCAGGGTGGCGGGCGTGAACCATGTCGACAGCACGTTCATCACACCGGCGGAGATCCTCGCCAGGACGAAGGAGATGCTGCAATGACCGCTGTTGCGAATGTCGGAGGCGCTGCGCGGCCGCGCAAGCAGATCGACACGCCCATGGACGAGATGGTTGCGGCCTATGCCAGCGTTCCCGACAGGAGCTTCCGCTACTGCCCCGGCTGCGGACTCGGCATGGCGCAGAGCGCGATCCTGCGGGCCTTCGATCGGTTGAAGCTCGACATCTCCAAGGTCGCCACTGCCGGCGGCAGCGGCTGCTACGCCCCCATGGGGCACTACTTCAAGTCAAGCCACATCCATGGTTCGCACGGGCGCGCCTGCGCCTATGCCACGGGCCTGAAGCTGGCGCGACCAGAGCTGACGGTCCTGACCCTGCAGGGTGACGGCGACAGCCTGTCGATCGGCGGCAACCACTTCATCCATGCCGCCCGCCGCAACATCGACATCACCGTCATCTGCTTCAACAATTTCGGCTTCGGCGATACCGGCGGCCAGTTCGGCCCGACGACGCCCAGGGGCAGCGTCACGGAGACGTCCAACGCCGGCATGCCGGAAGCCGCCTTCGATGCCTGCAAGCTCGCGATCGGTGCCGGCGCGTCCTATGTTGCGCGCAGCACGGTCGCCCATCCCGCGCACCTGACGAAGATGATCGCCGATGCGATAGAATGGAAGGGCTTCGCCTTCGTCGAGGTGCTGCAGAACTGTCATGTCTTCTGGGGCAGGCGCAATGGCATGCCGCAGGCCATGGACATGCTGAAATTCTACAAGGAGAACGCGGTCCGCAGTTCCGATACGCCGGAAGATGCGTGGTTCGACATCCCCGTCTACGCCGAGAACGAGAAGAACGTGAAGTTCGTCCTTGGCGTGCTGCACAAGGAGGCGCGCGCAGAGTTCTGCGACGAATACGCCAAGTTGCGCGCCGCCGCCATGGCGAAGTCGGGCGAGGCGCGCCCATGAGCACGCAGATCCGCTTCGCCGGGGTCGGCAGCCAAGGTCTCGTCTCCGCCAGCATCATCCTGGCGGAGGCGCTGGGCATCGTGCGCGACTACGAGGTGGTGCAGACGCAGTTCTATGCCGCCAGCATCCAGGGCGGCGCGTCGTGCGGCGACGTCATCTTCGGCCGGGAGAAGATCGTGTTTCCCTGGGTCCTCGCACCCGACGTCATGGTGGCGCTCGCGCAGGACGCGGTGCGCGCGCACGCGCCGGCGATGCGGCCCGGATCGCGCGTCCTGGTCGACGACCTGATGGTCACCGACACGTCGCCGTTCGGTCCGGAAGTCGCCGTGCATCGCGCGCCGTTGATGGCGATCGCCGATGAGCTGGGCGTGAGGAAATGCACGAACATCGTGGCGTTGGGCGCCTTCGCCAAGCTGACGGGCTATCTCACGCTGGATGAGATCGGCCGGGCCGTGGCATCCCGGGCGCCCGGTCGTCCGGACATCAACCAGGAGGCCTTGAGGCGCGGCTTCAACAGCAGGATCGAAAGCGCCCGCACGCCAGTCCTCGCCTGAAGCTTCCAGGCTCCCGTCGATCCGAAGCGGTGCAAGCCATCATGCCAGCGCCCCTATCCTTTCCCCAGCCCGACTTGCCGCCGGCCGCGCTGGCCTTGAGACAGGAGGTGCGGGACTTTCTCGCCGACAACAAGCCGGTCGGCAGCCACTATACGCAATCGTCGCGCGCGTTCAGCCGCAAGCTGGGCGAACGCGGATGGATCGGCATGACCTGGCCGGCGCAATGGGGCGGGCGACAAAGGACGACGCTGGAACGCCACGTCGTCGTCGAAGAGCTGCTCGCGGCATCCGCGCCGATCTTCTACCACTGGATCGCGGACCGGCAGAGCGGCCCGCTCATCCTGCGCTTCGGCACGGACGCGCAGCGCGGACGGTTCCTGCCGATGATCGCTCGAGGCGAATGCGGCTTCGCGATCGGGCTGAGCGAACCAAATGCCGGTTCGGACCTCGCCAGCCTGGAGACGCGCGCGGTTCGCGCGGCCGACGGCTGGAAGGTCTCGGGCACCAAGGTGTGGACCAGCAACGCCCACATCGCCGAGTTCATGATCCTGTTGTGCCGCACGGCACCGCGCGACGAGAACAGGCGAGGCGGCTTGACACAGCTCATCGTCGATCTGGCATCGCCGGGCATCGACGTCAGGCCGATCCGCAACATGGCCGGCCAGCATGAGTTCAACGAAGTCGTCCTGAACGATGTGTTCGTGCCGGACGAGATGGTCCTGGGCATCGTGGGACAGGGCTGGGGCCAGTTGCTGAGCGAGCTTGCCTTCGAGCGCAGCGGTCCCGACCGCTTCCTGAGCGCATTCGAACTGCTGGTCCGTTTCGTCGACGAAGTGGGCCCTGAGCCCAGCGAGGCGCAGGCGGATCTCATCGGCCGGCTCGTCAGCCACCTCTGGACATTGCGTCGGATGTCCATCTCGGTCTCGCGAATGCTGGAAGAGGGCGATCCGAATCTCGCCGCCGCCATCGTCAAGGACCTCGGCGGCAGGTTCGAGCAGGAGCTCGTGGAAAGCTGTCGTGCACTGCAGCCGGCAGCCGCCGATCCCGACGGCCCCTACTGCCGCGCCTTGCGGGACGCACTGCTCTACATGCCGCGCGTGACGATCCAAGGCGGCACCACACAGATCCTGCGCAATGCCATCGCCCGGGAGCTGGGCCTGCGATGAGCGACGTCGGCCGACTGCTGCAGGACATGACCGACCGACTTTTCGGCGAAGCCTGCACGCCGGCGGTCCGGGCTGGCGCGGAACACGGCGTGTGGCCGGAGCAGCTTTGGGACCAGGTCGTCGAGGCAGGCCTGACGACGCCCGCAAATCCTGCCGAGAGCGGCGACGCCCTGGCCGACGCCATGGTCATCATGCGCTCCATCGGACGTCATGCGGCTCCGGTGCCGCTGGCCGAAGCCATTCTCGGCGGCTGGCTGCTCGCCTGGGCGGGGCTCCCGTCGCACGACGGACCGCTGACGATCGCCCCGACCCGCCGCCTCGCTCTGCCCGTCCTGTCGCGCGTCGGCGCGGGATGGTCGTTGCGGGGCAGGGCGCGTGAAGTGCCCTGGGCGCGACATGCGGCAGTCGTCGTCGTCACCGCCGCCGTCGCGGACGATGCCGGCCAGGCCATCGTCCCCCTGCCGATGGCCGACGTCGCGGCTGTTCCCTCGGCCAACGTGGCGGGCGAGCCTCGCGATCACATCGTCTTCGACGACGTTCCTGTCGCTGCATCGCAGATAGGCCAGCTGCCCGAGGACAATGCCGAGGTCTTGCTGACCCGCCTCGGCGCGTTGGCGAGAAGCCATCAGATGGCCGGCGCCATGGAATGGATCCTCGAGCGCTGCTGCGAATATGCCGGCGAGCGGCAGCAGTTCGGCAAGCGGATCGGCGGCTTCCAGGCCGTGCAGCAGATGATGGCGGAGATGGCGGGAGAGGTGAGCGCCGCAACGGCGGCGGCCGATGCGGCGGCGCGATCGCCGGAGCCGCCGGGCGACGATTGGCCGATCGGCCTGGCAAAGGCCCGGGTGGGCGCTGCCGCCGGCCAGGTCGCTACGCTGGCGCATCAGGTCCATGGCGCCATGGGCTACAGCCACGAGTATCCGCTCCATTTCCGTACGCGGCGCCTGTGGGCCTGGCGCGACGAGTTCGGGAGCGAGCGCCTCTGGCAGATCTCGGTCGGGCGTCGCGTCGCCCGCCGTGGAGGTTCGTTGCTCTGGCGCGATCTCACCTGACCGAAGCATCGGAGCAACGCAACGACCGAAAAATCCGTCAACAGGGAGGAACGCAAATGACGGGCACTTGGAGCAGGATCAAGGGCTGGGCGGCGGCGACCGTGGGGTTGGCCGCATTTGCCTTTTCGACCGACGTATCGGCGCAGGCCTATCCCAGCCGTCCGATAGACCTCGTCATCCCGTTTGCGCCCGGCGGCCCGACAGACGTGTTCGGCCGGCTGTTCGCCGCGCGCCTGGCCGAGGTCATCGGCCAGCCGGTCGTTGCCGACAACCGGGCCGGCGCGGGGAGCGCCATCGGCGTCTCCGCCGTGGCCAAGGCCAAACCCGATGGTTACACGATCCTGTTCGGCACAGGCTCCATCGCCACGGGCGCGACCACGACCAAGCTTCCCTACGATCCGCGTACGGACATAGAACCGGTCGCGCTGGTGGGTATCGTGCCGCTGGTCCTGTTGGCATCGCCGCAGATGCCGAAGACGTTCTCGGAATTCCTGGCGGTCGTGAAGCGAGATCCGGGCAAGCACAATTACGGGTCGGCCGGGCCGGGAACGACCACGCATCTTGCCGCCGAGATGCTCAAGCTGAAGGCCGGACTGGACGTCGTTCATGTGCCTTATCGCGGATCGGGGCCGGCACTGCAGGATACGGCGGCGGGGCGCAACGCGTTCCTGTTCGAGACCATCACGGCGTCGAAGGGCCTGTACTCCGCCGGCAAACTCCAGTTGCTGGCGATCGGCACCAAGAAGCGTTCGGCGCTGCTGCCCGACGTTCCGACGCTGGCGGAAGGCGGCGTGCCGGGCATGGTGGCTTACACCTGGAACATCCTGTTCGTGCCGGCGGGCACGCCGAAGGCGATCGTCGACAAGCTCAATGCGGCGGCGAACAAGGTGCTCGCCGATCCGGCGTTCGCCAAGAAGATGGCGGAGCTGGCCACGGACGTCGTCGCCGATTCGACGCCGGCATCTGCCAAGGCCTTCTTCATGGAAGAGCTCAACCTCTGGGCCTCGGTCGTGAAGGACGCCAAGCTGGCGCTCCAATAACCGTCTATCGTTCGACGAACGCCCGCTCGACGACGAAGTGTCCCGGCGCGGCCGTGCTGCCTTCGCGGAAGCCGCGCTGCGCCAGGCCTTCGCGCAGATCCCGGACCATTTCGGGGCTGCCGCATATCATGAAGCGATCGTCAGCCGGATCCGGGAGGCTCAATCCCAGATCGGCGAACAGCTTGCCGCTGTCCATGAGCTCGGTGATGCGGCCGATGTACCGGAAGGGTTCCCGCGTCACCGTGGGATAGTAGAACAGGCGTCCGCTCACCAGGTCGCCCAGGACCTCGTGTTGCGGCAAGTGTCGTGTCAGGACATCGTGGTAGGCCAGCTCGTCGAGGGTCCGCACGCCGTGGACAAGGATGACCTGGTCGAACCTCTCGTAGGTTTCCGGGTCCTTTACGATGCTCATGAAGGGCGCTAGGCCGGTGCCGGTGGCCAGGAGGTAGAGGCGGGATGCCGGCAGCAGATAGTCTACCACCAGCGTACCTGTCGGCTTGCGGCCGACGATGACGGAGTCGCCGGTCCGCACGTGCTGCAATCGTGATGTCAACAGGCCGTCAGGCACCTTGATACTCAGGAATTCAAGCGCATCCTCGTGGTTGGCGCTTGCGATGCTGTAGGCGCGCAACAGCGGCCGGCCGTCGATTCTGAGGCCGATCATCGTGAACTGTCCGCTGTTGAACCGGAGAGACGGATCTCTCGTCACGCAGAACGAGAACAGGCGGTCGGTCCAGTGCCGGACGCTCAATACGCGGCTTTCGGTGTATGTGCTCACGGGTGATGGCCGCGTTATGGGAGCCGTCCGTGGTCGAGCATCGGAAGTTTGGGGCTCTTGTCCTTCCAGGCGTCCGCGTCGGGCAGAGGTTCCTTCTTCTGCGTTATGGTCGGCCACGATCGCGCGAGTTCCGCATTCAGCTCGATGAAGTGTCGTTGCGGTTGCGGCACCTCGTCATCGGCATAGATGGCATTTGCGGGGCATTCCGGGACGCAGCCGGCGCAGTCGATGCACTCATCGGGATCGATGACCAGCATGTTCGGGCCCTCATGGAAGCAGTCGACAGGGCAGACACTGACACAGTCGGTGTATTTGCACCTGATGCAGGCCTCGGTCACGACAAACGTCACGATGCCCCTCCTCGCATAGCGTGATAAATAATGAGAATACATTAAATTGGATCGGTCGGGCCGAGTCAAGAGTGCGCGCTGCCGCCCGGAGATTGTTGCCTTCCCGCAGGCAATGGTTAGATAGGAAATGGCAAGTTCCAGTACCTCGGCCCCAACGCGGCGATCCCGCGGCGATGCTGCTCGCGACCGCCTGCTCGACGTGGCGGAGCGCCTCTTCGCCGAAAATGGAATCGATGCGGTTTCCCTGAACAGCATCGCCCGGTTCGCCAACCAGCTCAACGGATCGGTGATGCAGTATCACTTCGGATCCAAGCTTGGCCTGATCCAGGCGATCCTGGAGCGTCGGATGGAAGTGCTCAACGACCGCCGCAACGAGCTGATCGACCATGTCGACACGTCGGACCGTGCGCGCGCACTGAAGCAGATCGCCGAGGCGATGGTCCTGCCCTTCGCGGAGCATCTGTCGGTGGAGGGCGGAAGCGCCTATTTGCGCTTCGTGGCGCAGGTCACCTTCAACAGCAACAAGAGTGTGTTCGAGATGGTCCGGGGCGGACACAACAGTGCCGTCAGAAGGATCGCCGAGCTGGTTCGCGAAATCCTGTCGGACATGGCGCCGGAGATTGTGCGGCACCGGCTCGCCGTGGTCACCAACCTCGTGCTGTTCAGCATCGGCGAGCGCGAGAAGCTGCGCATGGCAGGCAAGCGAACGGGCGTCGCCCGCCTGAACACCGAAGAATTCATCGATGATCTGATTCGGATGATCGTCAGTGCGCTCGATGCGCCGCTCCCGGCTTCCGATCGCGCCGTGCCGACAGGTTGCGAACGCGGGCGGTGACCCTGCGGGCGCCGCGCGGTCCCGCGCGTTCACGATCAGGAGCGAGCCGGAGGCTCGCGGTCCTGAAGATGAAGACGCTTGCCCAGCCGATTAGTGCAGCTTCCGGCGCACGAGCTCCATGACATCCCCGACGGTGTGAAGCGTCTCGGCCTCGCGGTCGGAGATCTCGATCTTGAACTCGTCCTCGATGGACATGACGGTCTCGACCATGTCGAGGCTGGTCGCCGCGAGGTCGCCGAAGGTGGCCGCTTCCGTGAGCCGGTCAGGTGGGACGTGGAGCCTGGTCGCCAGGACGCTGCTCACTCTTTCGACGATGTCGGGCATGTTGTCCTCCTCCCCGCAGTTTCGGCTCGAACGCCATAGCGGGCAAGGGGTTGCCGAAGCCGTCGTGCGATCCGGGCAAGCCGAGGAAACCGGCCGGCGCCGGGGGCGTTGACCAGAACTTCCGTCAGGCCCACCAATACCATCGTGCAATAGGCATCCCCTGGCTGCGGTAGCATCCTTTCCAAGGCGGAGGATTGTGCCTTCGTGGTGAAAAAATGCGGCAGCACCGACGGAACGGAGGTTCGAGTGAAGGACGGTACGAAATACGCGAAGACGGACGAGGCGATCCGCCGGCTCAGCCCGGAGCAGTACCGGGTCACCCAGCAGAGCGGCACGGAGATGCCGGGGACCGGCGCGCTGCTGCACAACAAGGAACCCGGCATCTATGTCGACATCGTCTCGGGCGAGCCACTGTTCGCCTCGTCCGACAAGTACGAATCGGGATGCGGCTGGCCCTCGTTCACCAAGCCGATCGAGCCCGCCAACATCGCCGAACTCCATGATGCCAGCCACGGCATGATCCGCACCGAGGTGCGGTCGAAGCACGGCGACAGCCATCTCGGCCACGTCTTTCCCGACGGGCCGCGCGATCGCGGCGGCCTGCGTTACTGCATCAATTCGGCGTCCCTGCGCTTCATACATCGCGACGACATGGAAGCGCAGGGCTATGGTGACTATCTCGACCAGGTGGAGGACATGCGATGAACCAGGAACGCGCAGTGCTGGCCGGCGGCTGCTGCGGGGGGATGCAGGGCCTGATCCGCAAGCAGCCGGGAATCCTGAAGACCCGTGTCGGCTATACCGGCGGCCACGTCGCCAACGCGACCTACCGCAACCATGCCGGCCATGCCGAGGCGATCGAGATCATCTTCGATCCGGCGAAGACCAGCTTCCGCCAGATCCTGGAGTTCTTCTTCCAGATCCACGATCCCACGACGCTCAACCGCCAGGGCAACGACATCGGCACCAGCTACCGCTCGGCGATCTTCTACACCAGCGAGGAGCAGCGGCGGATCGCCGAGGACACCATCGCCGACGTCGAGGCCTCGGGCCTGTGGCCCGGCAAGGTGGTGACGGAGGTGACCAAGGCTTCCGAATTCTGGGAGGCCGAGCCCGAGCACCAGGATTACCTGGAGCGCATTCCCAACGGCTACACCTGCCACTTCGTGCGGCCCGGCTGGAAGCTGCCGCGGCGCGCCGCCTGAGGGCCTGCAACGCTGAACCTCGCAGGAGGCCGGCATGACGACCTTCGACGCGATCATCATCGGCGCCGGGCAGGCGGGGCCCGCGCTGGCGCGGCGGCTGGCGGGCGCCGGCATGAAGGTGGCGGTCGTCGAGCGCGACCGCTTCGGCGGCACCTGCGTCAACACCGGATGCACGCCGACCAAGACGCTGGTCGCCAGCGCCTATGCCGCGCACATGGCCCGCCGCGGCGCCGACTACGGTTTCAGCGCCGGCGACGTCGTCGTCGACATGAAGCGCGTGAAGGCGCGCAAGGACGAGATCGTGGAACGCTCGTCGCGCGCCGTCGAGCGCTCGCTCAGGACGCTGGAGAACTGCACCGTCCATACGGGGCACGCGCGCCTGCGCTCGCCGCGCGAGGTCGAGGTCGGCAACGAGATCCTGCGTTCGGAGCGGATCCTGCTCGATGTGGGTGGCCGAGCCGCCGTGCCCGACATTCCGGGCCTCGACCAGGTCGACTTCCTCACCAACAGCTCGATGATGGACGTCGATTTCCTGCCACGCCATCTGGTGGTGCTGGGCGGCAGCTATGTCGGGCTCGAATTCGGCCAGATGTATCGCCGCTTCGGCAGCCAGGTCACGATCATCGAGCTGGGGCCGCGCCTGGTTTCGCGCGAGGACGAGGAGGTGTCGCAGGAGATCGCGACGATCCTCGGTCGCGAGGGCATCGACGTCCGCACGGGCGCCCATTGTCTCAGCGTTACGAAGCGCGACCGGGAAATTGCGCTGCAGCTCTCCTGTGAGGAGGGGGCACAGGAGGTCAGGGGGTCGCACCTGCTGCTGGCGACGGGTCGGCGGCCCAACACCGATGATCTCGGCCTCGACCGCGCCGGCGTGAAGCTCGACAAGCGCGGCTACATCGAGGTCGACGACGAACTCAGGACCAGCGTGCCCGGCATCTGGGCGCTGGGCGACTGCAACGGTCGCGGCGCCTTCACGCATACCGCCTGGAACGACCATGAGATCGTGGCCGCCAATCTCCTGGACGGCGGGTGCCGGCGCCTCGGCGATCGCATTCCCGCCTATGCGCTCTACACCGACCCGCCGCTCGGCCGCGCCGGCATGACCGAGGCCGAAGTCCGCAAGAGCGGCCGGCCGGCCCTGGTCGCCAGGATCGCCATGGAGGACATATCGCGGGCGTCGGAAAAGGGCGAGACGCAGGGATTCATGAAGCTGCTGGTCGACGCCGAGTCCAGGCGGATCCTGGGGGCGGCGTTCCTGGGCGCGAGCGGAGACGAGGCGATCCATTGCGTGCTCGACGTCATGTACGCCCAGGCGCCGTACACCGTCCTCGAGCGCGCCGTGCACATCCATCCCACGGTGGCGGAATTCATCCCGACGATGCTCGGTGACCTCGCACCGCTTTAGGGAAGCGCGGTCTCAGTTCGCACTGGACGTGCCGTGCGCGGCGTTCATGAGGCGCTTCGACCTGTCGTGCCGGCTATGCCGGCATGCGGCTTGCCTTCAGCCGCGCCCAGGCGCGCCGTACCCGCCGCGCCGGCGATCTCATGCGGCGAAGAAAGCGGTCGAAGAAATCGACTTCATAGGCGCGATCGGGGTCGTTGCGTACGCTCTTGTCCAGGAGCCTGGCGTCTTCCCCGATCAGGATGCGCCAGCGCCGCTCCTTCACGCCGGAAAGGATCGCAGAGGCGGCCATCGCCGCCGACATGGGCGCGCGCCTCACATAGTCCTGCTCGTGCCTGTCGTAGGCCGCCTCGACGTCTGCCTTCGACATTGCCGCGACGTCCTGCCCGTGTGCCTGCAGCTCGGCCCGCTTGGCATCGATCGGTATCGCCGCGCTGCCGCATAGAACTTGCCTAGTGTTGGAGACGATCCCCGTACCGACGTGGCCGGGCATCACGACGGAGCATCGGATGTGGGGTGCGTTCTCGCGGAAGTCGACGATGAGCGCCTCGGTGAATCCCCTGACGGCGAACTTTGCAGCGGCATAGGCGGTGTGTGGAACGTGCGCTCCCGCCGCGGCCCAGAAGCCCGCGACACTGCTCATGTTCACGATGTGGGCGGCATCGGCCTTCAGCAGCATGGGCAGGAATGCCCTGGTGCTGTAGTAGACGCCGTTCCAGCAGATGTTGAACGTGCGGTCCCATTCCTCGCGGCTGTGCTTCAGGATGCTGCCCCCGCCCGTGATGGCGGCATTGTTGAACAGCAGGTGTACGCGGTCCGTCTGGTGCTGCGCGGCCACCTCGTCGCGAAACCGCAGCAGCTGCGTCTCGTCGGCGACGTCCACACGGTGAGTAGTGAGACGCCCGCCGCCCGCCATCGGCTGCGCCTGGCACAGACGCCTGGTCTCGGCCATGGCCTCTTCCGAAAGATCGCAGAGCGCGACGTGGCACCCCTCGGAGAAGAGCCGGCGAACCAGCTCGCGCCCGATCCCGCTGCCGCCGCCCGTGACGACGGCCAGCCTCCCGGAAAGCTCCGTCATGCGACCCTCACTTCAACCTCGACACCAGAGCCGACCAGCTCCCTTCGACCAGGAAGGCCGGGTAGCCGCAGGTTCGCCTCTTTCGCTGCAGAAGGTAGATGCCAAGCGGCGCCATGATGCAGGCGCCTATCAGCGTATATCCCCAGATCAGGCCGGCCGATCCATACCACTGTCCCAACGTCACATTGACACCGAACAGCAGAGCAGCGCCGGTCAGGGTCGCCGGCAGGTAGGGATCGCCGCCGTGGGCCCGGAGATAGGCGACGATCGTCAGGTTGTAATGCCAGACGAGCACGCCGGCCAAGAGAACAACCACCTCGCGAAACGGCAGCAACCGTCGCGCGAATTCGAGGCCGGCCGCGTCCAGGACGAGGACACCGAGGCCGACGCCCACGACGCCGACCAGGCAGACGGCCATGGAAGTCAGCGATGTCGAAAGATAGAGGGTGTCCAGATCCCTGACGGCGCGCGTGCCTGCAAGACGGCTGAACTCCGGCAGGCGGGCGAAGACGACAGCCCCGGCGATCGACGAGACGGCGAGCGCGAGCTGCCAGGTGACTCCGACCTTGCCTGCGACCACGGCGCCGTGCATGGCGTACATCAGCGGCACCACCGTGTAGAAGCTGATATATTCGGCGATGCTCGAGAGCGCCACGCGCCATTGCGCGGGCAGCACCTCGGAAAACCAGTCGACCTTGGCCACGGCGGCGTCCGGGCGTAGAGCCGCAACGACCAGCTGGCCCCGCGAGAAGAGGAAGATCACCGTCCACAGCAAGCCGGCGGCGAGACCGACGGCAATCGACCAAAGCTCGAATCCCAGAAGGATGGAGAGCCACAGGGCGATGCTGTTCACGATGCTCCGCACCATGCGGCCGAAGTAGACGGACCTGACCTGTCCCGCGCCTTCGAGGGGGTAAAGAAGACCCGAGAGTACCACATCCGCGCCGACGAGCGCGCTGAGGGCGAGCCACGCCGGCAGCCAGTCGGCCAAGGGCAGTCCGCCGCCCGTCTGCAGCAAGGCCGTGCCGCTGACGCCGAGGATCGCGCCGACCAGCAGGCCGGCGCCGGCGAACCATGCCACCGTGAACCGGATGAGTCCTGCCACCTGCGGCGATGCCGATCCGGATGCCTCGCCGGCGGGATGCAGCTGGGCGATCCTGACGATGATCACTTGGCCCAGACCCAGTTCCGCGACCGTGCGTGCCGCGGCCAAGGTAATGAAGGTCAGGAAATATCCCTGGGCTTCCGGTGTGAAGAAGACCGTCAAGAAAACGATCGTCACCGGCCCGGTCATGATGACCCACAACCTGCCGATCATGCCGTAGACGGCGGCACGGTGGTGCGCCACCAGCCTTCCAAGACGAGTAGCCATGGGCGGGATCGTCACGCTCGTCATTTTTCGGCGATCTGCGCCGACGGCGGTGCCTCACGCAGCGCGATGACGCGGTCCGCGGCGCGTCTCAGGACAGCCTCCCAACGGTTGATGATCTCGTGGGGAGCGAAGCGGGCGGCGGCAGCGAGTCCTCCCTTGGCCAATCTCAGCCGCATCGCGTCGTGGTGCACCAGATCACGGATGCTGCGGGACAGCGCCGGAACGTCGCCGGCAGGCACCAGGATGCCCGACACGCCGGGCGTGATGATCTCCCGCGGCCCGAAATCGCAGTCGAAGCTGACCACGGGCAGCCCCGCCGACATCGCCTCGACCAGGACGAGACCGAAGCCCTCGCTTTCCGACGACAGCACGAACATGCAGCACTGCTTGAAAAGGCTGCGCGGATTTTCCACGCGTCCCGGCAGCGCCACGCGGTCTTCGAGACCAAGCGCGGCCACGAGCCGCGTCAGCTCCGGCCGGAGCGAGCCTTCGCCCGCGATCAGCAGGTTCCAGCCGGGACAGTCGTGGGCGATCAGCTGGTAGGCCTTGATGAGCCGGTCGAAACCCTTCTCCGGCTCGAGGCGTCCCATTCCCACGATGTAACGCGTGCCAGGCGACAGGAAGCCGAAGGTTTCCGGATCCGTGCCGCGATCCGCCGGCAGGAAGTTGTGGATGATGCTGAGCTTGTCCGGCCGCAGCCAGGCATATTGCTGCGCCAGGCCGGCGCTCACGACGACGACTTGCGCCATGTAGGGATAGACCAGCCGCCGGAGTGCGCGCCAGAGAGCCTGCATCGGGGCATCGTTCAGCGTGGCGACGTTGTGCTCTGTGGCGACCACGGGGCGGCCGGTACCCAGCAATGCCAGCTGGCAGAGGATGTTGGTCCGGGTCAGGTACGACACCACCACGTCCGGCCGCAGCCGTTGGACCTCGGACCGCAGGCGCATCATGCGGCGGATGTTGTTCCGCATGCCGCGCAGGCGGTTTCCCGAATGGCCCTGGACCCCCAGCGCGACCCTGACGAGGCCGCCCGGGAGACGGTACGCGTCGGAGGCCTCGTCTTCGAACGTCAGGATGGTGACGTGATGACGGCGGGCCTCGAGCAGGGCCGCCGTGTCGAGCATCGCCCGCTCGGCGCCGCCGCCGGCGAGGGATGCGGCGATCATGCAGATCCTCATGTGATCACGCCTTTCGCATCGCCACGCTGTTCCCAGCGTGGGAAACGGTGAGCTGGCCCGGCGGGCGCGCCGGCGCCCCCTGCAGCGACGGTTCCCTTCCTCCGCGCAGAGGGGAGACCACCAGCCAGAGCGTCAACAACTGGATGCCGACCTGGAGGAAGTATGATTCGAACAGGAAGATGCCGAGCAGATAGCAGGCAAGCCATGCCTCCACCGGCCGCCACGGGCCGAGCAGCCGGGTCGCGGTTCGGCCCAGCCGAATGACGATGAATGCCAGGAGTGGAACCCCGCCCATCAGGCCAAGCTCGAGATAGGCGGAATGGGTGGCGCTCGTCCCGGTGGCGATTTCGAGAGGCTCCACGTAGCCTGACGCCATTCCGAGCGGGTTGCGCAGCATGAGATCCAGGCTCGTCGCGATGGTCCACCAGCGGTCGCCCGCGTTGACGGAAATGGCGTTCAGATCGAGGAACCTGTTCAGCAGCACCCCGCTGCCTGCCGCTATCCCGCCCGCCGCGGCCATGCCAAGCATCGCGGCGAAACCGGCAAGCAACAGGAGCAGGCGCACGCCCCGCGCTTCAATCCAGAGCCAGGATGCGACGAGCGCGGCCGATATGAGAAGCGGACCACGCGACTTGGTAAGATAGAATACCCCGGCCATGAGAATCAGCGCGATCACGATGGACCAGCGTGGGATCCTGCCTTCCTGAATGGCACCGATGAGCAGCGGCACGCCGATCAGAATGCAGCCGGCGGCGCCGTTCGGATGTCCGAAGATCCCGGATGCCCGATAGATGAAGTCATGTATGTCCTTGCCGTTGTAGATGGCGAGGGTAACGAGCTGATCGATCGGCAGGTCTTCCGGCGAGAACGTCAGATCGTCGTGGATCAAGGTGAGGGAAGACAGCAGGACGCCGGCCATGAGGCCGCACAACAGGCGCGGCCGCAGCGCCGGCGTGTCGGCGACCACCGCGATCAGGTAGGCCGAAAAGCCGGCGAGGACCCAGCGGAGGAGCAGCCTCTGCACCGGGGCGTCCGAGCTTCCGCCAAGTGACCAGATCTCGATGAAAACCCACGGCAGGCTCATTGCCCAGACGAGCAGGAGACCGACGATGGCGCGGTGGAGTTCGGGCAGGCGGATCATGGCAAGCGCAAGCCAACCGGCACTGAAGAGACCCAGGAAATCCGTGAGCCGTGGGCCGCTGCCGTCGCCGATCCCCGGAATGACCGCCGGGCAGGCCACGCTTACGCCTACCAGGAAGGCCGCCCAGGCCGGCATGGCGGGCGTCGGTCGAGTGCCGTGCCACATCGCCGGCCTACCGGCTCGCTCCGATCATCGCCGGCGCACGAGCCACATCGATGTGCGCGGGGTGATACTTGGCGTGCTTCTGCATGTCGACCTGGTTGAGGACGACGCCGACGAGATCGCAGTGGTAGGAGAGGTCTTCCATCTGCTGGCGGGCGAGCCGCCACGGCGTCCTGTTCCAGCTCACGACGAAGAGGCAGCCGTCGGCCAGCTGCGCCAGGAAACTGGCATCGGCAGCGCTGGCGCTGGGAGGCGAATCGAGAATCAGAAGATCGTATTCCGTACGGAGCTGGCCCAGCAGCTCGGCCATCTCTGGGCGACAGAGCAGGTTGGCGGCATGCGACGTGGGTGTGCCCGCCGTCATGAAGTCGAGCCCCGTGAGCGCATCGCGGCGGATGGCCTGTCGCGCGTCAAACCGACCCTGGAGCACATCCGTCAGGCCTGGCCCGGTGCTGACGTCGAAGGCGGCATGAGCGCCGGAGTTCCGCAGGTCTCCTTCGATGAAGATCACGCGTCTTCCCGACAGAGCAGCAAGCCGGGCCAGCGCGATGGCGATTGAGGTCCTTCCTTCCTGTGCCTGCGCCGATGCGATCAGGACGGCCTGACCCAGGTTACGCGGCGTGATGAGGCGGGACAGCACGCTGCGGATCGCTTCGGTAAAGGGTGATTGCGGACTGTCGATCACATGGGTCAGCAGGTCCGC